>Ga0179593_1420208_pt1 | contig 10796 bp, 13 predicted proteins | sample CZODoug2_1_08_16_FD_185931 | JGI IMG/M metagenome (GOLD analysis project Ga0179593, IMG submission 185931) | Vadose zone soil fungal communities from Angelo Coast Range Reserve, California, USA - CZODoug2_1_08_16fungal (PacBio error correction) | ecosystem: Environmental > Terrestrial > Soil >... | reverse complement strand
TTGCAGGGAGACTTCTTGAAAATCTCCGGGCTTGCCCTAAAGAGTTTCGAACCACTTGTGGACCTCACTTAGTCTGGCTTCACCTGTCATTTCTACTTTTTATTAAAAAGGCCCTCCTTCCCCTTTCATATCGAAAAAAAAGGGTTTTTTTCGCTTTGCTCTTCTTTCTTTTATCCCTTCACGATTTTGTGTTACTATCAGTACGCGGTCCCCTCGACCACTTTCCACTCCCCTTGGTCTTTTTCTGCGCAGTTTGTGTTTTGTAAGGGTTTGTTTAAAGCTTTACCGGCCACTTTTTACTTCATTCTTTTTGTTTGCATAGAACACAACCCTGCCCCCTTTTCACCCCGAGATTGAGGAAATTTTCAGAGGTTATACTTGTTGTGTTTTCGAGTCTCTCGAAGACCGGCGAATCGAGGTTGACACCGTCTCTGCCAGGGATTTTTGAACTGTTCCTAGAGATTCCGATGAACACAAGTCTTTTTTTTAAGGGACCCATGATAGATTATACGAGTTCTTGGCCCAATCTGGCACCGCCCCCTTCTCTTGTTTAAGCCCCCCCCTCACCAAACAGGATATCCCTCAAAGTGCAGTGATTTTTCCTGCGGTTTTGGAATTTGATAGTTTTTTCTGTGTTGCGTCAAATTAGATTTTTCTTTAATCAACGCCCCGGATTCGAGATGTGCGGGTATACCCTTTCGAGGAGATGTATCACGGCTGTTTTTTACCCCCGGTCCTTAGACCCTGGTGCTTCTTTTTTCGTCTCCCATCTTTTTTTCCTTGGGGCTAGTGAGGGGTGTTATTCGTCTTTTGTTGCTACGTTTTAATTAACCGGGATAGCCGTTCCTAACGATTTTTTTTCTCTTCCCTCTTTTTCTAGTGACCCCCTTTCGACCACCCCTTGCTTGGAACTGTCACTACAACACACATCAAACACCAACCGACACAAACAAACTTACACATGACCCCCCGAAACAGATCGCACTCCTAATCGCACCTAACCGCCAAAAACAAAAACCACCACAATTAATACAAAAAAACACAAACCACTACCAACCAACAAACCACAAAAAAAAAAAAAACCTCACAAAGAACGATAATAACCACACAAACTCTTATATCTGAAAACAAAAAAACAAACCCCCAATAAGAAACCACTACAACCAACACAAAAAAAAAAAAAACCCCACATCCTAGTTTTCAAGGGGGAAATAGAAATTGACAAAAAACTTAGGTTGTCGTTGGTCCCGCGCGGGCCCTCTTTATGGCGTCCACGGTGGCCTGGTCCTACATTTCTCTCGCCGCTTCGGATCTGTTTTTTTAGTTTACAGTAGGATGGTGATTTCAAGAAAAACGTTTTTGACCACAAAGTTTGCGGCCGCTTAGTGTGACATGCCAATCTTTCGTTTGCCTTCTTCCCCCCCCCCCCTACCCCCCGCTTTTAACGGACCACTCACGTTCCCCGAATCTTGTTGTTTTTGCTGGGGGTCTCTTGGCGGCTGCGGGTGGTTCGGCCCGCCCCCGCCGGGCTCGAACACGGCCGTCCCAGGCTTAGTTTGACAAATGTCTTAACCGCTCCTCGCGTCCCCTTGTGGAGTTGGCCCCATCTATAGCGCTGGGGATCGGAACCGGGGATAGGCTTTTTTCTGTTCATTTTTCCACTTTTTCAGTCCCGTTGAACTCTTGAAGGGCGGTGGTCTGTACAGACCCCCCCCCCGCCACCTTGGCCCCCAAAGCATCTCCGCTGAGATTTTTGTGCCTGTTTGCCCCCCCCTAGGGCCATTTTCCCTTTCCTTCCCGTCTCCTCCGTGATTCTTTTCCTGCTACCGTCCGGTTTTGATTTGTTTTTGTGTTCGCGGTGCTTCCCATCAAACCACCAAGGTGCCGGACCCCATCTCATCCGTTCGCCTTATACGAAGGGGATACCCTAGGGCGTTGACGTCCCCTTCCTCCTCTTTTTTTTTACAGTTTCCTAAGTTGCAGCGAGCAAAAGACTCTACACGGAATCTCTTTTTTTCCGCAAACTGTAGGTGCCGGTAAGATAGGCCCAAGGGACTAGCCTGGACATGTATTTCTGGTTGCCGGGCCTGTGATTGTTGAGAGGATAAACTAGAAATGATTTGTTTTGATACGATTTTGAGCCACTACCTCGAACTCTGTATAAATTGTACCGAACCGTCACTTCTTTTTTTCCTTTTCTCACTTTTCGGGACGGGTCTTTGACCTTGTTTGCTGTCGCGGTTAATTCTCAAGTGGGCGATACCCATAGTTGGTGTTGCCCCTTGCCGTTAGGTCCCGGCTTTCCAAGGTGACCACCATCATCCGCCTCTGACCCGTATCCCGAACCACGTCACTGCTCGCCGGAACCCCCCCGTTTGGCCGCGTGCGTGGCCGTGTTCACTAGGCCCGTGCATCACCCGGTTGCGCGGGCTTTCGCCAGTGTGGCTAGCGTGCGGCGCTGTTTTCTTCCCCCTTTTGGGGAGTTCCGAAATCCCCTTGGACTTTTTCTCCTCGCTTTTCTCGGTGTCTTTCCCATCCGGTCAAAAACTACCCATTGCTTGTCCTCGGTTGCACTGAATACCATAGGAATAGCCATTGCAAGGAGGTGCAAGAGGACACTTTTTACCCCATTCACTCTTTGAAGTGACGACGAGAAACCGCCCCCGTCGAGCGCCGCTTTGTTTCACGCGCCCGTCTCGTGAGCCTGTCCCTTCCTGTTTCCAACCCTTTTTTTTCCAACCGTCGCCGGTTTTGGCCGAAAGACACTTTTTTTTCGGCCCGTTTTTCGCGATGTACCGTTTTTCCCGGCTGCCCAAGGTTTTTCTCCTCCCATCACGTTTCCACGGTGGGCAGATCTTTGTCGAAGGTCGGAGCCGACCCCCCCTTTTTCCAAATGTTTTGCCTTTGTCCGCTCCCTCCCGAACGTAACTTCCGCTTTGGGTCAAGGATAAATACATCGGCGGTGCCAACAAAATCGCTCGCGCTAGTCACCCTGCGGCGCCCTCACGAGGGGGCGGCCAAGAGGCCGGTTTGCTTTGCGTCAAAGGGGGTGAGCCGTCGTTGTCCTCAGTTTTGTCCCACGAGGGCCTGTGCCCGCTGGCAGACTCAGGTCCATGGGTCTTCGTGCCGTGCCAACTTCGCCCAAGCAGCCAGGTCCCCGCGACCCCCAAGGGCGTTGCCCCGGGCGGATCAGCCCCAAAGGCTCGAGCCGGACAATCGCGGCCACCCCCTCCCCAAACGCACCCACCGGAAAAATCAAAAACAGCCGCAAAACCCACACACACACTTCCCACTCATCCAAACCACCCAAGCAGCTGGCAAAAAAAAAAGGAAAACAAAAAACCCCCTTTCTCAGAAGGCCAAAGACCAAAGGACAAAGAACTCCCCACAAAAAGCCGACGGAGCCAAAGACCCCCCCCCACCCCCCAACAAGGACAACCCTCCCAAAAACCCCCAAGAGACAAACCCACGCAGAGCGCGAAAGACACAAGGAGGAACACATAGAACAGAAAAATAAGTCCCCAAACTTCGCCCACCCACCCAAAGTAAGAAACCGGAAAAAAAAATAACAGCAACCCACAACAAAAAAAAGGCGCCCCCCCCCCACACCAAGGGACACCACCCAACCCCCCCATACCGAAGAACCCGAAAAACCACAGACACTAACGCAACACCCCCCCCAAAAAAACACCAAGAAAACACCAAACCCAAAAACAAACCACCAACTGCCCAACAACGCCAACCCCCACAAAACCCCCCCCCCCCCCCTTCCTCGCGTCCGGTGAGGGACGGTGGGGTCTCTGTCGAGTTGCAAGCGCGCAACCGGTCGTTTGTGTGGGGAGATCCGGTCCCCCCGCGCACGTGCAAGGAAGTTCCAGTTCCCTCCCCAGTCAACGGAGCCGGTGGTCTATCCTCCATTTTCTTCGCAAATGCCGTCGGCAAGCCCCTCCTTATTTGTCTGTTTTCCGTTGGCCGTTTTTTTTTCCCGCAAACGGGCGTACCCCGGCTTTTTTTTTTTGGTGCGGTTTGTTCCGTCTTTTCCGTCGAAAGTCACTCCCTTTCCCCGGTTTATCCCCGATGACCTCATGCTAGACCCTGTCTGGTTGGCTCCTCGCACAGGCGCTTTCCGTTTTGGGGGACAACGCTTGCCATACGTGTTTGTAAATAGCGATTGTCAATTCCCGTGTAGGACTTTTCCTGGGCGGTCCGTTTCCGTTGAAAGACAAAGCTGGTTTCCCCGACCGTGTTTTTTCCGGATCGGGGAGGCGGATTATATCATAGACGGGCGCGTCCGGTTCTTTTGATGGTGGAGCCATTTTTGAAACCTCGCTTATTGTTTTTTACCTGCTTTTTTTTGGACGGATACAGGGAGCAGCAGCTCCCTTGCAAAGTTTTAGGATCCGGACCAACCCCCCACATTGGTTCGTTTCACCCAACGCGAAACATGCTCGCTTTTTTTTTTTTTGACCCCATTTTTGGCACGGGGCATGATCACAGCAGACAGCGAATTTTCTTCGCCATTTCCACCCATCACACTCTTTTTTTTGCGAATTAGTAAAGGGAGGCCCCCCTGCTTCTTCCTGTTTTTGCGGATGCTGTTTCTTTGATACATTGGCGATTCAGGAAGGGCCTTTGGTTCTTCCATTCCCCCGGCACGGAATTGGCGACCGGCTGGAAGTCCCCATTGCGCCCTCCAAGGCTCGACCTCGCCTCCCCCAGAGCCCACTGACGCGGCTCTTTTTAAGACCCCTGACGATGAGTGGCCGCACTCTTTTTTCATACGTTGTCAATTCTGTTCGTTGGCCGTGTATGGCGCCAGTTTGAGTGTTTTAGTCCTGTCTCGGCAGCCGGCACCATGCCCTGGTAAGTCCATCTCGCCCGGGGTTCCTATTTTCGGCGTGTTCGAGGGACTGACTTCAGTCTTTATCCGGGGTGGTTAAAAAATAGAATTCGGTGTATATTTCGACCCACATACACAACCTGGTTTTTTTTTCGCGCGGATTTCCCCAGATGTTGCTGAAAGGCATAGGACGAGTCCTTTCCGGTGTGCTTCGCGGCCTCCCCCAGTTGTTCATCATTTATTCTGCCCGCCTGCGTAGGTTTGGAGATTGCCCGACTGCTGGTGGTTTTCCAACCCATTTTTCTTGATCCCTGGTTCCACAGTGTGGTGGTTGTTTCCGCACTTCTCCCATGCAAAAAAACCAGGACTTTCGTCTCTTGGACTTGTATTTGTCCCCCCTGTTCTTTTTCAAGATGCCAAGGTTCCTTATCTTGAAGGTGCATCTGACTCCCCCCCCACTTCGCGTGGTCGGATTTTTTTTATGCCCTTACCCCGCTCCCACCCCCGCTTTCGGGCTGGTTTCACCTCGAGGTTTTTATGGCCCCCCGCCCTCCAACTTCGGGCCGCATTTTTTATGCCCCTTTTCCCCCCCCTCTCGTTCGTCTAGAACTCTTGAAAAATTAAAAGCTCACTTCATCTTGATTGCCCGCGAAGCGTTTGCCTCGAACGTGCACCAAAACAGCGTTAAGGGCTTTTTTGGCTTTTTTTTTGCCCCCCCCTTCCCGCCCCTTTTTCCATGACGATGGGACACGGATGATTCCCCCCGCGAAGATGGAAAGCCAGCGTTATTTTTCTTTCGGCCAGGTGTTTCCCCCCCTCCGGATCGTCTCCAAAAGTGATGTCTGTCTGCCGTTGTTTTCGGCTCAGGCAACCCACTACTTGTGGCCGCGCCCGTTGCCCTCCCAATGGCCCCCTCCCCGTGCCCCCTTTTTCCCGGCGTGAATCAATGGGGCTTCGAATTTGGGCAGATTTCACTCCATCGTGGCCCCCCTCCTCCCCCAAAACACTGGTTGTCTTTCACAACATTTTCCGACCTTTTTCCTTTTTCTTCCCCCCCCGAGATCACACGAACCGCCCCACAAGGTTGTGGGCCATCCTGCCACAATGTCTTTCTCTGACGCCCCCGACCCCACCATCAACGACCGAATTTTTGGTGACAACCGTGTCTCATCTGGTTCGCTCCTGGATGGGCGTTTTTTTCCCCTGTCACTTTTGACGGGGTTCTCCCAGGGCCAAGGGAATTGATTTAGTCGGATTTTCACGCGCTTTTCCTTCCTCCGCGCGTTTGCAGTCGAGTCCAGGGGCTTTCGTGCACGGTGTCAACTCCCCTTCCCCCAGGCAACTTTTGAATGACGAAGGCAGCCTGCCATGGTTCCGTAACATTCTTTTCTTTCATTTGCCCGTGGTTTAACACGCGGGCACTTTAGTTTTTCCAGTCCCTCTTGCCTTTAATGACAGATACCCCCACCATCGGTTCGGGCTGTCCTCTGTCTTTTTTTTGTTCCCCCGCATTGACCCCCCTGCGGGATGGCGGCTTTTGACCCTCCCCACAACAAATTGGTACCTTTGAAGTGGAACAAAATGGCGCAAACCCTCTTATCTTCTCTTCTGACCTTTATTTGTGTGGAAGTAGAGTTTTGCCGCCAGTGTCGTTCTGAGGTGACCTTTTTGCTTTCTCCCCCGCCCTGCTTTTCCCCCCCGGAGGGGTACCAGCCGTCCAAATATTTGGGTGCTCGGTTCGTAGTCCCTCTGTTTTCTTGGCTTTTGCAGATGGTCTTTTTGCTTGTAGTTGCAATACCGCGCTGTTTCTCCCCCCTGCGCCCTTCGTTTTTCTTTTCCCCTGGCAAGTTTCAACGGCGCACGCCTTCTCGAACACGGATGGCGGTTGACATCGCCGTTGAACCCTCCGTTCAGCTTGGCGTTCTTGTTCACCCCCTTCCTTAGCCCTCCCCTGGACGCTTTGTGTTTCCCTTTTTTCCTGTCTGGATTCGGGCTTTCACCCTGTTTTCGGGCGGCCTTGGTGCGTTCTTTCGAGTCATGAATCCCCTGGCCCCTTGCCTGAGATTATCCCTTCCAATTTTTTTGTGAGAAAGGGGTTTTGACCCGCGTTTGGGTTGAGAATGGCTATCTTTGGGCCCTTCCCCTTCGACGCCCCGATGCGCCCCGCCGGTCGGGGTGCCGGGTATTTGTGCCCTAGACACGTTTTTTTCCAGACAGGCCTATTCACCTTGGCATGGCTGATGTCCAGCCGCCCTCATTTTTTTTGCGTCTCAATGGCCTTTTGAAGAGAGTCAATTCCTTTTTTCCGTTCCCCCTCGTTTCCCGTTTTAGTATTGGTTCCCTCGCCTTGCTCCCTTACGGCTGTTCCTTCAGGGCAGACAGTCCCCCTTCCCCCCCACCTCGATGGCCTGATTATTTTCTTTTCGACCGCCGTTCGTTACTCGAATTTGACCCCCCCTTGTCGAATCAGGCCAGCGAAGTCGTTGTTAGGCAAAAATACGGTGACCCGGCGATTACTTTTGAGGGGCTGTGTGAGTTTCTCGCGCGGCACTCTGTTTTGCTATGTGCGGATCGCTCTTCCGGTTTTCCTTCTCAGACACTCATCCTTGCGGCTTGGGTCTTCCACAGTTTACTTTTTGTGATCTTTTTTTCGTAACCCCTCCCCCCTTTTCCTGGATCCATGTTCCCTTTGTCATTCCGCCCCACTCCTCCTTCTGCCACCGAGCGTTGGTTCACTGCAAGCGTTGGACCACCTTTGGTGCGGGCGTGCTGCAACCGTGTCGGCGACTTCCTGGATTGTTACCCTCTCCTTTCCCAGTCGCCGGTTTGTAAGTGGGTTCTTCTTTTTTTTTCTCAGATAGGATCCCCCCACGTCCTTACTGTGGTTCCTCGACCCGCAACTTCATTCGGCCCACCCCGATGATGCCGTTCTTAGTTGTTGCTGGGCTTCTCCTCTTCCAATCCTTCACGGACCCCGCTTTTTATGCGTGTATGCAAGCGTTGCGGGCCCCTTCGAGCCTTTTCGACCCGCTTTGCGTCAGGTTTGCGGCCGATTTGTTTTGAATGCGTCCTTTTTCGGGGGTCCCTTTCCTTGGGTGGTATGTGACCACTGCCCTTTATTGGATCCCTTTTCCCCCACGGACCGAGGTTCAAACTTTTGAAGTCGGCTGTCCCTTGGACGTTTTTTCACATTTTTCGTTTCTTCCTGACGCTCGAGTTCTTTCCATTCCGTCCACATGTGGCCCCCCCGTGGTCTTCGGAGGTTAATGCCATGGTGTTTTGATCCCTCCAAGTACTTGCCTCTCTTGCTTCGCCCCCCATGTATTTTCACCTCGTTTCGGTTCTCCCAATAAGAGGGAAGCATCCCGCGAGCGGCCTGTCCCCGAGGCCGTGATGACCATTGCAGCGCCGCGAATTTTTCACCCTTCGGGTTGTCCCCATCTTACTCCACGTCGCCCCCTTCTCTTTGCCGAGACGGCAGTATCTATATTGAAAATTTCTGCCGCTTTCTCGCTTACGCCTTTTCCCTTTTTTTTCCTCCAAGACGCCCCCCCCCCGCCCCACCCCACCCCCTTCCCCCCTCCTCCCCCCTATTAACTCCCTTATCTTCGTACCCCCTTCCCTTAATAAGGACCAGATCAGCGCCACTTTTTGTTTTCTTTTCTTCCCCCCCCTCGCTTTGCGGGGTAAACCCCCCTTCTTGATGAGAGGATGAGATTTTCTAGGCGTCTCTTCCTTTCCAGGTTTACCTTCTGCCATGTACACCCGCTATGTCAAAGCGCGAGAGCCTCTCCAGGAGTATCGCATGGCTACCCTTGGTTTTTGTTTTTGAAAGTCTCCCGCCCCAGCCCCCCTGCAACTGCACAATTTCGAATTTTGTCCATTGAATGGTTCTGGGGCAAGTTGATCCCTCCCTGATCCGGATGCCGTCCCTAGAAATTGCATTCCCCACTATGTGTATCATTCCTCTCGATGATAAACCCTACTTGAACACTTGCTGTCTTCGAGTCTGAGTGCCCCAGCCAAACCTCCTCATGGTCGTTACCCCGGCGGCCCTTTTCTCAGATAAAAAGAGGACCCTTCCCTGAGGCCCCACTCTTCCTCTTCCAGGAATACGCCCCCAACCGGCCTCCTCTTCCCCCCTAAAGACACACACCCCTGGGTGACATGTCTCTTCCGGTCCGGTCCCCCGGTCCATTTGGTCCCGTGATGACCAGAAATATAATCGAACCACACTTAAAAACAACATCGGGGTTATCATGGGTACCATTACCCGGGGGAAATCGCCCCCCCGCGACTTAATTCCTCTTCCACGGAGTTAATAGTGGTCACCCTTTTCTGTCAGATGGTTCTCTTAACCACGAAAAGTGCTCCGACCCCCTTCTTTACCGATCCACCGATTGGGCAGGTGTCCCCCCCTTCACGTGTCGGATTGAGAAGTTTCCCTATATATTTCCTGGAATTTCCCTTTGATATTTGCAGCGAAACAGCGTAAAAGTTCCAGGGAGAGCGTTGTCTTAGAGATCCTTGGTGACTAGCGCAGTAGAACAACCTCTTTCTCCGTAACAAACCCGGCATGCGAATAGCCCCTTCTTACCCACGTTCGCCCGTGATCGCATATTTCCAACCCCGATGTCTTCTGGTACCCGCTAGTTGTAGCAACTTTTGTAAAGGTGTAACCTGTCCATCTCCTTAAACTACTTATCCTGTTTTTCTTCCTCTTGTTATTTGATTTCTTAGGACCCAGTTTTTCCTTTGGCGTTAGAAGATCCCCCTTGCGAACCGGTGCACGTACCGTTGAGGTACCTTTGGAGGCCCCCGAAGAAATGGACATACCCCCTTCCCTTCCTTTTGACCAAAGAAGGATTTTTTCCCCTTGGAGTCTGTTCCAATCCCCCTTATATTGTTGATGATTTCCCCTTCCCTTTTTCCCCTTCAAAAACCCCAACATCACTGTCCCCGAATACGTCCTCGCCGGGACACCCTTTCCCTCCCCTCCCCTTTAGCATTACCCCCGCCGACCCCACCCCCTCTCTACTCCCCCCCCCCCAAACCCCCCACCCCCCGTCCTACTCTCCACCCCCCACCAATTCTTCACCCTATCCCTGACTATCTATGATTATGCTTCTTCCCCTAAAACCAATTATGGATGTCAGTTATTATACCCCCTTGATGTATTTTCTACTGGTATCAACCTTGATTTTTTGTGTTTTCTAAAGTTGCCAAACTCTCTTTTCCGCCTATCCTCTTTTCCCCCTTTTTCACTTTTTCAGTACCGTTAATAGGACCCCCCCCCTCAGGAAATTGGTTACAGTTGTTTTTATCCGAATCTCTATTCCCCCCCCCCAACCTTCCTTTAAGAAAATGTGTTCTCTGTTTTCCACGTTTTTTCTTTTACTGCGAATTCGTGATTTTTCCTTCGAACCCTCTGCGGAATTCTTTAAACGTCGCGCTCCACCTAGTCTAGAATCTCCCCCCATAAAAATCCCCGAACCATCACGCATGGCTTTTTTTGAAACCTTCGGTCCGTTGCCTTTTCTCGTGCTTGCGACTGCGCACCCACTCACACCGGACAAGGCCCGTTTGCTCCCCCCCTTGGGGAGCTTTTTAGCCGAAAGGATAAGCGCCTCTTGAGAGGCGTTCATTTCGCATCTTTCTGGCGCGCACCTCTTTCCGCCTTCCTTTGATACATGATCTACAAGATTGTAGGTTCTGTGGATTATTGGCGTTTTTGTGTTTGTTATCGGTTGGTTGTTTTCAGTTGGGAGGAGGACATTCGGGTTTGCCCATTGGCGGGGGTTCCTTTTTTCTAAGGGTATCACTGGGCCCTTTAGTTTGTACCCAATGGATTGCCTAAATCCGTTGGATCCCCACCCCTTTCGGATGCGATCCTCAGATCCTGCCGAGCGTGGATGTTTTTTTGAATAGGTGTAACTCCCCCCCCAAGTGGCCCTTC
>Ga0179593_1342666_pt1 | contig 10796 bp, 11 predicted proteins | sample CZODoug2_1_08_16_FD_185931 | JGI IMG/M metagenome (GOLD analysis project Ga0179593, IMG submission 185931) | Vadose zone soil fungal communities from Angelo Coast Range Reserve, California, USA - CZODoug2_1_08_16fungal (PacBio error correction) | ecosystem: Environmental > Terrestrial > Soil >... | reverse complement strand
GTGACAATATTGATGTTTTTTGTTGTGTGGTGGGGGTTTCTCTGCGCATCCTTCAAACCAGACAGCGTGCAACAGAAACGACCCAAGCTGCGCCCCTGCCATTTGCGTACATCCTTTTTTTTTTTTTAACTTTGCCTTTTATCTTCTACCACCCACTCCTTTTCCCTGCACAAAGCAGGAAAACGGAGATGCATCTTTACGCAACTGATCGTTGCATCTCCTCATCGAGGCCAGATCAATCACAACTCACCTAAAACGAGAAAATTTCCCCTGTTTCTATAGCGGCACCCTTCCTGGACCCCTCTTCTTCCCATGAGGATGCCTATACTTCCTTTTTCCCCCACAGACAATACAGAGGAAGGAGTGAAATTCAAATTTGTTGGAGAAAACCAATAAGCCGGAAAGATTTATGAGACTCCTTCCATGACCCTCCCCCCCCCCCCCCCACCCCCCCCCCCCCCCCCCACCGTTTGCGCCGAGAAAAATTTGTTTGTAATTAAGTAACCTTGTCTCCTCGCAGAAGTCTTTCGGTCCTTCGCTCTTTGAGAAGGAAGCTTAAAGTATAACCCCCCCCCCCAACTCCCAAATGTGAACCCTCCTCGACGACTCTCTTCCCCTATGTCTCCCATATCCCCCCCCCCCTCTTTGCTTCACTACAAAAGATCCATTTCCCTCCCCTTCCCCAACCATCCCCCCCCCCCCCACAAAGGACTACTCTTCCCCTCTATTCCTTAATGCCCATCCTATACCCTTCTTCTCCCTCCTCCCTTTTTGTTTTTCGTGCATGTCTCGGTATTGAATTCTCCCCCTCATTATGACATAGAGCCATTTCCCCTCATCCTTTCTCCTGTTTGTCCTTTCACGCACTTGCCCAGCAGTACAGAAGACAAATAAACGCGTTGTCCCCCCCCCATTTTATTCTCTTCTCCAAGCTGCACTCTGCCATTGCCCTAGGAAAAGACTTTAATCATTAGTGTACCGTCCTCTCCCGAACTGTCCCCCTCCCGTTCCAACCCCCCCCTTAGAATCCCTTTCGACATCCTTCCAACAATTATGTCGCTCCTGAACCACCCCGTCTCGTTTCAGCTGCCCCTATGATTTATTCAACAGCCCACAATATGACACATGCTCCTACGTCTTTGACAACTTTTTCCCAGCTAGCCCCCCCCCCCCCCCCCCCCCACCCCCCCCTAATCCATTAATTCCTGACGCGAGACATTTTGCGGGATGAACTGCCTGGTTCGCAATGTTGTCGCATTTATCCGTCACTACTCTTGCGCACTTGGCATTCACACCAATCTTTCCTCCTGAATTTTCCCGACTCCACCTCTCTGAAGAAACGCGAATAGCTACAGGATGTTTAATCTGTTGATTTTTGCTACCTCTTCTACCAGACGCATTATACGGACTAGCCAGGCTTGAACAGCGCTACCCCCTCCCCGAACTTTTTTTCCCTTTTGTTTATGCTTTTGATTCTTATTGAGCATTAAAGGAACATAACCAGACGATCTGAACCCCCCCTCCTAGCGAGCATGTATATCTATTTTCGTTTTTCTCCAGGCACTCAATCGGAACGTATCTCTTTTCTCTTTTTGTTTAGCGTTTTAGTTTCTTGTTTTTTTTTTTTTTTCTTGTGCGCTTCGCCATCATTTGGAGTAGATCTAGAGTTCCGTCGGTCGCCGCCTTGTCTATCACCCCAGTGGACTACCCCATCCCTTCTTCAATTTCAAGCTCCATCGTCCTTTTTTGCTATTCTCCTCGGACCTTACCGACCTTGTATTGAAATCCCCTAAATAAAATAAAACGCCATCTTTCTTCCGAGAGCCCAGCATTTCCCCCCCACGCGAGCTTACAAAGTATACGAGCAGCCCGGAGTGCTGTTCACTCAAACTCGCACTCCATTGCCCTCATTTCTCTCCGCGTAGCATGCCGTTTTCTGGCCATTTCTCCACACTTTCACAGGAATTAATGAAGACCCCCCCAACCCCCCCTACGCAACAACTTTCTTTGTTTTGCATAATGCTCTTCTCCCTGGCACACGAGAAACGGTCCCCCACGATTCTGATTGGCTCTCCAATATCAGTCAAGTGAAAGGAGCAGTCTTTTTTTTGGTACCAGGTTTAGCCCCTTATGTTCGACCTCCTAGAATCCGCTCACTGCCCCCCCATGTCCTTTTCCCCCTTAAACATTCACCCACGCATGATCCCCTCCCCCTACGATTTTTTTAAGCATAGAGCAGTGCCCACAACTGACTCACTCCTACCCTTCCCCGCCAGGATTCCCGAACGCAGTTCCTTTTTTACTCCCTTTTTACTGTCTGCGGCCCCAGCCGATGCGAAAAAGGGCCTGATTTTTGGACGATCCTGCTGGTCCTCAGTCCAGATGCTGGTTGGAAAATCCCTTTTTAAATGCTTGTGTCATCACTAGTTGGACAATACTGACAAATTTTCTTTGTGCATAGTTTCCTAACGACGCCATCCGTCCCGTCCTCGGCCCCCCCCCTCTCCCCGAACGGTAAGAAATTTCCTCCTCCTTTTATATACCCAGAGAATGAACCGGCCCGCTTTCCCTTCGTCAATCTATTTGCAAAATTCACACCACACCCCAAAAAACCATCACCCACACACACCATGCCCCCACCCCCCCCCCCCCACCACAACCAACAACAGAGCCACTGCGCACTCTCTTGCCCTCCACCTCTCAAGACCCCGAATACCGTTCGCTCATGTTTTTGCCTTTTCTGAGACAGTAACGGCAGAAGTAAGAACAAAAATCTGAACGAGCTTGAAGTACGCGATTTCCCTTCTCTCTCCATCGGCGTGAGCGCCCATTCTCCTCAAAAGTCCCCTCCCCTTGACAAGGGACGACCCCCTTGGAACGTTGCCAAAGGCCTCGTGCGCTCCCAAGTACTGCGAATCCCTCAGTACGGCCGTTGACTTTGTATGGTAGCCGAGAAATCCATGACGTTAATCCTCTCCCACGGGATACACTCCGTCCATTGTGTTTTTTTTTTTTTTTTTTTTTCCGACACTTTAAGCTCCTCCTCCTCCGTTGAACCTCAACTCGACCCGTTGCAATTGATCATACCACACGCGCCCCTTCCGACCCCCCCCCCACTTCCCCAAATAAGGACGGCCATTACCGGCGGAACAGGCGCCCCCCTAAAGTATTCTTTCTTCTAAGTCGCTTTTACTCCCCCTCCCCTATGCGACGAACGATCGTCCTTTTGGTCTTTATCGATTTAATGGTGATGCCTTTTGCCCCCCTCCATTAGTATCCTGTTTTTTTTGTTTGTAAATACATACACTTGTTTTTTTGGGTGGGTTTTCTTTTGAGGCCCCTTGAGTAAAATCTCCGCAAAAGTTACGAAACCGTGCCTCCTTTCCAGTTACTATCAATTCTGTCAACTGGGTAGAAGCACTTTCCAGAAACGAGTTATTTGACCTTTCCTGCTACGATTTCCCCTCTTTTTTTTTCTTTTTTACAAGAGGGTGGATCTGTCATATTGGATGAGATTGCGATTTTAGACCATGCGTCCTCTATAAATCCCCGTCTATTGCTCAGGCGACCCTATACTCAGTAATTAGAACCACAGACACGCCGAACGCATTGCTTCCCCCTTATTCCCCTTCCCCCCCCCCCCCCCCCGACTTGGATCAGTGCCCCGGCGGATTCATGACTGTACAGATCACCTCGTGTTGGGTTAGACTGGTGATTCCTCAGACACCCCCGGGCCCCCGCGCACCACGCCTTGCTTTTTTCGCTTGTTTTCCTCCCTTTTTTCCCCTCTTCGAACCAACTTCCTTTTTCCCTTCGCCCTTCCTTCCTCCTCTCCCCCCCATATCCTCTATTTATAGCTGTTTGGATGCGTCTATGTTGGTGTTTCCTCTCGCGTCATTAAGATTGTAGCTGCGATTTGGGCGACCCCCCCCCCCCTGATCTTTTTTGATCCTCCCCTCCCCCTCTTGCCAGAGCCGTTTCTCTTTCGAAGTCACTTACAGGTGCTCCCAGCGCCCGGTGACTCCTCCTCCTCCCCCCTCCCGTCCCGAATGAATCCGCCGTTCTTTTGCATCCTCAAGCAATAGGTCGAAGGCGACAGAAGTATCCTGCCACTCCCCTCGCCCTCCGCACTGACCTCCTTTTCCCCCCAGCCCTGACCCTCCCTCAGCCCAAACCTCTTCTCTTTTTTAAAGTCATCTCCCCGGCGCGACAACCCCCCAACGCAATTTGCATAGCCCCGTTCCCTGGTCACGCGACAGTGCCCCCGTCATATTCCTTGCGCACACAGCATTTCCATCCGAGCACGTTCTCCTTTTTCGTACCAGGGATTTTTGTACAAGTCCTCCCCTGGCCTGTTTTTGAACCCTTTTTTTCCTGCCCTCCGGTCCATGCCGAAGTTATTTGGTGTGCCTTTCCAGTCCGTTTTCTGTTTTGAGGCACTTCCTCTATAGCCCCTCCTCACTTGGTATCCCTGCGCATGACTCGCATCCGCAATTTCCCCCCCATCCGTTGGTTACCCTTTTTCTTACCATCCCTTTCTGGAGAGATTGCCTGAATAGACTGTAGAGAAAAAGCTTCGAGTCACTTCAGAAAAGGCGTCCCAGTGCTAGACGCCCAGATGTAGAGTTTTTTTCCAGTGAGATATAATGTCCAGCCATTTACCACCGACACTCCCCTTTCCCCCTTAGATTTTTGCGCCTGATTGTTGCCCCCCAGCCCCTTTTCCCCATGACCTGAAAGTCATCTCTCTTTTTTCCCTTACACTTTGTTATATCTACTGAACCGGATGCACCCGCTTTCTCGCTGGTAGGATTTCCCCCCAGTCCCAGCCACCATGTTGTCATCTTTTCTACGCAAGCGTCCTTCCCCCAGTCCTTTTCCCTTTCCACAAGAACCGGGTGACCCCTCTTGCTGGAGCAAGTTAAATGCGATAGTAACCCCTTACAGACATTTGCTGCCGTTATTTTCTCACACCATTTGCACCCCCCCTAACTTTTCCATCGCGTGACTTCTCATGACTTTGCCAGCTGAGCGGTCTTTTCTTCGTCGCTCCCTAGAATAATTGCTCCCCCTCTTTCTTGGTTTGATATTGACAGTACGAAACCATTGCTAACCTCTTGAAGAAATTTCATCCTCTTTGTCGTTCCATCGCAATATCCCCACCCCCCCCCCCCCCCCCCCCCCCCCCCCCCCCCCCCCCCCCCCCCCCCCCCCCCCCCCCCCCCCTCCCCCCCCCCCCCCCCCCCCCCCCCCCCCCCCCCCCCCCCCCCCCCCCCCCCCCCCCCCCCCCCCCCCCCCCCCCCCCCCCCCCCCCCCCCCCCCCCCCCCCCCCCCCCCCCCCCCCCCCCCCCCCCCCCCCCCCCCCCCCCCCCCCCCCCCCCCCCCCCCCCCCCCCCCCCCCCCCCCCCCCCCCCCCCCCCCCGCCCCTTCGAGCAGGCGCTCTTTCTTGACGCGCATCTCGGCGTCTCCGGATTGAGTTTCAACCCCCCCCGGTTGATTACGTCCCCCCCCCCTTTTACAAATCCACTGTAGTCTTTGTGGACGGCTCCCCGCCCCTTCCTTTTATTATGGATTGCGAGGATAGGCCCGTCTCTTCCCGAATGATATGCCTAGATCTCGCCTCGCGGTCCTTCCCCCCTGTGTTGATCCTGCGGTTGGGCCCTGGCCCACCTAGCGATCTCCTCACCTGATTCCTGGCTCCCGCACCCTCCGTCACTATTGCTCTTTCCAAACCCTGAACTAAGAACCCACCCTTTGTTCTATTTTTTCTGTGTGCGTCCCCTTTCACCCCCCCTCCAGCAAAGAACGCCAACTTGCCCTTAGGCTGTCTCCCTCAATGCTGCAGCTCGCGTTCTCGCCCCCCCCCCCTTACGTGGGAACCGTCCTCCCCACCGTCTTCCAGTTTCCCAGCCGTGAATAGGTAGTTCTCCTGCCACTCACCGTAACCTTCCGTTTAGCAGTGAAGCGAAATGCCCTTTCGTCTCTTTAAATTGATTGAAGATCCTCCTTCACCCTTTGTCGCGCGTCCTTCCCTCTGTTTCTTTGCGGCGCCTCCTCTTCCTCCCTCTTTTTGTACGTTTCAGCCCCCTTCAAAGTACCAGGTCGTTAGATATGGGGAGTTGATTTAGGTTCCAGATTTTGGAGAAGGAGACCAAATCCCCCCCTTGAAGGAACTGCGCGTCGATCGCCACGACCCCTGATTTGGACATCATTTCCGTCCCATTCTTCCCCAAACCCGAAGCTTCGTTCTCTCTATGTCCGCTCTCCTCCTAAGTAACTATCATTTTCCCCTAATAATAAGTTTTGTTGTGCAGAGTCTCTGACTGAATTGCGAAGCGAAGTGAGCCGGTCCATTTTATACTAGACTGTGGGTAAGACTAGCCGTCTTGTTTCCCCCACCCCCTCCCTTGATTAATGGCCCTCCCCCCCCCTCCGATCCTCTGCCTTCACTTTCCGGTGGTTAATGTGGACCCCTCTACACTCCTTCCTACCAGAGCACCTTACTGTTGAACACAGATGGAGGACCTTCCAAGCCAGTTGACCTTCCTTCTCGCCAATCGCAACACCCTTTTTCCCCTTTCCTTAAATTCCAAGGCGACTTCAGCCTCACCACCCCAGACGCCGTCCTTTTTTCGCCTAAATGCCGTTCGCTTTTTAGTTTTGCCTCTCCGGTAAAATATACTGACTTGCACTTACCATTTGTCCCTTGTTCATTATTTTTCCCCCACGTTGATTGGTGAGAACGCCCCCATGATTCTCGATTGTTAGGCTCCCCCCCTCCTTCGACACATTTGCCCCTTCCTTTAACGCTGGGAGTTCTTTTTTCTTATATTTCCCTCCGTACCCATGCAAAATCGAACCCAATTTAGTGGATGAGTTTTGTTTTTATTTTGACGAGAGTTACTTCTGGGTTCTCCGAACTCCTCTAATGGGCTCTCCCCCCCTCGCCTTTTCCTGGTAACCCCCCCCTTTGACCCCCCTTGAGGTCACCCCTCTCCCCCGCATTTTTGTGATCCTATCCCCCCCTTCTTCGTCCCGAATGCCCATTCTCCTCATTTATGTTGAGAGCAAGTCAACTTCCCGGTCCTGCCTACCCTTTCACCGTTTCTCCTTGTTTTGTTGATACTCAACTCTGTTGCCCCCAACCTCATTTTTTAGCGTAGTCGCTGTTTCCCGTCCCTGTCAATATCTCCTTGAAATGTTTACTGACCGTCTTCCCCCCACCAAGCGACTCTTGGTTTATTTATTCGGCCGAGCTTTTCCACTGACGTGGCCCCGGGCTGAAACCATCAGTTCCCTGTTAGTGCCCCCCTTCTTGAACCGCTTTGCCCCCAAATCCGCTCCCCCGCAGATTCCGCCGCCTCCCCCTCCTCTTGCCCCCCTCTTTTTGTTCGTGCCACCCTCTCCCGCTTCAGCGTTTAGATTTACGCGTTCTGCACTTTCCTGTACGCATTTTTCCTTCCGGCCCCCCCTTTTCTCTTGATTTCGGGCCGCAGTATAGATGGAGGGATTCCCCTCGGGGCGCGCAGGACCCACTGTCAGTCCAATTTTTTCTTCTTGATTTCCCCTTCCCTCCTCCTCTTTGACACTGGCATCCCTTCCCTTCGCCTTATCCCCCCACTTGGAAAGAAACAGAGCTGCCCAAGTGGACATGTCCCCCCCGCTTTGCTGGCAACCTCTCCGGCTCCAGAATAACGCCTCTCCCGTCCGGTTTTCCTTCCCCTTAGGAGACAGAAACTCGCCCCTTCGTCTCCTGTGCGAGACCCCATGAGGGTCGCAGATTGAACTTCCCGGCTGGTTCTAGCACGGGCGTCTTCCACTTCCTGCTCCCCAGCAGATTGTGTTCCCTGCCCTTCCGGTCAGTGCGACCTCTTTTATCCTTCCCTCTTCTTGACATGTCGCTTCGATAACCAACTCCCCTTTCCCACTTGTGCTCTATCTCTGCGTCCTCAACCTTTCGCCCTCCGGAAGAAGATTCCTCCCCCCCGTAACCTTTTTCCCCCCGGCCGCCCCGCTTCAGTCTCAACTTGGAGCTGCCGTCAGCATTTGCGTACCCCTTGCACCCCTTGCCTAAACCCTATCCGGCCCCGATTTCCCCTCTCTTCTTATTAGTCCTGATCTCTCGGTAAACGGTTTACGTACCACCTTTCCTTAGTTTATATCCCCCACTTTTTCCAGTGGTGCATTAGAGCCCCTTCTTCTTCATTTCCCCTATTGATTTTTTCTCCCCTTGTTATTAGTTGCTCTCTTCGGCTTCGTTATTGTCATCTCGAGAGGCACGCCGATCAACCCCTGTCTTTACAAGTCACCGGTCCTTATTAGATTCCCCCTCGTCTTTTCCCCTCCCCTCCTTCGCGTTATGGATGATACAATTGAGGACCCCCCCACTGGCCCCCTTGGTTGGAGGTTATTAGCAATCTGTGCCTGCCCCTGCTCACCGATCGGTCCGCCCCCTCTCCGGAATAGCTATTTTTCCTCATGTATCCACCACCACCCTTTCTATTTATCTCCCTCCTTTTTGTTGTTATCTAATCTGTTTGCGTGTTTTTCTCTCGACGATTTAAAATCTGCGTTTTCCTCCCGATCTATCCCCTTTTCACCCGCTGCCCACTCCTTTTTGGCGTTTCGGGGGACCCATAATTGTAGCCCTCCCATCAAATCTTTCGAGCGCCCATCCTCCACGGCGACCCTCCCCCTCGTGTGAATGATGAGTACCTCTTCGCGGTGCTCGGAAGCTCCTCCCGAAGCTTCCTCCTACTAAATACAGCCGAGACGACAGAAGAAACAGAATAATCTTGCCATTTGCGAAGTCATGACCTCTTCGCCTCTCCCCCTGAAGCATTTGATACTACGCCCCGAACCCCCCCCACTACATTTTTCAGATGCCACTTTGACCGCTTCCTCCCCTTAGGACTCGCGTTCCTTCCCCTTACCCGGCCTATTATTCCCCCGGCTCTCCCCCCTTTCTCCTTGATTTTAACAATCCGCGGCCATCCCCCCCATTTTTTTTTCTGATCCCTTCCCGTTGGAAGAGCCCTTCGTCCCCCTGCCTCTTTCCTCGCTAATTTTCCTTGTGGGGTTCCTCCGATATAGACAATTTTTCAAGTTCCTTGCTTATCTCCCCTCCAGGCATGTACCTGACAGCTCCCTTTCCCCTCTTGAACCCCCCCTCCCCCTGTACGTGCCGCCCCCGCCCCCATCCAAGATGTGACTGAAAGCCAAAGTGAAAAAAACCGCCAGCTCTCTTGAGTCCCCCTGCCCGTGTTTTAGCGCACATCTCTGGCAGACCAGAATCGAGGACTGAATCGTCCTCTTTTTTTTATTTCCTCCCTATGTCGAAAAAGAAACACTCGTCCTATGCGAGTCTTGGATGAGTCTGTTTTCTCCCCCACATTTGCCCATGCCCTTTTCAAAGCGTGGTTTTTCACCCCCCCCATTTTAGAGTCGTCCTTTCTGCCACCTGTCCTTTCCCGGTCTGCCGTTTCACCCCGTCCTCCCCCAAAAGATTAATTGAGTCTTCGCTCCCGAGCCTTCCTTTTCCATCAATCACGTGAGCACACAGCCCCAACTTGGTGTGCAAGGCTCTGGGCCGCTTCTTTTGCTACTTTTCCCCTCCTCCCGCAACAATCGCCTTGCTCCTTCTCTTTTGCACAGCCCCCCCCCCACACCTTGTGCCGGTGGCTTAAGGAGGACTTTGCATTTTGAGTCGTCTTTTTGCGCTCTCGGTCGCAACCGTTGGTCTTTTATCTTATGACGTAGTTAATGTTGTAACTCCCCCCCCCTCCTAGTAATGTCACCAGGATGCCCTTTGGTTCCCCCTCGTAGCAGTGAACATCGACGTCACATGTCCTCTATCTGACGCGTCTCCTTCGCAGCTTTCCAAAGCGTGAGTTCACCTCTGTTTTAGTCCAACGTGCCTTCCCGTATCACTAAGATCCCCGGTGTGTGCATCCTGTCGTCTTTCCGAACGTTCTATCTGATGATTTCCTTCGGCGCAGATTCCGTATACACCTGTCTGTGAATTCTTTCTTCCTGAAGAGGGGGATCCCAGTGTGTTTAGCAGCGCCCCCTGCGACGCCCTCTCAGAGAGATTCTTTTCCCCTTTTTCTTGCCCTACGTAGACTCCCCCCTCCCCATTTGAACAACAAGACCTCCCCCCCTGATGTTCGAGTTTCTTTTTTTCTGTGTTCCTAAAACCGTCACCCCGGCGAACGACACCAAATAAAGCGCGGCACTTTTTTGTGGCCGTTTTTTTGTCTCCCCCTCACCTTGTCGTCACCACTTTCCTTCCAGGGATTCTCCACCACTTTGGAACTTCTCACCGTTCCTCACCTTCTAGAAGTTACTTCCCGATTTTCGGCAGACGCCATCATCACCGCCCCCTCCCGTCCCCCGTCCAGGCCAAATCTTGCTTAGTACTTCCTGGGCGGTGTGTAATAGCCATCGGAATATGTCCAGAGAGCCTTCTTCTTTTTTCTTTAGCATAGGCATCTCACTCCCCTCCCGTTTGTTTTTTTTTTTCTTTTTTTTCTTTTTTTTTTTTTTTTTTTTTTTTTTTTTTACCTTTAGCGAATACGAATTTGCTCCAAGTAAATGGCGTTGTCTGAAGACGCGAAGGCGTTGTGAGGTTTCTTTCGACAGGCGCCCCCCCGACCCCTTTCCTCCGGGACTATTTCTCCCTGCTCGGCCCATTACCCCCCTTGACTGTGAGACCCCCCCCCGTCCATATCCCCCCTTGTTTACCAAGTGACTAAGTATTACCGTTGCCGCTTCCTTTTGTTCCCCCTACCTATCGA
>Ga0179593_1270493_pt1 | contig 10796 bp, 13 predicted proteins | sample CZODoug2_1_08_16_FD_185931 | JGI IMG/M metagenome (GOLD analysis project Ga0179593, IMG submission 185931) | Vadose zone soil fungal communities from Angelo Coast Range Reserve, California, USA - CZODoug2_1_08_16fungal (PacBio error correction) | ecosystem: Environmental > Terrestrial > Soil >... | reverse complement strand
TAAAACCTACATCCTTTTTTTCCCCGACACCAATTTTCAGTACTTTGAGTTTATTCGTCCCCTACCCCCGTCGTACCCCCCCGCCCCCACCCCCCACCGACCCCCCCCCCCCTTTCCCCCCCCCCCCCCCCACCAAGGAACCATCCAAGGAACTTTTTTTTTTCCCCTTCTTTTGGCTCACCCCCCACCCCAACTAGTCCTTGCTGGCTTTTCACGGGGCCTGTTCCACTCCCGCCCCCCTTCCTCCCTTGGTGCGGCCGTTTCCCCTCCCCATTTCATCAGGTGGAGGCCCACCAAGACCCTCTTCTCTCTCCTTCAGAAATTCTTTTCTTTTCCCTGGGCTTTCCCTCATTATTGATTCTTTTTTTAACCCTCCCCCGGCCAGCGTTTCCTACCAGCAACACGTTTACCTGACCCCACAGTCTTGGGACCCAAAGGGAGTGGGAGGTTCCTTTTTCCAACGAAGGAAAAAATGTGCTTTTTTGCCCCTTTCATTTTTGGACCTTTTTTTTTTTTACTGCAGCCGCAATCAGGCCCGGTGCAGTGACCCTCAATACAAGCCGCATTTTCTCTTTTGGCCGGCCCCACCTCAACTCCGTTTTGAGTGACTTCACTGTGCCCTTTTTTCCTGTTTTTCCGATGTGAAAACAACGTTCAATTCTTCCTGTCCTTCTTTAATTGTCAACCTTGAGCCATCTTTTTCTCTGCAAAACACCTGAGTTCTGGTTGACTTCCCCCCCTTTGACTTTCTCACTCCCTATTTTTTTCCGGATGCCCAAGTACTGGTGACATCCCCCTTTTTGCTCTTCCATTCTGAAGTTATTTTTTGCTTTTTGGACACTGAAACCCATTCAGAAGGGCCCTCCGGCGCAGGTTTATATGTAATCCAGTGCTCCCGTTCACTCCGCCTGGTTCTTTTGATCAACGGTAATGTCCCCCCCGGAGATTTTTTTTCTCGTCGTTTCCCCTCCAGGTGAACTACCCTTTTTTTTTCCCCTACCTTGTACCTTACTTGATTTTTCTTTGTCTCTGATCTTCCTCCGTATTGCATGCAATCTCCCTTTTTTAATCTTTCTTGAAGTTACCAGAGCTCTTACCAAGGGCCCCCTCCCAAACGAAGGGCAGTCATGTTAAATACCCTCTAGACTTATTTTTTTCCTGTCCCCCTCGGCCCCCCCCCCCCAACCCCTAATTTTTCGACCTGTTTGTCTTTCTCCACCCTGGGCCCCTCCCCCCCCCTTTTAGGACCGAAAGGGATCCGACGACTCCCACTCTATTCCCTGTGTCTGGTACAGGGTCATCAAGTTGAAGACTTGGTTGTTGTTACAGGTCCTAGACCTGAATGCAGGCATTTTACACGTCCCCTTCTATTTCCTTCCTTGTTGAGTTCCTCCTGCGCGGAACGTCTTTTGTTTCTTTAGTTGAGTTTCTATTTCTGTTATACAACCCCTCTATCTCTTCAGTTGCTCAGCGACGAATCGATTTTTATTTCCCGCAACACCCATATTTAAGGGTCTTTTTTCACCCCCTCCCTTTTTTCTTCAACGGCGTTCACCCTTCTTTTTACCCTCCTCCCCTTCTGTTTTCCAACTGTTTTTCTCCCCCCCCAAGTCATTGACCACCGCTGGAGCGGGGAGATTTTTATTCCCCCTCCGGCCAGCTTTGGTGACTCTTTCATTTTTCCCCCCCCTTTCCCCTTCAACCCACGATTCCTTAACTTTCCCTATCCGAAAATACCTCCTCACTGGATTCTTCCGCCCCTCTTGGCCGCCGATTCTCTCTCTTCTTGTTTGCAAGCCGTCTGTTGCAACTTTTCCCTCCCACAGAGGTCAAGTCCCTCAATCTTGGACCAACTCGCCGCCCGCGTTCAGCGTCCCATTCTGCCGCGAGCGGTGAGGTGCATTCCCGCAGCAGTGGCACTTGCTTTATTTCGTTCCGGCTTGACCTGTCCCCCCCCCTTCGCAAACTTATTGTCCGTTGGTATCCCTTCCCGTGCTGGCTCAACACCCCCCCTCCCCTTTTTTTCCTTTTTTGTCCCCCCCCGTATAACGATCCGCTCTCTCCAGAAACCCCTCCTTTTCCCCCCACACATCCGGCCTCTTTACTTACGCATGCAACATCCTTCCCCCAAAGTGAAAAGAGTTTTTCTCCTTTTCCCCCCTCCCCCAGTAATGGTGTAGACAACTACCACTTCAATTCCTGGTTTGTTTTATCAAAAAACTTTGCTATGGCTCGAACCCTTTCCCTACTTTTTCTCTTATCGTGTTCCCTTTCGTTAGGTACAGTTCAAATTGAAAACCCGCCTCCCGAAACCGCGATTGGACAAACGTAACACGTAGTTATGCTGCTTCCTCATTTATTTTTTTTTTTTATTTTTTTCCCCGCCAGCTTCTTTCTGTGCTACTCCAGTATTTCAATTTCTGGTCGGCGGTTTTTTGGGGTTTTCTTGAAGGCTCCTCTTACTTCCACCCGTTTAGTACTTCTTTGCTCTCCCCCCTTTTTTTTTTCTTCTTCCTATAAGATGGGGTTCTCTGTCGTCTTAGTTCGGATCTGTACAAACCTCGTCGTCCTTTCTGATAAGTTTGTCCTTCCAAATATGTCGCTTTTTTTTTTCTTTTTAACCTTCCAAGTTACCTTACCGTCCCCCCCCCTTTAAGTTTTTTTTTCTTTTCTGTACCAGCATGTGCGAAAAAAGGTGTCCTGAAATTTCTGACGCGACTTCTTTTTTTCCTTTTCCTACTTTACGAATCCCCCCTTTTAGTGGTTGTTTTTTTGCTGAGAGTTTTCGAGATCTGATTCCCATCGTTGCTGATACCTTCCGTTCCCTTTCTTAACCGACTTTTTTATAACCTTTTTTTTTTTTCTTTTGTTTTTTAGTGCCCCCCCCCGCACCCCCCCCCCCCCACAACTGACTTTGCTTTTGAGACTTCCTTTTGGTTCTTTTCTTTTCTTATACAACAACGTGCCCTCTACCCGTGACTTTTTTCACGTCATGCCCCTCATTATGCGCCCCACGCTCGTAATTCGGTCCCCCCCGGAGGTTTTTTGGGCCCATACCAGCCCCACCCCCCCTCCCCACCCGCCCACTTTAATCTTCCTTTTCAGCGTTTTTTTTGAACAACTCCCGTTTGGAACTTTGTAATTCAATTAATGATCCAGCCCCCCTATAACCACCGCCGTGACGCCCGAAATTTTCCTCATTCTTCTTCCCACACCCCATCGATCAGGTTGTTTCCTTCGCCGTCCTCCGTCCTTTGGTCCTTCCTTTTAGGCTTCGCCCCCTTTCTCCCTAAATATAGCATAGTCTTACCCTCCAGCTACGATACAGTGCCCAGCTTTTCTAAAACTCCCACCTTTTCTTTCTCTCTTTTTGTGTCACCCGGTCTTTTCCCCAGTGTTTTTTTCAGTTTCGGACCCATCCTTTTTTTCTGTTTAACCGCTTCATGTTTGGATTGAGCGCTTTTTGTCCCCTCTTTCACAATGTCCCCCTGATTCACCCTTTTTTTTGATTTTTTTTGTTTTTACCCCCTTTGTTTTCCACTGGGGTTAGTCCCAATTCTTCGCTCTTTCTTTTGGTTTGAATTTGCCCCCGTCTACTTGGCGTGTGGGTGGTTATTCCTGCGGGCAGGCTCCACCCCCTTTTTCACATACAGTTTTGCGTAATGGTCATTCCCTACGGGTCACCTTTTGTTCACTCACCTTTTTTCTAAGGCTCTTTTTTTTCCGGGTTTCCCCCCCTCCTTTCTTTTGCACCTTCCATTTTTTCCCACCCTACTTCTTTTTTTGGCGTCTTTTTGGTTTTTCCCTTTTTATGAATTTTTTCTGACCCCCCTTCTGCTGTTAGACTGCGTTCTCGTGTGCACTCTTTTTACCTTGTGTGTTGGTTGAGAGCTGAATCCGTTTTCCCCGGCTCTCTTTTTTTGTAAGCCTTGAAAAGACTTTTCTTTGGTTCGTTTTTCTTTGTTTTTGATCTACTCTTCTTATTTTCGTTGTGATCCATCATTCAGTGGTTCGTGCCAGCAACCCCCGCTGGGACTTTTTCTCTGAGTTCGTACCATTCCAGATTCACAACTTTTTCATGACGTTCGGAATAAGAACGTCAAGCTGTTTCCTCGTAACTTTCCCTTTTCGACCTCTTTTTGGTTTTGCCGGACTTTGCGGTTATGCTGTCAAACTGGCCCTGTATCGTTTTTTCATTTGTGCTTCACCCTAGGACTCCCCCTCTTCCCCTCTTTGCATTCTCTTCTTTTGTAGAATGCTTGAATATTCGCCGATTACCACCCAAGCCGTGTTCCGCGGGGTTCCCGGCATCCAACCGGGTCTTTTTTTCGATCTTCCCCTTGGTTTTTTCCAACTAAAAGTTTTTCTCCTTTTCTGAACGGAAGCCCTGGCCTTCGAAATTCCCCCACCCACCTCTTTCCCAAGTTTGTGGGATCTTCCCTGTAACCTCTTTTTAGAGTCTGAGGTTCTTTCCCGTTTTCGAAACAGGTACGCCTTCCCCCCGGGTCCCGTTGTTTTTTTGAGGAATCGCATCGCAAACTTTCAGTTTCCTACAGCTTTTTTAGTCGGGAGTCCAGGTAGCGTTCCGTTTTCCATTAGGTGTGTCTTTTTTCTTTTAGACTATTCGATAAATGCCCTATTTTCCATAGATATTTGGCAAATGATCCTTTCTTTTTCTTATCACATTGCTCCCCCATTTCTCTCTGGACATTCCTTATTGTAGTGGAATTTTGCGCCGATCTTTTGACACACGAGTGACCCCACCCCCTGAATTCCCTTTTTGGGACATTGTAAGATTGAACCCTGTTTTCCTATTTTCAGACCCTGCTGGATTCCTTAAGAGTTCAGGCGGAGTTGCGTCTGCATGTGTTCGTACCCGGGTCTTTTGTCTTTTTTCCAATAATTCCCCCTGAGCTTTCTTCAGGTGTTGCCTCCCTATGAATATTATCGCGTATGCTCGGTTTGCTTATATTTTTGACCCCATTTTTCATCTTGGAGACATCCATGGATCCTTTGTCTTTGGCCCATCCCCCCCCCCCCCCGCGACAAGCCAGTCCGTGTTGCGACCCTGTTGTTCCACCCTTTGGTAAAAACCTGCTTATACAAAAGGTGCTTTATTTGGGGTGCATTCCATTCGTTTTTCCTGGTTTTTTCTTCACGGCAATTTTTTTGTTCCGAGTAGGCATTTTTTTTTACCCTTAGTGACTTATTTCCCACCCGGCACGAATTGTTGCCCATTACCTTTAAGTCCGTTACACCAGCTTAGTCCCAGACTGTTGTTTCTTGTAGTTATTGGTGCGTTCCGCTTACCCTTTGGAAATCTTTTTTGGCTAAATCCAATCCTCTGAAAAGGACGATGCCTTCTGACATACTACCTTCTATTTATGTTTGGTTCTAACTACCCCCCCTATCTGAGCAATTCTTACGCTTCCAACCGTGGTGAGAAGGGGTTCTTATTTTCGAGTTTTTGAAGAGATTTTCCCGAATTCAATCCGCTCGGGGGTGTTGTTTTCATGAAGCGGAGAATTATTGATGGTAGTTTTCTCCGTTGGATCACGATCTCAACTCGGAGAGAACTAGTTTTTGAGTTGCCCTACGAGTCTCCCTCGTTATCGGACTATTTTCAATCTCATTTTTTGTTTTTTTTCTTAGACCCCTGATCTCATCCCTATCCTCGGTCTTTAACTACACCCAAACCATATGCTTGCCCTTCACGGGCATTAGTGGGAGGGCACTTCTTTCGTTAATCACCCCACTTTCTTGCCATCCCTTGCCACAATTTTCCCATTAGTCCCAGTCCCTCACATTCGTTCTTTTTTTTTCCAAAAAACCCCCTGATCAAAACTCTCTTGGTATGGTCCCCTTGCATTCCCAAACCTATCCCCCCCTTAGATGGGCCCATCCAAGGTTTGGCGCCCTCCACGTTATCTATCATTGGATGATGAACACGACCATCTCTCTTTCTCGTCTGTCATGTCATTGAATATTTTGCCACAAGGATTTCCTCATGCTTTTTCAACAAGATGTACCACCACCCTGGTCCTTCAGTACTCCCCGCAACCCCTTACGTCCAACACGGTATTTCCAAGGACCAACAGTGTTTGTCTTGGACCCGTCCCCCTGTGTTACCTCCAAGTGCTTACATGAAAGACTCCTTTTCAAGTCGACAAGAAATCCTTTCAGAAGACGAGATCCCTTTCCCTTTTCTCATAACGCCGCATGCCGCTTCTTTCCCCCCCCCCCCCCCCCCCTTTCCCCCCGCCCCCTCCCCAAATCAAAAAGTCCGCTTCCTCTTTTTTCTCAGTCCCCTGTGCCTTCCCGTTTTTGCACTTTTTTAATGGAAAGTGAGTCCCCCCTCGTTTAATTCCCATTTATCAAGGAGTCCCCTGCCCCACCCCAGTTTAGAAAGCCCCCTTGCAATACCTCGATCTCTTCTTGTGACTTTTTTCTGTGTTCCCAGAGATGTCCCTCTTTTTCCTAGCTTTTTTTGGTGACCCCCCTGTTCCCCTGCAACACCTTCCCCTTCGTCCCGACGTCCTTTTCTAACTCGTAGCCGTTTTTTTCTCTCTTCGCCATGAAAGGAAACCCATGCTTTTGTCCCCCCGCCACTGGTCACCAAAGTCCTTGTTGCCCCCGCCCCCCCCACCCCCCCCAATGGGTCATTAGGAAAAGTTGGACGTTGACATTTGTCGCACCCATTTGGGGCGGCTCTTTGCGCTGTCTTGCTTTTTTCTTTTACCCTATGTTATTGATTTTTTTATTTCATTGCGCCCACCTTCGTGCCCCCCCTCCGTGCCCGCTCTATTCCCCCTCGTTTTTATCGGCTTGATAGACCAGCGCTTTCCCCCAGGGCCTCTCACCCACACCCACCTCACCTTCCCTCCTCCCCAATTTCCCACGCGAGGACACTTCCCCCCCCCCCCCCCCCCCGAAACCTTGTTTTTTTTCCCAGTGGTCCAACACCTCTTTTTCAACTCCCGTTCCCCGTTCTTCCTCACTGAAAACTGGACCACCCCCGCCGGCCCTCCCCCCCCATCCGACCCCAGACACTTTTTTCTCCCCGTCGCCACAGCTTCCTGAAAGTTTCCCCCCCCCTCGCTTGTTCTTTCAAGCTTGACTCTCATCACAACCGTTGGTCTTTTGGTTTTTTTTTTTTTTTTTTCCGTTTCAAGGTTTTTCCCCTTCTCAAACTAATTCCTCCTTAGACCTCGTTGACGCTTTCCCCCTCCCTCCCATTTTTTGATGTCCGACCACGTCTTCCCTTCTTTTTTTGACTTTGTTATTCTTTTTTGTTTTTTTTTTTTTGATTCAATCCTCTCTTTTCTACATGCCTATCTAATGCTGCCCCCCTTCCAGTCCGATTGTTTTTCTAGTGTCATCTTACTGTACCCCCCTCCTCTCATTTCTTGTGCACCGACTTCCCTCAAATTGACTTTTCACCATCCCCCGCTTTTTTCCTCAAGGCCCCTATTGGTACAAACGTTTTTTCCCCCCCACCTCTTTCATTTCTTTTTCCCACGTCATGAAACCCGCTTCTCTTTTTTTTAGGTGCCGGGTTTTGACCCCCACGCCTTCTCTTTTTGTTGAAGATGTTTTTTTTCTCTTTGCTAAAACTTGATTCCTTCCCTTGTTCATCTGCAAGAATCATACCCTTTCGAGACCAATCCTCCCCCCCCCTAAATGGGATACCTTTTTTTTTTATGTCAAGCACCATCTTCTCAATAGAGACTTTTGATTTCCCCACTCCGATTGCCTCCCGTAATGAACCTGGAGTCTCCGCCTCGTTTTCTTTCCACCAAATTTTTTCTTGGCAGAGAGGCTAGTTCACTTTGTTTTTGCTTGGATGACGATCAGGCTTTTTATCCCGCCCCCGTGTCACTTGTGCGTTGTCAGTTTTTTTCTCCCCCCTTCGCACCTTTTCTTTGGTTTTTTAGGTCAGCTACCCCTCCGTATGTAATCACACCAACACCCGTGCGACGTTTTTGCAAGTTTTTTCAAGAGAGTATTTTCCCTTGTACCTCCCCCCCATTCACATCGTCCCAAACAAAATCTTTTTGAATCGCACACCAACCCCATGAAACAGCCCCCCGATCTTTTGTCTCAACCCACCCAAACACTCTCCAAACTAGTATTTCAGTTGTTTTTTCACCTTTCCCCCCCCCAAACTCATTGTGGCGACCTAAAAATGGAATATAAATCGTATGGCCTTCTGCTTTTTTCCCTCTCTTTTCATTTAGTCAACCCTCTTTACGGAGATGAGATATTGTTTTTAGTGTCCCTTCCTAGAATTGGACAGACAGGCCAAGTTCGCACGGTACTTAAACAAGTTTTGCCCCCCCAATTTCCCTCAGCTCCTTTTCTTCCCTTCCTGTAGGTATTTCTCAGTGAATCCCGTAGGCAGTGTATTCCCGTCCTTTGGCAATTTAGGAATTGGTCTGTTTTTTTTTGTCCGGTCTCCCTTCTTCTCATTCACCCCCTCTGATTCTTGGATCCACACCCCTGCGTGTCTCCGTTTGTGATTAAGTCTTGGGTTTTTGGCGGACTGACAGTGTCTATATCCATCGTCACATCTTTTTTTTAGCCCTCAGAGTCCAGCGTGGGACTCCACTTATTCCTTTTTGTACTCCGCAAAAGCCCATTTTTTTTCTTTCCCTCCAAATTAAAGGTTTTTGATTGGTCTTCCCTCCCTTCCCTTAGAACCAAGTTTGCGTGCCACTTTTTTGCCCCTTCGACGCAGATTCAGTCATGCATCCTTATTTCTTTCTCCTCTGTTTTTTTTTTATTATCCTTTGCCCAACCCACTTCATCGTCTGAAACGGTTCTTTGGAAACGTCCTTGCCTTTTTTCTCCCTCCAGTGCTATGTAAGGTGTCCGTCACCCCCCCTCATTTTTTGCTTGAAGGTCAAATTTTCTTTTTTCGGATTGTCCCACACCCCAATATCACAACAAGTTATTCCCCCCCCCCCTTTTTAATGTACACCTCTGTGTCTACCTCAATTTTTTTTAAGATTTCTACCTTCCGTGAGATCCTTCGCCAGCCTCAAAAACCAAGTTTGGGGCTTTCGACTCCCCTTCCCCATTTGATCCAAATCCATTTTCCTAGTTTTGTATTCCTTTTAAAAAAGTGACTTAACGCAACCCCTCCTCACCCTTTTTACAAAGACCAATCTGCAGACTTTTGGTGAGCCAACAATTCCCTGGTCGGGTTTCCTCCCCCTGAGTCGTCCTCAACGTAATCGCGTTACTTTGTCAATTTTCCTCTTGAGGCTTGCCACTTTCATGTTCTGTCCCTATATAGTTCTTTCCCCTCATCTATTACCTATTAACCCCTTCACTGAGGGTAGAACTCCAAGGAATTTTATTGGTCTTTTGCACCTTCTCTTCCTTTAAACGTTTCCGTGTTCGAACCCTGATTTTTTTTTTGATAGTTTTTACCCCCCTTTCTCTGATTCTGTTGGGGACTTTTTTTATTTCTCGTTTCTGTGAATCGTATGTCCCCGGATTCCCTTACTGTTCTGTGGACCGGTAACATTTTCTTTTGAACTCTGAGCCCTTTTCGTATCTTTGACAAAAAGTCTGCCTTGTTTTTGAAGTTTTAGGCGAACTTCTCATCCCCACCCCTCCAATACACAGTTTTGTCTTTTTTTTGAACTGTTCACTCTCACCGTGATGCATGGACGGACCGGTTACATTCTCCCCCCATTTTACCTCTCGCTTGCAGCCCCAATTTAGATCGGAGTTCGATTTCGATTAGTTGAAACTTCCTCGTTTTTAGACCTTTTACCTGGCGAATCCCCGATCAGCATCTTCTATAGCAGAATATTCTCTTTCTTGGCAAGTAGATCTGCGTTGGTCCCCTAATAAGTTTCTCCTTCCCTTTTGCGTTGTTATTCTTTCGCAGGTCGACGTTCCTTGTGACCCCCGTCGGGGGGGGGAGCGAGTCCCCAGTATTTCCACTTCATTAACCAGATGTGACCTTTTTTCTATGTTTGAGTCCCCACCCGTCTCCACCGCCTAATATTCATGGACTTTGAATCCATAGAAACCCTTCCCACTTAGTTCATACGTTGTTTTTCCCCCCCCCCATCCCTTTTCTACTTCTCCCTCTGGTTTTTAATTTTTCCCTTTTTTCTTCAGAGGGCTTTTAACACTCCCTTCACGAGTTTGTTTTTCTATTTTCACCTCCCGGATTTCTCCTCTTTTTCCCCAGCTAATCGTCTTTTTTTTCTCCCTTTGCGAATTCGGAACTCCTTTTTTTTTTACTTTTTCCCCAACAATCCCCCGTCGCCTAGTGCTGACGATAGGCAGAAAACCACCTTTTTTTTATGTCCCCCCCCTTTCAAAGGTAGGGCCTTTTCGTACTTAGCGAACCCCCCCCTTGCACTCTCGCACACCAATACCAAAACAAACCCTCTTTCTTTTCCCCTTTTTGCTGAGCGGGTAATTTGATAACTTTCACATTTTGAATTATCTCAGTGCTTTCGAGGTGTTTCCTTCCCCCAAAGTTTAGAGCTAGGACAACTTTAATAAGCTTCAGGACCCCCCCCGGTTTTTTTCTTTAGACAGATTCGCAAACTCGCATTCGTTCAAGACTCCATTCCCACAAGGTTTAGAGAAATTTCTTCCCCTTTTCCCTTGGCGGTGCCATCGGTTCCCTTTTTAAGAGAGTTCTGTTAGATCATCACCGATGGAGATTCTTTAACCCCCTGAGTCCTTGCGGCTTTTCTTGTGGAAGTAACATTCCGTCTTTCTCTGGAAAAATGAAGTGTACCCTGAGCGTAAAGTATCTTTCGGGT
>Ga0179593_1815438_pt1 | contig 10797 bp, 15 predicted proteins | sample CZODoug2_1_08_16_FD_185931 | JGI IMG/M metagenome (GOLD analysis project Ga0179593, IMG submission 185931) | Vadose zone soil fungal communities from Angelo Coast Range Reserve, California, USA - CZODoug2_1_08_16fungal (PacBio error correction) | ecosystem: Environmental > Terrestrial > Soil >... | reverse complement strand
CCCCCCCCCCCCCCGCGACGCGTTTTCGAAGAGATTCACAGGTCCCCGGTCCACTCTGAATTAAATCCCCCTGACCCCGAGTGAACACCATTGCGTTTGCTTATGGGAACTACACTCTTTCCCCCCTCCCCCCTTTTCGCACGAATGCGGCAGATAAAACTGCTTTTCCCCACAAGGCATCGTCCACTGTTCTTCTTCAAAAAGAATTATAGCGAAAAGTCTTCCTCCTATCTTTTTCTATTACACCCGCTTTTTCCCGTCAAATGAGCGTCTCCCCCCTCCCTTCGTTCGTCCGAAGGAGAATTCCCCCCCCCCCCTCGTGTCGGGCATTCTTTCCGCACACCGATCTGATCCCCCTCTGAACACGTCGACGAACATATATCTCTTTCCCCTTTTGTTGAGAGAGAGGGGCTCCCCCGTTATTAATCTTCGATGAAGTAAAAGATCCTTCAGAATTAATCGATAAAGATTTTTTCTCTCCCCACGAAGGACCTCCTTTTCGTCGCAGGGACATTTTTCTTCGCGAGAGATTTTTTAATTTAGAGAGCATATGATCTATTGAGTGAGAGTGTTCAGTCGCTGCCGCTTCTTCGGTTCTTACTCCCTTTTTCAGAAAATGCTTGTTTTCTTCCCCAGTTTCCGGTGAGTCCCCTTTGTTCCCCTCCCGGTGCTCGGTCAAACCCCTCTTATGAATGGATGTTAACTTTTTTTTCCTCAATGTGAATCCCTCTGTGTAAACGGTCGCAAGCACAAAGAACCCCCTTCCGTCTTTTCCTTTTTCCCGTCGAAAAGTCCGTTCGAGAGGAAGGGTCCCCCTTTTCCCCCCCGAATGAACCTTTTTTTCCCCCCCCCCCCGAAGCCCTGGGTGTCGTTTTCTATGCTTCGGCGCACTATGGCGTCGACGAAGAAGGTTTTCCCCCTTCCCCTCTTGCCGGCGATGCATTCGCGCCCTTTTCTTTTCGTCGCCGAGAATATTTCCCCCCTAAGTGAACGAATTAATGTCCCCGTCCTGTTATTTTTTTTTTAGAAAAAAGGAATCGCGTTTGGATTCCTTTCGTCGCCTATTTGCTTCCTTTCTTTTACACCAAGCCAGATCTCTTCCTTTTCCCCCCCCCCCCCCCCCCACACCCAAGGGTCTTTCCTCTCGCGAGATGATACGTATGCCTGCTCTATAGGTTTTTCAGACCTCTTGTATTCTTGAATTACCTGTGCATTAAGTCCATCTCTCTTTTTATCTTATATACGGCCATATAGCGAAATCCTTCCCCTCGTCTCCTTTTCTCATAGATCAAGGTAACACCGACTGAAGGACTCTCCCCCCCCCTCCTGTTTTTGATGCGCCGCAGTCTTCATGGGAGAATGCGAATGCGTACAGGAGGTTCCTTGATGCATCCCCCATCAAGCTTCTTTTTCCCACGTATGTGGAAGATTCCTCCATCCTCCCCAGTCCCCCTTCAGCGCCTGACCGAACCCTTACCTAGAGAGGCCGAGATCAGAATCTCGGGCAGAGGATCCCTACTGTAAGAGACCCCCAAGGAGATTTTTCTTACGCCCCTATCAGATATATAACCCGTTTCGTCTCTCTGGGAATCCCCTCAGGTAGGAGCTGTTTCTCTCTCTTACGGAATGAATATTGTCTCTCTTTTGCCCCCCCACCCTGTATTTATCCAGGAGTGATTTTTCCTTTACCCAGGAGAGGACCCCCTTCCCTATGCTGCTCTTGTTCCCCCACCTACATCGAAGGTCCTTCACGCGATTGCCCCACCGTTGTCTTTCCCCCCTCTTAGAGCGGCGGCCCCCCCGATGGGATCTTCTTCCAGTGAGTTTTTTTGGTCACACAAATCTCCCCCTCCGATTCAGCGAGGGAGCCTTCCCCCTGCCTCTCTGTTCGCCGGGACGATGATGCCTTCCTTTGCCCCATCCGATTTCTCGCACCCTATCAGTAGAGTAGAAAGCGTTCCTCTGATGAGCGTCGCACGGCGTTCTGCTTCTTCTCCTTTTCAAAAAGATTCTGCGTTGCAAGATTAACTCTTTTTTCATATCTTTGAAACCTATTGACCTCTGGAAAGAAGGGTTTTTTTTCCCCTCCGGTCTCGTGCTGCATGTTATACTCCGTGCGCACCGGAGCATAAAGGGTTCCTTTTTTTTTCCTTGAATTCCCTTTTTTTAAAAAACTTTCCGCTATCCCTGGGGAATTTCCTACCTTTGCCAAATTTTCCGCACAAATTGAAGCCCTCCTTTTTTTTCTCCCCCTACTTCAAAGTACGCACCCTCTTTTCAAAGGGAGAGAAGAGTCCCTTTTTTTTCTGTAGGGTGAGAGAGGCGAATGTCTTCCCCCTTCCGATGAGTTAAGCGGAATATTTTTTCTTCCTCCCCTTCTTTCCTCCTCAGAAGTTGTTGTTCCTACCCTCCCTTTTAGGTCCCTCAGAGTGGTTTGGTGCACTTTTTTTTTTTTTTGGGGGTTCTTTTCCATCGCAGTCTCACCCACAAGAGTTTTTTCTTCGTCACGAACGTGATTCTTTTCCTTCGCGTTGAGACGGTTGAAGTCGTGTGGTTAGACTTCCTCTTGTGAGGGAAAATCTTGCAGAGATGGTGGTCCTCCTTTCCCCCCAGGTGAGAGACGATATCCTCTTTTAACCGGATCCCTCCTCTGAAATGGTTTTCCCTGGCACATTGAGACAAGAGGCCCCCTTCTTGCCCAAGGCTTTAAAGGCTCCCTCCCCACTCTTTTACAAGTCTATGAAAACTTTCTTTCCGCGTAGCATTCCTATTTTTTTTTTTGTGTTTTTTTTTTTTTTTTTTTCTTTTTTTTTTGTTTTTTTTTTTTGAAGCCTTGTCAAAAGTAGAATCAGACCAAAATCCTTTCTCTTTCGCTGACGGAGAAAAGACGCTCCTTCCCTTGCTCTGAACTGCTCCTTTGGCCTCCGGAGGTCTTTTCTCTTGCCCCCCAGATTTTTTCTTTTTCCTGCCGAGAATCTCTTTTTCTTTTTCCCCCCTCTCCCATGCTGTATGGGGTGGTCGCGCCTCGTAAAAGCGCATCTCCGCTCGCGATCCCCCCCATTTGCAAAGCCCTTTCCCTTTCCCGATGTCATGTGGATTGATTTCTCGCAGAATTCGAGATCGTCTTATCCGCGACGGTTTCATTCCGCCGTCGTGGCTTCCTTCCAGTGTTTTGGGCCTTTCCCTAAAAGATTTTCATTCGTAACCCGTCCGACCCCTCCTCCTTTTTTTAGTCTTGCCCGAGAGCATCTTGCCCGGTACGTGCGTACAACATCTCCCCTGTGGGTGCCGTTAAAGTAGTTCTTTCCCTCAAATTGCCATAGGCCTCTCTTCTCGCGCGGACGCGTAGAGATCTTTCCCCCCCTTACTTCTTTCTGACCCCCGCGTCCCCAATCGTTCTTCTTCTGAGGGAAAGTGGAAAGTCCAGCTCTCTCGGAAGCCTCTGCCCCGGCTGCTGCGAAGCCCTTTTTTTTCTCCCCCCGCCTTATGTCGCGACCTGTTAAGTCTCCCTCTTGAAAAAACATGCGTTTTCTGTGCGCTAGTGACTCTCCCTGACGATCCCCAGTAGATAAGCTTCTTCTTGAAATTCCCGAGAACATCCTTTTTTTTCCCTGATAAGATACGTAAGCCAGCCTTCTTCTCTCGCTTATTTGAGAACGGATCAAGTCCAGTTTTTCCTTTCTCGTTCTTTTCAACGACGAGTATCGCTCCCCCCCTTCGCGAGGACAGGATAATACTGACACGAGGATGGTTTTTTTTTCAAACCGCAGAAGAGCCCCGTTCTAACGTTCCTTCTGTCATGAGATTTCTTTCGCGCGAATGAAGCGAAGGACCATCCCCCCCCCCCCCCAAACTTAGTCTCCTCCCTGTGAGCCTTCACCATCTCCCCCGCACCAGGGCTTAGCCCTTTTCCTTACGTCTGGTTCCATCCGGTTCTCTCGAAGACTCTTCTCGAGGAAGGCCCCCACCTCCACTTCCGCCCCCTTGTCATGGGTTAGTTTTTCCTCCGAGAGAAAGAGGTCTTTTTTTAACGACGAGAATCTAATGTTTGTTTTCCCCCCCCCCCCCCTCCTCGAATTAACAATCCCTCTCTCTTTCAACGAATTGAAAAAAAATTCGGGCTGACTTCCTCACCGGAACTGCCGCCCCCACCAGCATTTTCGCAACGAATGAGTTTTTCCCTTTTCCCCTCGAAAGGCCTCCCGGATCCCCCCCCTCCTGATCACTCGTTAATAATCGATTTTTCAATTACCGCCACACCTCCTTTTCCGAAATGTCCGCGAAGAAGAGCTTTTCGTGTGAAAAGTTCTCTTTCCTGATAGCGCCACAAAGATTCTTTCCATTTTTCCTCTCCGATGAAGAAGTTCTCCTTTTACTAAAGAATCGTTGTTTTGTTCCTTCCTATGGAGGGAGTAGTCCCTTTTCCCCGCCACTTGTCGGTGTTAGCTACTTTCCCCCCCCCGATGGTCTAGAATTCTAAGTGGACCTTTCTCTTTTTTCGAGTGCGGACAGGGGACATTCCTCCCCCCGCCGACGAGTGAGGGAATTTTTCTGCTCCAAGAGTGATCGTGTCGAGATAATTTTTTTAATCCCTTTTTTGAGATGCGTGTTTTTTGACTTACCTTTGATAGACGCATCGGCGACAATGCTTTTTCAGTTCCGTGAGTTTTCCCCCTCCCCTCTTTCCCTTCCCCTGTGATTCCGGAAACCCATATTGATGTCATTTATGTTATTAGAGAGTCCCCACTTACCTGATGAATTATATCCCCAGCGTCGCGCTCTGCAGGCAAACAGCTTGGCCTGCTCCTCTTTGTTCATTTTTCAGTCACGGAGATTTTCCCTGAGGCCGTGTCCTCCCTATTTCCCAATAGGAACATTTTGAACTTAGCCTTGCGAGCTCTTCTTTCGATATGACGGAGGCTCCCCTCTTTCTTCCTCCCGGGTGGTGAAAAGTTAGGCCTTTTTTTTTTTTTTTCTTTGGAAGGAGATGCATTCTTTTCCCCTCCGATTTTCTTTAAGAACTCTTTCATGCCTTAAGTAGTCCTTCGTTCCCGCGCGCTGATGATTTTCTCCTTCCCTCGTATGGATTAAGGATTATAATTTCCTCTCACTCTAGAGGCTTTTTCCCCCATCCCGATCGGATTCTTCCTTTCCGTTTTTGTTACCATCCTCCTCTCTTGATCGAGGACGATGTTCTTCCTACTTCTTTCCCCCTCTGAGGAGGGAATGTATGAGATTAAGTCCCCATTTAGCGTTATCGGACGGTCCCCTCTTCCTTTCCCAAGGCTGCGCCTTGTTTCCGAACCCTCCTCTGAAAAGTAGACTATTTTTCCCCGGCCTCGACCCATCCTTCTTTTTCTCGTATGCTTTCTTGAGACTCACCGATCTTCGTCTCCCAGGTTCCCAATTCTTTTCCAATAGCATAAAGGCGTTTCTTTTCCTTTCAGAGATCAAGCGGCCTTCCGCTGCTGATGCAGTCCTTTTTTTTTCTTTCGCCGTTTGCTCCTAGGCCTCTGGCAATTTGAAGTCCCTTTCGCCAAGCTAGTAAGCGGTTCCCCAGGACGAATCCCACCTCCTTCTTTTCTCAACAAGGGTTATTTTTCCTTTCGTTCTATCGCAAAGAGCAGGTCGCTTTCTCCCCTGCAGGACGCCCTTCTGTTAGAGAAGACTCCCTTGATTTCCTGGCCTTCTTTTTTCCCCCCTGTCGAAAATCTCCTTGCCACAAACGAGCTAGATTCAATTCCACATGACATCTACCTTCCTCCCTCACTGATTGCCAAAGATTTCGGCTTCCTTTTGGTGTGGACTCTAAAGCTATCTTTCCCTTTAGTGGTTCGCCGCTTCCCTCTCCAGACAAAAGTTTTTTTCCCCCTTTCCTATCGTTTATGACGCCGAACTCACGCAGTTTTCCTTCCTCTCTGATTCAGCGCACGGTATAACTCTCTTGCTAAGTCAGCGATGCTTCTGTCTCTTTGCGTGCTTGCTGATTTCCCTTGCCCTTTCCGCGTTCCGGCACGATTGCACCCGAGGTGTTCATTCTCTCCCCTCGTAAGAGAAGGCGCCCGTTTTTCGCGGCACCCGCTTGTCTTTTTTTCCCCTTCCAGATAAGGGAGAACACGTTTTTTTTCCCTTCTCCTTCCTTTTTGCTTGATTTTTTACAACTTATACCTCCCCCCTCTTTCCCTCCGGGCTGGCTTGCCCCTCCTAGCAAACAACTTTTCCCTCTCTTTCTTTGCGTCAGAACACCTACCCCCTTCCCCGCCCGTTCTTTTTCCCCCCCTTCCCTCCTCCGCGTCACACCTCCCTTCCCCCCTGTTCGTGAAGATAGAGAGCCCGATTTTCCCGAATTGATAGCGCTGATTTGCCCGACGCTCCCCTGGAATATTTTTCCTCCCCGGATCTTCTTTTTTTTTCTTTTTCTATTTCCGTCAAAACAATATTCCGCTTTCCCTTCTTTTTTTCTATCAATAGCCAGTTCACCGACCCTTTTTTTTCGTAAAGAATTTCCTTTCGCGGTGGACGCTTTTTTATTTTCCTTTTTGAGTCGTTTTTTTTTTTCTACGCACCTCTTCTTTTTTGCGGAATATATCTCTTTTTCCAAGAAAGCCCTTTCCCTCTCTCTGATAAGTTGTCCTTTTAATTTTTTTTTCCTACTCCAATTTCGTTGCGAACTTCTCCTTCCTGGTGCAGGAGCAGAAACCAGGCTTCCTCTCCAGAGGGTCAAGTATTCCCCCTTTCATTTTTCTTTGTTTTTTTTTTGTTAATTACGCTCCCGCGGTAGCCCCCCTTTTCCGTACTCATAAGACAACATCCCTCTTTCCCGAGACGGAGCAAAAACGTTTCCTTCCCCCTTTCGCTGACCCTCTTCTCCTTTCGTGAATTATACCTTCCTATCTCACTAGCTCCCCTCCTTTCTGCAGAGAATAGATGAAATCGTCCCCCCACTGCGGATGTTGTGGTCGCGCAGATTACCATCCTTTTCCTCCGATAAGCCGAGCGTCATCCTCCGCGGTGGTAATATGCGTGCTTTTATTCCCCCCCAGAGCGACCTCTCCGTGGGAAGACATCCTCCCCCTCAACAGGCCACGGCCTTTCCATCTTCAGGGTTTTGTGCCTCTCCTTCTCCAGCTGTCCGGTTTCTCCCCACGCGAAATGCCTCCTTTTCCCTTTCTAGAAAGACGGGAAAGAAACCCCTTGATCGGCGTCCAATCTCCCCCTCGTGGGGACGTTATCAGCAATGCCATAGGCCGAGATCTCTTCCTAAGGAGTAGCGATCCCTTCTGATGAGCGATTTTATTTCGGATGCCAGAGTACCTCCCTTCTTTTCCTGATAATTTTCCAGCAGGGTTCTCCCCCCCTCTCTGCGATAGAAATTAAGATGCAGGAGTCTAGTACGGATGGTTCTCTTTTCACCGACATGTTCTTCCTTGTCCGATCCCTAACAACTGCTTCTTTGTCTTGACGCTTCTCTCGGGCGTCGCACCCCCTTCTTCCCTATAAAGCCTTTTTCCCTGACAAATTAAAGCAATTTCCTTTTCCTCAAAACCTATCAGATAGTGAAGCCTCCGTCCACGTACCCCTTGTTTCGGGCCAAGTCTCTTCAGGAAGACTTCCCTTTTTTAACTCCGCGATCGAGCCCCCCATGATAATCGAATCCCTTTCCTGAGTCCGTCAACCCCGCCTCGCCTCCCTCCTCCCCATGAGGAGTTCACTTTCCCTTTCTTTCCAAGTAGTAGTAATGCGACGAGAGTCTCCGAGAATGAGCGCCTTGTCACAGCGCCCCGAATTTCCCCCCCCCTCTGAAGATCCCTCGCATCCAGACCCCTCTCCCCCCTCCTCTTCGACTTAGGAAAAAGGCATAGAGGACACTGACGCTCTACCTGACCCAGATAGAGAAGGCTCCCCCTTTCCTCCTTCGCCCTTTCCTTTGGTTAGTCCCCCCCCTTTCCCGCGACGCGGTTTGCGATTCACAGTTTCCTGTCACTCGCGAATTCACATCCATAATAAATATTTTTTCCTTTTTTCCCTTTTCTCCTATTCTTTCACTTTCCCCTTACACTGTCCGAAAAAACATTTCTCTTCTAAAAGAGGAGGAAAAGTGTTAACCTTCTTCAAGGATTTCAAATTTCTCTCCTACAACCCTATCAATAGTTAATCCCCTCTCCCATTTTTAGATTTTCGCTTCCCCTCCCTTTCCTGAGAAGACTCCCGCTCTCTTTCTAATGAGAGAAAATAGTGATAGGGACCTTCCCTCTTAGTAGGTGAAGTCATTCTTTCCCGAACTCTGGCGACGGAACCACTTTCCTATGGTCTGTCGAAAGTTATTAATTCCTTGCCGTAAAGAAGACATTTTTTCTCATCCATGCCCCTCTCCCCCTTCTCCTCTCCTATCCGCATTCTTCCTTTTTTTCTTCCTTCGATACGCCGAGCGATGTGCGTTCCCTTGATGAAACGAGTGATCGTGTTCGCCGATTCAATTATTTTTCTTTTTTTTCTTTTTGTTCCCCCTTTTGCTTCGACCGCCTTTCTTTCCTCTTGTTTTTCGGAAGTTCGGTTTTTCTCTCCCCGAATTTGGTTTCAATTCGTTGAACTTTCCCCTTCTTCATGGATGTAATAGAAGATTTTCTGGATTTTTTTTTTATGTTCCGTCCTTTTTCCCCCCGAGTCGTCGCGCGGCCAGGCAAAAAGAAAAAATTCTCCCAGACTTTGCTTCCGGCTTGAAAAGTCCTGCGCAGAATGGTCTTTTTTTTTCTTTTTCGTCTTCCCCCAGTCCAGGACCCCCTTTTTTTTCCGACCAGCAAATGGGTGAGGGTCTCTGGATCGATTGACATGTTGCTCCCTCTGGAGGCTCCCTTTGACCTTCGGTTTTTTCCCGGCGCTGAATTTATCCTCCTCCTTTTTTTTCGCGTCGCAGGAAGGAATAGTAAGTATCCCTCATTCATGGGCGAGCGATTCTGCTGTTCAACCGGATTTGTCCATTATTTTTTCCCCCTCCCCTCTCCGGCTCAGAGTGCTCTCTTTCTTCTCCAGAAGATAGGATTTTTTGATCTTCCAGCGTTTCAATCCTCCTAAGTGATCGATTCTCTCTTTTGATAGGTTTTAGAAAGAGAGTCTTTCCTTCCTCCCACAGTCTTCCTCTCTTTTCTCGTAGTTAATCTTTCTTCGAGCAGGCAACTTCCCCGGACTCCCTTTCTTCCGATAGGCATAGATACCCTTCGAGCAGGGAAGGCGTTTTTTTTTTGACCCATAAGGACTTCCTTTTCTTCTTTCTTGGACTTCCCTTGAGCGGATTCTCTTTTCGTCGACGGATGGCTTTTCAAGGGCCCTTCCTCAATCGCTTTCCGGCATGTGTCCCTGCCTCCCTCCCTCCCTCGCAGAGCATCTCTAGTCTCGACGCCGTTCCCTTCTTTCGCTATCGCATTTTTCAGGAATCGTCCTCGGTCAGCGCCTTTTTTCCCCCTCCCACGGCAGAGGTCGATGGACGTCCAAGGGTTATGTCCATCTTTCGGGATATATAGCATTTTTGTGCACCCCTTCCTTCCGGCATGAATCTTGTCGCGCCTAGAATATGTGAGGCACCTTGACCCGGATGCTGGTGCTTTCTCAATCTTTTTCTCCGTTTTTCTAGCGGCTGGTCACATCAAAATTACCCTGGCACGAAGATGGAAAAAGAGTTGCTCGGAGAGGAGGCTCTTGTCAAGCGATTGATGCCCTTGTTTTCCTTCCTTAATGCGACGCCCCTCCTACAGCAGGGTTAGAAGATTTCATCCCAAGAATCGTTCCTTCCTTCTATTCGGGAAGATGATGATTTTTTTTTCGAGCGCCTCGCCACGCTCCCCTCCCTTTCTTTTGCTCCGTAAGACGAGTCGAACGGCTTCCTTTTCTGATTCTAATTTTAAAACCCTCTTTTCCACCTTATTCCTTCCTTTTCCCCCCTTCTTGAGTACTCTCTTTTCCCTCGGGGTGAGAGACTGCAAACGACTGTCTCGTGCGACAATTTGTCCCCATTTAATTTCGCACAACTAGGCCTTCCCTGCCTCTCTGGTGTCTCCCTATAGCGCTCATCCCCCCCCATCGCTGCGAGATAGTTCCTCCACTTTACGCAGAATAGGTGTTCCTGTTCAAGATCGTTTATCCCCCCTTTCTCCTCGTCAACAGACATCCCCCCCACTCCCTTTCCGATAGAGAGAAGAAAATATTGTCTTTTTCTAGGCGTGATTTGCCTCTTCTTTCTCTTTTTCGCGCTTTTCCCTCGGTGATCTTCTCTGCGAGAAACTCCCCTTTTCAAATCAGAGATATCACTTCTAAAAGAGGGAGGATCGCGCTTCTCTCCACGTTGCGGTGGGATTCCCAGTTTTCTTTGTTCTTCTCGTTTTGGTCCCTTTTCCTTCGTTGTGGTTATGACTCCCCCCTTTTTTCAAGTGTGAAGGACCCGATGGTGGCAAGAAAGCCCGGTAACTCTCTCCAACTCAGATCAGGGCCGGCATTTAGATTCCCTCTCCTTTCACAGGTAGGCTCGTGTGAGCCGCACGAGACAGCGGGTGCCCCCTGCACCCGGCTGTCAATGATCTTCCTCTATTTGACCAAAACTCGGGTGCCATCTGGTGAAGCGTCCCCTCGTCCCCTAGCGCTGTTTGAAACTTCTTCTTCAGACCCCGCAAGCAGTGCTCTTTCTCCCCCTTGACCCCTTTGATAAGGCTAATGTATACTCGAATGCGCGGGGACATAGTCCTTCGTTATGGAATCATCTTTTTATTTTTTTTCCTCCGCGGCCGCGATGAAAATCCTCTCTTGTGT
>Ga0179593_1634675_pt1 | contig 10797 bp, 10 predicted proteins | sample CZODoug2_1_08_16_FD_185931 | JGI IMG/M metagenome (GOLD analysis project Ga0179593, IMG submission 185931) | Vadose zone soil fungal communities from Angelo Coast Range Reserve, California, USA - CZODoug2_1_08_16fungal (PacBio error correction) | ecosystem: Environmental > Terrestrial > Soil >... | reverse complement strand
CGCCCCACTTTAATAACGTTCTGACCAACCCCGCCCGCTCTCTCCTCCCTCTCCGTTTGGCCTCCCTTCTGATGAAGTTTTTTTTCAGTCCCCGCCCCGCGAGGTCCCAAAGAACTCCTCCGAGTACCGGACACAGACCAGTAAGCGCCCTGCTCCTTTCTTTGCGACGCCGTTTCTTCCCGTCCGATGAGTTGTCGGCACACTTTGACGTTATCCTTTCCAAACGATTCGCCCCCGTGAACAGTCGGTACCCAATCCGTCAATTCAATCTTTCACGCTCTTCTCTTTTCCTCCATTCCGTTCCCTTAAAGTCCAACCTCAACTTTGTCCTATTTACAATCTATCGTGATCTTCCCTTGGCCCCCAGGAGTGAGTCGGGGCACGTAGTCCGACCTTCCCCAACAACATGTGTCCCACCCCCTCCCACAACAGTCTTTTCCCCCTTCCGCTTTCAATACCGTCATGACGCAAGAGTGACAACCTCAATAGTAGAATCCCCTTTCTAGTGACATCACCTTACTCTGTTTCAATAATTCCGTTCCCCCGGAGCTGATTCTTCACGCATCCTTCCCCTCAATCAACCCAACCTTCAATTTGAGCGTGAAAATTCGATCTCCCAGTTTAAGATGCGACGTGATCCCTCCGGACGATTCCTTTCTACCTCAACCTCCTGGGGCCTTTTGCCTGTGAAGACATCTTTTACCCTGATGCGAAATCTCATGCGACCAACCTCCCTCCCTTTGTTTACACCCCTGTCCTCCATGGTCCCTGTCCCCCACAAGAATCAAGGATTAATATGTGTATCAGATGAGCGAACCTCCATGCCCCCAGCTTCCTGTCACCACTTCGCCGCTCGTCTTCCCTGTAAAATAGACTGTAGACGCAATATCGACTGGCTTTTTTTTTTTTTTTTTTTTTGTTTTTTTTTTTTTTTTTTTTTTTGTTGTTCTGAACCGAACCAGGGCGCGTCCCGCCCAACCTCTTTTCCGCGCGTGTCCTTTATCAAGCGCATCCTTAAAATCAACGCACACCTGTGGCCAGACTCCCTCGAAATGGGGGCCCAAATTTCCGTTCCTTCCCCTCAACTGTAGCATTGTTTTTCTTGCGAAGGAAGAGGCCTTCTGAGTAGCTTTTCTTACTTGTTTCCCTCCGACCCTACCTCATCGAATCGATGTTTTTGATGCTTACCGCTGCTGTTCCAATCCTGTGGCGGGGAAAACTTGACCCCGGCCGAACATGACCTTTCTGTTGTTTCCCCTCTCCCTCTCCCATTTCCCTTTTCCCCCCCCCCAAATAGTCTTCCCCCTGTCTTACCGTCTTTGTTTCCGGCGGAGGAACGAGGATTTCAGAAAGAGAAGAACCACCCCCGCGTTTTCCGTTGGTTCATCTTTCGGTCACCCTTCCTTAAGAATTATCCCCGCCTTTCCACCAGATTTTCCTGTCCGTTCCGGAACAAGTTCGTTTCCCTTTGAAGACTTAAAAACATGGCGCCGGTGTCTCTCCCCTCCTATATGTTTTTCCCCCCCTTGCCCTGATTTTCACACCGATTCCCCACAGCGGTCTTATACTCACGCAGGCTCTCCGATCACACCTTTATACTTTATTGGTAGGCCCCCTTTCGTTTCCCCCCCCTTCTCAACTTCCAATTCCGAACCTCTGTCCCCCCGCCGTTCTATGTGTAACCGCGCCTACAAAAAACATCCAACCCTTTTCTCTTATTGTTCCGTCCCCTCTCCCCCAAGTCGTCGAGTCCCCCAAAGTGTCCCAAATTCAACCAATTGATCATCATTTCCACCAGCCCCTTCCTCATTACCAACTTTTTCTTTCCCTGTATGAATTGGGACTTGGTCTGGGAGCAAGTTATACGCCAGAACATCGATTCATCTCATTTCTCCCTCTTTATCAATGTTTTTCCCCTTCCCCTCTTTTATAATTTTTGGATTGTGTAAACCCCCCCTGCCTCAGAGAAGGATAACCATAATTTCCCCGATACTACTAGAAGTCCCGTGTGCAAGCGTTTAGCGGGACTTTTTTTGGTACGTCTTTTACTGCACTCCCTTTTTCTTCCTAAGTCCACTTTTCAGCCTCTTGTCCTCACTATGCAAAGCCCAGGGAATGAATGTCGTGACCGGCGCCGTCGTTAGTATCGTCCCAACCACTTTCTTCTCCACTTCCCCCCCCCTCCTTTCCTTTACACCCGAGTAACAAATCGTATAACCAGCACTTGGACTACTTGTCAATGCACCTGTCATTTATCCCTTTTTTTTTTCACCCCCCCCACGTTGGTGCCCACCCACCGTCCTCTGTGGATAACTGACGCCACTCGATCCTCTTCTCGATCATGTGATCGAACCCAGGCGATGCCCCCCTATATTCCTGCCGTTGGTACTTTTCGAACTTTCCTTCAGGCGCCAACCCAATTACAAATTATTGCCGGATCCTGCAAGGTATAGTACCACTATAGACGGGATCCCCCCCCCCTAGTCCCCTCCTCCCCTTTCTATTGCCCCTTGGTAGCGCCCGAACTCCTTTTGTTGCCCATATAACATGCCCTTTCCAGCTCATCGCTTCAGGCTCCTTGTCTGAAAAAACTTGTCCACTCTCGTTCTCCCCCTGACACTTCCGCCTTGCCCTCAGTCCGCGCGAATTTGTGGTGGCACCTCCAGGTCAGTAGGTCGCGTGTCGCGGGTTTTCTCCGGCTTCCCCCCCCCTGGATCACCGCTTTTTGTTCTGTGCCAAGTGCTCCCGAGAAATGTTGGAGAACTCCCTGATCCTTTTTCTCCCCCCCCCCCCCCTCTCCCCTACTGAAATACCCCCACCCTTCGGACATCGACTTTTTTCTGACAACACTTTTTTCAGGAATAAGTATTTTTTTGTGAGTGTAACCCCTTCGAAAGAATGCGTCCGCCCCCCCACCCTTCCTAACATCCATCGTTTTCTCTTATTCCTAGCCAGGTCAGGATTTGATGCGACTGCATCCCTTCGCGAATCGCAACCTTCCCAAGCACGGCCCCGAAGCTGTCACATTCCTTTACCCCTCCCCCGATTTCCCCCCCCCCTCCCACCCTTTTCCCGCCTTTCGCTCTACTCCCTGGCTCACAAACCACCGTGCATTCCTAGTTATTTGGTCCGAATTTCGACCGTGCTGCTCCTCCCTTTCCTCCCCAGCGTCCCCCCCAATTCCCCTTCCATCCTTCCTCAAAAAGTGCGCATGCCTCGAAGACGCCCCTCATTTGAAAGGAAACGTATTGACGCTTTAGCCGGTCGGGAGAACGCTTGGAGATTCTTTCCCTTTTTTTGCGCCACTCCCCACCCTTACTCTTCCCCCTTTTTTATTGGTCAGCCCCGTCCTACTTCCGAGACAGACCGCCAATATACCTTACCCAAGGTATAAAAAAGATTCCGTGTCTTCCCCGCGATGTCCGCTGTTAACCGAAAACACCCTCCTCTTCGATTTCTGCTTTCCTACCCCATTCGTCCTGAATCCGGCCTCATTCACAATCTTAGCAGTGGGTACCCTTAACATCGTGCCAGGATCAGATCGAGATGACATTCAAAACGCTCGACAGCTTTTTTCTTTTTTTTTCTCTCCTGAATGGGCTCTTCCCGCAGTACTTCCTTATTGACAGATCGTTATCTCTTCTTACTCCTCGTTTGTTTTTCGATCGAGCTAGGTGCAAGGGCGAAGGTTCCCCTTCTTCCCCCAGCCCCCACCCTCCCTCCCAACTCCTAGCTTTTTCATGTCTCTAATTCCGCGAATAGATATATGAGTGCCCGATGTTCGTTGTGCGACCCCATTTTCTACGAGGTCGGAGATTAAATTGCGGAACTATCACAATCCCTCCTTCCTTCTTTGGTGTGTTTCGTTTCTAGTGCCTATGGGTGCAATCGACAGATTGATACAAAGGAGTATTACGGCTACATGGCGACGTTTGATCTGGTGGTTCCTGGAACTTCTTTTCCTGGTCGACCATCGATGCGTCTTCTTTCGTTTTCCCCCCAGAGGTTACCTCGAATATCCAACTACTGTGTGGTGGACTTACGACGGCGTCCATTAGTTCGACATCATGAGCCCCTTCCCCTCTCATTCTTTCGCTTTCTCTTTTCCTACGCACTGGTCGGGAGTGAATCTATCGGCGCTGCAAGGCAGGCTCGAAGCACTCCCGGCCCCCCCTCATCCCCGCCGAAATATTCGGCCCCCAAGGACCGATTTGCAAAGGTCGTGTGGAGTAATGAAGCGGGAGTCTATTTGGTCACGACGTTTTTCCTCCCCTTGCTACTGGTTCCTCCGGACTTTTGTTTCCCCGTAGTAGGATAGCCGTGCTGCGGAGGTTGGACTGAGATCAGTGCTCCATTTGTCCCACCTCCCCCTCTTTGACTTTCCCTCCCCTTCCTTCTACCCAAGACTGGGATGTTTTATCCGTTGGCGGACGAATTGTTTTCTTTCGTTTCAAAGTTAAACACCCCCAAAATATACGTCTTTACGTGCGTCCAAAAGGTTTTCCCTTCTCCGTGCCTTTTTTTCCTGGACGACCTGTTTTTGTTTTCATTTTAACGATGACAAGTATGGGACGAAACTCCGATTTTCCTTGCACAACCCTTTTTCGGTACCACCAGCACACCCCCCCTCTTTGATCCCGCTCTCATTATAACTGCCTGCGCTCGCTCCGGGGACAGTTGGTCCACCACTTCCTCGCCTGGAGTTTGAGCAAGCTGCTTGTAAGCTTCTTTTCCCTTCTGGTTTTTCTGGTGTCACCTTGGACCAATGTTTTTAACGACGTTGAAGAAGCTCATGAGTTCAGATTGCGCGTCTTGGATGAAAGACGACGAATTCTTTTTCCTCCCCTCCTTCCGGTCCCTCCCTGTATCGCCCTATTGTCGATAGTTCGAAATTTTTCTCCGATCTTGATGGTGCTGAAGTGCCATACGTCGATGCGGCATTGAGATCTACCCTTTTCCCACTTTCTAATGCCTTTCCGAGATGTTTTTCCATTAGAAATTTGTGGGAAATCCCCTCTCACCTGCTACGCGAGTTCTTGGATCCTCTGTTTGGTGTTTTTGCCCCCACTTGTTTTTGCTCCACCAAATAACCGCCGCGGCTGAGATTTGCCACTTACCTGTTCTGACGTGGTCTGAAGGTTTTTGGTCCCTACGAGTTTTCTTGGACCATGAAAAGTTTTTCCGGATACTCTAACTCCCTTCCCCTTTTTTTTTTTTTGTGTGGCTTCCAAGGGTTTCCGATCCGTCACGCAGATCACTTGGTCTTTCTCTCCTTCTTACCCTCTTGCGCGTTACTTCGGCCACCTCCCATTTATAAGGTCCCCGTACAGGCGCACTCATAACAATGGCACCGCCTGTTTTCTCGTTTCGTTAACTCCGCGGGATCTGGGTGCGATATGAATTGTTACCGACCCCCCTCCTCAAGCATTTTCCTTTTTTTCCAAAAATTTCATCGTCGAACTTCTCGGAATCTGGTTGTGCGTCAGCATCCACTCCCAATTCCCCCCCATGACCTCCAAAAGTTTCGGTATTCCGTTGATTGTAAAGCTTCACGCATTATGAGCATGGTGTCAATTCATTTTGGGTTCGCCATTTTTTTCCCCGCCCGGCCTCCCCCTTGCTTTCTTGTTACGGAACAAGCTGATCTAACTTGCCGTGTTGTGTTTTGCGGGTCGTTCTCGAACTTGAAGCGTAAAGCGTTCATGAATCTCCCAGGTCTTCTCCCGTTTTTCCTCCCTTTGGGTTTCGCAATTAATCCCCGATTTTGATCGATGGGATATGGTCCTTGATTCTTCCACCGCTTTTTCTTTGGAAACTTCTTTTTCTGTGACCCTCGTAAAGGGGCTTCGCGTCCCTCGCGCAAATGTGTTCCTTTTTCGTTTCGACCCCGGGAGCCCTGAAACACTTGGTTTTTCCCCCCCCCAGATGCTTCGATAATATCGGATGTGACCGAAGAGGCCCGTCGGACGCAGAGAAGGTTTCCGATCTTTCATTACATCCTCGTCCTCCGAACTTCCCCCCCCCCGGGACTCCGCCCCTTCTTTATTGCCCCCTACTTTAATCCTCATCTCTCACCCACCCCAAACTCAATGCATGCCTCTTCAGGTGTTCGGCAACAGTGACGCCCGTCTCGGCCGCATAATCATCGCCTTTCGCTTGCTTGTCGCACTGTCACTTCTCCCCTTCTCATGCTTCCCGGAATCTGTCCGCTTGATTCACCATTCTCCTCGATTGACGGGAAGGCCGATATTCAAGCGCTTAGTATCTTGTTTCTTACTTCCTTCCGCTGATCAGCCCCGTACACTCCTCCGGCAAGGCTTTTTCCTGCAGCAGACCACATTTGTCGATTCGCCCCAACTCGCCGAACCCTCTTTCAAGCGCTTTTTTTTCAACGTCCTCGGTCCTCTTTTGTGACGGGCACTTTCTTACGGCGAGGGATGCGCTTGCATCTGAGTCTTAAAAATAGGAGAGTCTTTGATTCTGTCCTCTCTCCGTTTTTTTTTCATTTTCCACCCCAGATTGCCTGATTTTTGGTATTAGAGGTGCCTTTCGGCAGTTCCTACCAAGGTTTCCAATAATTTAAAAGAGGTTCACATTTGCTGCCCCTCTTGTTTGATGTTCGACCTATACTCGAGTCCGGAGTGATGTCGCCTGGCCTTAATTCTCTTGAATTTCAGGCCCAAGAATGCTTTGCATTTCCTTCTCTTCGTTGCCTATACAGCCCCTCCTTTACCGGAAAGGCTTTCACATCTCGGTTGCATGATTTATTCTCACGTGGGTTTTTTCCTATTTCGCTTGAACCTTTTTTTTTTTTATCGGGATGAAATTTTAGCCGGTTAGTCTTCAAAACCATTTTTGGCGTTTATCGGCCATAGCGATCGACCGCCTCCCTACAGGCTCTTTCCCCCCCCGCTTTTCCTTATTTTTCGCTGTCCCTTCCGTTTTCTCTTTTCTGAAGTTTTAACTTCCATGATTCTTACCGGATCTTAAGACCAGCACGTTGTCCTTTGATCTCTGTGGTATCCTACCCGACCCTTTTTCCCCCTAATAACGGCTTTTCTCCCGGTCTCTGATGACCACAAACTTGGCCTTTCCTGATAGGGACACGTATGGAGTTCGGGGAGGCGTGACTATGTCTAGATTTCGGCGTGCCGGTTTCTTTCTCCTCCCCGGACAACAAGTTTCACTACTTCTTACCAACGCCGAGCGTTCTTGATTGTATGGTATACGTGTGTGGGGCACTTTACTACTCCCTTGTTCGGAGATCCCCCTGGAATGTTATCCCCCCCCTCACCCCCCCCTTTTAACGCGCACTCTCCCCCTTCCCGTTTTTACCTCCCCCTTCCCCCGTATTCAGTTGCTTTTGGCTTTGATATCCCCTAACGAGACACACTTTCATCTCCACGGCAAACGCCTTTCTAGAACTTATACCCTTTTTTTTTCCCCCCCCCTTTACCCCCCCCCCCCCCCTCCTTTGTGCAGGTCCCTGCCGTTATAGTGGCACACAACGGTCGTAAGTCCAGCGGATCCCCTGCCAACCCCGTAGATCCCACGACTTCCCTTTTTTTCCCCCCACTATTCGGTACCCTCTCGGTTCCTTTCCAAATTCCGCCCCGTGAAGCAACCGCTCACCTTTCTCCGACCTTTATTGTTTCCAAACCCCTGTAGGACAGTCGAGTCTCTTCGACCGTCCCCCCCCCCCCCCTCTTTTTTGAAACAAGCCTCCCCTTTTTTTAAAACCTTTCCGCCCGGACGCACAATAAACGTCGTTCAAGCGCCCCCCCCATAACGGAGAATCTCACTGTTCGTGCTCCCCTGTCAATCTTCCTTCCTGATCGTTGCCCCTCTTTCTGACCTGATTCCCCCCTTCACTTTTCGCCCGGCGACGCAATTAATCGGAAGACTTTCCCCGATCCCCCATTCCCTGTTACAGTATACCCAAATCGGGCAGCTTTCGTCCTCCTCTTTCTAGTTTTTTCTTAATGGCGAAAAGTCCTCTGGTATAGATGGCACCCCGATAGCGTTCCCAACCTGCAGCAAATCGCATATTAACCCCCCCCCCCTCTAACCAAGGAAGTCTTTACACGCTTCAAATGCACCGACCAAACAGCAAGTGTAGGCCACCGCTCTTCTTCCCCTTACTCGCGTTTCTACCCCCTGTTCTTCTCGCTTGTGTTTCCGAATACCAATTTTCATAAGCAACATCATCCGAGGTTTGTACTTTTCCCGCCTCTCTCCCCACCAGTGCACCCGGAATCCCGGCCCTTCCTTTTGCCCACTTCAGTGAGCATCAATTTCGGAGTGAGATGGTTTGATCCCCCCCTTGCGACCGCTTTTAGCCGCGTTTTTCTGTGCTAATCGTACAGTGCGACTAACTCGAAGAGACGATGTTGATGTGCGGCCCGACGTTTTCCCCTTTGTCTTTTCCTAACACCCTGAATGCGAAGTGTGCAATGGTTTGTTATCATTTCTTTCCATCCTAGTCTGTTTTTTCCCCCCAAATCCTCTCGTCTTCTCGTTTTTGTTCCTTCTCTGTTGACGCGTGCGTCGCCGCGACGATCGCCGTCCCTTTTCTGCACTGTCCTTACAGAATGTCTTTAAATCAGAGAGATGAAAGAGACTTGCCACATCTTTTTTTTCCCCATTCTCCTTCACGCCTTTTTTCTACCCCTTTCGAGACTCCGGTTAACCACTTTTTTTCGCCGCTCGATATCCCCCCCTCCCTGATAAAGCTTCCCGACTTTCCCCCCCCTTACCCCCCCTTGGCATCGTTTATTCAAGCCCGCATCTATCATCGTCCACCCCCCCCTCTTGGTAGTTCTTGGTCTAACCCCTGCTTGTCCACACGTCAATGTACCCTTCGAACGGCTCCCAAGCGTCTTACTCATGAATCGTTCTGTACTCCGCCGTAATAACTACACCCCCCCTGCCACTCCCCTTGATCCGCTCTCTTTTGCCCGTTACGATTCCGCGGCTTCCATCATTACAAAGGGCTCATCCCAGCCTGAGTACCACCCCCTTTTCTATTCGTTCTCCCCCCTGTCTCCCCAGCAACGTAATTTAAATGCAAATTTTTCTGGATTGCATTTGCTTGGTATTCCGTTTTTCCGCACCATAAGCCTGACCTTTCCTCTTTCAGCGTTTTCTGTTTCAAAATGTTTTTCCTCACTTTGCTACTCTTTGGTTCCCTGTCTATAGCGACGCCCATAAGTCCCCTTTTTGATCGACTCTTTTTTTCATTTTTTCTCCTTGGATGCGCCTCCCTTTATGTCCAGGGAGAAAGACAATGGTGAGTCTTCACGCGCATCTTTCAGCGCCAAAGAAACATCATCGCCGCTGTTTTCCTTACCTTTTTTTTTTCGTTCTCCCCCCGGCACCACGTTCCATTGACTTTGACCCATTTTCTAAGTTAACAATGTCATCACCTCGTCATCGAAAAACACTTCGTGCAGATTTTTTCCCCCTCCCCCGACGTTTTTCCTTTCTTCTTTTTTTTGTCACCAAACCCCGTTTGTTATTGTGGCCATTTGCAATTCAATCACGCGCATAGATATAATTAATCATTTGCTCGATCTTCAAAGTGCCTCTCCCCCCCCTCTCGGATATCCATTCCCGAATTTGGGCCCCTTGTAGCAGTTCCCTTTCAAGGGATTCCCCCATCACGGTATTTTGCCGTCCTGCTATTCCCCAGCTCTCTTATCACATGTCAAGAGATCGACCCCCTCGTGTCTCGTCTATGACTTAGCGCGAACATAATTTTCCTTTTCCCCACGCCCATTTGCGAAATTTTGTTTTAACTCGCCTCCATTCTTCCCTCTTGTGACAAACAAACATTTAAAAAGAAGAAATCCCCCCTCCGCTTTTCTTAACGAGAGAATGGTTTCCCAGCCGTCCCCCCCCCCTTTTTAGGCCTATTGCCTCTGGATGATCCTATCGCCTTCTTCAAAGTATTTTCTTGTTCCGTCTTTTCCCCTCACATTATTTTTGCCAATAGAGATCTTTCTTTAACTCCCTTCTTGCACTACCACACTTTTGACCATCGACCCCATGCGCCGCAACTTTTGTCGTGCAAGTACGTACTCTTTTTTTTGCTCCCCTCTCCGAAGGACAATTCTCCCCTTGACAGAATAGTTGTGAGAGTCGAGCCAGGTCTGGAGCGAGTTTTCCCCCCCCTCCTACCTTCCCCCCCCGCAGCACTTGACCCTCCCTACTACTGAACCCTTCTGAGTACAGCCACATGTTTTTGCTAAAACGCGCGAGACCTACGCGATGCATTTCTGCTAATTGTCGTATAGTGGGACGGTCATATCTCCTTTCTTGCTGTTTTCTTATGTGCGTTTGACCATTCCCCCTAATTATATCTTTTTTAATAGAAAGTGCCCTACTAAAGACGAAATCCTTCTAGACACCCTCGGCGTGTCTCAGACTCTTCTTTTTCATTGCTCTCCCCCCTCCGAGGTTAGCTCCCTCCCCCGTTTTCTACGATTGTTGGCGACACGCAACTGCTTCTTTTTTCCCCTCCTGGCCGCAGCAACGCAAAAATCCCCGTTTTGCCCCCTCTTTCCCCCCCCGAACAATTTCCTTTCAAGCCTCCTCTTCCCAGGCTGGCCCTATTATCCACACCACCACGCCGGGGATTTCTTTGTTGACCAAATTAGTTTCATGCCGACGAATGCTGGTAGCAAATTGTCCCTCACCTCTTTTCTGTTCCTATTCCTCCCATCCCCACGCTAAAATTTTGCGGGGTCTTGCTGGTGTGTCTATCCGCAATTTTATCCTTTCGTGACCGATCTCCGG
>Ga0179593_1613328_pt1 | contig 10797 bp, 11 predicted proteins | sample CZODoug2_1_08_16_FD_185931 | JGI IMG/M metagenome (GOLD analysis project Ga0179593, IMG submission 185931) | Vadose zone soil fungal communities from Angelo Coast Range Reserve, California, USA - CZODoug2_1_08_16fungal (PacBio error correction) | ecosystem: Environmental > Terrestrial > Soil >... | reverse complement strand
CGGCCTTTCCCTCCCCTTAATGTTGCATGGAAGATTTCTACCTTCCTTTCTTGCGTAAAGAAGTAGGAGTAGAGCCTAGAGATGGAGGACCCCCTCCCCCCTCCCCTCATGATCGGCAGTGCTTCGCTGCCACCCCTTCCCCTCCCCTCCAGAGAAGAAGAAGATGTTTAGAGAGAAGACCTCACTTCCTCCAGTTCTACGAACGCGTGTAGGTCCCACATTTCTCCCCCCCCCTTGCCCCTCTGTAGGACAAAGCACACGAAAGAGCTCGCCGAGCCCTCTCCTCCCCCTCTCTTTCGAGCAAACGACAGGTGCGCAAGGCCCCACCCCCTTCTTCCTCCTCCTCCTTTTTCCCCCGGTCACCGACAGCAAAGAAGGCGCACACCTTAGAAGTTGAGTGCGATGCTCTTCCTTCCCCTCCTCCCAGCCCAGCCAACGAGCGCCGTGGCTCTCCCCTTCTCTCCTTCCCTCTTCTCCCTTCGACGGGGACAAGACCGACAGCGGCCACAGCCCGAACGGCTTAACCCTCTTTTCCCCCTTCCCCAGGGGCAAACCACAGAGGGCTTTCCTTCTCCCCTCGGAGTAAGGGGTATGAAAGAATAACCTGCAGAAGGTTGAACTCGCTTTCTTTTCAGGTGAAGCGCCCTGCTCTCTTTCCCTTCACTTTGCCGAAGAGGTGGATCACAGGTCCGCCGACGGTGTCGACTCGCCTTCCCCCCTCCAATAGAGGTTGAACAGGGAATTTTTTTCTCCCTTTCCTCTTTTTTCTTCTGAGAGAACCCTCGGATTAGTCTCCTCTCTTCCTTATCGGGCCGACGATATGATCTAGCACTCCCTCCCCTTCCTCCCCTTCTTTCCCTTCTTCACCACGATAGAAATGTGGTTGCGGCTTGCACGGAGAAGTCTCCGCATTTTTCCCCCCCTCTTTTTTCCGCACCAGAGTAAGGTCGAAACAATTCGGATCTTCTCTTCGTTTCCTTTCCTCCTCCCCCTCCTTTGTTTTCTCCTTTAACCGATGGATGAGGCCCAACTCGTTCGTGAAGCACCTTTCTTTTTTTCCTGACTTAAGAGGAGAAAGCGCAAACCCCCCACTTTTGTACGGAGTAAGAGGCGTCTCCGTTTTTTTTTTTTCTCTCAGCTCGTCGGCCAGATCGAAGACGAGACGACGAATAAGATGCCCCTCCCCTTTTTCCTAGCGCCGCTAACAGGTGCACTTTCCCCTCTTTCCACCAATTAGGAGAGGATTTTCTCCGATCAGAGTAGAAAACTCCCCTTTTTCGGCTCCCCCCTCTTTTTCTGAGAGTAAAGATCGGAGATGAAAATAAAAGTGCTCTCTCCTATCTTTTCCTCCCTCTTCCTCCACAGAAGTAAGAGGTTTTTCCCCCTTTTTTTCCTCCTCAGGTGTGGAAAATGTGCATTTTCTCCCCTTCTTCTCTCCTCTCCCCCCCTTTTTTTCTTTCCTCTGTAGGTAGTGGACGGGTAGAGTCTACTCCTCTTTCCCTCCTTTGCGAGAGGCGCTAGTGGGATGGCTTTCCCTTCTTTTTTTCCTCTACTGGATATTAATAAGAACGCAAGTATACTCCCCCCTTCCCCCTTCTCACAGATGCCAGTGAGGATAAAGGTCTCTGTTAGAGGGACTTGGGAGAATGTCCCTTTCCTTCTAGTAGTGGAATCGTGATGCCTTGCTTTTCTCTCCTCTGTCTGGGATGGTATAAAGAGGGTTAACGTGGATCAGATGGGCCCCTTTCTCTCCTCTTCGCCGCTGATCAGTGGCATGCATGTTTTCCCTTCTCTTGCCGATGGAGGGGATTGAAGTTGATCCGCGGTGCTGGATGCTCTTCTTTCTTGCGCTCGTCGCGCCGCCAGCTAGAGGCTCTGCCGCCGTCCCGTCTGGGACGCAAGTCTCCCCCTGGTCGCAATCGTCCAGTTTAACATTCCGCAAGACAAGACTCCTCTTTCTCGATAGTGGAAGGCGGCTATTCTCTTCTTCCCCCCCCCTGGACAATGATAGTATGGCCGGAAAACTCGCCCCCCCCCCTTTCTCCTTGACCGTAATCGACGAGATGAGCATTCTAACTTTCCCCCTCCCCGGGAAAGAAACTATGACTGGGAGTGATTCTCCGAGGCTCGGAAGTCCGTGCTCTTCCCCTTCCCCCTCCCTCCTTCCGTAAGGAAGAGTAAACTCGTGCAGTTAGGCGCCTATCTTTCCCCTTCTGACGCTGATGGACGTGGCTCTGCACGCCCCCCCCCCCCCTTCCCTCACGGAGAAGACGATGATGAAGGACGCGGGACGCAAACTTCAACTTTCTTCTTTCTCCTCCTTTTCCGGCCACGACGAGAAGGATGTCCGACTTTTTTTCTTCCCCTCCCTTTTCGTGCGATAAGTAGGAGAAGCCGCAGACACCTCATCCCTTCTCGAGACCGTCTCTTCTTTTTCACCTTCCCTTTTCTCTGTGATAGAAGAACGGACGGTCCACGTCGTTCCCCCCCCTCTTTTTTTTCCTCTCCAGGTTGCAGAGCCGCTCGGGGCTCACTCCATATGCATCCTTTTGCATGGGAGCGATGGTCGCCGCGTTTCTTTTTTTTTTCTGCATGAAGAAAAAAGGAGTCACCTGACCATTTGACTTTCTCTTCCGTCCTCTTCTCGATATAAGAAGAGGAAGTGCTGCACCCTCTTTCCCCCCCCTCTCCGGGCGGAAAGGATAGAATGGTTCTCGACCTCTTTCCTTCCTTTTTCTTTCCTGATAAGGCCCCCCTATTTTTTCTTCCCCCCCCCCTCCAGAGATTAAGACAGCACCTCGTTATTCCTCCTTTTTTTGGATGACTCCTCCCCCCCCCTCTCTCGTGCAAAAGGAAAAGGTGAGATTGATGAGCGAAATAGATTTGGATTCTTCCCTCTCTGCATGTCGAAGGCAAATAACTCCTCTTCCCCCCCTCGCTCGGATGAAAGAACGTCGGCGTGATCATCTTTCTTTTGATTATATATTTTACTCTCCTCCCGTTTTTTTTTTTTTTTTTCCCTCCCTACTTTTTCTCTCCTCAATGGAGAAAAAGAAGAAGGTATGAAGAAGCGTTTCCCTTCCCTCTTCCTCCCTTGATGAATTAAGAAGATGAGAGAGAGCATCCCCTTTTCATTCGAAAGATAGAAATTTCTACATTTCCTTCCCCTGGATTCCCCTACAGTGAGAAGGCATTCTTCCGCGGTTTCCCCCTTTCCCTTCTCAGGAGAAAAGGCCCCTCCCCCCAGCCGGAGATATCTGCCTTCACCACTTTCCTTCCTTCTGGAAAGAGGGTAGGCGACCCCTCCCACCCCCCCGGTGTAGAAAGTAGAAGCTCTTCCAGCAAGTCCTCGTCTGTTTTCCCTCCGGGAAGAAGCTGGCCTTTTCTTCTTTTTTCTTCATGCCGCGCACGCCGAACCCATTTTTTCCCAGAAAAACATATCTTACCTCGTTTAGATGAATATGGAGTGCTACCCATATAAACTGTCTCTATCCTCCTCCCCCCTTCAAGAGAGAGAAGAAGTGGCCCGTCGGATGTTTGTGGAGAGCAACCATCCCTCCCCCTCTCATGAGCATGCGCGAGATTGCCTTGTCTCCTAACCAGGCGTCGTTTTTTGTACCTTTTACTCTCCTCCTAGTCGTGGCGGAATTCGAGCCGCCAGACGCTTCTAAAAGTTGAGTAAACGCGTTTCTCCCTTTTCCCCCCCCTTTGTTGGAGAAGTCCCCGACTTTTCCCCGTCCATCAGAGGAAAGCAGGAAATCCCCCCTCCCCCCTAAAGGAACGATTTACCTTTTGTAGCGGCCATTCGTCGCCCGCCCAGTTTTTTTTCCTCCCGGAGCTTGACGAGATAGGTCTCCGCCGGTGATGCCGCGTTCTTTCTCTCGGCTCGTAAGAGGAACGGACCTGCCTGGTTCTTTCCGCCGTGTACGACATACCGATCATCTTCTCTCGCTGCCCGCGTCTTTTTTTTTTTTTTTTTCTTCCGCACGCTCCTTCTTTGCCTCCGGATCGTCGAATTTTTTTCCCCTTTTTTTTTCCCCTCTGCGACCGATTTTTTCTCTTCCAGAAGTCGGAGTAGAGCAGCTTTTGGTTCGCGCCAGAATTCAGGATCGGCAGTTCCCCCTTCTTCTTCTCAACTGACAGGAACCAAAGAGGCAGAGACTGTTTTTTTTCGATCAGCGGCGCCTTCTTTCGGTAAACAAGTAGCCCCAGCGAACAGCCACGATTTTCTTCCTCTTCCGAGAATCCAACAATCACCGGCAGCTCTCCTTCCCTTCGAGAACAAGCCAGCGTGCGCCAATTTTTTTCCTTCCCCGGGACATGTAGCCTAAAAGAAGAGGGAAACATCCCCTACAGAAAATAATTCTTCTGCTTTTTTAATGGAGATAAAGTAGATAACGCTTCCCCCTTGCGAATCAGAACAGCCTCCCCTTCCCGGAGTCTAGATACATCTCCTTTTTTTTCCCGCGACGGCACGACCGAAAGCGGCCACATCCTCCCTCCCCTCAGGCAAAACAAAGAAGGGTCTTTCCAGGTCTTTTCCCCCTGGTCACTCGGACGTCAGGGTCTGACAGGCCCCTCTTTCTCTCATCTTGCGCGCTAACGTTGAAGGTGAAGCGCCGAGATTGTCCTCTTCTTCCCCTTTTTTTCTCACAAGGCAGCCGACGGTGTCGAAACTTTTCCCCCCCTTCCCCCTCCGGTTGAAATGGGAATGGTGGTGACCCTTTCTTTTCGGCGGAGTAGTACTGCTTGATTGCTCCCCTTTCTTCTTTCTTTTTTGTAAATAGTAGGAGATGGTCCTTTTTCTTCTTCCCAGCCCGCGGACGCAGAAGTACTCGTCCACCCCTTTTTTCTCCCTCCTTCCCCTTTCCCCTTCCCCGCAGCATGTTGAAGCGCTTTGCTATCCGCACCCACGCTTTTTTTTTCTTTTCCGGCGAAAACAATTCGGCCCCTCCGTTGTGGTTGTGAGAGAGATGCTTCTTTCTTCGGCCAAAATAGTTCGTGCTTCCCCCTTCCTCCCCTTTGTGAAGGACTTACGAGGCTTTCCCTTTTTTCTTAGACGGCGGCGTCGGTGCCGGTTTCCTTGAAGGGGGTGGGATCGGGAGTTCTTTTCCTTTTCTTTTTCCTCAGAGGGTGCGCGTCCTTCAAGCAGGACGAGCGTCCTGTTTTCTTCCTCACCACCATTCCCGAGTTCAACCGACTATTCCTGCTTTCTTTCCTTTTTCCTGGTGATCCACGCTTCGGCCACATGCGCGGCGCGGCGAGTCTTTTTCCCCTTCTTTCTCCCTTCCTCGTCCGCGTGCACCTGTGCAGGTGAGTCTGTCAGACACCTTCTTACTCTTTTTTTTCCCCTGTGCTGTCGAGCCCTGATGGGGGGCTTCCTCCTCTCCTTTAGGGATGTGAAGATGTAGGGTGTAGTGGAAGTTAGATTGCTAGCCCCCTTATCCCTCCTTCCTATAAGAAGCTGGAGGAGGAGCTTTCTTTTCTCCTCCTATTTAGAAAGGAGGAATTAATTTTTCTACCCTCTCCCCGCCGGCGTGGCTGTCGGTGACCTTCTCTTCTATAGGAGATGGGGGGTTTTCCCACTTTTCTCCTCCGGCCGCGCGTCGTGGCTCGGGATGAAGGTGATGTGGATGCTCGTTTCCCTCTCCCCCTTTTTTTCCCGTGGATGTAGCTGGGATAAATGTACCTTCCTTTCTGGCGCCGTTGATAGGAATGCATGGCTTTTTTTCTTCCTTCGATGGACGGTGCTGCAGTGCTCCCTTTCTTTTCTTTTTTTTTCTTATTCTGGCGCTGTCGCCGCAGACAGCTCGCGGCTCGACTTCCTTTCCGTTCGGAGCAGATGTCAGGTCGAAATCTTTTCCCCTTTTTAGGCATGCGGAAGAGAAGTGCGGCGCCTTTTCCTTTTCCCCCCCCCCCCTCTCTAGGCACGGAACCTTTTTTCCACGGCGATGAATACGCGCTCTCCTTTTGCTGAGCATCGAATGAGCAGGCCCCACTTTTTTTCCTCTTTTCCCCCTCGAAAGACCGAGATAGGCAATCGCCTTCCCCCCCCCTGGGCGGAGACGAGGACGATTAAGAGAAGCTTTTTCTTTCTCTTTCCCGATTCAGGATATTCCGCTTTTTCCGTGCTAGGCAAGCCGTAATCGGACTTCGAAAACGGTCTGCTTTCTTTTCCTTTCAGCAGAGGGACGCAAACTGTTCGCCATTTCAGTATTCGGATAAGAATTCCGCAAACTCTTTTTTCTTCCTCCCCCCCCCCCCAGAGAAGGGGGAGGAGAAGCCGGCCCCCCCCTCAAGAAACTGCCTCCCCCTCTTCCCTTAGGAGCACTGATCGAGGAAAGGGAGATGGGTTTTTTTTTGTTTTTTTTGCAAAAAAAAACCACGGCCTTTTTCCCCCTCAGAAGGAAAGTTCCCTCTCCCTCCAGTCAAGACCGAAAAAGCTGCGAGCGCCTCCCCTTCGGGGATCACGACATCCCGACCCCCTTTTTTCCTCCTTTTTCTTGGGAGTGGTAGACGCGTGGTCGGCGTTGCGGTCCCCTTTCTTTCCCCCTTACGACATGAACATTCGGGAAAGACAGCGCTACCTTTCTTTTTCCCGTGCTGCACGGGTACGGAGAAGTTCGACACGTGTCAAGACTCTCTTCCCTTTCCCCTCTTTCCAGCCGATATCCGATACTGGTGGAGGAAAGATGAAAACTCTTTCTTTTTTTTTTTTTTTTTTTTGCCGCGCCGCAGATTACGACCGCCACCCTTTCCTTTTTCTCGAGAGGAAAAGGAAAATTTAGAGATTTTTTCCCTTATGAGAGAGAAGTGCCTTTTTCCTCTTTCCCTTCGAGATTTTTCCCCCCTCAAGCAGAAAAAGAGAGAGGATTCAAGCAAGGAGGTTTCTTTTTTGTTTTCCCCCCCCTCCCCTTTTCCGGCTGCGCTAGAGCGGGGAAAAAGAAGAAGGGTGGGGTGGTTTTTTTTCTTCTTTTTTTTTTCCTCGCCGAAATGGCGAATCACGTACCCTCTCTTTTTTCATGCGGATGCTCGCGGGGGATGATTGTGCCCTTTTCCGCACATGCACCGTCGCGCGCGGTTGCTCCCTCGTTTCGCGCCTCCTCTTCCCGGTTCCTTTGCCGCGAGCGGCCCCCTTTTCCGCGGTTTTTGTCGTAAGCGCGGCGCGCGTCCTTTTCTTTTTCCGCCCTTCATCTTACGCAAACAAGGGATCGTCCTTTTTTGCGAACCATGCGAGCCGTTCCGCCGGCGTCGTGAACATTGTTTCCTCCCTTTTCCCCTTAACGTGCAAGAAATTAATCGTCGTTATTTCCCGCTTCCTCTTTTTTTTTCCGAATGTTAATGGACGCGGTGCCTTTCTTTTCCCTTCCTGAGACCAGAGACGACAGAAAAAATAGAGGAATCGCCCTTTTTTTTTTTTTTTTCCCTTCGCCACCTGCGCGCCAAGAGTGTCGGTCTTGAACTTCCCTTCCCTTCTTTTCTCTTCCCTTCCCTCGTATAACGAGGAAAAATGCCGGTGTTGGTGGCGCTCCTCCCCCCTTTTCTTATGCTCGAGATGAAGGTGACTGCGGCTTTCTCTCCTTTTTCCCTTCGGTGAAGTTGAAGATTTTTCTTCCCCCGGAGCCGAAGACGTCCGAGAAGCCGATGTTTTCCTTCCCTTTTCCCTGATCCTTAGGGAAGGTGTAGAATCTTTTCTTGGCTGAGAGAAAGTAATAAGAGGCCGCCTCCCCTTTTTTCCCCTCCCTAGGTGACGATTACGTAGAGGAATTCTCCCCGTCCCTCTCCTTTCTCCGAAGATCGGTTAGAGTAGATGATCAGAACGCACAGTCCTTCCCTTTTTTCTTCCGCAGTTCGAGGCGCAGCTTTCCTTCTAGGCGCGTAAGGCAGCGCAGTTGTTCCGGCATACGATCAGGTCCTTTTCCCTTTTCTTTTTTTTTTGTAGAGCAGCACGATTCCCCGCCTCTTTTCCCTTTCGGCATGGTGCCCTGGACGATGAGACAGAACTCGGCTTTCTTTTTTTCTTCTCTCCCTCGAGATGGCGGCGGAGACCGGACCAGTCTCCCCTCCCCGCTAAAATTTAAAGAAACGCGGATCAATTTTTCCTCTTCCCTCTCGATGGTGAGAGACGACAAAGCCAGCATGCCATTCTCCCCCCTGTAGCCCAGAGAAAGCCACGGGAACCCCCCCGCTTTTTTTTCTCTCTCATACACAGCAACGGCAGAACGAGACACGGACGCTTTTTTCTTTCCCTCCCAAGGAAAAACCGAACACCAGCGGCTTCTTTTTTTTTCTCCTTCCCTTTTCCCCCTTTCCCCGACAGCCAAAGCCGGAGCAGCACCGAAGACGTGCGTTATCTTCCCTTCTCTTTTCCCCTTCCCCTTTCCGAACAGCCAGCCAAACGAGCGCCGCTCGCCCCTTTTTTTTTTCTTTTTCCCCCCCCGACCGACAGCGGGCCACAGCCCGACGGCGCGAAGCCCCCCAATTCCTTCCCCTCTGCCTTTCAGGGTCAAAACGGTCACCTCGGACGTCAGTTTTTTTCTTTCCTCCCCCTTCTCCTCCTCGGCGACGCTGCACGTTGCAAGGTGAAGCGCCAGAGCTGACGCTTTTTTCGCGGCTCCTTTTTTCCCTTGCCCCGACGTGTCGAACTCGGCATCGAGAAATCCTCTCTCCCTTTTTTTTTTTTCTTCCCCTTCCACCTGGTAGCGGCGCTCTTCCTGCTTGAGGATGAGCTTTCTTTTTTTTCCGACGATCTGCCGAGCAGTAATAGACGTCACTTTTTCCCTCGTCCACCACGATAGCAGGTGGTTGGGCTGCGAGAAGGACTTCAGCCTTACGTCTTTCTTTCCCTGTCGAACAATTCGGATCTCTAGGTTAATCCTCCTCCGTTTTCTCCTTCCTTTTCTACATGAACCGCTGGCTGCGGCCCAACTCGTTAGTGCAGGAGGAAGTCTTTCACTTTTTTTTTCTTCCCCCCCCCCTTCGATTGTGGTTGGACGAGTAAGGCGGAGTCGCCGGTTTTCTTTTTTTTCTTTTCCTTCCCCCCCTCTCAGCCGGAACGAGTACAGGACGAATACGAGGGGTGAGCGATACCCTTTTCTCTTTTTTTTTCCCCACAATTCCCGAGTTCAAAAGATATTTCAGGCGCGGATTCTCCTCTTTTTTTTTCCCCCCTCTTCTTCCACATGCAGCGGAGCGGGAGAGAGTCAAGCTAGGGCGCTTCCCCCCCTTTTCTTTTTTTTTTTCTCTGCACTGCGCAGGTGAGGTATGTAAGACACCTGACGTCCGAGTTCTTTCTTTTTTTTCCCCTGGAATGTCGACCCTGATGGGTGGCCGTTAAATGTTCTTTTTTTTCGCTTTTTTTTTTTTTTCCTCTCGTATATCTCGCGCGTAGCGAGACGCCGTGGCGAGGCGGCGCCCTTTTTTCCCCTTCTGATGCTAACGGGATCTTCATACAGCACGCACGTATAACGGTTTGAGCCTTTTTTTTTTTCTGTTCGGCAAATGTCGGGTAGATCCGGCGGCTGGTGTTCGGCTTTTTCCTTTTTCCTTTTTTCTTCTTCTTTGTCGTGCTGCCGGTGTGTGGATGCTCGCGAGCTTTTCGTTTTTTTTCCTGTCGCTGGGTACCTGTGTCTCTTTTTTTTTTTTTTTTCCTTCTGCATGGCTTGTCGGCGCTCACCATCGCCCGTTTTTTTTTCTCTTTTGGCTGGCTGGCAGCGCGCAACGGACGATACTGATGCTGGCGCCTTTTTTTTTCTTTTTTTTTCCCCTCCCCTCCGTATGGACGCAGCCAAGGGCGAGCCGATGTTTAGTTTTTTTTTTTTCCTCTCTTTCGGAGCATGCGGCCGAGATCGTGCGGCGCTACGCTCGACTGCCTCTTTTTCTCCTTCCTTAACGGCGCTGCCTTACGCGCTTACCAGCTTTCCCCCCTCTGCGCACGAAATGAGCGGACGCTTCTTTTTCCCTCCGAGACCGAGCTCGCAAGCGCAGTGCGATCACCCAGCCCCTTTTTTTCTTCTCCGAGAAGCTCCACCCTCGTGGCCGTTCGGCGAATATTTTCCTTTTTTTCTTTTCCTCCCGCCGTACTCGGACTCGACACCGGCCCGAGTCTCGTCTTTTCCCTTCTGCCCTTCGAGTGGGGGGGGGGGGGGAAAAACGTCTTCGGGCTCTTCTTTTCTTTTCCCGACGTCGAGTCACGTCACAAAAGAGCTTTCCCTTCTCCCCCCTCTCTTCCTTGCAGAATCTCGCGCATGGAGTTTTTTCTCCCCCCCCTTTCTTTCCGCGGTGATCGGACGCAGACGGCCACGTCTTCTTTTTTTTTTTTTCCTCGCAGGTGCAGAGCCGCTCGGGGCTCCACGCCATATTCCCCTTTCTTTTTCTCCGCGTGGTCGGCGTTGCGCGGGCATGACGAAAATAGCCCCCCTTTCCCATTTGGTTTCCCCCCCCCCCCCCCCCTTTTCTTTCCCTTTCGAAAATGAGGCTCGTCGCGAGATAAGACGATGTGTTAGCCCTTTTTTCGACAACGTGGTCAAGACGCCGGCGGTCCTTTTTCTTCTCTTGCGCCGCTATTCCGATAACTTTTTTTTTTTTTCGCGGCTATAAGCATGGGAGCCGCGCCGCGCTTAAGACCTCCCTTTTTTTTTTCTCTCAGAGGAAAAGGAAAATCTTACTTTTTCTTTCCCTCTTGCCCTTCGAGAGAAGTGCAGGTGGGCTGCTCTCTTTTTTTCTCTTTCTTCCTCCCTCCTGACAACAAGAGCTCGGATTCAAGAAAGTCGGAGTGACCCTTTCCCCTTCTCTTCC
>Ga0179593_1479594_pt1 | contig 10797 bp, 17 predicted proteins | sample CZODoug2_1_08_16_FD_185931 | JGI IMG/M metagenome (GOLD analysis project Ga0179593, IMG submission 185931) | Vadose zone soil fungal communities from Angelo Coast Range Reserve, California, USA - CZODoug2_1_08_16fungal (PacBio error correction) | ecosystem: Environmental > Terrestrial > Soil >... | reverse complement strand
GTTTTAGTCTGATCTCGTAGAGCAACTATTCACCCTTTTGCCCCCCCCTAGTATAACAAAACCCCTGGTATGGTTAAAGTGAAGTTCTTGCCGTTCTAACAATGTTTCGGGAGCACAATGGACTCCCCTTGCCCGGGTTGTATTTTTAACCACACCGCCTCCTTTGCTCCTACCCCTCTTTCTGTTAAGTTCACTCCACATTTGCAGTGACTACCTGCCCTATATTCTACCATCCTCGTGCACCGGCACGATCTTCAGATTGCGCTCCCTTTCCCCCCCGTGTCCCCCCATGATGACTCCTTCCGAACCAAAAACTCCCCTCCATAGGTGCCTATGATCATAGTCCCTCACCGACTCCTCGACTCATGGATCCCACTCACGACTCATGGTCTATCACATGCTCTCTCCCGCCACTAAGGAGCCCCCCCGCGAGCGTTTTCGCTCCCAAAAAACGCGTCCCCCATAAACCAATCTTAAGTTTCCCTGATTTCTACCTACCTTCCGTTGAGTATCTTAAGATTCTCCTTGATTCTAAGACACCCCCGCCTTCAATTTTCCAAAAATATTCTCCTGACCGTGTCCCACGATACTACGCCGCTCAACAGACCTTCCTTTTGCGCCTTTGACCCAATTATTTTCTCATCTGGTTTTCTGTTTGTGTGGCGTGGTTTGACCAACAAGGTAGGACCCGTATATGGTCCCCCCCAAAGCCCTCCAACCGGTTCGTTCAGCTCCTGCCAAAGGCTGGAAACCAGGTTTCCACGCCATGGAATGATGTCGGTACAAGCCCGTCCGTTTGTCATAGGCTTTTTATGATTTCGAACAGACGACAGAACGTTTGGCCCGTTAACAAATGGCTAGCTCAAACACTAATTCATATTCCTCTTTCTTCCCATCCCTAGCAGGTACATTCACGTCCCCATTACTACCCATTTTTAACCTTCAACTAGACCATTCATCATTCTTGTTATGCAGGGGCTCCTTTTTTTAACTTATCATCATTGTGCTGATCTACCTATTTGAGCGCTGACTTTCCAACAATTTGTGATCATTTGACAAACCCCATTCCCCTTGCGTTAAATGCCCTTTATCCCCCAATGTCACCACACACCAAAACCACGACCGACACAAAAGACCTCGGCAGGAAGAGGGTGGTAATCGACACGACCCTTCACCTCCCCCCTCTCCCTATACCCATGCCAAAAGCGCGGTACGGAGCCGTGTGGAGAAGTAGCCTACTCTCTGACCGACCCTCGACAACCTTCCCTGCGTGAACCATGCAATCCGACTCCTCCGCCCCATATGAACGGGCCTTACTTTACCTGACCTATTGCTCTTACCCAGTGAACTAGAAGCGTTATACGTTCCCTTTTCGCCAGCGGATGGTCACCCCTTTTCCGACTTTTGCTTTTGTCCAGTCTCCTTTTCCCCCCAGAAGGCGCTTTCTTCCCCAGACCCCCATCCAACGTTCGGCTAATTTTATAACGTCCATGACACATCTTCCTCTCGAAGGAGCGTCTTATTCGCCTGTAAAAAGGTCCTTTACCATATAATCTCCCCCTCAGATCATACTGTCCATGAAAGATTTGCACCACGGTGAAACCCCCCCCCTGACTGTCCGCCTTTTCCGAGGCCTTACATCTCTCCCCGCTTCGTTGATCCTCCACAAACGCTTGCTGATTCTCCCCCCCCATTCTGATTTTCCCCGGAACGCCTCAGGCACACTGCTGCCATTTAACTCGTGTAATTCCCTGGGGTCCCTTCGGGCTCTCTCCCTGAGAAAAGAAGGGCCAGTGGATTCCCCCTTTCACCCAAGCGCCGGTCCGCCGCTCCCCCAACCCGACATTGTCCAACTCTCTGCTCTGGACCACGGCCAAGTCGCGTCTTATTTCCCACTGTCGTGATTTTGATGTTTTTGGGGCACCTGGAATCAGCTTTGTGGGGATACGCGGCCGCCTCCTGACATTGTTGGAAATTTTTTTTGGTTGCTAGTGACGAACCTGGAAAAACCTCGTTGCCTCCAACCTCGCGAGGTTTGATCTCGCCATTACGCCTTTCCAATTGTTCACATAGAACCACCCACCAGACGAACCCCCCTGTGATTTCACATTTATTCCGGTAAACTTAATTTCCGTCTTTTTGTTGCTGACTATATTGCTTGTCAATCTTTTTATCTCTCCTCTTTTTTCTATCTGATGTTTAGTAATTTGCCTCGATTTTCGTCTCTAAACCCCCCCCATGACGATCACGTTATATAAGGATTTCTGTGACTTTTCTTCCAATCTTAGATGTTTCGAAGTTTTTTTAACAAGTTGATCCCCCTTCTACTCCGTTCGCCCCTATGCTCTTTCAGCGCCTCCTCCCCCGTGACCACACTTCCTTCGCTTATTTTGTAACGGGGAGGCTTGAAGCATCTTCCAACCCTTGGTTCCACGAATTCAACTTCGCTTAAGTCTCCTAAGAAGGTTTCGACCCATCCCCCTCTCAACCACTGCAAACGAATGCCATATGAGTCACAGAGGCCTTCTGCTGCGTCTGGCAGGCCCCCCGCTTTCATTTTTTAATTTTTCACCCAAGTCCCACTTTGGGTCCGGATTTCCCCTGCCCCCAAGCCTTGCTCCCCCCCTCAGGTTAATCTCTGGCCAGCTTGGCTTCCCAAACCCCCTCGGCGTCTGCTCCGCGTGTAAAGTAGGACACTGAGACGATTGTTCTGTTCTCTTTCCCCAGAACCTCCCCCCTCTATTCCCCCCCGATGAGCCCCCCTTTAGGGGCTGAGGTGCGAAGATCACTCCCCTGAACCTCATGATTGCGTTTTCCCCCGTACATTTGGGCCTTGCCGGACGATTCTCTCTCCCTCCTCCTACTTTTGCCTTTTTCTCAATTATGTAATGATGAAAGTTTGAAGATTCCCCCTTTCCTGCTCCACGCCATGCTCTTCCTTTTTCGTAGCCTTTTTCGCACCCCTCCTTTTTTCTAATTGATCTCTCTAATCCTCTTTTTTCTTTCGCGGGAGACATTAGTTTTGCCCTTTTTCCAGTTTCTACTTGAGAGCTTCTCGCTCGTTTTTTGTTTACTCAACTCCTGGCCTCCTTACAGTCTTTTTGCTAATCTCCTTTCGGGTGGTTCGGCCCCACCACCTTTTTTTAGCGGTTTTTCCACATTCGGCCTCGTTTTTTGCCCCTACGTCAATCCTCCCGTTAAGATCAGGCGTTTTCCCCGTTTTTTCTCTGGGCGTGTAAAAATATAATTTTTTTTCGCGCTCAGTGCAGTACTTTTCCTGAACCAGCGGTTTTGATCTGAGGTGCGTCATCCCCCCGTTCCTACAAGGTCCTTATGCTGTTTTTCCCTTTTTTCGTCGGCGACTGACGGGCATACGCCGAATTGTTCCCTCGTCTCAACAGCCCTTTTTACGCCCCACGTCCAAGCTTTTCCCCCGGAAAATTTCCATAACATTCCCCGACTTGATCGGTTCTTTCTGTTTATCCAACTATCCTTTCCAAATTTACAGTACTGACTCTCCCAGAGGCCTTCCCCGATAACCCTAGGGACAATGCTGCCAGTATCCATTCACCCTCGCGGCAAGTAACTGCCGTTAAACGTTTCCTTCCCTTGTGGTGGGGTTTGTTTTTGCGTTGTGACCCTTTCCATTTTGCCTTGCTGAGCACAAACCTCTCGGCTTGGTTATGCAGCGAGTGTCCTTCTCGCACGAGTCGGTGACCAGTTGGAGTCTGCCGATCGCGCAAACCCGCTTGAGGCCCTGAATCAACTCCTCCCCCCTCCACCATTGGCAATTTTTTTTTTTCCCCCCTAATGAGTTTTTCGTCTTGTGTCAGGGGTCCTAGCTTTTCCAATTGTACAGGTGTTGTGGTCGAGTCGTCCACCTTGTCCTGGGGGGTTTAGTTTCCTCCGCCCTTGGCAACTGGTGTTCATGCGCAGATCCACCTTTTCCCATGTTTTCTTTTGAAACCCAGCATCTGTTTCGAGGGCTTCAGCTTTCAATCTCAGCAGGTGTGGTCTTTCCCTCGCCACATCCCCTTTTGTTTCCGTGTTTTTTTTATCGCGCCTCGGGCGTTTCTGATTCCTCTCCCCCTCCATTGCGTCCTCCTTGGGGGACTTTTTAGTTTCATCTGCGGCTCTCTCTTTAGATTGCAGTCCTGGAGAATGCGCCTTCGCTACCCTGCTTCCTTTGCGCTTATGCTTGATTCTGTTCGCTCCTAACTTAGAGCTTCCCCCAGGGAGTGTGCCTTCGGTATCTGAGAGTAATCGTTGCCAAACCTGTTCGTGTCAACTTTTCTGGAGAAGAACTATCAACGGGAGTGTTTCTTATCAGTCCTCAGGTCCTGTAACATCATCCCTTGACTTATTTTCCCCAGTACTTCCCGTTGATCACCCTTTGGCTCCATCTACAGGTCCTCTTTCTCCACAGTCTTACTTTTACACTTTTAATGAGATGTTGACAACCCTTCTGGTGTCCGTTTACTTCGTTTGGCTGCCTTTGTAAGGACTTTCGCAGTTGATTTTGGTTTCAAATTCTGACTTTCCTTTGCTTCGCCATTCGTTTAAGATTCTTCACAATGACAAATCTTGACTCCATCGGCCTTTTAGACCAACACAGCCTTGAGGACGTTAGTTAGCCTTTCCCCGTTCTAGTTCCTGGTTTCGTGAGCCCTGTTTCATTTACGAGACCTCTTTTATTTGACGGCCCCGTACAGCCCCCTTGTCGCTTCTTCTGCCATCTCCGCTACTCTGCAAGTTCCCTTTCCGACCGACTCTCCCTTGTGCGTTCCCACAGGGTTTCCAACTTAGAGTTCTGCTTGTTGACAACGTGATATGTTGCGATCGGGTTTACGCCTCGTCACTCTTCCTCCCGCTTTCTTTCATTTTTTCAACCGCGTTCTGTGATCAGTTTCGGGTCATCGTTGGACTGTAATTGAGTTAGTGTTCTTCATTGCGCAACTCCTTGTTCTCGCTCACCCTCAGTGAAGAGACCGGCTCCATTACTTATTAATAATTCTCGGCACTATTTTTGCATGTGAGCGTTTTTCCCGGCACCCACATAGATGGAGGCTCCTCAGTTTTTTATTGGCTCTGTAGTGTTTTTTATTGGAATACACTCCGACGTGCACGTTGTTCCAAGCTGAGCTCCTTCACCTCTTTCCAGCTGGTTTTTTTTGTTTTTGAGTTGCCCTATTGTTTTCGGGACATGGATTCCCTCCCGTCAGATAGTGGGACTTGCCCTTGGTCGCAGTGGAGCTTCTTTTTCCAAGAACCCTCAAACTCTTTCACTGAACCCGCCCGGGACGCTTTCTTCTCGTCCAAGCGGTGTTCCACGGCCCCTTTCCCGTCGACCCGCTTGTGCTAACTTTTCAATTTGCTCTGGCGTCCCGGAAATACCCAGACCCAGGTTCTTTGATACCTAGGATTTCACTCGTTATCCTGTTTTCTTACGATAGATTTCCCCTCCCCCTTCTCCTTTTGTTTTTGTTGAGTCTTTCTTATGATTTAGTCGAACCCCTTCTCCCATTACCTTAAAAATCGATCCACCCACTTTTATGGCCTTGTGTCCACCTGTTCGTGAGCCCACACTTTGACTTTGACAGGTGATTTGAACCCTCTCTTGCTAACATACAACTCTTTACGTCCCGTTTCGGTTCTTTAAAGCAACTAACTTTCCCCCCGTTGCATTTTTACCGGGACCACGATGGCGTCTCCTTGTCCTCAGGGACGACCACTTCGGCCCCGAATCCTCACCCCCAAAACCTTCGAGGCCATTATGTTTAAGACCAAGTCACAGTGCAAGACTGCCACTTCACGGAATTTATACATGTTTATTCACCCAGAATACTCCCACAGATCCCCCCGCCCTATATCTACAGAGAGAGTCGCCTCCCGCGTACCCCCCACTAACAACTCGTGCGAAGACTTCGGACTCCCTAAGGTCATTTCTATCTTCGATTTCCCCCCCATCTATCGACTCCAATCTCTGGCCTCCCAATTCCAACAACTACACTACTATTCACGTAGTACTTCTCGACAACGAACCTCCCCTTTTGTATCGTTAACCTCCAGATATGAAGAGTTGCCAAAGGAGACTGTCCACCATCAGAGGAAATGACCTCCCCCCCGGTTTCGAAACGAACCCGCAAAACCTCACAACCAGGATTGGACAAAAACCTGTTTGAATTGAAACATGGCTTCATTGTGTAGGGTAACCAGCCCGTCCTTTTCAGGATTTTCCCTTACTTTATGGCCTCCGATCTACGGCCTTATTCGTTTAACCCCTATCGTCCCAAAGACTCTCGTCTTCTCTTTTTTCCACTATAGGTACACGGAAACCAGGCGATCTTTTTACCGTGAGAACTGAACGTAATCCATTAGGTCCGCCGGTCGTTCCTTTCGTCAACTTCTGTGCGATTCCATCATGTCCGCCGATCCACTTGGGTTTTGTTCTTTTTGCCATCCCTTATCAGCGGTTATCAAGCCGGAACACTCCCCCCACTGTCTCCCCACAACTCCATTGAAAAGGATCGCCCTTGTTTTCATCGGCTTCCCGACCAGAGTGGCTTAGGACTTATCACGTTTGTTTTTTTCGCAAGTTTCTCCAGCGATATCGCCAAAATGTTGCTTAAACCTTTTTGACGACTGTCCCATTCATGTCAAGTTATGCCAAGTGGACACTGAACGCCGGGCTTCTGGAGAAACGTTTAAACACGCTGGCCATTTTTGAGAGGACCGTCGCCATATTCTCCGACACCGCTCTCGTGTTTTTTATAGGATGATTGATCTAGACGAGTTTTTGATGTCCTTTCACCAGCACACACTGGTACAGGAATAAGAAGTCATTCTATCACCCCCGCCCACCAGACCATCCCCATCCCCCCTTACCCTCCCAACCCACTCCTTTCCTCCTCTTCCCCTCTCAGTCCTGCTTTATCTCTTTTTAATGTTTCCCCACCCAGGTGACTTCCAACCCTTCTCCAAGAAGCCCTGAGAGTGATGTACCTCAATTTCACTCTGTTGAAAAAATTTGCCCTGACCTCCTTTAGCCTCCTGCCTCCCATTCGCCTCACCCTCTATTTGATGCTTTTAGCCACAACATTTTGTTTGTGATTAAGAAAAACCATTCCTCGGTCTTTCTCTTTACTCCCTCGGTCCCTCTGCATCAAGAGGGTCCTTCACTGTGTCACCCTTTTCTCCGCTTAGCCCCCATAACTTTTCCCCCAATTGCTTTTCCCATAAAAGCGACCCTGTGTACTCCTTCCCAGCCCCACAACACCCGCCCCTTGGCCCAGTTGTCGCCCTTGACAAAAGCGCAACTTCGTTTTCTTTCCTCTACCAATTCTTTAGTGATTTTTTTTCGCTGTGGGTGAGTTTAATTCATGTGCCTCCTCGTTTTCCAATGTTGGACTCCGACATTGCCCTTCCATTTCCTCTCCCTTTTCGCCAACCTCTTTTTAATAAGAACCTCTGCTCTGCTATCGCCCCTCCACTCTCAATGTCCAGTTTCAGACGTCCACATACCCCTTTACGCATAACCTGTGCCCATTCATTTGTCGCCTTCCACTTTATACCCCCCTTCTATTGTTTCTGATATTGATTTTCCACTTTTGTTATTCTTTTTTTCTTTTTCTGGGTTTCGTTAACTTTGCTTCTATTTGTATCTCACCCACTCTACCCCTCCTGATAACGGCTCTTCCTTTCAAATCTTGCTCTTTGGCCAATCTTGTACGGTTGATCAATGTAATGAGCCCTGACCTTCTCCCTTCAGCATATCCCCGTTCCCCAGCTCCTTTGCTGATTTAGTACACGGGAGGCTGCCGCCCTTCAACCAACCCTCTTGTTCACTACTGTGACTTCTCCTTTCTCCTCATTATATGGGGATGACAAAGCACACCCCCCCCGTGCACACTCCTTCTCTGCGTACAACTGTTTATTCTTGGCGGCCCCCAATTTCGTTCCAGACTTTTTTCCAACGCTCACACTTTTTTGCCTTTCTTCCTCTCCCCACTCTATTGAAAACTCCTGTTTCCTTATGACCAAGTTCGGCGTCCACCTACTGACGTCGCGCGCTTAAAGTCTCCATTGCACGAGTTGGCCGCTAATTTCGCCCTCAACCGACCCCTCTCTTCTCTATCTACTGAGGCGTGGTATATTTTTTTGTTCCTCTCTCACTCAAGCCAAATGAATTTCTGTATCTTGAATTCCCCTTTCGGCGGCCTGTTATCCCATGACGATTTTCCTACTTTTGTGTTGAGTATCTTCTCCTGACTTCCGGTCAGAATTAATTAAGTTTTGCTCAAAAGAACCCTTTTTCTTGAGTTCTCGTCCCCCCCTCTCCCTTCCTCATTGAGACGAGAATATCTTTTTTCGTTGCGACTTAGTAGCCCGTTATACTCTTTAAGAGCGCTCCCTCCTCTTTTTTTTTTTCTTTCTCTTTTTACCTACCCCATGGATGCGCCCTTCTTTCTCTCCGCACACTTCAACCAAGTTTTTTGATCTTTTTTAAACTTACTTCCAGTTGGGCCCCAGAAGGCGAATCATCGTTGCCCAGAGCCGTCGTTGCCCTTTTGTTTCTCTTTGGCCTTTGTCCCATCAAGTGTTCTTCGTACTTTCGCATTTTTTCGTGACCCATCGGGGTTCTTTTTTTAGAGTTTGTGTCATAATCCCCGTGACTCCCCTCCAGTCCTTCTCTTGTTCAGGGTTGCTCGTAGGTTATTTCATCTCGATAGGGGCTTTCCCTTCGTATCTTATCACCTTCCAAAGTCTTTTAGACGCGAAAGCTTTTTTCAGTGACAAGTTTTTCAGAAATACGCTGATCCTTTCAGAGGTCTTTCTGTGTATTTCCCCCCCCACCCCGCAGTTCACACCATTCCGCAAACCGCCCTTAGACCCTTTTCGTAGCCCCCAAACTATGACCCCTGCAGTAAAAACACCTTACCCTTCCAAGTGGCCGCTGTCAAAGTTGCCGCCGGTGTTTTGCTTCATCTTCTTTTTCTTCCCTGTGACTGGGTGCATGGGCGCTTAGTCCCAACCAATAGCTCTTGGTTTTTGACCATTATTTTGTCCATTCGCTTCGTGCCAGAGCCGTGAATTCGTGAGTAGTTTTTGTGAGGAGCCACCACGCTTCGGCCATGCTGAACAAGCCACCCCCAATAACGCCCTCAAGTGGTTCGTATAACTGAAATTGGTTGCAGTCGGTTAGGTTTCGCAGCTTTTCAAGGGATTTTGTGTGGGAGAGTGGACCACATTGGCCTTTCTGGGAACCTGCAATGGCAACTTCTTTTTTTTTTTTTTTTTTTGGGGTCTCCGGCGAGAGCCCACCCCCCCCCACTTTAAAGTTTTGACCGGTTACTGGTCATCTGTAATTTTTGCTCACTCTTCGAGGTTTGGTAGGTAATCATGACCAGCACTTTGGTTGCCGTGTCCTCAGCGGGACGTCGCATGTCCGTCCTCGGCTCCCTTTTGCTTCCTTCTGGGCGCAAGGAGTCCTTCTTTCTTATCCTTCTCTTTTTTTCCGTCCTGTTTAAAATTTCGCCTATCTCACAGATGCCTTTCAGCACTTGATGTGTCTGTCGTTTCTCCCATTTTTTGGGTGAACAGTTCTTGTCTGTTTTTATTACGGAGTCTATGTGAGATTCCCCCTTTCTGACAACGCTTCTCCGGTTTTCTCTCTGTAGAAGGTTACTAACGGTCATCGTGCTGGATACTAAATGACCGGAGCGTAACAGCGCCATTGCATGGGAAAAAGTCTTTTCAAAGGCTTGCCGCAAATTTTTGCCTCGCGACCCCTTTACTGCGCGCCTTGCGTCACACGTCTACCTCCCTTTTTCTCTGCAAACACGGATCCTATTTTCCGCTTTTGTGTTTTTTTCAGTCTTTTTCTCCTTGATTGGTTGGGACCCCCAAGGGAATAATCCCCCCTTTGATCGCGTCAAGTAGGCCAGATCTCCCAATGAACATCTTAAGTACCTCTGCCCTTTTGCCTACCCCCCCCCCTCCTTGATTAATTCTTTCCCCAGTTGAAAAAATGGTATCGTCTTTCCGTGAAAGGAACTTATAGTATGGATACCCGATGAGCCGACCGTGTTTCTCATGTAAGCCCCCTTTTTCCTTCTCTCTGTTCCTAGCCATTCATCCAGTAATTTTTTGACTGACGGTGTTTTTTCTTCCGGCAAAGGCCATGTGGCGTGCACCTTTGGTCCATCATTTCGGTCGTTGTGACCAGTTGATAGTACTGCTCGGTCCCTCCCCCCCTTTGTCACGCTTCTCTCTTCTCGGTACACTGGCTCAAAGAGTCGGGCTAGAGAGTCAGAGTTGGACGAGTCAGGCCGAGTTTTTGGTCCCTTTTTCTTGCCCTTTTCGTCGATATTGTGCCGTTATACTAACTGAACTTCGACTTCCCCGAATAGCGGACCAGTCTTTTTGTGATTGGTCGAGTTTTTCTGCCCTGCTGGGTATCCTTCGTGGCGGGATATTTCGTATGCTCTTGCTTTCCTTTCCGTCCCTAGGACAATTTTTTCTTTTTCCATGCTTCTCCCGCTTGCCTATCTGGTGTTGTTGTGACCCTGGTCGTCCTTCCTGGATCTCGCCATTTTTCTGACGCTTGCGGTTTTAGCAGTGAGCGTGCTTTTTACCTCACCGTCCCAAATGACGTCCCGTCTAAGAGGGGTTCTTTCTCCCATAGCGTGAAGGCTTTCCCGTTCTTTGTGCCCACTGCACATTTTGGGTACACCCTGGCTTCCTTCCATTCCCATACGTGGGTGACGATTTCGTTTTATTCCCGACTGGTTCGATAGA
>Ga0179593_1323728_pt1 | contig 10797 bp, 11 predicted proteins | sample CZODoug2_1_08_16_FD_185931 | JGI IMG/M metagenome (GOLD analysis project Ga0179593, IMG submission 185931) | Vadose zone soil fungal communities from Angelo Coast Range Reserve, California, USA - CZODoug2_1_08_16fungal (PacBio error correction) | ecosystem: Environmental > Terrestrial > Soil >... | reverse complement strand
CTCCTCTTTTTTCGCCCCTCCTGCCGAAGCCCGGTTTACCCTGTGGCTTCCACTCCAGCATGTCAGTCTCCTCAGTTCCTCGTTCCCGCGGTTGACCGGAGGTTCCACTTAAAGGCCCCCTTCCCTCACTTTTCAGCTCTCCAACTCTCTCTAGTTGACCAGACTTTCTTTTGGATCCGCGAACTTCGTCTCGGCTTTCTTCGGTTCCAACGATCGTTGCGGCCCTCCTTTGGGGGCCAGCAAGTCTTGTCTCCCCTCATAGCGACCTTTTCTCGATCCGGGTGCTGCCACATATCTTTTTTCATTCCCCGTATGGCTTCCTTGCCCTTCGGTCACAGTGAAAATAATATCAAGCCCATATTCTCGCATCCCTCCGGGTTCGAGGTTGGATCTCTTCTGGCGCATCCGCGCATCCCTTGAGACGGCGCGTTTCTTGCGTAAATCTACCTCATACCGCCTGGTGGCAATGGAAAGTGGCGTCGACGTGTCTCCTCCTGCCTTCGCCCTCCCTCTCCCCCCAGTAGCAACCTTCTTTCTTTTGGGGGCGTTACCGCAGAACCAGGACCCCACTGATATCCCCTATATGTCCCTTGAGAGTTTCCATGGCGGCGTGTATTCTTTTTCCCGGTCGAGATTTCCCTCCTCTCTCTCTTCCGCTGTCTTCCTTTTGCAATTGGGGCTCGCCCCACCTTTGACCCCGACTGGTCCCCCCGAGCCAGGGGAAAAGGTTGATGTGTTCGACTATAAAACTTTCACCCCGGTCGCCTATCATTTCCTTATCTCGTTTCACACCAGCCATGCATCGGCTGGCTTTTTGGTTTCCTGCCCGGGGAACAGGCTAAAGGGCTCCTTCCTCGCTCCTTCTGCTTTCTTGTTCCAACCAACAACTTCCCCCCCCCCTCCTCCCTGTGTCCACCCTGACTAACTTCTTTACCTGCCGGATGTGGGAGTTCTGTGCGAGACTCGATGTTGGCCCACCCTCTTCAGTCCATCGAGATGGTACGGGCTCCCTGAGAATCATGGAGGTCGTGCTCTCTCTTTCTTGTTCTTGGTCACCCGTACTGCCCCCTCCTACACCACTCCTGGTCAGAGACCTTATGGCGGTCCCTTGCACTCCTAGGTTTCGTGATGGTTCCATTTTTTCCCCTCCCCCTTTCGAAGCGGAATTTCCAGGTAGAAGTTAGAGGTGATAATAGGAATGGCTGGGGCCCCTCCCCTCTTATGCGCACTTCCCCCTTTTCGCCCCTTTTTAGCGCTTTCTTTCCACATGAGTCTGATTGACCTCTCCTCCCACATTCTTGGACCCCTCTTCCGCGATTCGACCTCCCCTGTCTTCCCCGCCGCCAGAGTTCTGGGAGACCCCTTTAACCACTCACCTTTCTTCTCTTTACCTGTCGTTCCTGCGCCAGCAGCGACTCCTCCTGCATCTTCTTTTTTTACGAGAGCATGTCCAGCCACGGCGTAGTCTTAGGAGGCTCCTTTTATCCCTGGTCGGCCTTTTCCGGAACCTCCTCTGCTCGCTAGAAGTTCGACCCCTCTTTACCGCAACGCGCGACCAGAGGTGGTTGGCACGACTCCCTGCCTCTATGACGCGCCCGGCGCTTCCTCCCCATCCAAGTCCGTTCGTTGTAGTGGGCTGAGCCGGCGCCAGTAGTCCTTGGGGGGAAGCACCGCACAGCCGTCTCAGCGGCACCTGTCTCCCACAACCCCCCAATTTTAAAACAGTCCATTGAGATCTATGACAGTCGTTTGCTCTCCCGCCCCCTAGTTTCCTCCCCCTCGCTCATGCTTCACCCTATTTTTTATTATTCCAGGCTAGGTGGCGCGTTCCTCAAAATGATGAATGCTCATGGTAGTAGTTTTAACCTTTTTTGATTCTTTCTTCTTATCGTCTCATTTCCACCTTATCATTGATCCCTACCCGGCATCTACCTTTTAGACCATGGATACCTGCGCAGGTGCGCAAGACAGTCTCCTGCTCTTCATCCGCGGCTTTTTCTTTCGCCTCTCACGTTTTTTATCTGTGGCCCCCGACTTCAAATCTTCTTCTTTTCACCTGTTAAGGTTTCGTGTTCTCTTGTTCCCCGATCTGTCCCCTCCAACCGATCCCCCCCCACGCGGTCTCTGTGAGCTACGCTGTTGCGGGCGTGTTAAAGCCCAGTCGGCTTTTCCCCCCGAGTGCACCACACTTCTCCTCCGTTTTCAGCTCCCCCTTGTTTATTAGGTGGTAGGCCTTAAATGACGCTGCCCTTTCCTCTTCACTTTCTCCCCTTGGGCCAAGTCGGTTCACCACCGTTCCTTCTTTTCCAAGAGGACTTTTTTTCTCAGCCGGCCATCTTCTCCAACCTGGACGGTTTCCTTCGGAGAGTACGGATGGCCACGGGCTGGGACCTCGTGAATAAGCGGTATTTGGTAATTCTTTCCGGCGACTGCCTGTATCAGATCCTCCGATCTTCATATTTATTTTTGTTCGTGCCCCTTTTGGATGTGGTGCCCCCTACTTCTACCAGGACTGCTGGCGCGCTGAACTATTCATGAGCGTTGTCGTGAAGCGTTAGAGGCCATACTGAGGGAAATTGCTGAATCGTCCGACCTGTCCCTGGCGGTTGCCTCTTCTCCTTTACTATCCCCAAGTGTTGACTCTCTCTCCCAGCAGGTGAAGTTCTTCATTGAATGCGAACGTGCGACGTAGGCTCGTTAGCGATAAGTCAACTAGCTCCTCCGGGGTACCCTCTTCCTCTCTTCCCAGGTCCTGGAGTATCTTCCCAAAACCCAAACCGGCCTCTCAAAGCGAATCGGCGATCCATCTTGTCAGATAGCCTTTTTCCTACCCATTCTTTTCCGCGCTCAACTCTTGTCAAAATTTCCTCGTTCTCCGATTTCAAGACGTATTCTCCCCTCGAACTATCCGCCAATTCTGCACCTTCACAGTGGAGGAGGATTGGACTTGATTTTTTTCATAATCAATTAGATAATCTTGCAGGGAGTTTCCCTTTGTCGCCTAGGGAGGCCTGAGACACGTTCTCGTCTTTTTTTTGGCTGCGTCAGTCACGGCATTCCCTCCCCCCCCCTCCATTGTTTTTCTAACTCCGCGACTAGGTCGGTGATCCGCCTTATGGTATGAGCCTTAGGTGGATCAGGCACGACCCTCCCCCCCTGCGGCAACCCTCGTTTTGGTGATGTTGAGAAGAGTTGTTTGATCCCAACGCGTATTGGGTTCGAGCGGCTTTTATCTCGATTCACCCATTTTTTTGTCCAACCATCTCCCCCCCTGTTTGCGGTGAGGTATAAGACCGTCGGAGTAGAAGACGCGCTTTTTCAAAGCGCCCATCGCGCTCCAGTGTTCCTCGCACCTGGTGTGAGGTATCCTCCCGGACTCTCCGATTGATCCCACCGTCGGCGCGCGCGCCCCGTGCCTCCCCCCGCAGAGACCGAAGAAGTCCCCTCCCTCCTCTACACGGCAGGGCCGAGTCTGCGACCCCCAGACCGGGGGAACTTTTCCCCGTCGATTTTTTCTGCTGCGCTATTTTCCTCTTATTAGTCTTTTGTCACGAACCCTTTCTCTGTTTTCAGAATGTACAGTTGCGGATGAAGAGGTTAAGCGTTCAGTTTGCTTGACACCACTTCGAATTTTCTCGATTCAGCGCATTCATACTGCACCCTTTCCTGGCCTCCTTCCTGCGCGTTTGTGAGTCTCTTCCGCTCTACCTTTTCCCAAACCGTTCGTGCGGCCAGACGTCCCTCTTCTCTTCTCTCTTGGAGGGAGTGCTTTTTTATGAAGGGCTCTTCTTCTCGACTTAAGAAAATCTTCTCCCAAGCCACCGAGTTTCTGAGACGGCTCGAAGGAATATAGAGCCGTCACGGTCTTTGGTCGTTGACCTTTTCATCCCCCCTCTTTGTCGGAACCGACGCCTTTTAGTTGATCGCTTTATATCTCCAGTCCCCTTCTGAGAAGGGAATCCAGGATGGCACTCCTTTCCTCCTCTAATTTGTCTTGCCGCTGCCCCGAGAGATTTTTCCTCCCTTATCCCTATGAACATTTTGCGGCGCGCCCAGACAGTCGTGACCCCTCCCCCACTCCTGCGGCTCATCCCCCCTTCCCCTAGTACACATGTTTTTTTACCGAAGGATATTCTCTCTTCCGTTGTTCTTGCTTTCTGAGGGGCTTCCCATCGGCGAGTACCAGACTAAGGTCGGACGCCTTTTTTTTTCTTGTGGACTCCCCGACCCACGGCGTCCCTCGCGTTTGCACCTGATCCCTCCAGGATGTCTTTGAGACCCCCTTTACCTTCGCGATTTTTTTTCTCTCCCCCTACCTGGCTATGGCAGAAACAACCTCTCCTTTACAAGGTTCCGTGGCCACCTCCGCGGTTGGGATTTGTTTATTTCTCCCCTCTCCCAGCCGCTTGAGGACCTCCGGGATTGCCTAAAGTTCGCAGTCAACCGACCTGATTTTTTCTCCCGGAAGGTGGTCGGGTACTCGTCGGCCCTTGATCCGGGGTGACGTTCCCTTTCCTCCCTGGTCTTTCCCCACACAGAACCTCCTCCAGGCTGACCTCCCCCTTCCCTGGCGATGGGAGGTGGGCGCTCCCTAATTTTTCTCTTAAATTTCCCAGCAACCTTCTTCTTTCTTTTCCTCTCTCCGCGAAAGCTCCCGTCACTCCCCCATGGGACCCCCTGAGCCATTCTCCTTAGTAGTTTAGCGGTGGTTGGCGGTTTTCTATGAAGAGCTGTCGTGCCCCAGACCTCTCCTAGTGCTTTGAGTAGTGGTTCGCCGCTGTCTATTTTCCTTACGTACGTTGAAACTGAGGCGTCCCACCCTGCGTTTTTCCCTATCTTCTTAGACCGAGTTGAGGTCTAGCCTCCCGCGTGCCCCCTTTTCGGTCTCGTCCCTATAGACTGCGGTTGATGACTCTTGTGAGCTTCAAGTTTGACCGGTGGAAGATTGTAAGTTACGGTAATGCTCCTTTTTTTTCCGTGAGTAATTTTCTTGTGCACTCCCACTTTTGCCGCGCTCTCCACGGTCCCCGTGTTCGATTTGATAGCCGAGAGATGAAGGCCACAAACAACTCTTCCCTCCCCAAGGAAGTGAATATTTTTTCGCCGACGCCGCGACCGAACGTGCTCTGGTCCGCACCGGATTTTCCTAACCTGAAAATGATCTGCTCCGAGGCTCTAGCGGTTGTTTCCCCACCGTGGACACCGGACTGAGAAGCCGGGAACGAGGCCCTTCCTTCTTTCGACTGTGCCGCATTTCGTTTTGCCTCCAACCCGGCAGGGTGGGCCCACGGAAGCGGTCTCCCACCCTAGTCTCAGATATCCTCTCATAATGTTGTTGTTTAGATTCGCGCTCGACGAGGTGGTCTTCCCATCCGCTGCCGGGGGGCATACCTGCGGTAACTTTCTGAATGGGCAAACTCCCTGCTCCCTAACTCCGGACTCGCAGGATTTCCTGGCGGCCTTGTGTCCAAACCTTCCCCCTCCCCAGCATCTGAGACATTCTTCTTTTGGTGACTGCATTTCCCCTGGGTTGCGCCAGCTCTTCTCGCTCCCGATTGACAACGTTCTCCCACCTGGGTCTTCGCTTTTGGGTGGGCATGCAGTCGATCTGGATCTCGACTTCATGCATGTGAAGTGGAGATGTAGAGGCGGTGCGATACTCGAATGGTGCCTTGAAAGATTTCTTCCTTACCTGGACGTCTCAATCTCTGTTCCCCCGGTAATATGTTCGCACGAGCCGCTCGTCCTCCGTCTGTCTGAGCTTCGCATCCTTTCCTCTGAAGGGCGCGTTATTCAATCGAAGAGACCGTAAATCCCTGTTTGTCTCCCCCCTTTCTCGTAACGTGACCCCCCCCTTCTCTCGGCTCCCGAACATCCCAACCCATTCTCCCATCGTCTCGGTTCCAAGAGCATGCGCGACTTTAACCAACCCCCCGAGGGGCCTTTTTTTATCCATAACCCTTTCCTTCCAGCTGTGGCCATTGCTTTTGTAATCGATTCGCGAGTTCGAGCTGACTTCCCCGCCGCAGAGGTGCTGCACTTTTCCTCCCCCCCCCACCACCCCCCCCCCACAGCGACGGTCCAAGTGCTGTCATATCCACTGCCAAATTCCTTGTAGATCGGTTACACTGTGCTGTTGCCGCCCCTTCCCTCACCGTGTATTTTTTTTTTATGGACGCGCCCCCCTCTCCCCTTCCCCCCCCCCCCCTGCCGTGCGCGAGGGGTGGGTTCCCATTGCGGACACTTTTCCCTTCCCCCATCACTGGTCGATTTCCGAGAAGTTTTTGTCTTCTCAAAATTTTACCCCCACAATCCCACGCGGCGGTCTCTTTTTTTCTTCACCCCCTGCCGTTGGAGTTCTTTTTTCGTCTTAATCGATCGCTGGCCCCTCAGGCCTAAAAAGGCGCATTAGACTTTCCTCGAAGAGAATCCTGGAGTCCTGTTTTCTCTCCGAGGTCCTTTTTTCTACCCCCGACCTGTCTAGAACCCCCATCCGGCTGTTCTCCCTCCCTTAATGGGTCGTCACGCCAGTGGTAAGTTTGCCTGCAAGTTTTCCCCTCCAACGGAGAAATTCGGATCCCAGGATTTCCAGTGTGGCCTCCTTTAGAGTCCATTGTTTAGGATTTTGGAGGCTTTTTACCCACCCCTCTTTTGTTTCTGTTCCTGCACGTCCGTTTCCTCGAGGGCGTGGCCAATCTCCTCGATGTGCCATGCCTCGCCCCTCCCCCCTTTTCTACTGGACACTTTTTTTCTAAGCCTTCCCCCCCCCCTTTTTGCCCTCGGACTGTTGTTTTCACCCTCACCCGGCGTTCGGCCTAGGAACCCAGAGGTTGGTTAAGATACTGGTCACCGCGCCCGGACGCGCGCATCCTGGAGGTCCCGTTTTTGCGGCGCCTCCCTTTGACTCTGCTGTCTCTGTCTGTCTCCGGTCTCCTGGTCGTAGCTTCAAGTCCCAGAACATCGAGTTCGCCCTTTCTCTTAGACGAGCTGACTTCTTTTTTTTCAGACAAAGCGGCGCCGAGTTGGTTTTTTTCCCCCCTCGCTCATCGAGACTAACGCGACCCCTTTCTTCTTGTCAAGGTGTTAAGTGGAAGGATCGCGCCTGACTACATTCTACTTTTTGTGGTCTTCCCCCCCATACCGATTCTTTAGACAGCGCAGCCGCTCCCCCTGAGCCGGAGTAATCTTCCCCTCCCCGCCCCTGAGCTCGACATCCCTGGCCCTTCCCTCCTGCCAAGAGAGGTCCTCCCCCAAGGTTTCGGTGCTCCGTCCACACCTTTTTATGACGCCTTTTTTTCCTTCTGGTCTGCTTGTCTCAACTGTCAGAGAGATTTTGCCCCGTTTAGAAGTTTTTTTTCCTTGCCATCCGCACCAGCTTCTCCTGACTTGTGTAGTGTGCTCCTTATTTCGCACTCCCCCATCTATCGTATCCTCCTCGCGAAGGTTCGACTCTCTCCTCAGCAGACGTTTCTTGTTAGGAACTAAACCAATCATTCAAGTCCCCCCTCCACGAGACTCACCACGTTGTAGTTGTTAGACATCTCGAAAGATTTTCCCCAACCTCTCCCCCCCACGAGTCCGATCCCTTTGATTTGGGAACCCCCCACCAACCCACCCCCCACCCCCCCCCCCCCCCCTCGCTTGTCTTTCTGCACGCCACCCTCTTATAATACATACCAATAAACGTCTCTGCTTTACTCCTCCACCAGGCTATTTTTTGAGGCTGCTTTAAAGTCGCGCCCTGTCCCGTCGAGCGGCAAGCAGGGCACCCCCTTTTTTTCGTTTTCCTATAACTGGAGGCGTTCTCCACAAGCCTTCCCCTACCTGGCCGCCAACACGCGTTCTTTTAGATCGAGTCCTTCCTCCCTGGGTTTTCGCATCAGTTCGGAGGTGGTGCCCCCTTTCAGGGGTGCTCCTGAGGAGCTGTAGAGATGAGCGACTTCCCTCTATTTCGCTTTTGCCGCCCGAGGTCGCTGCAGCCGGAGTCTCTTTTTCTTTCATACCGCGTCGCATTCCTTTTTCCGTTTTATTCGTGTACGAGTCGTCCAGCGCTCCTAGGCCTCCTCGTTTGCACGTGCGTTTGGCGATGTCCCTGGCGGTTCCCATCTCTATCTTTCAAAGTGTGTTTTGACGAGATTTCCCCCCGCCAGGGCCCTTCGCGACGTACGCGCACCGTTATTCTTCCCTTGCATAGAAGCGCTCCGAGAAAGTCCAGTCCCTGTGCAGCGCTTACCCCCATCATGAAGAGTTATCGGCAGCCCACATCCCCCCGTTGAAGCGACGAGCACCTTCGGGAGAAGCCCTTCCGCCTTTTCTCCCGGCCGTCCCGCGCCCTTGCCTTCCTGGCACCCCGAGGGCCTGTTTCCAGTCCGTTTCAGCGCTTCAATCTCCGCAAGTCCTCACGAATTGTTTTCTTCCCGGTTCTTTCGTCCGACTCCAGGCTTCCCCCCCCGTGACCGCCTTTCACGGTTTGAAATGCTGCGACCCTCCCTAGGTCCGCATTTCTACTTTTCAATTTTCGGCTAGACCCCTATCATTGTTTTTCCGCCCAAGACTAGAGTTTGTGGCCATCTTGGCCTTCTGCGCGTGTTCTGAGTCCGTTACGACAACACCTGCATGCTCCCCCTCCTTCTTTGGTGTGACGAGGTTTTTTTTAAGCTTCATTCTTCTTCAACTTCTCGGTTCTGGAGTTTGGTCAAGATCGGAATTGCTTTTCCTTTGTGTGTTGCCCACCCGCTCAACGTTTCGCTTGGCTGCCCCTTCAGCCCCCCGTTGAGATCCATATCGCTCTCTCTTTGAGCAACGGCGACCTGTGCCATAACAGTTAGGCTACGGTTGCGGATGCGCCCCCCCCTGTCTATCACAGATAGACTGTCAAGGGCGATCTTCGATTGCCTTGAGCGTCAGGTCCCTCTACAGCCGTTCCCCTTTCAGTAAGCATGTGGAGCGCTTCGACCTGATTGAGTCCTTCGTTGTGCGCTCATTCTCGTCTCTCAGTAGGATCGAACTTGTGAGGTCTCCGCAGTTCTCTCGCGATTCCTTTTGATGAAGATTGGTCCTCTTTTCTTTTGCTTTACCCCCTTCGACTGTGAGGTTCAGATTGCCGCGTAAACCCCGCAAATTTTCAAATTTCTCAGTCTCTCGCTTGTAGGGTCTTCCCCCGGTCTTTGATCTGGTGACCCAACTAGGGTGGCAGGAGGTTTCCTCCTTTCCTTGATTTGGTGCGGGGCTCTGTCTTGTTTTCCCAGTTTCGGTGCTTGTCGCCGACCCCCTTCCTAATCTCCGCCGCGACAGCCCTACCAAGCTCTTTTTCTTCGATCGCAAAGCATAATAGATTAGAGCTCGGTTGTGACCAGAGAAGAGTTCATTTATTCCCTTCCCTTGGGAGCCCTAATATTTTTATATTTTTTAGGTTGATCTCCGTCCTTAATGCAGGGTCCATATATTTTTCTCAAGAGGAGGGTAACGCTGGTTCAATCTTTAGACAATTGTCCAGTTTTCTATTCACACGATGTCGATTTCCGCCCCGCTCCACTACGTTGAACATTCATTTTCTGTCTTTAAGACACAGCGTTTCGCAGCCTGGTTATTTCCCCCTTGGCCTCGGTAACTTGATCACCTTCCGCCCTTCCTCTTAGTCTTTAGAAGTTGGTATTTACTGGTCCCCGACTCCTTGACACCTGGAGTTACAGACCCGGTCTGCGCAGCCCCCCTTCCTTTTGTCGGTTCCCTGATAAGAGATTCCACTTCGAAGGCGACCTATCTCGCTTTTTGATCCTCCAGTATGCTGGCGCTCCCCGTCGTCAAGTCCTTTTGCGTTTCCATCCCTATCTTGATTCCCCCTGCCCATGTTCGGAGAAGTCGTCCCGTTTGGACACCAGCCGCGGTGGGATGTGGTAGTTTGAGCTTAGAAATCTTAGCGGCTCCCCGTCGCCCGTATTGCCTCATTTTTATTTTTTCAACACACCTCCTCCCTGGTTCTTTTCGCTAGGCCGTCCGTTATGTGATCGAGCCGGAAGTAGACTTGACTAGAAGGTGCTGTACACAGCCCCCTCACGTAACGCACGCTGTGCAGTTTTATTTGATTGCTCCTATATCCCCTGAAGTCCACTTCGGCCGGCTGGATCAAGTTCTTCCCTTTGAGACTCCTGTACACCCGAAGCCTGTCCACTCGCGTTTGAAATGGAGTTTACTGTTTTTTTCCTTCCCCTTAAGCTTCGTGTTTAACCAAGAATATGACGAGGTGATGAGGGCTTGTATGTCGAGTCTGACCCTCTTGGGGTCCTTTCCTCCTCCAATATGAAATGGCTGCCACACTGATTTTTCCCCCGTATCGTTCACTTGGGATTTCTTGCGCGTTGCAGCCGTTTTTTTCCTTGCCCTCCCTCTCAACCAGTCTGGAGGATCGTGGTTCTGTGGTTCTGGAGACATGGTGACCTTTTTCAAGAGCTGCGCAGGCCAGTTCATGCTCCAGGTTGGCCGGTCAATTCCGCAGAGCATCTTCCCCTTTCCGGCAGCTGATACCCGAGCCTGCTGCATAACCCCCCCAAAGGTTCCCTACCCCTTGTTAGCTCCCTTTTTCTAACGCCAGATATCCTTCCCTATTTTCACCAGACTCACCTGCCCATCGTAGTGATTGGTGGCCTCTGCGGGAAGGTCTGGTCCGTTACCCTTTTTCCCCTGAGAAGGGTGTAACTAGTTCCACGTGTCGACGTCCCCTGTATAAGGCGGTTCCCATGCCCAAGACTTTTTCCCTTTTTTTTCCACCCGGCTCTCGTCACCAAATAGTCGTGAGCC
>Ga0179593_1721137_pt1 | contig 10798 bp, 21 predicted proteins | sample CZODoug2_1_08_16_FD_185931 | JGI IMG/M metagenome (GOLD analysis project Ga0179593, IMG submission 185931) | Vadose zone soil fungal communities from Angelo Coast Range Reserve, California, USA - CZODoug2_1_08_16fungal (PacBio error correction) | ecosystem: Environmental > Terrestrial > Soil >... | reverse complement strand
GGACAACCTTTTCTTTTTCGGTGATCGTCTTCTTTTCTTTTTTCTTTCTATTGGAGAGAGAAAGGCGGAAGCATAACTTCTCTTTTCCTTCTCTTCCCAACTCGGAAGAGTGCCGCGCAACTTCCTTTTTCTTTTTCCACATTGCTTTTCCCTCTTTTTTTTTTCTTCTTCTCCGGGCCCGATGCCGGAGATATTTCTCTTTCTTTTTCTCTTATCAGGGCCTGCGCGTCGGGCTATTTTTTTCTCCTACCTCTTTTTCTCTTTTTCCCTTTCCGAAGAGACAGGAATGGTTCTTTCTTTTTCCCCCCTCTCAAAATTGATATCTTCGCCGAAGGCGCTGCCTTTTTTTTCTTCTTCCCTGCTCCCCCTCCCTTTTTTCCTCTTTCGTTTCACTCTAGAAGTGGATTAGTACAAGCCGACCCCTTTCCCTTTTTTTTTTCTTTTTCATGATCTGTTGATGGTGCCTTCGCTCCGCGACTCTCCTTTCTTTTTCCCAGTGACCTTTTTTTCTCTTTTTTCCTGTCGGAATGGGAAAAAGATCCACCCCCCCTTTCCCCCCCTTTTTTCCCACGAGCCGAGTGAAAAAGGCATCCTTCTCTTAAGTCCTCCCCCCCTCGGGACCGCTTCCGGCATGCCATGGCTTTTCTCCCTTCTTCTGAGAAACTTGCCCCTCTTTTTCAGTGCTTGCACTGGCAGTCGCCTTTTTTCCGGCCCATTTTTCCCTTCCTCGTAAGCCATCTTGAAATCCCCCTTTTTTGGGCGACCATACAATTCTCTGCTTCCCGATCATTCTCTCCCATGGACGGAATATCTTTTTTTTCCCCCCCCCCCTAGAATGGTTTTCTGTATTTCCTTTTTTTTTCCTCTTTCCATGGTAGGGCTTTTTTTTCCGCGATCTCGCAAGCTTTCCTCCCCCTGGTGCTTCTTCTTTTCTTCATTCCTCCATTATCCCGCAAGCGAAATGGGCTCTTTTTTTTTCCCTCTCGCAAGGCGCTTTCGTCAGATTTTCTGTCATTCCCCCTTCCTCGGACCTGTTGTTACTTTCCTTTTTTTCCCCGAACGCAAGCCCTTTTTGATTCCTTTTTTTTTTCTTCTCTCGGAGAGGAAAATAACTCCCCCTTTTTCAGCGGCATGCTTACGGCATCGGCTTTCCCTTTTTCCAGATTACTAACCTCCCTTTCTTTTTTTTTTTCTCCAATGCAAAGCAATCTCGCGCCTTTTCTCTTTTCCTTTTTTGGCGTTGTTCTTTTCCTCACCCAGCACCTTTTCTTTTCCCACAGAGCGTCGTCCCCTCTCTTTTCTTTGGAATGGGCGCACCTTTTTCCCTCACCCTCCTTTTCCTCCCCCCCCTTCCTCTGGCACCTGGCGCTATGACGATAAAGGATCTCCTTTTCTTTTTCCTTGTCTCAAGGAAGCGATAGATTTTTTTTTCTTGGACCTCTTTTCTCTTTCTTCTTTTGAAGAAATGATAAGCTTCCCCCTTTCTCTCGCGGACAACCGCCATCCCCCCATTTCCCCTTTTCCCCCCCGCTCCTCTTTTATTCCTTCCCACCATGCTGGCGCGGGCTAGAACAAAACCCGACCCCTCTTTTTGTTCCCTCTTTTTTATGGGTACCCACCCTCTTTTTTTTTCGTCGTCCAACGCGACACGTCGGCGGCCCCTTTTTTTCCTTTTCAAGTGACTGTTTTTCCTTCCGACGAAGCGGCTTCTTCCCTTTTTTGTTGGAGACGAGCGCGACTCTTTTTTTCGGCCAACTTCCCCCCCTTTCTCCCCCTTCCTTCGACCAAGTAAAGGTAACCCAGCGGTTTTTTTTATTTTTCTCTGTCCGAGATACAGCTCGAAGCTCGCGCCTTTTTCTTTGGTAGGTTGCTCTCCCCCTTTCCTTCTTCTTTCTCACTGACTAGAGGAACACTCTTTTCCCCCCCCCTTCCGAGCTTAGTTTTTTTTTTTTTTCTTTTCGCAGGAGTCCCTTTGGATCGCGCCCACTGGCAGTCCTCCCACTCTTTTCTCTTTCCAGCTATCCCTCACCTCATCCCCCCCCTTTCCTCTAGAGGGTACCGCCGGTGATTTCCCTCCTCCACAACATTGATCGAGCACGCAGGGCACCCCCACTCTTTTTTCCTTCAGTGTTTTTTCGTCACAGAGGCCTTTTTTTCTTTTTTTTAGTCTGACCCATAGGGAGACCCGGTGACAGCCCCCGCCCCTCTTTTTTTTCCTCCCCCCCTTTCCTTCCCCACCCTCCCCCACCTCCTCCTCCCCCCCACCCCGGCGGCGACCCTTTTTTTTCAGCGCCTTCTTTTCCCCCACGCCCGGAAGCGAGCGACGGTTGAGGTTCGTCCCCTTTTTTTTTCTCCCCGGCAGACAACAAATTCCTTTCTTACCCCCTTTCTTCGAATAGACGTGTGTTTTTTTCTTTCTTCGCTGCCGAGGAAGTCCTTTTTCCCCCTCTCTCCCGGCTCCGCCGCGATGTTCCTCCCCTTTTTCTTGGCGCCTTCTCCTTTCTCTCCCCACGGGAGAATGCTCGGCCCTCTTCCCCCCTCGCTTTCTTTCCGGGCTGGAAAATTTTCTTCCGTTCCTTTTTTTTTTTTTCTTTTTTTCTTTGGCGTGGGGACGATGCAGTCTCTTCTTTCCTTTCTTCTACCAGGTTCCGAACGGTCTGATTTTTTTTTTTTGATTCTTTTTTCCTTTTTTTTTCTTTCCGGTAAGAGGTGAAGTACTCGATTTTCCCTTTCTTTCCCGGTGGAGATGTAGGAGCGCAGCAGGCAGTCTTTTTTTTTGGAATTATTTTTTTTTTTTTTTTTTTTTTTTTTCCCCCTTGTTTCCACTCCTTTTTTCCTTCCCAGCTCGGGAGGATCCGAACGCGCGTCCTTTTTTTTTTCCCCGGCTCTTTTTTTCTTTTCTTTCTTTTCTTCCCCTCCTTCTCAAAAAACGCACGCACCGGTTGTTTTTTTTTTTCCTTCCTTCCCCCCAGGCCTTGACGGCGCGCTCCATTTGCTCCTTTTCTTTTTTTTTCCCTTCCCTGACCGAGAAAAAAGCGCTTTCCTTTCCTTTCGGCTGGTCCTTGGTGCGCGGCACCCTCTTCTTTTACAGTTTAGTTTTTCTTTTTTCCCTCTTTCACAACAAGAGGAACACGGCCCCTTCTTTTTTTTTTTTTTCCCCCCAGAACAGCAGAGTCTCACTTTTTTTTTTCTTATTTTTGGTGTTTTCCTCTGTTCCCCCTTTTTCTTCAGCTAGTGGTAGATCAGTTTTTTTTCTTCTGACGCTTTTTCTTCCTTGTGCGTCCCGTTTTTCCTCCTTCCCGTTCGGCCAGTGTGCGACGAACCCTTTTTTTTCCCCCCTCTTCTGGCAGAAAAGGCGGGCACGCTTTTTTTTTGGTTATTTTTTTTCTCCTTTTCCCCCCCGTCAGAGGATAGCAGGACCTTTTCCTTCTTCCCCTTTTTCTCGGCGGTCAGCGTCTTGGGACTCGGCTTTTCTTTTCCACCTTTACTCCTCCTTGCCCCGCTTCCGCGTCGACGTTCCCGGAAGCTTTCTTTCTCCCGTTTTGCAGATCTTTATCTCTATCTTTTCCCTCCTTTCTTCAAAATGTTTCCCCCTTTTTTCTCTTCCGGGGAAAGGAGAAGCGGCCTTTCTTTTTTTTTCCCCCCCCCTTTCATGTACGGTGGTACGGATCTTCTCTTTTCCGCTCTTTTTCCCTTTTTCCGAAAGAGAGGCCCCTCCTTTCTCTTGGGGAGGGTGGTGTCCTTTTCCTTCCTTTTTTAGTCTGTTTTTTTCCTTTCGCCGAAAAAAACTGCAACCCTTTTTTCTTTTTCGTGAACAGAAGCGCTTTTTTCTTTTTTTTTTTTCCCTTCTCTCCGTGAGAGGAGAAGTGGGATTTCTTTTTTTTCCTCGCACGGACCTTCCTTCGTTTTTTTTTTTCCGTCTCGGAGAGCTTTTTCCTTCTCTTTTCGAGGCCACCCTTTTTCCCCTTCCCCCTCCCTCCGCTTAATTCGAAACACGCTTCCCTCCTCTTTATCGGCGGGCTGGGCGTTCTTTTTGGCCCCTCTTTTCCCTTTTTCCCCTCGGCAAGACTTCCCCCCTTCGGTCGAAAGGATGAATGGTGTTCTCTCTCTATTTTTTTTTTGGCATAAAAGTCCCCCTTTTTCCTCTAGAGGCTGACTCTTTTTTTCCGTCCTTTCTTGGTTTTCGTTTTCTCCTTTCTATCCTCTCCCCATGGAGCGAGCGTCAGGGAATGCGTCGACTTTTCCTTGGTGGGGTCACCCCCCTTTTTTTTTCTCAGTTCGGCTTCCTTTCTTTACTCGACGCGGTTTCAGGGTGAAGATCTTTTTTTCTCTCAGCCCTTTTTTTTTTCCGTTCGGGATAAGACAAAGAGATGGTCCCTTCTTTCTTTTTTTCTGAGGGTCTTTTCCCGTTTAATTTTTTTTCTCTTTCTCCTCGCAAAAAGAGAAGAGGCCCGTCTTTTCCTTCTTTTGGTTGGAGATAGGGGTTTTTCGACATCAACACCCTTTTTTTCCTCCTTTTTTCTTTAAGGGGGGATTAGAAGCGGTGCCTCTTTCCTTTACTGGTAGGAATCGCCGGAACTCCTCCCTCCCTTTTCTTCCAGAAGCTTCCCCTTTTCGGATTGAGGGTCGGTTCCTCTTTTTTCTTCTTTGGGCCCGTTGGTGGACGGAGACTGTTTTCTCCTTCGCGACTCTGGATTCCCTTTTCTCCTTCTTTAGTGGAGATCTCTTTTTTTTTTTCTTTTTCTCTTTTTCGCCCTATGAGTGGTGGTTGCCTTTCCGCTTTTTTACTCTCCCCTTTTCCTTTTTTTTGCGCAACCTAAGTTGGGAGCCCCCCTTCTTTTTTTTTTTTCCCTTTTTGACGAACAGCAAACGATCGCGTCTCTTTTTTTTTTTTCGCGTTCGCTTCCCTCCTCTTTTTGGTTTTTTGTTCTGTTCGGGGTGCCTCCTTTTTTTCCTCTTCTCGGCCCGGAAACGCTTTTCACTTTTTTTCCTTCCCTGGCCAAGGAAATCGGTGTTTTTTTTTCCCCCTCCCTCCCGAGAGTTCACACGACACGGCCTTTTTCTTCTTTTGAGAGTCTCCCTCCCCACCTTTCCCCTCTACGTCAAATGGATGTGGCGCAAAAGAGGAATCTTTTTTCTTGGGGCCCGTTTTTTTTTTTCTTTTTCTCCCTATAAGCGAATGGTCCTTTTCTTTCTTCTACCTAGTGGTGATATGACCTTCTCCTTTTATATGACCCATTTTTTTTTTCTCCCCTGCCTGTCCGGCGACCGAGCACTTCTTCAAATTTTTTTTTTTCTCTTCGAGCTGATCTCGACGAGTTTCCTCTTTCCCTCTCTGGGTTACCTGCTTTTCCTTTCTCCTTAGGTGGGACATAGATGAAGGTTTCTACTATCAAGTGTAGGTTTTTCTCCCAGCTTCCCCCTTTTCCCTCTAGAGGGACGTCTTCTCTTTTACTCGTTGACCAGAATTCGGCATAAGTGAAGGCGCTCTCCTATTTCGCCGACGGTAGAGTTGGCTTACGTGACCTTTTATTTTTTTTCCCCCTCCCCCGTGGAGGAAAAATGAAAACAGCTCTTTCCCTCTAAGAAGTTGTTATAAGAGAAAGGCCCAATTTTTTCTTTTTAAGCGCCCTCCCTTTCTCTTTTTTTTTCAGAGGTTCTTCCCTTCTTTGTTTTAGATGGATATTGATTTTGGAATAATTTTTTTTTTTTCCTTTTGCCGGAAACTCGGCTTCTTTTTTTTCTCCCCCTCTTTCGAGGAGGTAGGAATACCTTCTTTCTTTTTCCAATCTTCTTTCTTTTCCACTCTTTCGGAAAATGAAGCCTCCCCCCTTTCTTTCGCGTATAGATAGGGTGGGATTCTTTCTCTTCCTTCCCCCTTCCCTCCGGCGACAAAAGGAGGCGACTCTTTTCCTTTTCGGAGATTTCTTTCTCTTTTCTTTATGTCCTTTCTTCTTCCTCCCCTAGGAGAAGAGGGTGATCATGCCTTTTTTTTCCTTCCTCGGAGGAACCCGAGAACTTTGAGGAGTTTCTTTCCCTCCTTCCTCTCGGCGGACGGGTATTGAGGAGCCTCCTCCTTTTTTTTTTCCTGCTTTCCTTTTTTTCCCTCTTCGCATTGAGGAATGAAGAAAGAACCCCTTTTTTCTTTTCTCCTTCTGAGAATCCCCTGACGAAAATTTTTCCTTTTCTCCGCCTTCCTCCTTTTTTTCTGTCTTCTCTCCCCCACGAGATACGCGGCACCGCGCTCCTTCCCTTTCGGAAGCGTTTTTTGTAGTCTTTCCTCTTCCCCCTTTTCCTTTTGAAGAGTACACCAACAAAGGTTTCTTTTCTCTTCCCCCCTCACGGCGGCCTCCGGCGAGGTTGTTTCCCCCCCCCCACTTCACGCTTCCGGGCCATGGGGTTTTTATTTCCGGCGACAAAGAAAAGCAGGAAACGGTTTTTTTTTGCTCTTTTTTTTTTTCTCCTTTTTGTTAAAATGGGCATGCTCCCCTTTCTTTTCGTAGATGGGCACGCCTTTTTCTTAATTCCCCCCAACCCTCTCTTCTTCTTTTTTTTTTTGGCGACGGAGAAGGCGCGCTCATTTTCTTTTCCCTTCCCTCCTCGGCGAGAGTCGGCCTATGAGGGTTACTTTTTTCCTTCGAGGTGTTTTTTCCTTTCTTTCTTTTTTTGGAATAGGGGTTCCTTTCCTGCTCGGAGACTTTTTTTTTTGCCCCGGTTTTTCTCTTTCCTTTTCGTCGCAGGAGAGAATTCCCCCTCTCCTCTCGAAAGATGCGCGCCATCGCTTCGCGACCTTTTTACGAAATACACGGCGGATGAGTCCCCTTTTTTTCCCCTTTTCCGGTGTTTGGACTTTGAGGCTGGTACACGGCCTTTTTTTTTTTCCGCATTTTTTCTCTTTTCTTCTTCTTTTCTATTCCCAATGGGTAACGACACTTTCCTTCCCTTTTCTTTTTCGTGCAAGCGCGGCGCTTTTATTATCTTCTTTTCCCCTTTTTCCTTTCTCTCCTTCTTTTCTTCTGGAGGTGAGGGAATCAAACTCTATCCCTTTTTTCCTCTCTCCGTCTTCCGCTCTCCTATACTCCTCTCTTCGACGGTGCTGAGTCATGGGGCCGAGTCGAGTTTATAAGAGAACAGCAGCTTTTTTTTCTTCTAGTTCTTTTTTCCCTCTTTCTTTGTGACTGAGGATGCTTTGCCGTTTTCTTTCTCCTTCTGGCTGAGCCCGGTCCGGCGTGACCCCTTTTTTTTTTGTCTCTATTCTTTCTCTTCCCCTTTCTATGGCTCCTCGAGGAAGGCGCCTCCGTTTTTTTTCTTCTTTTCTTCTCGTTCGGCTTCTCGATTGGCAGCGAGCTTTTTCCCGGATTGGCTTTTTTCCCATGACACCTCTGATCGGGATCTGATACCCTCTTTTTCTCTTTTTCTGGTGCTGAAGCTATCTAAGGGCCCTCTTTTTCTTCCCTTTTTGATTTCGTCCTCCTTTTTTTTCGGCTATTTCCCGAATGGATTGGCCCTCCCTCTCTTTTTCCCCTCCTCGCGCTGGCAACTCTTCCGACTTTTTTCTTGGCCCTCACTTTTTTTTTTTTTTTCCGACTCCCCTAAGCAACGGCGGGACCAGCTCCCTCTTCTTTCTTTTTTCTCTCCGCGTGGATTTAGTCTTTTTTCTTTAAGTAGCGGTGAGATGTTTTTTTCTTTCCTTTTTTTTTCCTCTCCGACGACGAAAGGCGCACCCTCCAGTCCCCCCCCTTTTTTTTCCCCTTTTTTCTTTGTCGAAGTCTCCGAGGCTTTTCCTTTTTCCGCCTTTTCAACCTTTTTCTTTTCTCCTCCCTTCACCCTCATAGGAAGCCTTCTTCTTTTTTTTTTCTTCGGCATCGCCCTGGAGCGCGTCCTTTCAGTGTCCTACTTTGATCCATTTTTTTCCCTTCCTTTTTGCCCTGGCGTCGAGCGGGCCCTTCATTCCTTCTTTCCAAGGTCGTACTCTTCCTTTAGGCGGGCAAATACAATTTTTTTTTTTCCGTTTCCTCTTTTTCTTTACTGGCCGATTACCCCATTTTTTTTTTCCTTTTTTTCTCCCCTCGCGGAGGCCGCCGTGAGGGTATTCCTGTCTTCCTTTTTTCTTTGCCCATTTTTTTTTCCCCTCTTCTTCGCCCCTGGCATTAACACAGTAAAATACGCGGGTGCCTTTTTTTTTTCCTCCCCCCTCCCACGCGAAATGCGGAGATGGCCGTCAGCTCTTTTTTTTTTTTTCCGGAAGTTTAACCTTTTTTTTTTTCCCGCCCCCCTCTCGTGCAGCCCAGAAGCCTTCTTTTTCCTTTTCTTTGTGTCACTCAATAACGCCGCTCTTTTTTTCGCCGCCCCTCCCCTTCGTTTCCGCAGAGGCCAGCGCACTGCATTCCGGCCCTTTTTCCCTCTTTCCTCGCCGATTTACGCCCCTTTTATGTTCACCTCCCCTCCCCCCCCGTTTCCCCTCCTCGCCCGCCGGGGGCGAGTGTGCCATCTTTTTTTTCGTGTGAGGATTCGCTCCCCGAAGCGCTCCTTTTCTCCTTCCTTGTTTTTCCTTTTTTTTCAACCTAGCAGCCAGCCTTTTTTTTTTCTTTTTTCCTCTCTGCGATAAAGGATTCGACCTTTTCTTTTCCCTCGCCCGTTTTTCCCCTTCCCCTTCTTTTCTTTTTCCTCGGCCAGCCCTTCGATCCAGTCATCTCTTTTTTCCCCCCTCTTCCCCGGCTGAAAAAACACGGTGATATCTTTTTTCCCTCTCATTACCTTTCCCCTTTTTTTACTCAAATCAACCACTTTTTTTTTTCTTTTCTTCCCACGGCTTCGGATTGGTGTCAATCGATTTTCCTCTTTCTTTCCCCCCAATCCCCTCATTCTTTTTCCCTGTTAGGAAAAAGTAGGTTTTTTTTGCATTTCTTTTTCTCCCCCGGTCGCCGCGGCTAAAGATAGTCAGATCCATTTTTTTTTCTTCCTTTTCTTCTCTCGTACTCAACGAAACTTGATATTCCCCTTCTTTTTTCCCCAGACCCCTTCCCACTCCCTTCTTTTTGAAAATAAAGAGTCGGCTTCTTTCTTCCCTTTCCTTCTCGGGAAGTTGCCCGGTTTTTTTTTCTTCTAAAGTGTTCTCCCCCTTTCCACAGACTAGCGGCTTTCCTCTTTTTTTTTTTTTTTTTTTTTGAAGGTCCCTTTTCCTCCCTTCTTAAATGATCCCCTTCTTTCCCCGTCCGGAGGAAAAGACGTCTCTTCTCCCCCCCTGAAGTCATAATGCCTAAAGACCTTCCCCCCCCTCCAGTTGAGTAGCTTTCCCTTTTTATTTTTTTCCCGCGGGACCATTGAATCCGTCTCTTTCAGCTTCCTTTTTTTTTCCCGAAGGTAGGAACTTCCCCTTTTTTCCCCCTCGTAATTGGAAAGGTAGAGAATTTTTTTTCAGTCATTTTTTTATCCTATAGGGGAAGGGGATACTCTTTTCCCCCCTTCCATCCTTTGCCCCACAAACCCGGCTTTCTTCGCGCTGACTCTCTTCGTTTTTTTCCCACGACAGGAATAGACGCGTCCCTTTTTCTCCCCCTCTACGTCGGAGACGAACAACGGCCCTTTCTTCCAGGTGCCCTCTCCCCTTTTTCTTACCATCTCGGGGGTGGGATAGGATTTTTTCTCTTAAAGGACACAAAAATCTTTTTTTTTCCGCCATCTTTTTCCTTCCTTCCTGAGGATTTATGACGCGTTTTTTTTCTTTCTCAAAAGGCGAGGAATGCTCTTCTTTTTTGGAACCCCTTTTTTTTCTGATGGAAATCTCTCTTCTCACTCGGCGAGGTATAGGATGTCTGGGGCCCCCCTTTCCTAGGCCTTCTTCTTTTCCTTCTGTTCGAACAGGTTCCCTGTCGAGCTAGGAGTTGCCTTTTTAGTCCACCCCCCTTCTCTTTCCTTTTTTTCTCGGTGGAGGGGCGCAGACCTTTTTTTCCCCTTGGGTGAAGCCTTCGCTCTTTTTTTTGTGGAGAGGACAGGCGCGCTTTTCTTTTTTTTCGAAAAATTTACCTTTTTTCCTTTTAAAGAAGCTCCCTCCGACTGTTCTTTTCTCCTGTGCTTCCCCCCTACCGGAGGCCTTTCCTTTTTCGGAACGCCGACGCCCCCTTTCAATTATTCTTCCTTCTCGCGTAAAGTCAGAATTAGTTCCCTCCGCCACCGCGTTGGTGGAGGTGCCGGACGCCGCCTTTTCCTTCTCTCTCCATTGGCGCGTGTTTTTTCCTTTTCTACTGCGATGGTATCTAGATTCCTTTTTTCCCTTTGGTCCTGGGCGACGAGCCTTTTTCCTTCGTAGAGCGCGATTTTTTACCGTTTTTTCCCTTCTGTCCCCCCCCTTCCCCCCACATCGGACCGCCTTTTTGGCGCCGCCAGCACAGCCCGCTTTTCTTTTTTTTGCGACGTCCCTCTTTTTTTTTTTCCCTTGCGCGTAACCACGTTTTTTTCCCCTTCCTTAGTGGGGATAGATTTCTTTTCTTCCATTTCCCTTTCCTCCCCCCCCCTGTGGAATGGCTTCTTAATTTTGCCTTTTTCTTTTTTTTTCTTCTACGCGAAATGTGAGGAGACTTCTTTCGCGGGCATATCCTTGTCTCTTCTTTCACTATTCGTGTGCAGGTTTTTCTTTCCCTTTTTTAATCAACGTACACCGTAATTTTTTTTTCAACTCCTCCTTCTTTCTCTGAGGTAAGATCTTTTTTCTTTCCCCATAGAAGGAAGGCTATAATTCCCTCCCGGATGCCTCCCTTCCTAAGAGTAGCCTTCTCCTCGTGGAAAGAAGGCGAATTTT
>Ga0179593_1536702_pt1 | contig 10798 bp, 12 predicted proteins | sample CZODoug2_1_08_16_FD_185931 | JGI IMG/M metagenome (GOLD analysis project Ga0179593, IMG submission 185931) | Vadose zone soil fungal communities from Angelo Coast Range Reserve, California, USA - CZODoug2_1_08_16fungal (PacBio error correction) | ecosystem: Environmental > Terrestrial > Soil >... | reverse complement strand
TCAGTCTCGGGCCTTTCCCCTCCCCCCTCTTCCTGACGTTCCACGTTGTATCTCGTTCTTTTTTCTTTGTTTTTTCCTTTTTTTCTTACTTAAACCCCTCTTTTCTCCTTGACTTGCGGAACCTAACGGCATCTTGTGCACGGGCCTCTTTGAGTTACGTCTTTTTAATTTGCCAGTTTCTTCTCCCAAAGTTTTTTCTCTGACGAGTTTTTCTTCGGAGACGCCCTCCTCAGAGGTTTTTTATCTCCCGGTACACCAGCGGCGTCCAGTTGAGTGCCATAAGCCTAAGGAAACGCGAGACGTCTCTTTTTCGCGGCCCTGTTGATCGGAGGCTTTTTATTTTTTCTTCCACGGTCTCCCCTTGTACTGCCCTCCCGTAGACTTTCCCGCGAGCGAGCCCAGTCGATCTCTTTCGTTGCCTTTCCTCGGGATCTCTTTCCTTACTATCTTATGGTGCCTTCCTTTTGCCTCGATACTCCCGGGGTGAAAAACAGACCCCCCCAAACTGTGGTTTTTTTTTTGGGGGGTGGGGTCGGGCAGTCGGTTGCCCGCACCCCCTTACTTTCTCCTCTTATTTCTCTGAAGCCCTAAACTCCTTCTTATTACTTGGAGCTGTCCCCCCCCCCCGTAATGGGGACTCGGTCACACTTTAGCAAGATTTTTAAAACTTTCTTTTAGCCGGACCTTTTTTTTCAATTTTCTTTCCTTTTTAGCCCCCTCCCCCCCCCCTCGGACATGCCAGAAACTACGGTTCGATCGGTCGTCTCCGACTTTTCACGTCTCTTTTCCGACTTATTTTACTTTCCAGAGCTCCTCAGAGAGGCAGCTTGTCGATGAATTACCCCCCCCCCTCCGGCGAGATTCTTTAGCCACGCCTTTTTCTTTCTCTCCCCTCCCTAGGTTTTTTCCGCCTTTTTCTTTCCTTGCGAAAATGCGCTTCCTCTCCCTCTTGAATTCTTTCTCCGTTCCCTCCCTCCCCAGACCTCGTATCGCCTGGCCGATGATGTTCTCCTCGTTAGCTTAGACTTGCCCCTCTTTCGCCGTTTTTTTTTTCAGCGCCCTTCCCTCCTCAAGAGGGCACAAGATGAAACCTTCCCCGGTGTACACTTAGATAGAGCTGTGGATGTTTCCCTTTTTTTCCTCAGTAGTCCCCTCTTTTCTCGCATTCGTCGCGGGATCGCTTACATACACTGGGACGAAGCTTAAGGACCTGGTTTTTCTGAAGGCGTGAATCCCCTCGCGCGGCGGTTCCCTTTTCCTCCGACGTTTTTCTTGCCGCAGCCCGAATCTCTTCTCTCCGATTTCTCAGATCGACAAATATGAGAAAGATCGCCTTTTCCCCGCGTCTCTTTCGTATTTTCCCCCTCCCCTTCGAGTTTTTATTGTCGGTTATCCTTTAAGTTCCTTGATAGTGAGTAGTTTTTCTTTCCATTGCGGTTTTCTCGGGGCTGACAGTGGTTCGGAGGGGCCCACCAGAACCCTTCCTGAGCTTTTCTCCCCCAAGGCTCCTTTCCTTTTACCCCCTCTTTTCCCCCTTCAAATCGTATGCGCTGAGGGGCGCTTTGCTGGTTGTTTTATTTTTTTTTTTTTTGGGTGGTGTTTTTTTTTTTTGTTGTGTTTTGTTTTTCCCCCCCCCCTTTTTCGAGGAAACTAAACAATAAATTCCCCCAGCCAAGATGACGTCTTCGCGCGGATGCTTAGTTTAGACCCTTTCCTCCTCGCGCCCCCTAGTCCGAGCAGATAAGTCGACGGGTACAACCTTTGAAGGCGTGGAGACGGTGTCGTTTTCCCTGCGTCCCTTGCCTACGCCCTGGCGCTCTTTTCTGGAGTTTCTTGTGCAGGGAGGGGTCTTTCTCTTTTAAGCGCTTCTCCTCCTGTCTGGATGGTCCCGCGGGCCCCCAGTTTCGTCGGGTAGGTTCCTTATTCTCCTTTTTTTGTTGGCCTTTCCGATTTTTTTTGAACAGCTTTTTCCCTTGGTAGCTCCCCCTTGACGAATACCCTTTTTTTGAGAAATGACTTAAAGCGGAAGAATCCCCTTGAGCGCCAATTTCTCCCTTTTGGGAGGTTTTTGGTAAGGTTTTCCCTCTCTCGAGTCTTCATTTCCTTCCCCTAATCGTTGTGTTGTTTAGATCCTCTTTTCGTTTCCGGCCAAACATCGACAGAAATTCCATACCTTTAAATGTTCTCTCACCCCCAATGTTTTTCTTTCCGCCCTGGATTATTCTTCCTCTACGTTCGAGGATCATGGCTATCTACCAATGGCGTCCCCTCTGGGCCCCTCCAGATCTCCTTCTTCCGATCCATTTTCCCCCTTTGCAGATGAAGTTCCTCCCCAGAACTTCCCTTGGCCAGCCCTGCCCATCCCGCCCAGTCTTGCTCAAAGCGCTGATCGGTGCGACCGACACCCCCCGTTCTTTTCCCCACTCCCAATGGCCTTTCTTTGCAATTATTCCTATTTTTTTCTTTTCCCCCCCTTCGAAGCCGCGCGTCCTGACCTTTTTTTATCGTCGCCGTCCTCGATCTTTTTTTTTAGGCCCCCCTTTTTTTTCCCTTTTTTTTCCGCGAAAGGGTCCTCTTCCCAGATGCATACTGATCATTTTGGTCCGGAGATTGTTTCGCGTTGACCTTCCTTTTTGAGCCTGACTTTTCTCTTTTTTTTTCCGATTGGTTCCCTTTTCCCAGTGATTTCCCTCTTTGTTGCAGTTTACTTCGCGTTTGGGCAGGAGGAACACTGGCCCTCGAATCCTACCCCCCATCCCTGACCCTAAGCTTCCCAAGGACCCTTCCAACTTCCCGATGCGCGGTTCTTGAAGCTTTTCTCGCGATCACAAATGGCTCTCTTGTTCTGGCTTTTCTCCCCCTTCTTTTAATTTTCGATCTTCTCTAGTCTTCTTCCCTCCCCCCCCTAAGTCCTGCTTCAATTCTCCTTCAGGGATCCCATTCACGTATCTTCGTTTGATGTAAGCTTCCCTCTCCTACCCCCCCCTGTACGCTTCGCAAATTCTTTCCTTTCTATCTATGGGTTTCTCCCCTTGGGCGTTTCCGATATTGATCTCCTAGTTCTTGCTCCCGACCCTTCTTCCCGTTCCATAGGCGTGCCCTTCCCTTTCCGCCCCCCTAATCGTTTTTTTTTTCCGCATTGCTTTTTTTTGACCTGAACCCTCTTTTCTTTCCTTTTTTCGGCCGTGTTCTTACCGTGGCCGGATTCCCTTGAGGCGTTCGATTTCTTAGTCCTCCCTCTTGGGTTCATTGTGCCCCTTTCTTTTTCCGAAACTCTTTGATATTCTTGTCATACGCCCCCCGGCTTCGACTTCTGAGGGTTTCCTATGGTAGGCCCCTGAGCGGAGTTGATTTGGTCGTTTTTTTTCTTTGGATTTTTCCTTTCCTTTTTTTTGTTTCTCGAATCTTGGGCAGGCGGAAAGCCGTAACGGGGCCGGGTTTCTGACAGGTTTTTTCTCCCAGTCCTTCTCAAGTCTTTCCGGATGTTTTTTTATTTTAATTTCCTGTATTTCGGGTCTCCTTTCTTTCATACGGAATGGTCCTCTGGGAAAATCAATGTTTGCGTTTTAGCGCATTCCTCCCCCCTCGCCACCGTTTTTTGCTTCCCGAGTCTGCCGCTTAGGATTACCCTAGGCTTCTATCCCCCCCCCCCACAATCTTTCTCCAGAAAGGAGACCCGAGAGAAACGGCGCTGGTAGCGAAGGTCCTCCCTCCTCTCCCCGGTCGCTTGCGCTCGACTTTTTTTTGGCGAACCTTACGGCCCTCGTTCTCTCCCCCTTTTCCTCCTTGTAAAAGTTCTTCCCCTGTCTCGAAGTCTTTCCGCGGACCCTTTTTTTCGCTTACTAGGTCCATTTTCCCCTTTATCAGCCCCGGCGCGCCTCGAGCGTTTTTTTCCCCCAACCCCCATAGTATCTTGGTTCCCCTGACCCTTTTTTCTCTTCCCACTACCCTCCCAGTAGGAACTCGCAGAGAAGCTCCCCCCTTTTCTGCCCGATGTTCTGGTTTTTCCCCGTTTTCTCCGTTTCCTTTTCAAAGCGCCCCCCCCTTTCTCTCTCCCCCGTCTTGCGGGCGGCGGTCTTCAGTCGTTTTCCCTCCCCTTCGCTTCGTTTGCACTTTTTTTTATCGACTCCAATTTTTTTTCTCCCCTCTTTTTCAGTTACCTCCTTCGTCCTCCATCTCTCTCCCTCCTCCTCGTTTGTTGTTGTTTTTCCTTCTCGAAGGCTCAGGGAAGTGCAGCCTCTTTCCTTCTCGTTTCAGTCTTTTCCCTTCACTTTTTTTTCCTCCATCTGCGGATTCCTCTGAAGTCCTTCCGGAACTCCCTTCTTGGGCAATTTTTGGTGAGGTACGTTCATAACCGTCCTTTTGATTTCTTCTAAAAACTTTTTTGCGAGCCTCCTTCCCCTTGAGACCTTTTTTTTTTTCTTTCCGCCCGAGGTTTGTTTCTTTCTCCACGTGGAACGCTCTTCTCTCTTAATGGATAGTCAAGGACCGGCGCGCAGTCTGCTTCCGCGGAGGCCCCAGGTGGCCTGTCCCCCTCTCGGAGCTTAAGGTCTCCGTTTCCTTAAATGGTTTCTTCCCCTTTCGAAAATTTCCGTCGACCTACATTTCTTCCTCTTTCGGCTCTTTTCTCGAAAATCGCCGGGTCTCTCTAGTTCTTCTTTTCGCTTTGCCCGGCATAGACCCGGGCTCGGTTTGCGGGCGTGCTTTTTTCACCCGAAAACCCTTCTGTTCGCATCTCCCCCCCTCTCAACAACGCAAAAAAGAACTATTAGTTCAGAGGTCGAGTATTACAACCCGCCGACGCAATCATCGGCTGATATACTGCCTCCCTCCCACAAGTGCTTCCGATTGTAATCTTTTACAAAGTCCTCCATTTTTCTAAGAAGGGCCCCGGCCTGGACGGCTTTAAAGAATGCACGTTCTTCGGAAAGCCCAGAGATTTCAGCAAAAGTATTCTCTTCCCTTTCTTTTTTTTCAGATCTTTCCGGAACTTTCTTCCTCTAGGTTGCTTCCGAGGTAAAATCGCAGGATCGTGCAGAAGGTAGCTTCCTCTAAGTTTTAGTATTAGCTTTTCTCATCTTCCTTTTTGGGAATCTTTATCGTAGAACATCCCTTCCCGAAGGAAGTTTCCTCCTGATGAACGACTGGCTGAGTGATGTTTTCCCTTGTAGAGGCTTTCCATGGTGGGGGGGGGGGTGGTGGGGGGTGGGGACAGCGGAATGAAATCTTTTTCTTGTAATCGCCAGCTATTTTTTCTTGGTTGGCGTCGTCTAGGCTTCTTTTCCTCCCTCCAGGAGTCCCCCCTTCGGCCGATGCCCATTTCTCGGACACGGCCTCCCTGGATCTCCAGATACCTTTCTGGTGTATGGCTGATCAGCCGCCTCCTGTGAGCCTTGCTGAAAGTGACTTTTGCGCGTGCAGTTAGGCTTTCCTTCGGGACCTTCCTTTGTACGAAGCCTTCCTTCTCTTCCCTGATGCTCTTCCCTCCTCTATGATTCTCATGAACGCTCTCCCCTAACGGAAATTTTGCAGACCCTGGCAGGCTTTCATGGCCTTGTCTCCAGATCTCTTTCAACTTCCTTTCCTCCGAGACCTTTTTTCAAGAGATCTCCCTCTTTTTTGCTATGTCCTTTCTTTTGAGCAGTTGCTATCACGGACCAGGTTTAATTTTTTAGTCTGGGCCTGAGTTCATTTCGGTTTCCCTTGGTTTTTTTTTTTTCTGGAAGTTCCCCCTCTTTACAAGCCTCCCCCATGTCCCTTTTTGAAAAAAAGTTTCGGGGGAAGTCCCCCCCGATTGTCTTACCCCGAATCGGCGTTTCTGTTTTTCGCCCACCCCCCCCCTTCCCCACAGCCAATTTCTTCTGTTAGCGCCTCCCCCCCGTCCTCGACCAGAATGTAAGCAAAGGTACGCCTCCCTCCCGCAAGCCAGCGCTCCCTGATGTCCTCTTCGGGAAGCTCTTTTCAAAGGTCTCGGCGACGGTGTCGTACCCATCCCCCAAACTTTTTTGGTTTTTCTCGACATGGCTTTTCGACAAAGTGGTCCTTTTCTCCCCGGTAGGGTTGAGCGCCCGATCAGCAGATTGCTGCTCGGGCGGTAGGGCGAGCGCCCTGCTCGTGTCCTTCTCCTCGTCCAATTTTTTTCTTGAGGATTTTTTCCTTTCTTTTAGAGCCTCCCCCCTTTAGTGTCGCCCCCTCTCCAGAATTGAGCCGGAAAAGTACCTCAGACAGAAGCAAGAGTCCCAAAAAGGACTTTCTTTGCCCTTTTATCCCCTCATGTTTTTTTCCTCCTTGTATATCTTTCCCCTTTCCCCTTTTGGTTGAGAGATCCTCTTGTCAGACACCTCAGAAAAGAGGAGTCCCCCTCACAGACACCTTTGTCTTCTCCAGTTTGATGCTGTCTTTATATATTACTGCGGCGGCGTCTATCTGAAAACTGCCCTGAGCGCCTTTGAACCTGCTTTGGACTCTCATCCACTTCTCGTTGTCTTGCCAAGCTCCTTCGCCAGAATTATCATCCTTGCACGCAGGCTGACACGCATCGCTTTCGGTTGCTCGCTTCCCTAACGTCCTTTCCCAGACCCCCGAACCCCCCCCCTTTATAGCACAGCTGGCATATTACAGGTTGCGAATCGTCTTCTTTTCGGCCGTGCTTCTTTTCTTCCCCTGAATTTTGTTCTCTTCCCGGATCCTTGGCTGCCCCCGGTATGTCACTTCGCTTGGACAGGCTGTTTTGAGAAGGGCGGAGATTAGCTGATAGAATATTGGTTTCCTCTATTCGATTTCCCTTTCTTTCGATAGTTGGATCTAAAATCAGTGGTAACGCTTCGCCCCAGCCCGGGACTGTGGTCCCCCCGCGTTTTCCCCGACCTTCTCCTGGAATTCTCCCTCTCCCCGTGTGCCCTCTTTTTACCCCCCACGGAGGCAGGCGTACACCGAATTCAACGCGTCCCAGGACCTCCTTCAGGTTTGATTCCCTGCTGACCTCCCTCCTTGAAACCCTCCTCATATTTTCCTTTCATTGGGATTCTGATTCTCCCGATCACACTGGATCTTGTTCACCGTTGGTTCATGTTAATGGCCGCCATGCCCCTTGAGTCTTTTTTTTAGTCCAAATTTTAGTCCCCGCCTCGTCGTCCTTCCCCCCATCCGATTCAGGGGCCTAGAACCATCGTCCTTTTCTTTGATTGCTGAAGAGATCTGCCTGAAGTTTCCTCCTGAGAACCAGGTTCCCTCTCTCTGAAAACTGATGCGGCTCTCGGGGTCGAGACGGGGGCCCTTCTTTACGATATTGGATATCACGCTACTCTTTTCGGGTCATTTTCACTTTTTTTTTTTCTCGTACGTCCTCCTCCTGGCGGCTTCTGTCATAAGAGACCTCGTCCTGGCAGATGATTCTTTTTCTTTCTGGCGAGGACACTTTTCTTCCCGCCTGGATGGTCATGTTCTTTTCGGCTTCCCGAATTCCCGTGATCTGAGTCAATTAGAAACGTTCTTATGGTCGGCCTTGGTTAATCGAAGAGGCCACGTGTCCTGTGCGACCTATCTATCTTTCTAATTTTCCGATGTTTCCTCTCCTTTACCCTACGGCGCGGGAACGCTCGAGTCCTTTTACTCGGTTCGGGCTCCCTTTTTTACTGATGTTTTGTTTTTTTTCCCGGTGTTTTCTTCAGACAGTGCTCCTTTTTTCCGCAGTCAAGGCGCGGCTATGACCAGCTGCGTGTTTCCCCCCACCGCCTTCTTTAAAGTTTTTCCCCCATTAAGGGCCAGCCACCCCTATGAGGCTTCTTTTTCTTTTTTGATACGCCTCGAGTAAAGGGACCCTCAATAGGTCGTTTTGCGTGGTAGCCTCTTTTAACCTTCAAGAGTTTTGCGGTTGGGTTTTTTCCGATTTTCTTACTTCTTGGTCCTCCCCTTTGCGCGCCGAAGAAAGGCCGACCGATAGAGCCGGCGATTTTTTTTTCGAAGGAGGGTCCTCCTACCCAGGTCCTTTTTTTTCCGGGATTCCCTTTGCAAGGATCCCCTCTCCCCCTCTGTTTTTCCCCCTTCCCGTCTCACCCGCTCTGTTCCCGTGGCCAAATGGGTTTTTCTTAAGCTGTTACGGCAGCCGTCCCCCGTCTCTCCGATCACTGAGGACGCCGCCCGCTTACTTCTCTCCCCCCTCGGTTTCTTTCCCCAAATTTACTACACCCTCCGGAACTCGACGCTTGACTTTACAAATGAGCTCTTTTTTCCGACGCTATCTCTGAGGATTCTTTAGGCCATTTCCCCCCACGTGCTTTTTACACTTTGAGTAAGCCCTCCTGTTAGTTAAGCCCAATCCGCCTTTCTGCTGAGAAACCTATCCGGACGTTGCCGATCTTAGGACGGACCTCCTTTAAACGGAGTACCTGATCATCTAATAAATCTCTCTTTTTTCCTTGTTGTCCTTATGGATAGGTTGGTTTCCCACCCCCTTGAAGACGCCGTTTCGCCGTGGTTGTAGTTCATCTGGTTCACTTAAGGAAGCCGTTTTTTTTTTTTTCCTGGGCGTCTTTTCCGTGGCCGCGTCGTTTCCTTTTTTCCTTTGGCTCACGACTTTTCCCCCGTTGGCCTTTTTTTTTCGTTCCTAAAGAGCCGATCCGCGCGCGGATGATCGCACAAAGTTTTCTTCATCTGAGATAATACTGCTCCGCTTTTGTTTTCGAAGTTTCTTCGCCCTCGAGGTTTTTTTTTTCTCCTCTAGGTATTTCCTGGCGTTCCCCCGTGTAACTCCAGCCAGAAGGACCGGCGCTCCGTACAGATTCAGATCTTCCTTGGCCGCGTAATTCTCGGCGGACTTAGGCCGTTGTTCCTTCTTTCACTTTCGGAAATTCCCACTTTAGCTTTGTCTCATGACTTCGTGAGACGTCGAGTCTTACTTTCGCCTTCGAGACCAGCCTTCCCTCTAGTCACTTCTTCCGCTCGATCCTTCTTCGGAGAGTTTTTTTTTGCAGAGCAGCACACCCCCCCCAAAAGGTTCTTTCTTTTTTCGCCTCACCTCAACCCCCAACGAACCTACCTATGAGTCCCAGAGGATTCCAGAGGCGTCTTCACCCGCGCTTTTTTTCCCATATTTGGCTGTGGCAGTCAAAAACTTTTTTAACCTTTCTCTTCCTGGAGGGCTCCCTTTCCTGGTCGAGCATTCAGGCTGTTCCAGTTCCCGCTCCCCTTCCTGCGCGGACCCCCCCCCCTCCGGTTCTTCAGGTCCCCCAGAACGAGTCAACCATAGGAGACGCTCGTCGTGGCTTCTCCCGATTTTGCATTGATGACTTCCCTGAGCTTTTCCAACGCTCGGTCCTCGTTTCTGCCAAATTGCGGACCCAGCAGCGTTCGGTTCGCGACGTGACACCGCCTCCTTTTCACTTTTTTTGCCGCCATCTTCCACATAGGCTTTTCTTTTTCCGAATCGTTCCTCGAACTGCCTCTTTATGGCGGCGGCGTCCGTGAACGTTCCTTCCTGCTTGACGGGACTCCCCCTCCCTAGTCTTTTTATTTTTCCCTTGATTTTTTTCGATCCATCCCCAACCCGGTCGGGAACCAGAGCATCGAGCCCGCTCTTTTCTGCTATGCTGTTGACGTGCAGGTTGCTTTCCTTCCACTGGTTCTTTCTCTTGTGATCTCCCGTGGACCGGCTACGGTGGTTTCGGCCCCGCCGGCGATTGAAGCCTCGCGGGCCTCCCGTTTCATTCTTTCCGATTAATGGCCCCTTTCTTCTGTCTTCTGCCTAGTTTGTAGCCCATGGTGCTTTCTCGGTGGGTCCATTCGAGGACGGGGTTTGGCGATGTACGGTATTGTGGGAATCAGGGTCCTTTTTTCTTTTCCGGCCTGTCTGAGGGCTCTCTCCGGGGAGCTTTATGCTTTTGGTTTTCCCCCCTTCGAACTCGTAAAGACGATATCGCCAAGCCGGGGTTGAAACAAAAAAAAACCCCCAAAGGCCGCGGGCGGACTTGATGTTCCCCTTCCGAATGAGAGCTGGGATTTTTCAGAACCCCCCCTCCCTCCGAAAAGCCCCCCCCCCCCTCGAAGTTCCTCTGCGCTAATTCTCGCCGCCCCCCCCCCTTTTAGCCGCCACTTTCAGACTCCTCCTGAGCCCCTTTTCGGGGCGCCTACGTCAGGGGGAGACGGGGGAAACCGTTCTGGAGACGTAGTCCTCGTCTCTTTAGGTTCTGTGGGGGTTTTTTTTTTTACCGGTTTGGAACCCCAAAAACCCCCCCCCCCCCCCCCAACAACCCCCACCCCCCAACCCCCCCTTCCCCCCAACGGACCACAAACCCAACACAAAAAACCAAGAAAAAACCCAACCCACAACCCCCCCCCCCCCAAACCCCCCCAAAATCTACCAAACTGAAACCAACACAAACCCCCCCCCCCCCAACCCCCAACCAAACAAACCCCCCCCCCCCCCTAAAACCAAAACCCCCCCCCCCCCCCCCAACCCCCCCCCCCCCCCCCCCCCCCCCACAAGGCCCTTTTCCCCCTAGACATTTGTGTGATCTGTCGGCCACCGTTGAGGACCTGGTGTGCCTGTGTGTGCTCCCTCTTCCTGAGAATTTCTCCCTTAGGTCCTTTCTTGAGCCGTTTCCAGGCTTTCGTACGGTCGTTACTTCAGCCTCCAGCAAGACCAAGTCTCTTTGTGGTGCTTTCCCCCGTCCCCCCAGTATCCAGTTAGGTTCCCGCTTGTGCCCCAATGGTTCTCATCCCCAGAAAAGTGAGACCTCCTTACCCCCTCCGGCCTAACATCCTTGTGAGGCACAATTGCGCAATGTTGTCATGGTATGGG
>Ga0179593_1381077_pt1 | contig 10798 bp, 12 predicted proteins | sample CZODoug2_1_08_16_FD_185931 | JGI IMG/M metagenome (GOLD analysis project Ga0179593, IMG submission 185931) | Vadose zone soil fungal communities from Angelo Coast Range Reserve, California, USA - CZODoug2_1_08_16fungal (PacBio error correction) | ecosystem: Environmental > Terrestrial > Soil >... | reverse complement strand
TCTGAGTTTATCTGAGGTTCCTCGAGGTGTGGCCTCGATTTTCCTTCTTTCTTTCAGGGCCGATCCTGCCGGATGGCCATATCGTCTTTTGCTTCGTTCTCCTTATCGCGTGCAACAGACCTCTCTCACCGACCCTTCTCACGTCAGCCCTTTCATAAGTTCCTTTCTCCCTGGAACATGGTAGGCTCTGGTTGAGTTTCCCCCCCGTTCGCGGCAACCCGAATAGCCTTCCTTTATTCCGGTGTTATCCTAGCAAAGAGCTGTCGCTATGTAGGCACATCGAACTCGAAAACCCGTTGTTTCGTGCCCTCTCTTTTTTTCTCTTTCAGGACAAATAATTGAAAGTACTATCTGATCGGCGATTAGTTATCTCAGTTCTTCCTCTCACCGCCTCTTGTGAATATGAGGGCCTTTTGACCATGAAGTCTCACACTCCCTTGACTCCTACACTTGTTCTGCAGATCTTCCTTTCCGCCCAGTAACCTTTTTTTCCCTCCTGTTTCTGCGTTTTCCCTATACCATGGGGTCTTTTGGCTGCTCAGGCGTCGTCCTCGCGTGTTGCTCTCCCTGCACTACTAGGTTTTTTCTCAACTATGCTTTTTCCCACACCCCACCCAAACCCATCCCCACCTGAACTCTCTTTGTACACCACCACAGTCAATGGGGGGCCAGCCGCGCCCCCCCACCCCCATGGGAACCAAGCCACCCCACCCCCCTGCTCCCTCTCCTGTTCTTTCTTGTCCTTTCCGCCTCATACAGCTTCCTCAATCGCCGCGGTTTTTCCATCTTTATTTTCTTGTCTGAAATTTAGCTGGTTCCGTCCCTGTCAATGGTTCGTCTCAATTCTCGCGTGTTTTGCTGGCACGACAACCGAATGAGTCCTGGTTGCGAACGTTCACCCGATTCCTCCCGTTAGATGGATATTTTCTCTCTCCCCGCGGAGCCAACTCCCCGCCTCGTTACTTCTACACGCCGTCGCGCTGCCTTTTTTCCTCTCTTTCTGGTTTTGAACGACGCTTCCCTTGTGGATCGCTCTCATACATTGACTCCCCCGGCATCCTCTTTGTTGAGGAATGAAATCGTTTTACCGCGATCAAAGACTTAGCCTTTCTCCTGCAAATAAATTCAATAGCAGCGTTGAGATTCTTTTTTCCTCTCTCATTGGGACTCGAGAAACTTGTCAGTTTTGAAATTCCTAAGGCGCTGTCTCTGGATAGGGGAAGGTACTGAACGCTTGACCTCCCTTTGCTCATTCTTCCTGTCCGGCCGTACCTCCTAGTGCATCATGGTGTACACGCTTTCCTACCCCACGAGAATGGTTTGAAGGCTCTTCTTAAGACCTCTATTTGATTCCCTTCCCCTCCTTTAGTTCTATGATACCTGCTGAGCCAAAGGAAACTGAGAAACTCCAGCTATATTATTTCGCCCGAGCCTCCTCTAATTCAGATCTTTAGTACCATTCTGTTTCCACGGGGTTGTTGATTGCTAGAAATTAAGAAATTTAGAAACTCAGGTAAGGTCTGGACTTTCTTTAGTCTGTTTATTCTGGTGAGAGCTCGGAGCTCGCTCGATGACGTCTAGTGGCGTAAGGTCCTGTAATGGTATCGCCCCATCCAACTTATTGCCCCATTACGAACCCCGGCACGATTATGGGCTTCCGTCCTTTCTCACGGGGTCGACCCACGGCTCTTTATTAGCCCCCCCTTCTTGCCCCGCCCTGTTAGATCAAGCCGGAATCCTTACCTTCCAATGTTCATCTTTTCATAATACCCTTTTTTTTGGAGTTTGAGTCATTGACACCCTATTGGCGTCGCTTCTGCTTCTTATGTTTTCCTTACTATCCGGCCTCTCCCGCGGTCGACAGGTGGCCCAACGTTAGCAGGACCTTTTGAATCTTTCCTCCCTTTTTAGAAAACTGCTTCTTCGACTACTGTCTTTCTTGGGAAGATATAGTACCTCTGCTCTTCGTTCTTCTCTCTCCTTCCTAAGCGACTGTCAGTTGGAGTTTTGGGACTTCCATGCTACGTTTTTTTAACAAAACCCTCTGACGACCCTCCCCTCCCTTATTAGGCGACGCGTTCAGGCGCGTCGACGCCTTCTTTCTTCGTTAGTGGTGTTGAGAAGATTCCCTGCCCATTTAACCATGACACGTTCCCCTTTTTTTCGCGGAAGAGTCCCGTTTGCTTACCCCGTCTTTCCCGCCCTCAAAATGATTATGTCCCGTCGCCCTCTTGTTTCCCTGTGACTACTTCTGACATTCTGACTTTGTCAACGCCTTGTCTTCACCCGCTCGTTCTGCGGGGTCCACTCTCCAGCCCTCACTTCTCCCCTTCTAGCCTGTCCCTTTCTTACACGGGCCTGCCTGTAGCGCCCCCCCCTCGCTTACCTTGATGTCCCTTGATTTTCGCGATCACGGTGCTGATAATATTCTCCATTTTTGCCCCTCTGATGGCGTGAGAGTACAACCACCAAGATATGCCTTGGGTCTTCAGGCTTTGTTGAACAGGGCTTTTGTTCTCTGATCCTTTCCCCCCCCCCTGGTCATACCCCTTGGTTCGCTTCTCCCCCTTCTTGGCGCGTTCGCGCCGTTCTTTTTTCTTTCAGATCTTTTTCTTTGCCGCGATTTCTGTGCGAAGAAAACCCAACGTAACGATCCCCCCCCCCACACTGTGTGACATTACCTTCGGGAAAGGCACTTAGAGAAACGGCGCATTGCGTCTGCGGGCATACCTGGAGACCACTCTGCCCTAACTGTGAAAAGATGATCCTACCCCAAGTCCCCCCCCTAATGAGACCCAACGCGCTAGGAGCGAAGATAGTTGAACCTATGCAGGTCTCCGACAAAAGATCTCCTCCTTGCCCTCGGGCAGGAGTTGATTCCTGCCCAGTTTTCCCCTCACTCTGCGGTTCCACTTTTCTCCATAAGTTGATAACGCCCCTTGAGCATGGGCGTCTGACCTTGCTGCTTCACAAAAATTTTTAGTTGGTTTGTTCCTTTTTTTGTTTTTATTGTAGTAGGCAGCCTGGCCTTTCAGCGATCTCCATCCCTGTTTCCGTCCCTCTCTGCGTCTGTGGGAACAGGTCGTTGATCGATCGCATTAGTTCGTCGCCATCCTGGGCCCCGGTTTGTTTTTTTTACCCCGTCCCCATCCGTGTCTTATACCCCGCCCTTCTTGTAGTTCTATGAACTCCAAACGGCCCCTCCGGAGATTCCTGACTGATTCGCGCCGAATCTGTTCTTTTGGATCTCAAGCGAGACTATCCCCACCCTTTGCATCAAACACTTTCTTTTTTTTTTTAATAGTGGTTCATTCTTACCCTCCCTTCTTCGTCCGGTTCGTCTTCCGGAAGTGTCTAAGACCGGGAATGCCCGTCTGCTCGTATTCTTTCTCCTTCTCTAAACGAGGAATACTCCTGGGCCCTGTAATTTTCTAGACCCTTTTGTCGTATCTACCCCCGGCGCCTTTTTTTACCCTGTCCAGCCCGGCGTTTTTCAGTTACCCTGTCCTCTTTTGCACTCACCCATTTTGTAGAGAGCACTAAGAGACGACGCCGAATCTCTCCTAGCTGACTCTAGGAAGTACTTCTCTTCCAGAATTCCCCCCTGCGTCGCCCTAAGGCTTTGAAAGCGAGCGCTCATCCTGTAACTGATTTCCGTCAGCTGGATCTTTTCCCCCCCTCCCCGTCCTTGTCTGTGTTTTTTCTAGATAACGAATCGCGGTTCCTGCTCGGGTTTTGTTTTTTCGTTAATTTCCCTTTCAGCCTTCACCCGATGTTTCGAGCCCCCTATCCCTTTCCCCTTATTCTTTTCTTTCCAGTTTGGAGTACTCTATTTCAGTCTTTTCTTTTTTCCCCTACGACGACCCCTTTTCACACGTTCTGACCCATTAGTTTTCTCGGACCCCCCTTTCCAGCCAAGGAGAACCCGTTTCCTCCCATGAACAGTTTTATTCTCTTTTCTGGGCGTAGAGGAAGCCTCGACTTTTTCATCCCTGACTCCACTTTCCTCCCCTCCGTGATTCATACCTGGGACTTTTGAGTGCTGGGAGATCATTGCAGTGAGGAAACAGGGGAGGACTTCGAGATTCCTTGAACTGTCTTTGGATCCTTCTCACAGTGACGTTAGAAACCCCCTCTACGCAGCTCAACCCGTGACTATGACAGGTTCCGACCGACGTCCTTCTTGGGATGCAACCAGTGAGAGGGACAGGCTTGGACTGGAGAACAGTTTTCAGAATTTTTCAGAGTTACTGTAAGCCGAGATTGTTCCTGCTCCCTTTACGTCGATCAGGTAGTACATTCCTATCTACCCTTCTTGCCGATGACCCCCAGGTCTGTTCGGTTTCGGCCATATAGACGCTGCACCCGCCCATTACATTTTGCCTCGGCAGCACATCCCCACATGACTTTTCTCCTTCCTTCGCTTTAGCCCCGCCGTTGCCCCTTTCCCAGGGTCGTATCGTTTGTTCCCGGCCGCTCCTCCTCCCCTTTTTTTTTTTGTTTTTTTTTTTCTCGTCTTTTTTTCTTCTGAAATTAAAATGTCCCTCTTCACAAGACGGCGTTTCTTATTGGCCCCTCTTTCCTGACAGGATTCACCCTCCTTGTCTCCTGCCGCTGGCAGACACCTCGTCGCCTTTGCAGCATGTCTGCCTTGCTTTATTCCCCGCGCTGTTCTTTTAAGATGCGGTTCTGCCCCGGTGAGTATCTTGTCACCTTTTCTTTTATTTGCTTTTTCTCTCCATGTGCTGGCCCTTGCGCGATTGTCTGTACCCTTCCTTTTCTTTTTTCCCTATCAAGTAATGCAGTTCGTAGGGTTCGCTTTTAGCCTGCCCGACCGCTTTGTAGATCTCCCCCTCAATATCTTTTTTTCGGTTTGATTGAGGATCCCTTTCCTGAGAATCGTCTCGTTCGGTTCTTCCCCAAGTCCGTTTTTGCTAGCCTTTGTCATCCTCTGTGGGTCCCTCTCTCTCCCCCCCCTCCCGGTGCAGCGGCTTATCGCACGTTGTTGTGACCACCTTTACCCTGGGTTTTTGGTCTCTTTAGTGTTGGTGTTTTGTTGTGGTGTGTGTTTTTTTTGGTGACTGGTGTGGTGTGGTATTTTTTTTTTCTTTTTTTTCAGACGTCCTCCCTTTTTATTCCTCCCTTAGCTACCCCCCCCCCATGTCTTTTTCCTATAAGAAGCAGGTTCCCAGTCTGACTTCATCTCCCCTTCACGTCCTCTTCTCTCCACTTCCTGTCGTGTCTTGACGTCCCGGACGAGAGAAGAGTCTAGTCTCCATTTTCCAGGGACCTTTTTGCTTCCCCCTTCCCTTTTTTTCACCTTCTATTCTAATTTCGCCCGTTCCCCCTCCATTAGGTAGCGCGCTTTGAGCTTTTCCCCGGCTTTTTTCCTCCCAGTTCCCCTCGTATTGGGACTTTAGCTGTATAGCGCAGCCTACTCGCAACGAGGTTTCCCAAGACTCGGGATCCATGCTTTTCTCCTGGCCTCCCCTTCCTCCATTTCAAAGAGATGCGCAATTTCTCTTGACTGTCTTTTTCGAGTCTTTTCCGGGCATTCGCTCGCTTCTCCTTTCGGCTGACCCATATTTTTTTTGCCCCCCGTTTTCTTGTCGGTTGGTTTTTCTGCCGCCCCCCTTGTGGAATCAAATAGAGAAGGAAGTCTTGAATCTGGACAGTCTTGTTTCCCCCCCCCTCAGCGAGTCCATGCTGTCCTTCTGCATTTGATCTCTCACCCCTTTTTCTCTGACGTCATTTCCACGATCCTCCTCCTCGTCCGCAGACTGAAAAAGGTTCTGCTACATTTGGGCTCGTGGTTCCCCGCCTCCCTGTCCCCTGTTTAATCCCCTCACGACCTATTCTTTCACTATACGATGTTCCCTTCCCTTTGTGCATTGTCGGCCCCCCCCCCCTTACAACGGACGTATCAGTGTTTCTCGAGACCCAGCTGGTCCATCTTCTCCTTGCTCCCCCATCCCTACACGTTCAGCCTGTAGCCCTCTCATGCCCAGACTTGTGCTTTGTTTTAGCTTATCCTCCCCTTTCTTGCGGTGCAGACCGCTGCCGCGCACGTCAGAAATAGCTTGGCTTATTTTCCGGATGCGATTTCTTGTCCCCACCCCGCAGTGAGGATTCCTTATCATTCCCCGAACCTCCCCCCCCTAATCGAGCCCTTCTGTTTAAGTCCTTTCCGTTATTGTAGTCGAAGTTCCTGGGCTTTTTTTGTTCCTCCTGTTCCAGGTGTTCATTCTTCTCAGTCAGATCCCTTTCCCTTGCAGTGTGTCCTTCCTCCAGTTTCCATCTTGCGCTGCATGTTGTTCATAGATCCCCTTTTGCCGCTCTCTTCTCACCGCCTTTTTGGAAGGAAAGAGAGTATTCCCTTCGATCTCCCTCATGGCAAGCACCCTCCCCACGACTCAGCGCGGTTCTCTTACTTTGCCTCCTATTTGTTTTGATTATTAGCCTTAGAGGTTTTTATCCGTTTGCCGATGTCATCCTCAGCTTTCCCCGTCCGTAACGGCCCTATCCTAAATGCGTGTATTTGCAGCCGGAGTGTATCTATTTTTTTTCAGGACCCCCTCTTCTTGACCCCTGATCTGGTTTTTTTTTTTTTTTTTTCAGCTTCGGACAAGAGTCTGAAAATTCTTTTTCCGATGGCCTCGCCTTTTACACTTCTTCGACTTCCTCTCATTTCTGCGTTTCCGCATTCATCGCGAACCCCACATGTCCCTGGATTTCGGATCGGACCTCTTTTCTTTCTCCCCCCCTCCGCTCTGGAAAATTTCTGTGCAGAGGAAGTTGCGAGTCCCTCTCCCTATTCCTTCGCGGCCGTCTTGTTCAAATGCTCCGCCCCCCCCCACAGACCTTTTACCCTCCTTATAAGAAGAGGCAAGACGGTGCGTCTTCTCTCTCTTCACAGTCTCCTCCCCCCAGGAGGGCTTTTTTTTTCTTCAAGAAGTCGTTTTGAGCCCCCCCCCGGTTTGCCTATTCTCGAGAGCGCGATTCTCCGTCCTTTTCTTTTCCCATTGTCCTGCAACTAAGATCGGTCAGTCGGACGGTCTTCGCCAAGTATTCTGTCCATGCGTCTCCGGGATCCTACCCCCCGGAGACTTCCAAACGTATAAATTAGTGCAATCTCCCCCTGAAGTCCGTAGCGCCTTTCCCTTTTCGCCTAATGAACCCCGCGGATATTTGACCAGCCGAGTCAAGTCCTCTCCTCCCCCCCCTCTCGGATACCACTTTCCACGCTTGCCCCCCTATATTTTTTGCAGTTACCAAGCGAGCGTTTCCCCTTTTCTTTACTTACTTCTTCCAATTTCCTCGTGAGCAGTAGTTCAGATGATACTATTCTCCCGCCCTTCCAGCTTGAGAGCCAGCTGGGGGCCATTCAGTCCCCTTCCAATTTCGTCCTATAGTTATCTCCTTTTTCGAGGACACTCGAGGATCGATTCGTCCCCCAGGTCTCTTTCCTTCCCCTTGAAGTGCCCCTTTATCGTCTCAGTTTGACCAAAATCTTGCTATGAAAGCCCAAACGGCCTCTTCCGGCAGACACGTTCTTCCAACTTTACAGGTGGGCTACTATTTCCCTCCTCTCTCCCGCATGAATCCCCCCGAGCGAGTGCCGAGTCCCCTTGTCCACTCAGCCCGCTTCCTTGTTTTTCTCCTGCGTCCTAAAAGACATGATGCCATTGCAGTTCATTTTGGTGCCGGAGAGGTTTCCACAGCCTATCGAGCCCCCCCGATTTGAGCTGCCCCCCCTTTTTTTTCATGTTTCTAGTTCCCGTAGAGGTTTGTTATCGGTGTCGGTTTGAGGCTCTGGGATATCTCTTCGCCCCTCCCCTGAAGTTCCGACCCCCGCTCTCTTTGACGAAACCTTCGTCCCCCATTTTAAGACAGACGTAGAACGGTCCGCCCCTCGCTCCGTTGAGCGCCAATGATCTCTTCTTATCATTTTCTTCCTTTTGTTTTTTTTTTTGAATCGCATCCCGTCCTTTTGATCTTCTTTTTCCCGATGGGGTCGCAGTATTTCCGCTGTGTACTTTTCGCCCGGGCCTATACACGCTTCACCGAACTCTCGGCAAGGTCGCTCTTTCTCGTTCATTCCTTTCCTGACCGCCCCTCCCCCCTTAGGTGACATTCATCAAACGACACCGGCTCCTTCCTGGATTTACATAAAAATCTCGATTTCCTGGATCTGCTTGGATGTCTTGTCCCCCCCAAGTTCAAGAGAAGAAGCTTAAGGTCTTCGCCTTGTTTCTACCTTCCCCCTTGTGACATAGATTTTTAGCGATGTGCTGATTCCTGTGTGGTCTTGTTTTTTTCGAGATATTTAGACTTTCACAGTGACATTGTCCCCTGTGACCCCCCATAATGGCACTCAGATCTTGAGTTTCTGCAGTTTTGATAGCCCGTTTGCTTTCAGTTGAACCACTACTTGTCCTGTCATGTACCCACTAAACCCCGGGATCCTCAAGATCTCTCAGATTCTCGAGAACCATTCCTGTGTTTCGTCTAAGTTCTTTCCTCTTTCAATTTTTTTCGGTATCGTGACCATGAGTAATGCTTGCCGCTGTCGGACCTTTTCTCTTTTACCTCAGTATTTCTTTCCAACTTGGGCCCATGTTTCCGACTATCCAATGGAACCTCTGTCGCTTTTATGAGGAAAAAGACTTTGTCCCTGAGAAAAATTTTTTTTTGAAATCTTCAAGCTCTTAGTACTCTAGTCTCGGACTTGTTCCCTCCTTGTTCTCATCTTTTGTTTTGGTTTATAAGCTTTTTTTATTTTTGTGTAAGCAATGGCTTCGACTAGCCCATTGGCTCACGGAGAGGCATTCCTAGTGCTTGGACCTCTTGCTTGCCTACAAGACTGTAAGGTGGTTATTCCCAGCGTACGACCCTCTCCTTGTTACAGATTCGAGTAAGACTGGCCCATTGCGGGTCGCCTCGACCCTCCTTCGATAGCTGTTTTCCCTCGTGTCTCCCATTATCATTTTTGTTTCCCTAATTTTTCGACTCGAACGTCTCCCCTGCCGTTGCCGCTTTTCGAGAGAAGTATGTCCAGGACTTTTGTTTGTCGCTTTTACTACCTGAAGTCCAGAGATAAAGAACTTTCTAGGGGCAACGTGCTTTTCCTCAACTTCTCAAATCTTTCAGACTTCTGACGCCCCCCGTCTTTCCTTTTATAATCCCCCTTTTCCTTTTTGTCCTCGAAAATTTTCCCGACTGACACAAGATTTCAGGCTGCAGAGGTAGATGGCTTTGTGGCCGAATTTCAGAGCTGCGCTTTCACGCCCCTGACCGTCTCCTTTCATGACCCTTCCCTGTTTCTCATCGTTTCATGCCTCCTTTTTCCCCCCCTGCTTACAATTCCGACTTCCCCCTCAGCTTTTACGTTTTTTCCTTTTGTCCTACCCACTTTTTTTCGTTACCGAGTAAGCACCCGCTCGGTATCTTTTTCAGCACGGCCCCTGGAGTCAACCATGTACAAGAGGCCTTTTTATCGTCCAATGGAACTCGCGCCGCTTGCCGATATATTATTTTCTCGTCCAGTGGGTTACTTGTGCGTCTAGTGCACTTTCTGTAGCGGAATTCGGATATTCTGGCGTTTGAGACAGGCTTCCAGTCTCGTTCCCCTATTTGAGAAATTGTCCTATGGCCTTTTCCCAACACCCAGTAGCCCCGAAGCACGATGGGCCCCCCTTTATTCACATTTTTTTTCAACTCAGGCGTTCCTTTGCCTTGACTTAGCAATTGTCTTTCCCGACCTTTTGCCGGGTTGCCGGAAGAGGGCCTCTCCCTTTTCTCGGCCTCGGCGTTGCCCGCACTCCCATATTTTTGAGTTTATCGCTCCTCAATCCTCCCTCTCTAGTTGCTTGCCGATGAACCCCCCTTTTTTTGCGTCAGTGCCCCCGAGTTGTTCGCCCCGCCCTGACCCTATGCAGGCACCCACGCGACCTGCCTGTTTTGATTTGCTTTTATGCCATCGTGAAGTCTCCGTTTCCTTACCCGCATCGAGTCATGGATCGAACCTTGTCGGAGTTTCGAGAACTTTTGCACCCTTCTCCTTTTCGAGCGCCTTCTTTCCCTCCTCCTTTTTCTGAACTAGATTTCCGCCTGCAGTTTTTGTTCTGAAATGGTCCTTTGATTCCCGTACGTTTTACCGGAGACCCGATACCCCCCCTCTGACGATTTAGCGCGCATAGCCCTTTCTCACTCTGCTTTTCGCCTTTATGGAACGCGTGATGGCCGTCTGACCATGTGGATACAGATTTGATCTTCCGGTTCGAAATTGTTATCGACCGGTGCCCTTACCCTGTACACTGACTCTTTTTCTGTTGTAGCCCGATGAAGCAGTAGAACGTTTGCTCTACATGACCCTGGCTTTTGCACACTCTTTTTTGTCCTTGCCCGTGCCGCGCCCTTCCCCTCCCCCTTCTCTCAGTTTGTGCTCGATTGAAGCGAAACCGTTATCGATTTTAGCCCTTGCACGGCTTCGACCTCCTTGACTTCGAATCCTTGCGGCACTTGCCCATCCCCTTTCCTTCGCTTTCGCCGCGGAGAGTGGCCCTTGGAGAATACGCACCGCCCACTTTGCCTTTGTTTTTCAAGCTACCCCTTTTTTTGCAACTCCGTCGATCGTTTTATCTGACATATTACATGACCCGGAGGCGGCGTGAACCTCGGCGTTGCCCCTCGCTTTCGACGCGCAGCTTGAATCAGTCTGATCCCTGTACTGACCTTTTCTTCCCGTTTAGTTTTGCCGGTCCGCGCCAGTACCCCTGCGTTTGTCTTGTGTTCGCCC
>Ga0179593_1364871_pt1 | contig 10798 bp, 14 predicted proteins | sample CZODoug2_1_08_16_FD_185931 | JGI IMG/M metagenome (GOLD analysis project Ga0179593, IMG submission 185931) | Vadose zone soil fungal communities from Angelo Coast Range Reserve, California, USA - CZODoug2_1_08_16fungal (PacBio error correction) | ecosystem: Environmental > Terrestrial > Soil >... | reverse complement strand
TTTTCAGGACCCCCTTTCCGCTAGGAAACTTTTTCTTCCCTCCCACCGTTCTGTCCTTCCCAATCCTTTTATCTTTGTTTGCGGTCCGACATCATTCCGCTATCCGTCGTTTCCTCCGTCTTGTACATTCCTACTTTTTCTAATTTCTGTGATGCACCCCCCCTATCCCTAACGATCCGGCGGTTTTCCCTCGTTTTCAGCTTTTTTCACCGGACCTTTTTTTTCGTCCCCCCCTTTTCTTTCCCCACTATCACATCACTCCGTTTCCCCCGATTCAGACGTGTGCATAATCGCCTCCGTTGACATTTTTCCCGCCAAGCCTCACCTTTCAGCTCCGTGCCCAGAGTCTTACTTCGCCCGAAGGTTTCGCGCGACGTCTACATTCGATGTCCCATCCAGTCTTTTCTTTTTTTTTTTGCAGATCTATAATTTCCCCCTTGAAGTTTTCCTGTTTGCCACTTTCCTTTATTCACTGCCCCGCGCCGTACCTCATTTCAGATAACCCGCCATTTGTCTCCTTTTGAACCCCAATTTATCTTTCGCAGTCCGAGGGTTAATCCGTCGTATCATGACCTTGTAATTTTATTCGCGCCATCTTCTCCTTTATGATCTTCGGCTGACAGCGCTTCCTGCCAAGATATTGAAATTATTTCCTGCACTTCTACGTCAATTTTTAGGTAACCACCCACTTCACATCTTCTTTCTACCTCGTGTTGTGTGTGAGGGTCTCTGTAAGGTTGTAGCCCCAGGCTCCTGGTAGATGCTGTGTCTCGGACCCCCCCTCTTTTGCTTCACTTTTGAGCTTTGTCGGTCAAGGCTGAAGGGGACTTTTAAAATGGACCTTTTTTCCTTCCCTTAAGACCCTTTGTTTGTTGGGTGTTTTTTTTGTCCACTCGGGATTACCCTTCGTCCCTCCCGGCATTCATCCTTCTCGGAGTTGCTTTCTTGCCTTGTCTTTATTTGCTTTGGCGCTTTTGAAGGGTGGCTTGTCACGTTGGGGGGCAGTTGGGCTGTTCGCGCCTGCGTAACTCTTTTTCCTTAGTTTACTTCCTTTCCCCCCGCCGTTCGTTTTGTTTGCCCTCTCACATTGCTGGTAATTTGAAGTCGGATCCGGTGGGGAAACCTTCGCCCGCTGTCACTCACTTCCCTTTAGCCCATTTTTTCTTTTCTCCAAATGCACCAAGCGGGGTTGTTTCTTCTGCTAATTGAGGGTCCCAATCGTTTTCATTGGTATGTGTCTTTTGCCTTGCCAAATTGTGTCCTCCTCTCGACTCCTTTTCCTTGTGTCCTTGTCCCGGGCTTCTGCCAAACGCCTGTGCCCTTTTTTTTCTTATTGCTTTTTTGGTTCTTCAATACGGTACCTTTATTCGGTCCTTCCCTCGATTATAGTGTAATGCCTGGAATTGAGATGTTAGTTCTGGCAACGACCCTCTCATACGCAGCTGCTTGACTCACCTGCTTTTTCCTCTTCATTCGTTTTTTTTTTTAGTTTTCTCTATTTTCCCTTCTGCTAATCCAACTTCACACGTTTCTTTCTGCCCAACGATGTTGAGCCTTTTCTAGATGTCCCCTTCGAAATGCCGGAAAGTCTCATTCATAACCCCTTTTTGCGTCGTCACCCAGACTTCGCCTTGGATATCGATTTCTGGCAATTGATCCGCTTTGTTGTCTTCCCGCCGGCATCCTTCACGCCGTCTTACACTTCACCCGTTCCTTCAACTTTCCCCCCCTTTAGCCCTTACCCCCATATGGTTTTTCGCAAAGTCACCGTTGTGTACATTGTTTGGAAACTAATCAATTCGCCATTCCCCCATACAATGAAATACCCCTTCCATTTCTTGGCAGGTGGATGGACTTTTTTCCCGAAACCAAAAGATCTCAAATGATTCGGAGCTTCCTTTGGTTGCGGTTCTGCATTTTTTTTTTTTAATTCAACCCCTTTTTGGTTGCAAACTGCCTTGTGGCTTATTCTCTGAGAGGCTCACTCTCGAAATTCTTTTTCAAATCCCCGATAAACATCATCTTGCCATCCAGGGTCGGGTGCTTACGGTCAGCCGTTAACTTCCTTTTTTATGACTGTCCTTTTGATATTCATTTTCTCGAGCTTCATTGGCCCCCGCTGGATCGTCGCTGCGCTTTTTTTTCCTCTCACATTCTGCTGTCGGAGGACTGCCTCTCTGCGAAATGCCCTCCTTTCAGTCCAAATCGCCGCTGAAAAAAAGCGTTTTTTTTTGATTCTTCTCCCACTGTTTCCCCAGCGGCAACCCTCTATTTCCTGGGTTTCCTCTACAAGGTGTCCTTTTTTTTCCATTTCGATACACTCAACATCCAGCCATCCCCTCCCGGCGCTCTTGTGTTTCATTTTCCCAATGGGATTGACCATTAATCTTTAGATACGTTTATTCCATCTTCCCGTTCTTGGCTCTCTCCTCTTGATTAGCCTCAGTCTTTTCGATCAACATCCCCGTAATATAACTTACTCTTCCCCGGTGGCGTAAGCATCCAATGCTTGCCACTAATTACCCCCATTTTAAATCCTCGGCCCATGCTCGTAATCTGCCTTCGAGTCCCCCTCACCCTTATTTAACCCTGCCTTTTCCCACGTCGCAGCAAATGGTGACTCACGATTTGTACCTATTCGAAATCCCCCCAAAGGTCGGTGTCTTTTGTCCCTTTTTGTTTCATCCTCTTGCCTCGGGGCGGTTTCCATGCCTCTTTGTGCCCCCCTCCAGCATCTTGTATTTGCGCACTAGTTCCAATCCTTTGAATGCTATGCAACCCCTGCCCGCTTAAAGTTTTTACGTAAAGGCCGTATCGATCTCCCTTTCGGTTTCACCCCCAACTTTAAAGGGCCAGCACTCCCTTCGTCAGCGCCAGTTTTGCCTTATCCTCCTCCGGTTGAGTGTTGCATGACTTCCCCCTTTTGACTATTTACCCCCTTTTTTCAACTAGCCGGTCCCCTCACAAAAGCCTAGTTGCGCTCTCACTTTTTCTTATAGCTCCGATCCGACCCCCCCTCTCCATCCCCTCTTCCTCGCAAATGTCTGTCTCCAATCGGTGATTATTCGTCCTCTTCTTTTACCCTTCCCCTACCCCTCGCCTATTTCTGCTATTTTAAAGTACTCCTCTTTTGATTCTTGCCCCACCCTTCTACTCCCCTGATACAGGTTTTATTCCTTCCCGTGCCGTTGCCCCGGATTTGGACGCGACGGGGATCAATTGACTTTTCGGCCAGTGCCCCATTGTAACTGGACTCCTCTTACAAGGACAAGGTTCAACCTAATTGCTTTTTACGACTTGAACGCGGATCGAAGGCATCCTCACCGACTTGAAATTCTCTGGAGCTCCCCAGCACCATGGCCCGGCTTTTTGAGCTGTTCCCTTTTGACCCTTCTTTCTCCCTGGCCATTCAATGCCACCATCCGCACGTATTCATCCCTTCGCGCACAAAAATTTTAACATTTCCCTCATCTCCCTCCATTTGGCAGCGCTACCTTTCCCATCCGGTCTTCTCCTTGTTTGACCCTTTGACCTTTTTCTTCGGCGTCCATTCTTCCATATCGACCCTCCTCTCTCCCTTTCGAACGGGAAGAATAATTCATGAATGAGATCTCCAAATCCTCTTAAAACTCTCCACCCTCTCTCTCCTTCATCCGTGTGGTGAGAGTGGTTGTTCCTGTTGTCAACTAATCCCCGTGACTCAGCAGTTGGCCTGACCTTTTCCCATTTTAATCTTCTATTTTCACCCCTTGCTCTATTTCTCGTCACTTTTCGAATGGGGCACTATGTAACTCGTGCCCTACTGTTTTATTCTTACCTTCCACGTTTCACCACCCCCCTTTCGACTACCTGGTCATTTTGACTACGTTTTTGTGGGATCATTTCGCTGTTTTTTTGGCGAAGGGATTCCCTCCTTTTTATTTTTGTTCCCAGTGAAGACCTGTGCCCTTTTAGGATGGCTCCCCTTTCGCTGATTATACATATCTATACCCCACAAGGGGTGGGGCATTTTCCTCCCCAATTGACGTCCCCCCTTCTCTTGGTGGGAAACCCTCCCGCTGGAAATCCTCGGTGCTCTGACTTTTTTCCACCCTGTGCCTTTCTCTCTCCTTCCTATCCTGCGGGTCCTGCGGTAGCCTGATCTTCTCCGCTTTTTTCATTCCGCTGCCAACTTTTTTCTGGGACCATCCTTTGCTAAACCTCCCCCTTGATTTGCTTTGCTTGGTGGACGCCGTTTCCATATAATTCTTTTCACTGGACTAATGTTGATATGCCGGTAGTTCTCTTTCATTTGAACGCTTGCGCTCCCCCCCGATTAATGCCGGCCCTATACATCACATTTTCTGGTACATTCCAGTTTTAACCATTTCGTGACAAACCCCGCCTCTTGTTCTCTGCCCACGTTTTTTTTTTGTTATGCATGTCCCCGGTGAAATCTCCTCCAATCGCTGGCACCCTCCCCACTTGGTTTTACCCCTTCGGGGCTGAGTTCTCAAGCCAGTTTTTTTGTACTGGTTCCTTCATCGGACTTTTTCCGCCTTCCATTCCTTCCCCCAACCTTTCCCTTTTCCATCGGTTTTTTCTTGCAGAATTTCCCCTTCAATTTTAGACTTTAATTTCGGCGCCCCCAAACCCATTCCCTTTTTTTTCCCCCGTTGACCCCCCTTCCCGTCAACCCCCTAGAAGTGAATCAAGACGTCACCCTGGGGTCCGAATGCTTCTCAATAATTTTCTCGCCCCCACCGATCCGGCATGTGTTTTTTTCCCTTGACTGGAATTTTGAACCTTCCTGGCTTGTTCCCCCGATGATTTGTTTTTTCACCTTTATGCTCCTGCCCTGCTTTTCAAACTTGATGATCGATAACCTCTTACAAGCTTTTTTGCTTATTCCTTCGTAAGTTATTACCTTTACTTTTTCTTTTTTGATAACGTCATTCTTGACTATGGCAGGTTCATGGCAAATGTATCGACATAGAGGGTAATACAAAACTTCCTTGGATTTTTAACTTTTAGCTTCTCTGGCGAAATTTTCTTATTTCCGCGCCAAATCGCCTTGACCCGAGGAGGCTTTTCGTGATAGTATTTTTTTCCTTCCCAGTATTCACTCTTCCCTTCCCCCTTTGTGGTCTCTATGTTTTGGGAGCCAGAGGCCCCCTCCCGATGATACACGGGCCGTTTTTCCCCCTCCCTGGCATTCTCAGCATTTCCGCTGATCATTTTCTCTTCCAAAGTTTTTTTTACCGTGTTTTATCCTCTTTCCGCCGATCCCCTGTCTTTTTGTCGTCTTCGATCCAGCTATTGCTGCTGTGACTCTTGCTAAACCAAAACCGGTACTTCCCTTTCATATTTCGTCTGTCCTTTAATCCTTCCTCCCTGCTTTCGCATTTTCCTGTTTACGTTTGCTCGAGGATAAACTGTTGAATCCCCCTTTTCTTTGAGGCCAACACAAATGCCTACTCCCCCTTTTTCCCATTTTTAAAAGGGTCCCGCCAGCAAACTTTTTTCGCCGCCCCGGTCATCTTTCGAAACCCCTGCCTGTCAGTTTTTCCTTTTTGGATTCATATCTGTTCGTGGGCGGGGGACGGTAATCAGCTCTTACTCTGGGTGTGCAGGGTACCCTTTTCCCTTGGTAACATCACCATGGGACTGCGTCTCCCCGACCCGACGCGGGACGTTTAATATGCGCGATCCCCTTTTTCCTGGTCTCCCAACACCGCCCCCCAGCTCTCCCCCCTTTGCCAGTACCTCCGATAGCCGGCCGAAGTTTCGTATCCGTCCCTTTGGTCCAGGTTTCATTTCTGCCGCTGGCATGTGGATTTTTTGCTAGGGGCTCACATCGCTCTTTTTTTTCGACCCCGCGTTTTACTTCATAATCCCTCTCGTCATACAAGTAGCGCCTTTTCTTAAAATGGTCGCACTTTCTTCCAAGTTCTTTTGGACGGTTCTCCAGCGTCCCCTCCCACTGTTTCCTTGATTTCCTTATTGCATCCTTATTTCACGTGTGAGCGCTCATACCCCTACCCCGGTTAGGTCCCCCGAAGCCTCATTACCCACGGCGTTTCCCCGGGACTTTCAGAGGATCGGACAAATTTTACTCCTCCTGAACCACCAATATGCGCATTAATAGCATCCCCAGCTGTTTGCATTCCTCAAAGACTACGGGGTCATGTTCAGCCTCTTTAAGAATAAGAGAGTAGCTATCCTGGGACAGACTTTCCCCCCAGCCCCCTCTGGACCCCGGATGGTTATTACTCCCTATTCATTATTTAAGTGCAGCAAAAATGGTTTGTTTTCCATTCCCCTGACCAGCCCGTCTTATCTTTCCCCCCATCCGCCCAAAGCCATAACCTCCAACCTCTTTACAACTCATGTTACATGTGCTTAAGCCCCGCCTCGATGGTTTGACCCGACAGCCTTTCTTTCACAGGGCATGTCCCGTCTTTTTTTTACCTTCTCGCCTGCCAATTTTTCGACTCCCTCAGTGGACTTTACATCTCGCCTCTCCACGTTCGTCCTTTCTACCCCAACACCCCCCCCCCCCCCCACATTCCGACCCCTTTTTACCATCCTCAGGTGTTGGAGAGGTGATCGGCGTTGGTCTTCCCCCGCGTTCCTCAGTGTTGTTTCGAAGAGGACTCTTACCTTCAATTTCTTTTTTTGTCATCCGCTCTTAGTTCTGTTTTCGGGGCCTTAATCCCTAGATGGTTTTAGATTTCATCGGTCTTCCTTCATGCCTCCAAACTGTTTCCCACAAACCTCGATACATCCTCTCTGAGCTTGTGGCTCATCCTGATCATTTCTTGGTAGTGATTTTTTAGCGTTTGCTTTGAGTCAGTTGTGAATACTAGTTCGTTTGGCTGCCGTAACGTCTTTATGTGAAGATAGACTCAATATCAACCCGGCATTTGGCTCCCATTCCATTTCCCTTTCTCCTGATGTGGAAACCTTGTATCTGGATTATGTCATCCTCTTCGTGACCCCGGTTTTCTTCCCTGCCCCAGTTGGTGCGTCTTAATGCCTCTAATCACTCTGGGCATGGTTTCCATGATGATTCTGGAAACAACCCCCTACGACGCTGGCCCATTTTCCCGTTTTTGCTTTCGGTGTTGCTGAAAACTTTGGTTATGATTTTCCTCCCACGCTCAGTATTTCCCTACTGGGATCAGACAATCCTTTGTTTCTTGCGGTTCGAGATTGTATGAAGATGCCCCTTTATCCATGTTTTTTTCAGCATCCTTTTGCGGCCGAATCGAAGCCTTGGCCGCGTATCTATCAGAACTAGGCATCTTTCCCCTTCAAGAGTTTTATTTTCGCGCCATAGTTGAAGGTCTATTTCCCCTCGGGCCTTTCCGTCCTGTGATGTCATTAAAAGCCAAGCTTCCGACGCCCCTCTTGGCGTTTGAACTAGACCCCCGTCCCTTTTGTTGCTCCCCCCGGCATTTCGTGTACTCCTCTCAGTTACAATCCTTACAGTTTCCCTCCCCATCTTTCCGGTATTTTACTGGAACTAACCGGCCTTCAGTGTTCCCTCGCATTCCTTACTGGCCCCTTCCCGTCACTCCCTTTCGCTGCTCCCCCAAAACCTTACTAATGTCGCATGGTGTCCTTCCTCAGATTCCCACCCCCCCCCCGAGTTCATCCTCTTTGGCTGTTCATGCTTTGCCGACGAGTAAGCGTTTAATGCTCTTGATTCTCCGCTAGCGACTACTCTTTTTTTGACTTGATGTTCTCAGGCCTTTCCAACTTTCTCGATCCATTATCGCATGGTCGGGCGGACGCATTGCCATTGTGCCTCCCTTTGATTTTGATGTTCTTTTCTCTCCTCTTCTTTCTGAGAAGGCTTTGTCAAGGCTTCCCCAATTTACCCGCAGTGCAAGATGGGAATCAGACCTCTGTGTTTTTAATTCTCATAATCTATGTTCGGAATGCCTCGGCTCCCAGAGACAACACTCGCCCCTGTCCCCGATTTTCTTTATCATTCGAGCACCAGTCTCGATTTTCTCTTTGTGAGTACTGTGAGCCCCCCTTAGTCCGCGCTATCCCGACCCTCCCCTCTCTTTGATTTGCCTGCCGGCATTCTCAGACTGTTAAAGAAGAATTGCTGCAGGAGGGACTTTACAGAAACGCCCGTTCGGATTGATTCCATTGCTCCCCTGGCGCCCGCTCCTACCTCCCCAGAGGACCTACACACACGGTTTACCTGATTTCCCGCAATCAATCCTTACCCTGCTATGCTCCCTATTCAATGTTCGAGCAGTGCAAACCCTGAACAGGATTCCCAGCTCATAGCCCTCCTCCCCCGCGCCCCCTACACATGGCCATCTTTTCCCCCCCCGTCCCCCCCCCTTCCCCCAATGCAAATTGTATTGTGCCTGACGCCCAGCTTGGTTCATTTATTTCAAATCTTCATCCCCCTTCCGTTGACGTCCTCGTTTTGCATTCTTTTATCATCGTTCATTCGGTTCGTATTTGTCGAACTTTTTTGGGAAACTATGACTTTTCGACCCCCTCGTTCCCGTTGGACTGCTATTCCGTCGCCCTGAAGGAGATCTCTTGTATGCCGAATGGGCGTCCTTCACCATTTGCCCTGTTCTCACTTTTTCTCCGACCGATATCAGCCTCCTGATCCTTGGATACTTGTACTCAATTTCTCTCTTTCTCCATGACCAGGTTCTCATTTACCAGCCCGGTCCATCACATCGCCGATTTTTCCCTCTACCCTATAAATTCATAATCATGTGATTTACGCCCCCGGCAATGTTATTAACCTCCGTTCTTCCCTCAAGTTGCTGAAAATTCTCTTGTGGTCCGTGTACATCAACCGCCTATCAAGTTTTCGCTACTTACTACGTCTAAGTCTTGTGATGTCGCCCCCGCATCAAGTTTTTTCCAACCTCCTGCTTTCAGGGCACTTCAGGTTCTGCCTTGAGTTCTGTTCCCCCCTTGCACACAACCTTAACCCCTTAAAACCTTGACCACCTGCGAGCTTCCATCTCCTGGCCCCAAGTGGCCTTGAAGCATCCAAGTACTTCGAGTGACCTCTTGTCTAATGTCAGCCCCCTCGATAGAAGGGCCCCAAATTTCCATAACTCCCCCCACAAAACGTCGGATGTGTGAGCGATGTCTCGTCACCCTTCCAGCAGCCGTTACTCACTTGTGGCCATTACTGCCATCCTTCAAACCTTTCCTTCAATCATCAAGTCCCTTCTCCCCGATGAACGCCAATTGTAGCCGCGCCTTGTTGCCTCCTTCAGTCCCGTTGCCATCGTAGTACCGATTTCATTCAGCCCCACTCTCCCTGGATTCCTCGACCCGATGCCGAAGCCCCCCTTCATCCTTGCACAGCGGTAGGAGTTCACTTGCTTTGTTTCACCACCAATTCCCCAGTCCCCATTTTCTTGATTTGTTTTTTTGTTTTCTTCTTTTTGCATACTTTCCCGTTTTTCCCGCGTCTCTTTTGCCTAATCTTAATGACCTAGTCCGTGTAGTGTATCTATCGTGTCACTAAATCTTCGCGTTTCTGTAGGACTTGCCCCTTCCCTTTATTAACCCACACTGAGTGACCTGCAGTTTCCTTTTTTAAGGAGGAGGCCCGCGAGGTCGGGTTTGGCGAGGAAGGGGCATTTGGACCTGTATCTTTGCGTGGGAGGAATGTGTCCTTTGTGTTTTGAGAACTCTTTCCCTACCCACTCATCTCAAGACGTTTCTTCTTTTGGACTGATTTGGAAATTCCCCTTTAGCTTTTTGGGAACTCGGGTGGTCCCTCGAGCGGCAGGAGCCTCTCATTGCTTTATAAATCTGGGCCGGTCTTATTTTTCATGCCTTCTACTTTTGGACGCGGATTATTTGTGACGTTATATACTCGTCAGCCCCTTCCTGTACTGCGCCCTTCCCGGCTGATTTGGAACCCTGCCTGGTGGTCGCGTGAGCACCCACATGCTCCCTTTCCTTCTTCATCAGAGCCATCCCCTTTTCTGACTTATGAGGGAATTTTGTTTCTCTGACGCGTCTGGAACCAATATTTCCCTTTTTGCCGAACTTTTCCCACATTTCGCCTGGTTTGCCGAGTCCCATCTGAAGTACCATGGATGTTAAAGACTGTTCCCCAACATCCCTTTATGTTGATTCCTGCGCGTATGCTCGGGATTTTTGTAAGGACATTCCCATAATTGAGTATTCCCAGCAGGCGTCTGATCTCTTGTTTCTGGCACCCGGTTGAAACGTTTTGAAGTCCCAGCCCTTTTCGAGGTACTCCTATTGTAGTTATCCCAAAGTTTGTTTCGTGCTAGTACCTTGAACTTTTTTCTCCCCCTTCCGATTTTCTCTTCTTTGCCCCACACTCCCCCCCATTTCCATTTCGTCACCGATAAGGATCCTCCCACCCGAACGGAATTACACCTGATTGAATGTTTCGAAATGATCCTATTTCGTCCTTCTGGTTGCGTGGGCCCTTTGACTTTGTCACTCCAAAAATGATGTTGACTACCAGTTGAGTTTCGAATCTTTCCCTCTGCTCCTTTGACTCTCGATTTTTTCCAAATTGATGTTTGCCTCTAAACACTGCAAGACATTGTCGGCTATTTTTTGGAACCTTCTCATTCTTTCCCGGATTCTGGGCGTCATTCTGTTCGCACGATAATGGACGACCTCCAGCGCGCTTCCTTTTCGGATGGAAAATTCCTCTTCGCTTTTCCTTCTTCCTTCTGATTCCTCCATTCCTCTTGGGCTGCCTTCTTTCTCAATTCCATCGCCCCTGCCCCTACAAGAGGTCTTTCTCCATTTTAGTCCGGACGTCTCC
>Ga0179593_1713376_pt1 | contig 10799 bp, 17 predicted proteins | sample CZODoug2_1_08_16_FD_185931 | JGI IMG/M metagenome (GOLD analysis project Ga0179593, IMG submission 185931) | Vadose zone soil fungal communities from Angelo Coast Range Reserve, California, USA - CZODoug2_1_08_16fungal (PacBio error correction) | ecosystem: Environmental > Terrestrial > Soil >... | reverse complement strand
CTTCCTTTCTTGTTTTCCTCCCTCACGAGCCCAGCAGCGTTTGGCCACTTTCCCCTCCTTTTTTTTTTTCTTTTCAAATAGAACTCTCCATACTGACGGTTTTTAAACGTACATATATCGTCCTCTCTCTTTCCTTTCCTACAAAAGTCTGGAAGGGCCCGGCTGGGTTCCCTTTTTTTTTTTCTTTTTTCTTTTCCTCTAGTGAACTAAGAGAGCAGTTCCCCTCTTTTCTCCTTCCCTTTTCCCCCTTTACATCCCAGGTATTGGAAACGTTGGTCGCGTAATCCGCAGGTTGCATTGCCCTCCTTTCCTTCCCCCCCCCGGTTGTTCTTTTTCCCTCTCCCCTTTCCCAGTTTTTGCTCGATGAGATGTTCTGATCGAAAGTGTAACCGGTGAAACATAGCCTATTTCCCTTTCCTTCTTTTTCTTTCGCAGAGAAAAGGAACATTCCTTTTCTCTTCTCCCGGGGCGCTCGGAGACTGGCAATGAAACGCCGGTCCCTCTTCTTTTTTTTTTCCCGTTTCTTGAAGACCCCCCCTCCTTTCCCTCCTGCCCCCATGACCTTGACACGCGTCTGTTCGCGATGTGTGGGAATCACTCCCCTTCCTCTTTTTTATTTCTTAAAAGAGTTCCTTCTTCCCTTTTTTTCCCCTCCTCTTTCGTTTTTGTGATTATTGACTCATGACTGCCCTAAGTACCAACTCTCTTTTTTCCACCCTCTAGGAATGTCCAGGATACTTTTTTTTCACGTGATATATTAAAACTTCTTGGCATGTTGGAAAGTTTTTTTTCTCCCCCCCCCCCTTCAGGGATTCCCCCCCCCCCCTTCCCCTTTTTTCTTTTTTTAGAGGTCACGTTGCCGGGGTTCTGCCCCCAAATATTCAAATCGCTAAACTCTTTCTTTTTTCCCCCCCCTGCTCACGCAATTTGGGCTTCCTCCCTCTTTTCTCTCACCCTTACCGATTCAATATGATTAGTGAATCGGGTAGCTATTCCCCCCTGGGAATTCATTGAAAGCGATTTTTCCCTTTGGAGGTGCTCCCTTTTTCTCCTTTTCCTTTTTGGTTTTTTGGAATTGTAAAGTTTGGGGGGCTCTTTTTTTTTTTTTCCCAGGGAAGAGACCCCTTCCTCGAAACTCAATCCCACCCCTTTTCTCTCTATATATTCTGCCTACCCCCCCCCCCCCCCTTTCCTTCAGGTAGAGTAAAATTCTTTTGTGTACATTGGGGTTTATGCAGAAAAAACTTTTTTTCTTGGAGGCGACCCCCCCCCTCCCCCCCTTTTCCCTATTTTGGAGAACTAGACGAACTCGACAAAGGCCACCCTTCCTTGTGGACCTCCCCCGAAGTAAGACGATTATGGGTGCCGTCCCACTCCGGTTTGCGTGTGCGTTCTCCTTCCTTCATCGAAAACGTCTCTTTTCTTCTTCCTTTCCCCCCAATTGTAATTAACTTACATAGTTATTGGTGCCTATTTCTATACTTTATGTTAGTCTAGCTTTGTTTCCCTCTTTTTTTTTTCCTTAAGAGAAAAACTCCCTCTTTCCCCCTCCTCCATTTCCTCTAACTCCTTTCCCATCCTTTATCGACCCCCACCCACCCCTTTTTTCCCTTGGGGGTAGGGGGACCCTCTCCCCTTTTCCCCTTTCGACGTGAAGATGTTCTAACGCTCTTTTTTCATCCACAATGTTTTTTCTTCACCCCCCCCCTTTCACAACTAGTTTGCCCCCCTCTTTTTTTTTTTTCCCCCCCCTTTTCCTTTTCGTCCGACGGAGGGGGTACCCCTTGGGCGTTTTTACAATTTGCCCAAACAACAATCAAAAAAAACACCCACGCACACCAGTTTTCCTCCTTTTCCCTTTTTACGGGCGTGAAGGAGCCTTCCTTCCCCCCTCCTCTTTTTCCGTTTTTCAAACAGCTCAAAGGAGGACGCTGTGGCCAGTCCCCCCCCCCTCCTCTTTAGCGGACAACGAGGCCTCCTTTTCTCTCCTTTTTCCTTTTTCTCTGGAAACGCGCGGAACTTCGTCGTCCGTTTTCGCGTGCCCAGCTTCACTTTTTTTCTTCTTCCCCCCCTCTTTCCGTCGAGATTGGATTCCCCCTTTCTTTTCCTTTCGTTGCAAGCGGCTTGACGATGGTGCAACGCCATTCCCCTTTCTCCCCCCTTCCTTTCACAGCAGCATTTTCCTTCTTCCTCCCCCGCGGACATTGCCGGCCGTCATCCACAACTCTTCCGTGCGAGTACGGAGCCCTCTTTTTTTCACGCCGTGTTACCGGCCACGTTTCTTTCCTTTCCCTTTAAGGTGAAGTTTGGTGGTCTTTTTTCTCTCTACTCTTCCCCTCTGCAAAGGTGTTTGCTTTCCACTTAGAGGATACCCCCCTTTCCCTTCTTCCGGAAAGAAGTCCCCCCCTCTTTCCCCCTCGAGATAATGCGTGTTTAAAGCCGAATCCTCTTGAAGTCTTGTCGTCAACTTCCCCTTTTTCCCTTCTTCTCAGTGGGCGTAGAACCCCCTTCCCCCCTCTTCTCCTGCCGTCGCCGTCGTAGTCCGCAACTTATTACATGCCAGCCTGTTTTTTCCCTTTTCCGCCAGAAAAAACGGCGCCCTCCCTTCTTCGTCTGAAAAACTTGTTGTGGCCGAGGATGTGGCGGTCTCCCTTTTTTCCCCCTTCCCGTCCCGTCGGAGGAAGAGAGCTCTCTTCCTTTCCTTTTTTTTTTTAGGAAGCGATACGACCAAGGAAGGATGTCCGGAAATATATGTGGCCCTCCTCCCTCTTCACATATAACAAAACCCAATAACGACGGCAATCCCCTTTCTTTCTAAGTGTTGAGGGTCTCCCCCCTTCTTCTTTCCTTGCAGAGAGAAGCCTGAATTGAGGATTTTCTCCCTTTTTCCCCTCAGGAGAAGGCCATTCTTCTCTCCCCCCTTCTTAAGAACAATTAGACGATTTAACGGAAAAATGGCGGTCTTTTTCCTCCCCCCCCCCCCTTCCTTTTTTCAAGAGGGGATTTAGGCTCCCTTCTTTTTTGGGTCTCCTTTTCCATGGACTCTTTTCTTCTCGTGAAGGGGCAAGTTTATCCCGAAGATGGACATTTCCTTTTGCAGAAATTTCCTTTCTCCTTCCCTTCACAACACGGGCAACGAACGTTCACGCTATTTCCGCCCCTTTGGCAGTTCCCTCTTTTTTTGTAGCTCCCGGCGGGAACCCTTCCTCTTTGTGACCCCCCCGCATGTCAGCGCCCCCTCCATGAACGAGAAGCCTTTTTTCCCGATTTGCGCAACCGGCACACTGGATGCGTTCCACCCCCCCCCTTCTTTTTTTTTTGCAACGAAGGGGGATTTTCCCCCCTTTTTTTTTTCTCCCTCCCTTCTATAGGCCGCGAAAATCTCACTGTGAACGCTTTTTCCCCCCCCCTTTCTACCTAAGTTAGAAGCGTTCCCTCCCCCCTCTCTCCTTGCGCGTCAACTTCGGCACGGGTCCGCTCCCCTATCGAGTGTTTTTCCCGTGCAGCTGGAAAAGCGTCCTCTTTCTTTTTATGAAAAACCTGCCTGCTGCCCATAAACGTGACCCTTTCTTTCCGCCAGAACGGAATCCCTTTTTTTTCCAAGGGGGCCCCCCCTTTGATTTGGCAACTTTCCCCTTGTGTTAACACCGCCGTCGGCCTCCCCCCTTTTTCCCTTTCTTCTTTCAACGCGGTGGCTCGGCCTTTTTTTTTTCCCCTCCCGCCAAAAAAAAAACTTTTTTCCCAAGAGATGTTAGACTTGAACCGTTCCCCTTCTCCGTTTCGACACTTTTTTTCCCCCCCCCCCCCCTACCCCCACCATTTTTGTACGTTCTGACACGACAGGGTTTTTTTTTCGATAAATATACAGTCTTTTTTTCCCTTCCTCTTCCTTGGAGGAGGGGGACAGTGGGGCCGGCTTTTTCCGTTGGGCTCGGACTCCCTTCGAGAGCTTTTTTCTGACCTATCAAAAGGCTATCCCCTTCTTCTTTCCCCCATAACTATTTAAGTTTAAATTCCCCCCCTTTTCTTCTTCCCCCTCGAACGCGAAGAGACGATACTGTTTGCCCTTGACGTTGAATATAACCCCTCCCCCCCCACCCAACAGAGGGGCCGGCCCCCCCCCCTCCCCCTCTTTGTATGTGCCACACTTCCCCCCCTCCCCTCTTAAGATTGGCCGTTGTATCTGGCTTCTAGTTCTTCTCCCTTTTTCCCTCCTCTGTGATTTCTTTTTTTTCCGCTCCAAAGGAAGTAAGACTTTTTTCTCCTAAAAACCCCCCCCCCTCCCCTCCTAGGAAGGAAAGGGGAAGTGGTTCCTTCCCCTCTCGCTAGATTCGCGCGAGACTTTGGGGGGGGCTTTTTTTCCTCTTTTTGGCGAGGACAGCGGTCCACGGATTGAGCGTTCTTTTCCCCCTTTCCCCATGGAAACAAAAACCCACTCCTCTTCGGCCCTTCTCTCTTTTTTTCTTCCCGAATTCCCGAAATAGCTAAACCTGTTCCTAATCCGTTAATTCGTAAGGGTGTCCCCGTTCGTCTGTCGATGGAAGAAAAAAGTGCTTTTCTCCCTTTCCGGAAGAGGGCAGGTAGCGATTTGAATTTTGGGGGCAAGTCCTCCCCCCGTGAACTATATGAGACCCTCTCCTTTCTTTTCCCTAGCAGCCAAACTTTCCAAACATGCACTGATTCCCCGAATAACCACGTGGAACTCTTTTTTTTTTCCTCCTTCCTCCCTTCAGAATAGTCCGGAGCGTGCCCCCCTCTTTTCCGGATGCAGTCAGAGTCAAGACCAAAAAGCGGCCTTCCTCCCTTCCATGATTCAGCTGAGAAACCCCTTTTTCCCCTCCCCCCCCCATTTTTAAGATTGAGTTCCCACCACATTCGCGCCCTCCGCGTTTCCCCCCCCTTTCCCCTTGCGAATATGGAACCCCCCCTCTTCCTTCCTAGGCCATAGACGCCCCTCTTCAGCCCTATCCCGGAGTTTAATTTACAGTCGCCTCTTTCCCCTTCCCCCCCCCTTTCTCCCAGGCTAGTACTGTCTTCGGCTGATCCCTCTAAGTGTTCCTTATCCTTTTTCTTTTCCAAGTACTTCCTTTCTCTCTTTTTCTTTCTCTCTCCCAAAACTGGTCTGTCAGAAGGTAGGGTTATGCGTCGTGAAGACCCCCCTTTTTTTCCTTCCTAGATGGAAATGCAAATTTCTTCGCTCGACAAAAAGTTTCACTAAACTGGGCTGTAAAAATGCGTTTCCGGTTCTCCCCCTTTTCCCCTGCGATAGCGGAGGAACCTCCCTTTTCCCTTTTCCCTCCCCCCTGAACAATCTTTTTTTTTTTTCGTTTCCCTTTTCAGCACTTTCCCTTTTTTTCCCCTTCCCCCCTTTCCCGTAGGGATAGTTCTTGATTGACCCAGGGCCGGGAACCGCCCGCAAACACTTCGTTCACTTTGCTTTTTTCCCCACAATCGGCCAAGCCTCTTTTTTTTTGTTTGCGAGAGATTCTGCTTGGTGATGTTCGTTGCAGACTTACTCGCCCGAAGCGTTTGGTCTTTCCCCCCTTTCTTCTTTTTTTTTTTTCTGTCAAATGCAGAACGATCCCTTTTTTCTCTTCCTTCTCTTTCCCCTCTGCGCCCGGGGCTGAAAAGGCCTACCAAATTGTCTGGAGCCTTCTTTCTCCTTTTCTTTTTTTTGTCCTTAACTTCCCCCCCTTCTCCCTTGGAACGACTATATTGCATCGAAGAGCCGGAGACCCCCTTTACCCCTTTCCCCTTGGTCGAGAGAATCCGGCAGTTCCTTTCCTCCCCCCCCGCTCCCAACCCCAGTTTGTCTCCCGAAGCACTTATCCCTACCTTATAGACCCCCTTTCTTTTTCTTCTACTCCAATGGAAGGAAGGTGACCCCCTTTTTCCATTCCACACCTTAGGAAGTTAGCCGTCAGACAAGGAATCTGCCTGGGAGACTGGGCGCTCGGAGAAACGGGAAATTTCCCCTTTCTTTTTTCTCCTCTTTTTGCGTCCCGATGCTCTGCCCTACCATCCCCCGATTCAAAGAACGCAATGACTTTTTCCTCTCCTTTTGTGGGAAATCAAAGACTTCCTCTTCCCTTCTTTTCTTAAAGAGTTCCAGCGGAATCAGCCTGCAGAGCGTCTGCCGCTTTTGTTTCCTCCTGCAAGAAGTCAAACCTCCCTTTTTCCCCTGTCCTATATGAATGAGTCCGGCTTCAAACCCAGAGTTCCACTCTCCCTCCTTGCATGTTGAAAGTGGATTCCTTTCCCTTCTTCCCCCCGGTAGCGGCGCGAGGGTCACCGTTGCCGGGGTTCTTTTTCCCATCGAGAAATCCCCCCTCCCTCAAAGTTGTGTTCACACAGTGATCACACCCTTTGGGATTCCAGCGAACGTCTTTTTTCCCTTTCCCCCTCCACCCTTAAGAATTTCAAGATGATTCTTCCCTCTTCCTTCTTTCTTGGGAATTCAATGAAGCGGACCATCGCGGTTTGAATTCTTGGGCTGGGGCCCCTGAGTGGGGTTTGTTGGATTTTCCATTTTTTTTTTTCCGCTGTCCTAGCCCCATTGCTCGAAACCTCCCAACTTTCCTCTTCCCTCCCCCCTTCCAAATGTAAGAAAGGTTAGCGTCCCCCTTTTTTTTTTTCTGTGCCGAAAAAAAGGGCGTATTTCCTTTGGAGGCGTTTACCAACTCACAGAGCCCTCCCTCTCCCTAGAAGACCTCTTTTTTCCCCCCCTTCCATCTGAAGCTTGAACTTTTGTCGGGTGTCCCCCCTAAAGCCTCTTGGTGACGGACACCGCCGGTTGCTTTTTTCCCACTTCATAGAAAACGTATCGTCCTTTCTTCCCCCCTGTTATTTAACTTAAAATAGTGGACAGACTTTCGTCTAGATTTTGATAGTCAGACTCTTTTTCGTAGGGGAAGAGCCAACCTACCATCCCCCCTGTCCACCAGAAGCCAAGGGAATCTAAACCTCCTCCTCCCCCCACAAACTAACCCCGGTCTGTCAATCCTTTACCCAGGTGGGGGTAGGGTCCGTGGCGGGAATTTTCGAAGTGAAGAGTTCTAACCGTCTTCTTTTTCTGTTTTCTTCACATTACAGACTCCCCTTCCCCCCCTTTCCCCCTTCTTTTTGAAATCAAGTCGTTGCGCACTCTTTTTTCCCGACGGAGGTTTACCCTTGGGCGCTACCACATTGGCCCAAAATCAGGGCTTTTCCTTTTTTCTTCCCGGGAGGCGGGCGTGCACGGAGCCTTCCTCAACTCTGAATGGTTTTCCCTTTCAAACCGCTCAAGGAGGAAGAGGGGCCGTCCCCCCCCCCGATCTTGGTAGCGGACCGAGGCCGGTGGCCCGCATGTTCTTTATCTGGAAAAGAGGCCCCCCTTCTTCCTCCCTTTTTTGCGAGTGACAGCTTCCCACAGTGATTCCGTCGGATGGAGTTAAACCCCCCCCCTCCGTGTCCAGCGGCTTGAAGATGGTGTGCCAGCATCCCCCAACGGTTGGCCGTTGCGGCCTCCCATCAGCATCGGCGGCAGAGTTAATGTTGCTTTAAATGGCGGCAGTCATCCCCACAAATCGCCCGCCAGTCCGCGCGCTTCCCTCCCCTTATTCCGGCAAAGCATTGGCGGGCCTTCCGTGACGTTGTGTGATAGAGCTTTTGGCTCCCGGAACGGTGCCAAGGTTTCCTCGGGATAAAAGTGAAAATGTTTCCCTCCGCTCGGGCAGACGTAATATCCCCTGTCAAGAAAAATCAAAAAACCCCCCTTCGTGTTTCAAGCAGAAATCACGCGGGTTTTCCTTCGTTTCAAACGTGACGTCCCCATTGAGAAATCTCCGAAAAATTAGTCTTGAACCCTTTCCGTCGCAGTCTAGTAAGAAACGGAGATTCCAACCAGCCTGCTCGTCATCATGAAACCGTTTTTTTCCCAACGGAGACATGGAACCGTGCCGTCTTTCCTGATGAGGGGCGGTGTTTCCCCAGGCAATGATTTCCGGGGCCCGTCATGATCTAGACGGTGGCCTCCTCCCCCCTTTTTTTTCGGAGATTATGACGACGACGGCTGGCCCCGGACATTCTTTTGCTTCCGCCCGATACCTATACCACAACCCCCTCTTCACCGATGTGCCGTTGTTTTCGGCGTTTTCTGAAGGGCGCGATTTTCTATACCGTTGCGGAATAAGACTGCCGCCCGGAAGTTCTCGATCTTTCCATCCCCGAACTTCGACGATGTACGTGGCCTACGTTTGGGGAAGACAGACTCTTCCCTCTGGGATTCTTGACCACTTTCTGGGTGGTGTAATGTTTCTTGACGTGTCCCCTCCGGATCCACGATCTTTCTTTTTTGCCACGTTTATAAAGAAGTGGACATCTCAGCAATTCAGGGAGCCACCTCTCCTAGAATCACAACACGTCACTTCCTATATATGGAAAGAAACTTGGCCGGGAATCCACGGGCGTCTCTCCGGCTCGCTTCCGTAGGAGATTTGTTGGGAATGTCCTCCGCATGTCAGCGTTTCTCCCTCAACTTCCCTCGCTGTGAAACGATTTGCGCAAACTTTTTTTTGTTCCACACCATCGGCAGCCGCTTTGCAACGGCCGGCTCCCTTGTGAACCCCCTCCTCTCCAGAGGCGCGAAGCTCCCCCCTCCCACTTCGTCGGACAGTTCGACAGCGTTCATCAGCTCCTTTTTTTTTTTACCAACTTCGGAAGAGGGTCCGCCTACCCCTTTTGGTGGCAGTGCGCTGGCCCAGAGGCCTCCTTTCTCTTTTTGAAACCTGCCTTCTGCCCCCCCCTTTGAAGGAATTTTTTTCCCCACGCACGGCACGAAGGGATCCTCTTTGCTTCAACCCCTGATTGTTCCCCTTTTTCCGGGGTAACCCCCTCCTTTCTTTTTTCTTTTTTCCCTGAAACGACTTGCTTTTTCCCCACGAGTTGTTTTGTGTAGCGGCCGTGTTTTTTTCTTTTTGAAGGTGAAGAAAAAGAACCTCCCCCCAGGTTGCAGTTCTCCCCTAGAAATCGGCAGTTGAACATTGAGACGTTCCAGCCCTCCTTGCCCCCTCCCCCCCCTTTTTTTTCTCCCCCTTTGTTCGTGGGTGGGGCGGCTCAAGTCCTTCTGGTTAGAGGAAAAGTGGCTTCTTTTGCCGTTTTCCGTGTTGTCTTTTCTTTGGGCTCGGAACGCTTCGGACGAGAGCGGCCTCTGACTATTCAAAAGCTAGATCACCTCCCTTTTTTCTCATCTGTCCCCCTCTTTTTTCTATTAAACAAGTGGTTTGACTTCTTAGCGAGAGGACGATACGTTTTTCTATGAAGTTGTACTCTACCCTCCCCTCCCCTTAGTGGCCGGCACCCCTCCACTTTCTGTGGGTTCTCCCCGCCCAATTTCCATTTCTTTCCGTTGTCGAGGGCTTCTCTTCATCAGGGTGTAACTCTTGCGTTTTTCTTGTCTCCCTTTTCCCTTCCCCCTATACGCCATGTTTCTTTTCCCCCCCCAATTGACAAAAACGCCTTTTCTCCCCGGAATGAAATTTGGTCCGTTTTTTCTAAAGATTCCCTTGAGAGAGAGGCTCCCCTGTGGGGTCGATTTTCTCTTAGGTGGGGGCGATTCATTTCAAAAGAGAGAGCTTCCCTTAACTTCTCCCCCTCCCCCCCCCCTAATGAAGAGAATGACTCTTTTTCCTTTTTTCCCCCAGATTCCCCCCTCTTCCCCTCCTGAATTAAAAGAAATAGCTACATCCCCCTTTTTCCTCCCCTAATTGGTGGGGGAGAATTCCCGATTTCTACTTTCCGCTTCAGCTTTCCTCCCCCTCCTCTCCTGGTTGATGAACCCCCCTTTTTTCCTTTTTCCTCTTTCAGGTGAGAGATTTGAACTTTTTCCTCCCCCCCTTTTTATTTTTCCCGTGACCTATATGAGACGTCCCCTTTCTCTCTGTCAATTAGAGAAAATGTTCCCCCCTTTTGGCTCCTCCCTTTTTTTTCTCGGGTTTTTTTTCCTCTTCCGAAGGAAGAATCTTCCTTCTCGCTCTTTTTTTTTTTTTTTCCCCCCTTCCCATAGGAAAGAATCCCCCCCCGATAGCAAGGATTCTTTTTCCCTTTTTTTCCCCTCTCTTTTACTCCCCCCCCCCTATCTTAAGTCTTGATTTCCCCCCCCTCCTCCCCTCCTTTTGTCAAGGTTTAATTGCCCCTCCTTCTTTTTAAGTTCCCTCTCCTCTTACAAGCACAATCGACGACGATCACGTTCTCCCCCCCCTTCCTCCCCTCGGAGACACGGTATACAATATTTCTCCCTCCTTGTATCCTTTTTCCTTTGTGTTCCTGACCGCTGGGCGATTAGGTATTTTTTTTTTCCTCTTCCCCCCTGAAATATCATCGAGAAAAAACCCTTTTCTTCCCTCTTTTTTTTTTTTTATCCTTTTGAATTCCGAGCTTGAAATGCCCCTTCTTAGAGGGAGCCCCCCTCCCTGTTCCCTCTCCCCCCCTTCGCCCGGGAGGAAACGTGATTAAGGACCCCTCCTTCCCCTCCCCATGAAACCATATGAGGACGGCCCCCCCCCCCCTTCTTCCCTGCCTCTCTTAAACGATATTATTCCCCCTTCCCATTTCTTTCTAGTCTGATTTGAACCAGGCCGTTCCCCCCTTCGTTCCCCCTTTTGCTATTTGCGTCTGAAAAAAACATCAGCCAATCCTTTCCTTTTTTTTTGTTTCTCGCGAGTCTGAGTGGAGATGTGGTTGCCTCCTCTTCTCCCAAGTTTGTTTTTTTGGGTCAAATCAGAACTATCCCTACTGAAAGATGGTTCTTTCCGCGAGCAGGG
>Ga0179593_1683674_pt1 | contig 10799 bp, 9 predicted proteins | sample CZODoug2_1_08_16_FD_185931 | JGI IMG/M metagenome (GOLD analysis project Ga0179593, IMG submission 185931) | Vadose zone soil fungal communities from Angelo Coast Range Reserve, California, USA - CZODoug2_1_08_16fungal (PacBio error correction) | ecosystem: Environmental > Terrestrial > Soil >... | reverse complement strand
GGTTTTTTTTCCCCGAATTAAGTGGGAGGCCCCCCCCTCGACAATAAAGGGCTCCCCCTCTTTGTCCCTCCTGCTTGGACCTGAATTTTTTGAGAAGGAACTTTATTTAGGCTTTCTTTTAATAATGGGGTATCTTTTTCCCTCCACTTGGGAGTTCCCTAAGGGTTGTTCTTCCCTGCGATGGCTTATGAAACCTGAGAAGTGCTGCCGCCTTGGTACTAGTCCCCCCCCTTCCCTTGTCCTCCCCTCTTCAATCCTAATCTAGCTGTACTAGTGGTAGCTCATCTAGTGACTCCCCCCCCCTCCCGGATTTCCTCCCTTGCCTTTCATTTTATGGTGAAAATTCCGGAGAGTTTGACTCCCTATCAGAATCCTCCCCGGGTACTTGTCCCCTTGACTTTCTTGGGCTGCACCGTTGAGAAACCCCTCCAAGGAGGAAATTTCCTTTTTTCAGGAGTCCAGTTCATTACAACGTAGTTTTCAGAGCTAGAAAAAGGGCTGTTAAACGTCCCCCACCGTGTCTCTGGGTCGTATTGGCACGTGCATAATCTCCTTCACCTCCTACAAGGTTTTTCCATTTTTTCATGGTGTTCCTTCCTTCCAACGTACCTCTAGGCCTCCGTAAGAAACGGCCTGTGAAACTGAAACCCCTCTGCGCTAGGAAAAAATTGATACTACCCTTAAGGTGACCCTTCTTTGAATTGGAAAACCTCAGTACTGCTTGCCAGGTCTTTTACCGTGATGAAATGGGTTTTCCTTGGTCCCTCGCCCCCCCCTGCACACTAGGATGAGTCGGGACTCCTAGGTACTTTTCCTTAGAGTACCTCCCCCCCGCAATATTTCGCTAATAGTTTCTGAAAAAGCTAGTGATTTCCCAAGCGTCCCTTGCGAATTTGAGGGTCCTTCTTAGCAGGTCGGTGTCGATTCCCAACCCTGTGTCCCTGAAACTCTTCTTGTAAAGCCCACTGCGAGGAGGAGCACAGTCAAACCCCCGAATACTTTTAACTTTCAGAGGTTCAGCTGGGAAGACGTGTTGAGAACCACTAAGAGACCATTGAGAACAAGCAAATTCCAGCACCCTATCCCCCAACATCCCAAGACCCCCCCACATGATTGTGTTTTCCCCTTACTCAATGGCTCACATTTTTTTCCTACGAATTGCCTCTAGGAAAGCCTTTTAGCTGGAGATTTTTTGTTCCTCTTGTAACACGGTTTCTTGTTCCTAGTTTTCCTTTTGTTGATGATTTTGCGAACCCAACACTGCTGCCATGACCTGAAGTCAGGAACCCTAAGTACAATTTTTTGTCATAGATCCCCGTTTAGACCCGATTTATATGACCAAGAAACATGTAGGAAGTCCCTGAGAATGTTTAGACGTCCCTGATTCGTTAGATTCATTCCCGGAGAATTTTCCTTTCTTCTGAATCCCGTGCTGATATGAGGTGATACAGGGACTTCCTGCGAGATTTCCCCAGGTGGATTTTTTCAATAAAACCCCGAAACCCCAGGTTTTTTCCAAGCCCTTTTATGGTTTAAAATAACTTGAATATTGCTCGATTGCTCAAGGTAGTAGCCCTCGGAGCAGCTTCCCCACGGCTCAGTAGAATCACCTTTTTGGGTATCTTGTGATTCTCGACTTTTTTTTTTCGTGCCCTCGAAACGGGACCCAGCAGCCTTCCTTTTTGCGGAGTTCGCCTTCCGAAGTATGTGAAATATAGTAATTTTTCTGTAGGGATTGCTTTTTCCAATTTTCTGACAGCCCAAATCATTCTTTGAAGAGACGTCCTCCCCAATCTGGGAGTTCCCCCTAGTATCCTTTTTTCTCCCAACTTTTAGAGGCAGGCTTTCCTCCCGAAAAATTTTTTAGCACGTTGCGTCTTTGCCCTCTTTAGCTCCCCTGACAAAACATTCTTTCAGGCTTTGTATCCCCTTGTTCTTTCCCGTTGACCTCTGTCCGGCTTTTCCGCGGGAAGTCCCTGACGATCCCTCTGCTCTGACCCATAGGACGTTAAAACTTAGGCGCGAATGCCTTTCTCCTCAAGCTTAACCTTTAGAGAGTGATTCCTTTCGAGACTTATTACTTTGGAGCCCAGCCCGGAGACCTTACTTGCTCCCTAGGCACCCGTTCTAAACTTGCATGTTTTGATCTAGGGCCCACTAGAGATATGGTCCGAGAAGCTCTTAACTCCTTCTTCGTTCGCCCCCACTAGTAGCTGGTTCTCGTGGCAAGAGACTCAACAGAAGTACTTTTATTCGCTGACTCCCTTGGTTCATGTGGTTCCAAATTTAAAAGAGCTCCTTGTGGACCCCCTTACCCCAATTCTTTGTGGTCGCCTAAAGAAATTCTCCCAGAAATTCAAGTCAGTAGACTGAGCCCCATTATTATCCTTCCCAGATTGCCCCCAAGTTAGTGCTAAGCCCCTCATGGGAAGTACTTTCTTGGTTTCCTAGTTCCTATTGAATGTTTCCCCCCCCCCCTGACCCTTTTCTTTATTTTCCTCACTATTGGGAGGAGGTTTTTGGAGTAATACTTTCTTTTCCTAATATCCGAGATATTACCTCTGGTGTAACCTCCTTCCCAATCTTCCGAGGCGGAAAGGCTTATGATAAGACTTTTTCATCTAGTTTCCGATTCCTGATTCTGATATCACACTTCCTCCCCTTATTAGTTTTCTCCTGGGAACATATAGGAGAACGCGCCTTCAGACATAGCCCTCGAGAGACCCAGTCCTGAGTATTACCCCGGGGGAGGGAGAGGGAACTTCTGTTGTAGACCCTCGCCCCTGTCCGCTACCTACCGTCCCTACCGCTACCTGACCCAGGACGTAGCGTGTCCCTCCCCCCTAATTTCCTCCCATCTCTATCTGCCCCGCTTCCTTCTTTCTCCTCCTCCTTTCACATACTCCACCCGCCTCTCCCGCCCCCCCCCCGCCACACCTTTTCTCTTTCATCCCCACTCCCCTCCTCTCGAACCCCCTCTGCCCCCTCCCCCCCCTCGCCCTCCCCACCTCCCTTGGTCCTCTCCCCTCCCTTCTTCCCTCGGTCCTTCCCCCCCCCCATACTCTTCCTCTACACCAAACCACTCCTCTCCTTCCATCACCGTAATCTCCCCCCACTCCTCCTTCCCCCCTTCTCGCCCCCACCCACTACCCCCCCCCCCTTTACTCCCACCCTACTAACCTCTTCCTGATTTCCCCCCCTTAAACATGAACCACCTCCAGGAGCGGGTAAGGCGCGACTACCCAAAACTTCAAAACTCACACACAGCCGCTCCCCTTAAACGAAAGCAACCCCCCCCAAGATGGAGGCCGCGATCTTGCAAACAAGAAGAGAACCCCCAAGGCGATTTGTCGCCCTGATTTTTAGATCCCCCCCCTTGGGACGCCCTTGGTCCGGAGCAAGATCGGCCCCATCCGATTAAGTATTTGTCATTTTTCCCGTTCTCATCCTTCCCAGGATACCGCACGAGGCCCTCACCTGTTTCCTCGTAGCTTCCCTGTCCCTCCTCCTAAACTTTGCCGGATCGATCTTTCTTCCGCGGACCTTCTCTTTGGGCCGTTACACTCTCGATCCCTTTCGCCTTTTTGCGAAGCCCCGAAAACACCTCCTTGCCCCTCTCTTCCCCTTTTTTGCAAAGAACCCATTTGAACCTCCCTAAATTTCCCTTTTGTGGTTGCCTCCTAAATGACTTTCTTTACTTCCGTAGACCCCTGCTCCCGTCGGGTGGCTGCGCTTTCTCCGAGTTGGGGATGCGGCCCCCCCAGCGCAGAGAGAGTTTTTTGCGGCTCCCTGGGCCGCTTGCTGGCCTGACCGGACCTTACCAGAGAGGCTCCTCCCCCGACAGTCCTTGTGCGCTGGGCGATTCCCCTCTGCCTGCCGTCCTTCCTAGGTCCCTTTTTATCTTCTCCGTCTCAACGTCGAAAACCTCGGTTTACTGCTTTTTTTCCAGGTGTCGAACGGGCACCTTTACGAGACCCCCTCCCCAAAGCAGATTACCAGAAAAGATAGTGACTCCTTGGCGCACCCCTGACCTCTTCTTCATCCGACAAAAGTAGTCCCTTTTTCTTAAGAGGATCCCCTTGAACTACGCCCTCTGATCCCCCCTTTCTTGTCAGAATGGGTGTCCGGAAGGGTATTCTCTTCTGAAAAATGAGTTTTTTATCCTCTCGGAAAGGGTCTCGAAAGGGCTTCACTTTCGAGAGCTCCTCACCGACGTTGCGTCCTCAAGTTTTTTACAGGTCCTGGACTGAAGGTTCTCTCCGATAACGTAACCCCTTTTCCTGCCGTCCCTCAAGCGTTGCAGCATGGGAAGTCCTCTGCGATTTTCGTTTCTTCTCCTTACTTACCTTTGGATTTTAGGCTTAAAGAGGACGTCTTTTCTTTAGAAATCTGGTTTTTTTTTCAGCCACCCCCCCCAGAACACTTAACTTCCCCCTCGAAACTTCTGCGGTTTTTTTTCACCCCCCCCCGCCCCCCTTGCAATAGAAAGTTGCCGGTCCTCTTCTCTTTCTGCTTCACGTGGCTGTCTGAATTGGCGTTCACTCCCCGCCCTCAGCTGTTTTTTTTTTTGGTTGGTTGGTGTTATGGGTCCCTTCTTTTCTTTCCGGGAGTAATTTCTAGAGAAGAACTTTTCCGGGTCCCTTCACCAGCCATTGCTCCCAGTCCAGAGAGTAGGACTTGGGAACCGTTTTAAAGGAAGCTCTATCAGCCACGCTTTGGGCTTCCTTCTTTGGTCCGCCGACAGGCGCTAATGTCGGGGCTTCCTCCCTTGTGGCCTTCCTTTACTGGTCATGGAAAAGTATTTTCGCGCCACTTGAGTTCCCGACTTTTCGACTTTTTCGCCTAGGCTTTCTCCTTTTCAATCTCCGGTCTTTGTTTGCTTTTTTTCTTGACGGCTCATTTCCCCGGCACTCCGGCGATCCTCCCTTTACAGATCGGCGCCGAGGTTGCCCCCGAGACCTCACGCGTTTCCTTTGTGTCCGTTCAGGAAGTCACTTTTAAGGGTCGTTTTTTGTCAGGAGTTTCGTCCCCCTCTCGGTCCCCGGTTGTGCCCAAGTGACCGTTTTCGTACAAGTTTTAATTCCCGAAGTGTGGAAATTGGGCGAAGAAGGACCCCACTTCCTGAAGCTTGGTTGTCAGCATCCCTCCCATCTTCCTCGTTCAGCCCTTCCTCTGCGTCCAAGTCCGGCAATTTCCGTTGACGGGCAGAGTAGCTTTTTCCCACCTGAAATTAGACGGTTTGGAAGAACTTTTTTTTTTTCAGCTAAGGTGGCCCCCCTTCACTTTTTCAAGATTCTTCCTTTATTAGAGAGCACCTCTGTGGGGGGGGTTTTAATGCACTTCAGAAAACCCCCTTCCCCCAGTCCCCTTTGGTAGAAAGTTCTTTTCGAGCGAGGGCTCACTAGAGGTTTTCAAACCCGGTCTGGGAGTACCTATAAGAGACTTTTCTTTCCTCGTATTCGAGTCCCCCTCCCCTCGGCCCCCCCCCAGCAAAACTTCTCTGCAAGGAGAGTTTCTTCCCCCATAGGGCCCCCCAAACCGGATTTCTGCTGCTTTGTTCCCCCTCTAAGGTCCCCCCCAGGAAAAACACTCCGAAAGAAGTAACCTTATGACGTCTCCCCCCTTTCTAACCCCCCTGGCCTCTCCCGATTCTGATACCTTGATGGTCATGATGGAAGAACAATGAATTTTTTTTCTCCGAAACAATCTCCAGATTTTAATCATCCCTCCTTTTTTGATATTTCTCTCTCCTTTTCCGTTCTCGGGGGGCGGCCATACCCTTAACCCTTAGAATATGAAAACGTTGGCCTGCTTTCAGCTTTTGGAGAATGAATGACCTTCCCTTTTCGGAATTCTTCCCTTCATTGGTTCCCCTTCTTTTCCCCCCTTGCCAAGGGAGCCCCCAAGCCAATAAGGTTTTTCCTTGAAAGATTCTCTGCACAACGTTTCGTCGTCCTTCTTTCCCCCCCCCCCCCACCGGCGTACCGGACGATGCACTCCTCGGGTCTTTCACCTGACGGTCCTTTTTCTAGACCTTAGACCGCCCGCGCTCCTCGGTTCCAGGTTCTGTTTTTCACTTTCTTCCCCCGGATTCTCCGAAGTTTTCTTAGCTGTACCCCTTTACGGGAACGTTTCGATGGGATTACCCCCTCTTCCCCCCCCGCATACCCTTCTCGGTTAATGGTTCGGCGGAGCCGGGAATGAATATTTTTAAGGCCGTGGATCCATTTGCCCCAGGATACGATTGATGGAAAGTTCCCTCTGCTCTAACGTCCTCCGTATTTTTTCCTGAGCAGACAAGGGAAGGAAACCTCTTTGAACTCCGCCAAGACCCTTTAAGGTTTCCCCTGTGGGCTTTAACCTCTCGATGGGTGCCTAGTCTTTCCCCGCAGACGACCTTTCACACTTTTCTGACCTTCTGGACAAAAACCGCCGCTGTAAGGTTCTTGAGGTAAACCCCTGCCCTCGCAACTTTGGCTCCTTTCCCTGAGCTCCCCTAATAAATAAAAAATGATCTGACTGATAGGAGGCACTCAGTATTCGTTTCCCTCACCGAGAATGTACAACCGAATAACCTGGTCTCTCCAATGACCCCTGAGATTTCTTTTTAACACCAGACGGAGATACCCTGAGTTTATAGAATTCATTACCCACTCTGTTAAAAAATGGACTCTTCATAGATGATCCCGGGCCTTTTCGGTCGACCCCCCCTGTACGCCCTTTCCCCCACCGTACCTATTGAGGGTCGTTCGCTAGGGTTTGATCCAAAGTCCTTCTTCCCCTTTCCAAGCTCTCGACTTCCAACACGCTTTCCCCCCAACGACAAATGTGCAGGTTTTTTTGGAGTTTTCCGCACTCTATAACACGGGCTCCACAGCTCGACTGGTCCTCCCCGGTACTGGTCAGTCGGTTTTGTGACGGTACAAACGTCCCTTCTCGGTTATCCTTCAGGGGGTTTTCCCAAACCACACGGCTTTTTCTCCTGACTGGTTCTCAACTCTTTTTCAGTCTTTTCCTGCGACGCTCCGATGATGTAGCGCAGCCACCCCCCACCGCTTTAGGCCTTTTCCTCCTCCCATTTGTTCCTTCTGGCTTCTTCGCTTAAGTCCAGGATCTGTCGACCGTCGTGTCCTTGCGGAATCCTATGAGGGTAGCTCCCCTGGTTCTCTTTGTTCGTGGATCCCTAAGGTTGCGGTCTACCTCCTCAAGAGGCCCTCACTTTTATCTAACCATCATGAAGAGTTGAGTTGAGAGTCTCAATTCGATTATAATTAGCGCCCTTTCACAAAATTTGTCGAAACTATCTTTTTTCTTCTCAGGATTGGATCGTGCTTTTCGACCAACTGACCCCGGAAAACGCCCCCCCAGCGCTGTGTTTTCACATTTTCCTCCCCCAGGGGACATCTTCGTCCTTGAGGTTTTTCGCTACCTCTCCAAGTCCCCGCCTTTTACCGCGGAGGAGCTTCGGGAACCCTCCCGAAATCGTGCACTCTTTTCCCCACTCTTCGCTAATGTCGCGATAAAACCTGGGAGGTCTCCGCAACCCTTCTTCCTTTCTAAAGATGGTTTGGTCCCGTCCCTAGTCGTCGACGCCCACGGAAACACCCTTCTCCCTTATGGAACGTTCCTTGGGGACTTTTCTCCAATGGTCTGAAGTTGGGTGCTGAACCGCCAGATGAGATCTGATAAATTGTCTTTTTCTCCGGCCGTTTCCCCAAGTAGGCCGAGAATTGTTCCGTGCACTCCAGCCTACCTGTATTTGATCGGCCCCCCTTTCCCGACGAAGGCCCCTTTCCTTCCCTTGACGGTATAAGGTACTCCCTCCCCCGGAAACTTTTTTTTTGCCGTAGATACTTCGGTCCTCCGGGCGCTCTCCTTTCTTCTCAGAACTTCTCCTGCTAACCCTGTTCAGGAAATCGTCTTGCAGGATGGGTTCGTATTCCGCCCAGTTCACTTTTTTTCTTAGCGGACTCCTTTCTGGTAAGCCCTGGACCGCGATGCGGGCTTTTTTCGGAAGCTCTAGATGATTTTCCCCTGGGGGACCCATCTTTTCACCTGACCTTTCAGAACGCGCCCCGGGTGAGTTAGAGCCTTTATCAGTTCGTGCGTTTTTCACGCCCTACTGGGAGTGCATGGTGCTTCGCTGCGGAATCGGGCTCCCCGTTCCTTCTGGCTGAGAAGCTATCTCCTAGGTGGGAACTTTTTCCTCAGTGTACTTTTTTACTCTCTCCCCCCTTAAGTTGTTGTCTGTTCTCTCTTTCCGCCTGTATCCACCCCCCCAAAAAGAATGATCTCTTTAAATGCTCTTTTAAGCCCATTCCCGAGGGAAATCCTTCCTCTAAGCCCCTCTGAGCTCTAATGGAAATTATTAGGCCCCTTTTCCCAAACCTTGCGCAAAGCCTTCCCTGACTTTAATATAGAAGATTCCACCGGTGGTCTCTTCCTTTTTTCCGCTGTCCCTTGGCTCAGGATCCCTTTAGTTGTAGCTTGTGTATACTGGACCTCATAGTGAGAATGCCCCTTTGAAAAAAGTTCTTTCCGGATGACCCCCCCCAAAAAGATGTTAGGCCTCAAGGGACCAACCAATGTGGAACTTCTTTCCTTTTTGTCCCCTCTCGATAGTCCATCCCGCAGATCTCACGTTCTGTTCTCCTCGGTGACACCGTTCTTCATGCTCCCCCTATATCTACCCCCCAAGATTCCTAGATGTCTCAAGGAGCTCTATTGCCGCACTATCGTTGTTGGTTAAGCATTGGCCTTCATTCCCCCCGGATACTTTTATCACGCGGAATCCTTTCTTTTACATTTAGTGCGCCCAGTCGATCACTGTTCATCTCGAGATGGATCCTTCATTTCCCATCCGTTCTTGCGGTTCCCCTCTCCCTCGGTTTTTCCTGCGATACGTGCGCGATAAGAATTTTCTCTCGTCTGACAATCCTCATTTGGGAAGGTTTTCCCTTTTTAGACTTTTGACTTTTCTACCCCCCTTCCCGGCCCGGTCCCCCCCTGGGCTGTCATCCAGTTCTCATCGGTTCTGTGTTTATTCTTTCGAACGATTTTCTCTTTTCCGTGTGGATAACCAAACCCCACTTATTGCTATTTTCTCCCTGAAAGGATTTATTTGCCTGTGCGGGTTCCTCGATGCGATACCGGACAGCTCTTCTTTCTCTTCTTTCCTTGAGGTTGAGCTTTCTTCCCGACGCGGGAAGCCTCCTTGGGAAGATAAAGTTTTCCTTTTCACCTTTGCTTTTTGAGATTTTCCGATTAACCGACTCTGCCCAGTAGATTTCCTCCCATGTGGCGGGCTGAGTTTTCTTTTTTTTTTTCTTTCCTTCCCGAAATTAGTGCCCGACGTTAGCTCCCATGTTCTTTTTTCCCCCAAGGTGCCCTTATTATGAACACCCTCTCGGATGACCCTTCCTTCGTCCATTCTTGTGGACACTCTTCTCCTTTGAACACCTCAATCTTCCGAGGCACCCAGTACCCCAGTGAGGCGAAGTCGCCCGTTTGTTTGGCACCCCTTCCATATGGTCTTTTCAAGGGCTAGAATTATTTCGGTCCTCCCCCTTTCCCCCTTTTCTTAATGTTAAAAATAACAACAATGATTATTCAGCTGCCCCCTTCTGGCCCAATCCTTTTGTTTTTTCTTCTTTCTGATTCCGTTCCTCGGCCCTACAAGTCGTCCAAACCCCCTGGAGGGATTTTTCCCTTCCCCGGTTGGATTGCTCCCTTTGCATCCTTTGCTTTACTTATTCCTCAATCCTAGTCCTAGAGGGACAGATCTTTCCGGTGACGTCCCCCTGGGATCTTCCCGAAGGAAGCATATGGACTTTCCGACACCCCGTTCCGGTCCTGCGCTTCTCCGTACGAAAGCTTGTTTCGCTAGTTTCCCCATCATTATTCCTCGTCCTTCATATCCGCCTCACCCCTTTTTTTCCCTTGGAGTCGTTTAGGCGAACATCATCCTTGCGGTCTCTCTCACCCTTTGGGTGTTGTCGCCCCCCAGCACCCCCCTAGGAATCACCTCCAGAGACAAGTAAATCGCCTTTTTTGCTGCTTTTTCCTATAGTTCTTTTCCCCCCGACTTGCATTGCCATCCTTTTTTTTGGATCCTCGGCCATCGGAAGTGAGCTTGACACCGGTTTCTTATGAATGCCTCCCCAAGCAACTTTTTCGGTGTTCCTTTTTTTGTTTGGGTTTTTTGGTCATGTATCACTCTTACGGTTCAGGGTGTCTTTTGGGGAAGGTCGGGGATTTACAAACCCTCTCCCCAGTAACCTTACGGTTCTGTAGTCGACCCCTTCTCTCCTCTTTCCAGACGATCTGAATATTCCCCCGGGTTTGCTCCATTCCTTTCCCCACGCGCGATATTCCCCGCACTCGCGGCCGTCTGCATTCGCATTTTCCGCCCTGGTCTTTGACAGCTATCTTTAGGGGTATACCGGTGATAGAGACGCTTCCCCCCAGGCAGGCTAATCCGCCAATACCTTAGGGACTCCGTGCGCCCTTAGTGTTGAACGCCCGTGGGTCCCGGATTTCTGATCACCTTTGCGTGCGCATGCCTTTTCTTCCTTTTTTTTTTTCTTTTTTGGTGGGTAGTTTTCCTTCCTTTGTTCTGTTTTCCTTTTTTCCTTTTTCCTTTGTTTTGGTCTCATTCCTGGGTCTCTCTCCTTCAGTCCACTCCGAGTTGCCCTTTTGGCCTCACCCCCCGTCAGGATCTTACCATTCGTTCGCGTGTGAAGGATCTCCCCATCGAGATAGGTGGGCAGATCCCCCCTCCCGGTTGTTCGTAAGCTCTT
>Ga0179593_1512186_pt1 | contig 10799 bp, 13 predicted proteins | sample CZODoug2_1_08_16_FD_185931 | JGI IMG/M metagenome (GOLD analysis project Ga0179593, IMG submission 185931) | Vadose zone soil fungal communities from Angelo Coast Range Reserve, California, USA - CZODoug2_1_08_16fungal (PacBio error correction) | ecosystem: Environmental > Terrestrial > Soil >... | reverse complement strand
CCTGGCCGTTCTCCCCCCAAAGGGAACCGCTAGAGTCAAAGAGACCCTCGACCCACCCATGGCCGACTCCCCTTACTTGTCTTCATTTTTTTTGGTCCCGAAATTCCTCTTTGCTGCTTTTAGTTCACTCTGGCGAACCCAAGTTTTTTCTTCACCAGTGAACGAAGTCGGTAGATCCCTTTCTGTATTCTTCTTCCCCTTTCTCCCTTAGCAAATTTCTCCTACTCCTTTCCCTTTTTCCACCCTATTCCCTGATCTCTTAATTGTTCTCCTCCCTCCCTGATCTCGTCACGTCCCGATGCGCGGTCATGTGACTTAGGAAACTTCGGCTCTTAAGTCTCTTTGCTGACTTCTGCCTTTTTATGACTATTTTTTAGCTTCCGTGTATCCCTTCTGCATTTTTTTCTCGATCTTCTTCCTCTTCGATTTTTCCCCCTGTATCTCAGGTTTTTTTTTCCCCTGCGCTCGACGGGAGTGGGACTGCGAGCGATTCTTTCTCCCCCTTCTATAACCCCTCTCCCTTCCCCTCGATAGACTCCGGCCCAGAGTTGCCTTTTTTTTACAATGACCGACCCGCCTCGGCCGCCTTTTTTTTTTTACCAATGCGCCGTTGACGACTCAATGCAGTTCCCTCACCTCTTTTCTTCGCGGTCTTTGCTTTTTGAGAACATTGTCTCCTAGCTCCCCAGTTCCCTTTCCTACCTTGGGGCCCCTCAGCGCCCTGGTCCCCGATAGTCCTGACAGATGACTGCGGTACACTTCTGTCACCCCTTCCTTTGCCCCATGTATTTCCTTTATGCATGTTTTACCTTTTCCGTACTTCTTTTTGCTGGCTTGTGCGCCCAGGCGATTGTTTCCTGACAGTGGCGGAAAGATTCTTTTCTGTATAGTCAGTACATATTCTAAGACCTGCTTCCCCCCCTTTATTGGTTGTTATCTTCCTTTCTTTCTGATTGTTCGTAGGGGAACGTCAAATGTTCAGCATGTTCTGGTGTGTTGCTAACGCTCCCTTAAAGGTTGGGGCAACCTTCCCGATCTTTGAGCGATTTTGCGGCATTCTTGTCGGCTCCCAACCGGCCTGGTATTTTTCTCATTAATGGCGGGCCCCTCATACTTTCAAGCAGACCCCGGAGGAATTTATTGCTGTCTTCCAACCAAGTTACGCCTGGACCAATCCGGTTCCTCGTCCTTCGGCGCGTGCGATTGAGATCCGCGGCATGCGAACTCTCCGGCTTGTTTCTCTTTCTCAGCTTATTTTTCCCCGCTATCCTTTTTTTTACCAACTTGCTTTTCTTTCCCCCCAGCTGCTTGTTAGTTAATGCAGCCAACTGGCTGGTCCGGACTGTCATTCCTCCCCTGCATCTGTGCGGCACCGTATTGTGGTTTCCTTCCCCTTCGAGGGCCGGCGGCCCTTATATTTCCCCTTTGTGGTCGAAAATCATCATTTCTTTTCCCTGCTTTAGCTTCTTCATTATTGAAAGAGTCTTAGAATCAACTCTGCTTTACTCTTTTTAGGGAGGGATGACTCCCCCCTCGGCCTTCCCCCCTTCCGGACCCTTACTCCCCGAATCCCCCTCCTCCCCCCCATTTTCCCCCGGTGACAACAGGAGGGCTACAACGCTGATCGAAGATTACCGGGCAACCTCTTTTTCCAAATTCCCCCCCCCTTTCCCTTTTCGGCCGTTTTTTAGCAGTCATCTAACTCCTTCCCTTTTGTTCCTATTTCTTCTCCAACCTGCCTGGGCCAATAAGTCCCCGACGACGAAAGGGTGCGTAAATCGTGAAAAGGTGTTAAGCCTCCTTGGAACGGCGAGGTCCTTGGCGCTTTACGACTCCTGTCCGTTGGTCTTTTTCTACATCGTTCTACCCCATGTTATGTTCCGCGCGCCGACTTTTGTTTTTTTTTGTTTTTTTTTTTTTTTTGGTTTTGTTGGGTTGGTTTTGTGTTTGTTTTTTTTTTTTTATGAGTTCCTCCCTCTCGATACCTTTCAGTCTTCCCCGTGCACACTCTTTTTTTTTCCCAACTCTTCTTTTCTTACACCAGCTTTCTCGATTTCCTGGAATTTGTCCCCGATCAAGGCATGGCCACGCTTCTTTTTTTTCATTATTCCTTCTGGAATTCTTTTTCATGCCCTCCTCCTCGGCTTTACTGTCCGTTGGCCCCCCATTTCGGGGGATTATTTAGAGAGTTAGTCTCTTCTCACTCTCCCCATCGCGGTTGACCTAGGAGGCGTCTTTCCCCTTAAACCCCGTCCCCCTTTCCTGGCCTTTCTATTTCTCTCCTTGCTTCTCCCTCCTGGTGGCGTGCCGCATTGTCGAGTCGGGTCTGCATTGAGTGTTAAGGATATTGAGAATGATCCCCCCTCCTGGAGGAAGACTCTTTAATTTTGCGTTCGCAGGGTGGTTTAACTGTTCTTATGGAAGTCTCCCCTGCCCACTTGACCCAGAAATCCGGCGGAAAGTATCCACACCCTCCCCTTCACGATTTACCTTTTTTTTTTTTTTTGACCCACACTTTTCAGGTGATGGGTCTTCCACCTAGTCTGTTAGAAAAGAATGTCCAAGACCCCTCCTTTGACCCTCTCTTCGTCCTCCGATCTGGCCGACTTTGGTTCCGGTCCGTTTACGGAAACGTGACATCTCCGCAGGTTTTCTTCCGACTGCAAGTTTTTCTCCCTCTGATCAACCCCGTCCCTTTCTTCTTTATTTTCCCCTTTCCCCCTCTTTGTTGGTTGAGTTTCTCAGCCGATCCCCCCTTTAATTTCCGTCCGCTGCGGTGAGAAACTGCAGTGCCAAGAACCATGGAGTTTTCGCCCCCTTGCCTTTCATTTCCCTCCATAGTCCCCCTTCCCTCCTTTCGATCTTCCCCCCTCCCCCGATCTCTGTCCCTGGTTTTTTGGGTTTCCAATGAGGTCGAACCATGAGTCGAATCCCTCCCCCCCTTCTTTTCTCCCGAACTGTTTTTTTCTTTTTCTCAAAACCTTCTGGAAGGCTGTCTCTAGGTAGAACTTGAGGCTTTCCCTCGGCTCTGGGCCAATTGTCAAATCAAATTCCCCCCAGCTTCACCTGGCGTATTCCCCCTACCCCGTGTTTACCTTGATTCGTCTCACTAGCCGTCCCAGCTCACCGGGCAGACCGCAAATGATAGCACCTAGTGGTAGATCATCCCTATCTGAAAGACCTTTACGGCGAAGGTTTTTAGCGATTTTCCCCGCCCCCCCCCCCCTTTTTTCCCCAGACCGTCTCCCTCCTGATGAGTTCGTCGTTTTCGGTCGGATGAGAACTACCTACGCGGTACAAATGAAGGTTTACCCCCCGAACCTTTTTCCACTGAAATCGGGCCTCCCCCGTCCAGAAGAAGCTTCCTTCGGACCGATTCACCGAATGGGCGGTACTCATGGACAGATGCCATGTTATCCTGCGGAAACTTTACCCATTCCCCCCTTTTATCGCCGACGCTTTTTTGTATTAATACCCCCCTCACTCGTTGTCATCGAAGGGTGTCCGGCGCTTGAGCGCGATTTTACGCTCCGGACCACACAACCCTTAACTCTTCCTTCCCCTTGCCATGTCGTTCCCCACCTTATTCTCCCTCCGGTCTTCCCCCCCCCCCCAACCCCCCTTGACTTTCTTCACCTTAGTCCTTCAGCCGACTTCTTCGCACGCTGGAGGTTGGATATGTTGTCCATGCTCCCTTTTTTGCTTGATCTTGGCTGATAGGTAAAGAATAATCCCTTTTTCCTTCTGGCCCCCCAAACGGGACGGCGAAAGGTGATTTTTTCTCTTGTTCCCCCCCCTTCTTTTTTTTTTTCGTAAGCGTTTTTCGACTCGATCAGTGAGTTTTAGAGTACTTTAATTTTTGTTAGTCTTCTCTTTTTTTCTTTAAGCCCCCGTTATGTCTCTTCCAGGCTCCTACTCCCCCAAGCTCTAGCACAGAAGCTTTTACCCCCTCTAATTCGATTCAAGACTGACCCCCTAACCATGTTTATTGCGAACAAACGCTTGACACGTAGTTAGACAATAAAGAAGCGAGTGCTTCCCCCCACTCTTTTTTTCAGACTTCTCCCAGTACCCCTAATGCCCCGTCCGGCCCCCACTACGGTTGATCTGGTGGGCACCTGATTGAATGCGCTGAACTTTTTCCATTTGTTGCCTTCTTTTCTCGAACCTTCTCCTCAAGAGCCTTATTCCCCGAATTGTTATCCTTCCCTTTCTCCAATCTTGTCTGACCGCCGCCGTCGGACTCCTAGTTCAATGTTTTTTACCCTCTCCCCTAGCCTAGATTTGTGGAGCGTTTCCCCATACGCCTGCTGGACCACCCTTTAGGTGCCCGCCATTATGCAGTATTCCAATCAGCCTTTTTTTAGTCCCCAAGCCGAGGCTTAAGCGACAAACATGGCTCGTAGAATTTATACGATTCTTTTTCTTCGGTCCTTCTCAATGTTTTCACGTCCCCCTAACCCTAAGAATTTCATAGCGACTTCTTCATCCCTTGGCCTAAAACACTTTTTCCCACGAGTTTGCCGGACGGTTAATTATGAAGATCCAGATGCCCAGTCCCTTCCCTCCCCCCTCTATTTCCCTTACTCCCTTCCCCCCCCCAAACCCCTCCTTTTTACCCATTCCCTCATACCCTTTCATTCCAGTCTGCTCGTAAGCCTTGGTCCACATGAGAGAATTTCTAATATGTTCTACTTGCCCTCAGCCGGTTAAGTCAGAAAGATACCTCTTTTGCGTGATTTTCCAATCGGAGTGATGAACAGTCCTCTCCGAGATCCTCTCTGTACCATCCCTCCCAGGAAAGACCCAACCTAAATCGAGGCTCTCCCCACCGCTGGAGCGTAATAGTGTCACTTTTTTTTTTCTCCAGAGAGGACTTTTTCCTTTTTTTTTCGCCGAACGATTGAGCTTTTTCTCGAGGGGGATCTGACCCCTATGGCTATATCGTAGAACAATCCACGGCTCGCGGAATTCGCAGTCGACCGACCTCTTGAAGGCGTCTTCGATCCCTGTTGACTCTCCTCCCTCCCAAGAATGAGCCTCCTCTCTCATTTCCTCCCCTCCCCTTTCTCTGAAGTCCATATCAGTTATGGGGGTGCCAATTTTGATAAAAAAGAAGACCCTCTCGTATTCCCCTGTCAGTAGTGCCCCTGACTCTTTTCTATCCCACCCCAGCTTCCTGGCCGAAGAGTGAGTTCTGAGACTAACACAGGGGACTCGGATAGGTAGTAAGGAGATTATAAGGCTTCTCCCTTAAACTCTAAGCCACGCCCCCGGCATCTTTTCCTCCCCCTGATCTATGGTGTGAAAGGGCCACCTTGCTCGCCCCTGCTTTCCAGTCCGGCCCTCCCCCCAGCTCCTCGCCCCCCAGATAGATTCGTAAGAGACAATGTGTCCTCCTTTTCCATGGTGTTGAGAGGCGTTTCCTTTTTCCCCCCACTTTGATCTCTCTCTTTCCCAATCTTTTTGTTGTTGAGTTCTCTCTTTCTCCTTGGTGTTTTTTCCACGGGAATCGCAAAGCTCCACCAAGGATATGCACATGTTTTTGCTTTTCCTTTTTCTGGCTGATATTGTCGATGTTCCCTTTTCCCTCCCCTGACCCCCAATCTTTCCTTCCCCCGAACTTCCCCGAGGGGAGAGCTTATTTTACTGTCCTTTGACCGGCCGATAGTTATGACCCTATCCTCTGCCAAGGACCTCTAAACCCCTTTAGTCATGTGCCACGTGAAGTGCTCTTTCTTTATCCCTTCTTTGTCTAGACAGTCTGCATGGTCACGATCTGTTACATCGGCCGGGATCTCAATTTGTAGTAGTCTTCCGTATACGGTTTTCCCGCCCCCTTTTGGGCCGAGGGTAGTAATCTTTTCCCAGTCTGCTCCCTCATGCCGGATGAGCTGGCTAACCCGGAGATAGGGGGTGAACGCCTTTCTGTCGGAGGCGTTTGCGTGGCGAACGGCGCCTCTTTTGATTAGAAACCCTTTCGTCCTCTCCCCCCTCTTTCCCTTTTTCCGCTCTTTACGGTAAGATTTTTTCCCCCCGAGAAGCCTTGGTTCCCCTGCACCTGATTTTCTGAAGCTCCAGCCGTGCCCTGTCTTCTCTCCTGGCGGCGCGTTTTGGCGCAACGGAGACTCTCTCGGATCCCTGATTCGTTTTTCCCCGCTGTGGGTATCAAAAGCACAACCTTTTTTATTGCCCTCTTTCATAGAGTAAACTTTTCTTACCCCGTTGGACATGAAGAGAGAGATTCCCTTAAGAATTAATGCCCCAGTTTTTTCTTCTTTCGTTTACCCGACCGTTTCGGCCAGGGGCTTTTTTCCTTGTATATTTCTTCTTCCTTTAGGTTTCGACCCTTTCTGCCTCCCTCCTTGCAACTGCGTTTCTACTTGTGGACCTTTCTGAAGCAGTCGGCCTTCTTCTTCTTTTGTCTCCTGCAACTTTAAGACCTTGGTCCCCTGACTCCCCCCCCCCGAATCCATTCTCCGGATGCCCTTTGTCCGCGTGAACTATCTCAGGCGCAAAAAAGTCCTGCGTGGCCGCAAAGGGCTGTGACCCCTTCGGTGTCCAACGCTCGATCCCCGTCCCTCCCATGAAACCTCGGCACACTCGGCCTTTCTGATGATGATTTACAAAAACAAGCATGGAAGAAGGTCCGTTCTGATGAGGAACTATTTTCTCTCCCACGCGCCCCCTGTCTCCCCAGCAGTTATATCCGAATGATCTTTTCTAGACCCGATGGACAACACATTGACGCGTTCTATCTGAAAGAGGATGTGATTTAGCATCCCCCTGTGGTTGCTTCCCTTTCCCGGTCCAATGATTTTCTCTCTCCACCTTAACTTTTCTTTTTTTTTAGGTGTACGCCCCGCGCGGGTTTGCCCCTTCATTTTTTTAAGTTTTCCCAGCCCTTTTTGTAGCAGGTGGTCGGTGCGCTCTTTTGTCTTTCCAGACATACCGTCGGTTAGACAAGACTTCTTGAGTTACAGAGAGGGGGTTTTCTCTCCCCGATGTACGATCTCAGAAGTTCTTCCGCACTCAGAAATAACATACGACAAATGCCCCCAACCCATTTTCCCTTTAAACTCACCAAGCTTAGTGCTTACCTTTCCCTGACAGTCTGTTTTCCCCCACCCCAAATCGCGAAGGGAATCCCAGTGGACGTTCATTCCCTTTGCTATTCTTGTAGTTTTCTCCTCGTTTTCCTCGTTCTAACAGACCTCTTTGTCATTCTCCTCCCGACCGCCGGCCCACCAACTCGTGAGAAAGAAGTCTTTCTTCTCCCGTGGAAGCCTGTCCTTTTCATGGACTCTCCCCTTGAAAACATTCTGTTTTACATGGCGATGTTTTTTGTCCGAGCGCGGTGGGTGCCGTCTACGACCGACGCTCATCTGACTCCCCCCCCTTTTCAATACACCGAGGTCATTGGGAGTCCCCCCAAATCTCGCCTTCCCCCGGAAGTTTTCATCTTTTTTTTTTTTTTCCCTGGAAGGGAGACCTTATCCCTTAGAGCTTCTTCCCGGTCTTTTTTTTCCTCCATTCTTGTCAGTTCCGCCACTTAAGATTATTCCTTCTGAACGACGCATTCCCCCCGTTTCTTGTACGTTTAAGAAAATTTTTTCTATCCCCCCTCCCCTGTGAAATACTCCATCTCTTTTATGAACGCGTTCGAGGTGACCCCAGTAGCCTTCCCCACGAAATCGCTTTTGAATCATTTCTCTCAATCCCTGGGCTACTAATTGTCGGTACGGGTATTCCACCCGGTGAGCGTTCGGTTTGAGACGAAGGAGTGGTTAAGTTCTAAGCTTTCTTTCTTGGTCCTTTTCCCCGAGTGATAAGCGACTCAATCTTCTTCTTCCCTCAATGGTAACTCTCACAGCCCTCCGCGGTTTCGATCCATGAGAAAAAACGTGTTCGCACATTGAAGGTTTTGTGGTCTTCCTTTCCCCCCCCCCCTTTAGACCATATGGAAACCAGATGGAATACTGATCTTCCCTTCTTCTGGCATCCCCTCTTAGTGGCGCCTTACTGGTGTATGCCCGGTCACGCTACCAGGGGTTAGTGGACAAGTTCCCCCTAGTGCTTCTGCTTTTTTTTTCCTTTCAAAATGATTTTATCTGTCCCCTCCCCTTTGTTGTTCTCCGAAAGGACCCAGGTTCCTTTACGTCCGCCGTAGGTACCGGATTTCCTTTGTGCCCGTGACCCTTTCTCCGTGACGGTCCTTTCAGGCCGCCCCCTCCATGCGTTCTTCCTATCTGTTATCGAGGAAGCGTTTATGTTAACATGCTTTTCGAACTGACGAGGTTGTTTTCCGTGACTCCCCCCCCCCGGACCGCCTGTGTTTCAGCCTTTTGGATCTCAATTTCATTTCTCGAGTGTAGACCTTGAGGGATGCCTCCGGATTTCTGGGCCGTGATCGCTGCCACAAGCGAACCCGCCCCAAGTCAAACTGCAGCCCCCAACCGCCCACTTTTCTTCGTTTTCCCCTTTTTATTTCGTTCCAATCCCCTTACCGGTTTGTCCCCCCCTCTACAATGTCCCCTGGAGTCCCAATGCTGTAGCAAAGCCTATCTAAACTCCGCCGGCGAAACCTTTATTAAGAGAGTTCTTTTCACCCAGAGCCCACCCCCTGCTACACTGCTTCAGACCGCGATGAGATTTAGTCGTCACTCATCGCCTCTCCTTTCAACCACTTTTCCCCCCCTGACTCGCCCCGTTCGGGAAGAGATCAGCTGCTGTACCCTTGCGGGACTTCCAGCATAGACCCCTTTGAAAGACTCAGCTTCTGTGACCCCTTGGGTTTTTCTAAAATCCAGGTCCCTTCTCCCCTAGCTTTTGTAATCCCACATCAGAGTTGTGACCCCTGTTTTAGGGTGGAGAGAGCCTGACTCTCTCCTCGCGTATGATCTTTGAGCAAAGAGAATATTCCTACCAGCACATTTTTCTCCCCTGACCTTTCTTTCGTCGTTCAACCGGTCGGCTTCCACCATATTACACTTTTTCTTCCACCCACCGAATCAAGAGTTGAGGCGTTCCTATCGACAATGCCCCAGCTGCTGTTTGATGACTCGACGGATCTCGCGCAGCGAGAATAGCTAAAGATTGGAAATGAGCTCCACCCTGCCGGCGGACCCTTTTTCAACCCCCTATTCTTTTCTTTGCCCCCTCCTCGGCTAGTGTGATCCCCCAGTGCGTGTAGTGCCTTCCCTTTGTTGTTCCGTGTCATTTTTGTATTGCGGAACAGCGGGCCTGAACTTCATTTCGACACCGTACCCCGTTTTTCGTTTTCCCTCCTGAAAGGCGGTCCCTGACCGCTTTTCGGCCCCTTACTCAGAAAACCAGCCGCTGGCAGAAAAAACCGCGTGTGACCTAGACATATCTTCCCTTTGACCCTCCGTGCTGTCCCCCCCCTTTTTCAACCCCTGGAAGTTTACTTTTTCCGCACTATGCAATTTGACGCCTTCCAGTCGGACCTAAGTAGACAGTTCAACCTTTTTTTTCAAGCCCCCACTCTGGCATTCGAGCCCCTCCCCAGTTTTTTAAGAGAGAGATCCCTCTCGGATTAGCCTGTTCCTGAAGTGGCTAATCATCAATTCGTTAGCCGCCGATGGACTCCCGCGAAGGCTTTTTATGCCCTTTTTTTCGAATTTTGGGCTTTAGGTAACCGCTTTACGCCTGTTTGGCATCTGCATATGCCATCGACTGCTTGACCAAATGAAAAGATTCTGCTTTCCAACAGCCGGACCCTTACAGAGCTTGCAGCCTGAGAACAACTTCCCTAGAATTTTCACCTCTTTTGCGTGTCGTCGCTCGCCACCATCCCATGGAACCCTTTTCCGTCCAGACCACATAAATTCATAGCCCTCTTCCCCTTGTCTAACACCTTTACCAGCAGTTTGCAGGCGCGCTCCTTATTGAAGAGAGATATAAGAAAGGGACCACATCTTCTGGCCAGAAAACTCTGTGTCGTTGCTTTCTTCCGCCAAACGCTTGCATTCGTAAGCTTGGGTCCTCCCAGTTGTCCTCTTCATAAATTATTGTTCGTGAAACATCCGGCATGTCAGTCCCAGTAATCATTTGCGGTTGCGCTGCTGGCAACTGCGTTGAGGCAAGAAGAAGATAAGGAGTGTTTTTCTCCCCCCAAAGCTGTTATCTAGCCGAGGAAATTCTAGGAATCCATCTTCCCCGGCCAGTTTTTATCTGCCACGCAGTATAGGCGTGTTCGGTAAGTGAGCCCCTGCGAAGTATCGCTTTTTGGCGACGTTCGGCTGTATCTTCGACCAGCCCGGCGCCCTGCATGTAATTTTCTGCCGGACAAGCAATAATGTATGTCATCCGTTAGTTCCCACCCCTCTGTTGAAGATACATCTAGAAGCCTGTCTATCCTTCTTGCCCCCGAATATGTATAAGACAGTTCGTCGCTTTCGGTCCGCTGGCTAGAGGTGGCTTCAACATGAAAGTCCAAGATATCCTTTGTCTCCAGACGATGTACTTTTTTGCCCAGGCTATCTTGGCCGAGTCAGCGATTCCTGAGTCAGAGTCGCCCGCTTCGCGGAAACAGGATTTTGGTATATGCTAGAGCGCCGTTCTAAGTAGTCGCCCTTGGCGGAACATCGCGGCCGGTGTCACGCTGGAAGAGCGCCCCGAGGTTTTCAAGGTTTTCCCTGGTCCGGCCCTTGCGACGGCCGCCAGCGAATAGATAATCCTTTCTCTACTCGCCCGACCCCTTTAAGACTCACAGACGTAATGCGATGTTACTCCTGGTTTTTCCCCCCCTTGTGGGGACCATGCCCCCATGTTTTTTT
>Ga0179593_1441214_pt1 | contig 10799 bp, 16 predicted proteins | sample CZODoug2_1_08_16_FD_185931 | JGI IMG/M metagenome (GOLD analysis project Ga0179593, IMG submission 185931) | Vadose zone soil fungal communities from Angelo Coast Range Reserve, California, USA - CZODoug2_1_08_16fungal (PacBio error correction) | ecosystem: Environmental > Terrestrial > Soil >... | reverse complement strand
TTTCCACAACAATATCGTTCGTAGCAACTGAACAGGTCCTTAAAGAGTTTCGTCGCGAGAAAATGTCCTTGTCCTGTTGTTTCTCTGAACCATGAAGCGCCACTTTCCTTTTCCTTTCCAAGACGTAAACACCAAGAACATGTCAAACGCCAAGGTCCCCCCGTGCACTCTTCTGTGTTTGGTTTGTTTTTTACCCTCCCACAAAAACCCTTGTGTTTTGTTCCTTGTCCCTTTGTCGAAGCCCCCCAGTAGTCCTAAACGGGAGATCTCAACTAGTGAAAAAAAGTAGCAACGGCTGCTGCGACCCGATCCTAGTCCCTCCCTCTTACCTTGAAGACGGCAATGTTTTTCCACCTTTTCGAATTTGTATCTTTCCTCAAAACCCACATCCGCGACTTAATAGTCTGCTTTTAGTCTCATCGTACCGAGCGCCCGGACCGTCACTTTCCCCCTTTTTGTTTCTCTTCGGCCTTTTTTTTTTTCTTCCACCTGTTCTTCGTTTTATTTTTTTATGCCGCAATTCGAAGTCAACTCGAGTCCCATACTTCAACCCCTAGCTTCTTGCCCTTCTTTTTTTAGAATTGACTAGGTTTGACCAACCTCTGCCCACGACCCTCCCCCTCGCTCCACTCCCCCCCACCACGTAGCCCGCGGACAACAAAGTGCGATGTCATAAGACACCTTTCTTGCATTATAGCACACTTCCGAAAAGGACCCCCCCTCCTTGAGACGTTTAGCTTGTTTTTTTTCTCTTCCTGATTTCCTCCCTTTCCTAATTTCAAAAACTGCGGTCATGCTCCCCCTGTGGGTGATGGCACGACGCCCGATCCGGTACTGGTACCGACCCAAGGTTCGTGTACCCCAACCCCTCCTTATTTACAGTACTCCCTGCGGGCTGGTCCTATTCGACGGTCGGCTGTTTTGCTTTTCCTTTTTTTTTTCATCCTCATTACCCCAGGTTAGACTCTAATTAAAATGTCGGCCGAGCTGGCCCAACACGCCACTCCCTTTATCAATTGCAAGAGGCCTGATGTTCCTCCCTCCCTTTTTCCTTTCCTTTTTCAGATGGAGCCTTTATCTCCTCCCCTCAACATTGATCGGCACCTTGGTTGCCCCCAGCCGTTCTTTACCCCCACCAGTGCAACATCATGTTTTCCCCTGAAGGGAAGGCTGCCCAGTCCTCCCTCGAATCCACCCGCCAGCCAACATTATTTACTCATTTTGCAGCATGATTTTCTTCCTTTTCCTTGGCTTCCTTTCCCCCCTGGGTTGGTTGTTGTGGGGTGTTGGGGGTTTTTTGTTTTGTGGGGGCCCAAGCACACCCTACCCTTTCTGTTCCGATGTCCCCTGATTTTGTGTACCCCCTTCTTGAGCTCCCCTCCCTTGAGTTCCCCCCCCCCCTCGCTATGGTGCCATCCTTGCAATTTATCCCACGGACCTCTTTCCTCTGAACACCTCGTTTTCCTGAGGACCAGGGGAGCTGAGAACCCCCCCCCCTGATTTGCCTTGCTTTTCCCCTAACGATCTCTTGAAATCCTTCAATTCCGAAACCGGGCTTTGCGCGGTCAGCGTGGGCAACGGTTTGTTCCCCCCCCCCTTCTTTTCGTACTACCACAGTGGTTTTGAGTCCCTTTGTTTTCCCACAAACCCCTTTCTCCCCGGTGTTTTCTGCCCTTCCCAATCATTCCTCTGCAATGAAACACCTGCAAAGTAGGCTTCTGGTTCCCCCCTTGTGCTTTACCCACGCCCAACCCCGTCCAAATCCTCCCCTCCGAATTTTAGACCATTCCTGCAATTAGTATTGCGTCATTCAAGCTTGTGGTTCACTCGCCCCTCCCCCATGGTTTCTTTCCCCCACGGACCTCAGTTGTCGCCCATGCCGTCCGATCGTTTTCCTTTTGACAAGTTTCCTTTCCTCCTCAATATTGCTTTTTTCCTCTGCGCTTGTTTTGCCTACTTCTTTTATTCCCGTTTGCTTTCCGTTTTTGACCTCCCTTCCTCTATTGGCTTCGTCCCCCCTTGCTCTCCAGTTGTCCCCCCAGGACCTTTTAGTGGTTATTGTCGCCCCTTCACCCCCAACACATTCGGTTTTACTTCGTTGATCCTTTCTCTTCTTTCTCTTTCCCATCTTTTCGTTTTTTTCCGAGTTAGTTACTTCCCTTCCCCCGCCAGGTATTCCCCCTCCTCTATGATTTTTGACTTGAAGCCCCATCTTATGGATATTGCCGAACTCGCTGTCCCCACAAACACGCCGCCCCCCCCGAGAAGGAGGGTACACCCCCCCTTTTCCCTTGACCAGAGGTTTCCTCTATTCCCGAAACAGCGGTTGTTTCTTACTCCCTCCCTCAACCCCCAATTAGTGACCAACCGCCAGAGTGAGAGTATCTGTTCTCTTCTCTTCCCTGCGCTGATCTTCTCACTCGTGCCTTTCGCGTTTCCTTACTTTTGGCCGCCTTTTTTTTCTAGAACTTTCTCTTCGGCAAACGTGGGCAGTGCTTTTTTGCGAGACAATCGGCTTCCCTTCCCTCCCTCCCCCCCGTCCGAATACCTTTAGTGCTCCCCGGTCTTGCCGTCGCCACCTCCTCTTCCACAAACGCCCTTCGAACTCTGTAGAGGACCATGCAAGAGTACGTCGTCTAACCTCAACGTATTTTCCGTGAAAATGTTGATGGCCTCACTTCCTTCCCGGCCCAGGGGCATTCTTTTTATTTTTTACCATTTCCTTTTTACTTTAATGGGTTTTTTATCTTCCCACCCGAAGCGCTTTCCTAGTTCCCTTTTCTCCCTCTTTTTTCTAATTTTTTCTTCTGTTTCTTTCGTGGCCCTTTCTTCTTTTAGATTACCGCGGAATTCCTTTGAGGATGTGTGGGTTGAGTGAATAGGTCTTCGCCTTTTTCTCTTATCTGCGTACGTTTTGCACTTGTGTTTCCCTAATATACCAGCGCTTTGTGTGCCTGAGGTTTGGCGTGTTTCGTTTTTATCATTATTATTCAACCCCTCATTTTTTTTCCTCACTTTTTGTTTTTTTTTCTGAGCTTTTCTTTGCTTTATACTGATGCTTCTGACCTCCCTTACCCAAGAACGTCTTTCTTCCACCCACCCAGTTTCGTGGTTGATTTCGACCACAATTTTCCAACTTCTCGCTTACTATCGTTGCTCGTAAGCTTCTTCAACGTCCCAATTTTTCCTCCCCCCCCGGGGTATCGCCGCCTCTACCTCCTCCTTTGCCGACGTTAACAACAGAGAGTCTTTTGATTTTTTTTTTCCTTCTCTTAGGGGCTTTGCTTTCCCCTGAGCCCAGTTTGACGCACAAAAGTTCGAAAGGGCTGAAACCTGGTGTATTCGTTCCCCTTTCATTTTGTTGGGCCCTGCACCATCCCTCCCTCCCCCTTTGTTTGTGTCTGTGGGACGGGTCTTAGGGTGAGGCGGTGCTCCATACTTCGCCTTGTGTGCTGTTCTTCCTTTTGTCAGTTTTTTTTGCACGCACAGGCGTCACCCTTCTTTGGTCAGGGTTTTTTTTTCATATCTTTGAGTGGAGGCTTCCCTTGCCGTTCCAGGCAATATTTTCTCGTTCATCCCCACAAGGGCACGGAAACCCTTTCCGTCAGGGTTCGGCGTGTCCCTTCCCCTTTTTCCCTTCAGTCCCCTTTCGCAGCCGATTGAGAGATAATCCATTGCCCCCAAAGCTTGGCGGGTTTTTTGGGCCCTTCGTTTCCGTTCCTTTGGTGCTGATTCTGCTTCTTGGAAAAGTTCCTGTTTTCTGTCTTCCCGTGAGTTTTTAACCCCCCCAACCGTTTTGTTCGTATTCTTTTTTTTTCCCCCCCCCCTTTACGTCAAAGTCTTTTTTTGAACCGTGGCTCGTTTGGACTCAGACGTTGGTTTTTTTTTTTGTTCTTTTCCCCTCTATTATTTTTTTTAATTTTTAAAAGCGTTGCTTTCCTTCTCTGTTTTGGTTTTCCATTGGCCTATAGTCTCTTCGTTTAAAAATTGGCTTTCTTGAGCGGTTCCTTTCTTAGACCTCGGACCCCCTCCACGATTCAATTTGGCTTGTAGTTCCCCCTGCCGAATGAGTGTTTTTGGTGAATTTGTGTGGGCATACCAATGCTCCCCTTTTATTTTTTTGTCAAGATCCTCTTCCTACCACCGCTAATGCGGCCCCCCTCAAATGATTTCTACATCTTCAGGCCCTTTCTTTTCAACCCTCTTTTCATCTGCTTCACCCGTGTTCTCTACGTGGAGGGAATTTTGGATCTGAGGGCATATTTCCCGGTCCCTTCTCGGTTAGCCCCTTTTTTAGTGATTTTCCTTGGCGCGGACCAAACTTGTCTTTGAGGCGGCAAAAAAGTTCTGTTCCCCTTTGCCTTCCGTTCGTTGGTCTTCTTCGCGCGCGGATGGTACAGCACTGGGTATCGATGGGGCCGGTATTTCTGGAGTTGTTCTTTGTTTACTCCTCCGTATGCCGTCATCTTAGACCCCGATGTTTATAGTTTTCGCTGGCAGCTGTACGTATTTTAAGTGATCCCTTTTTTATTTCTCTTTTTGGGCTTTTTGCTCTTGTCCAGGAATTTTTGTTTCCTTGTCCCCCGAACCCAGTGGTTTTTTTTGGTTGGACAGGAGTCTTGTCCTCAGGTCTTGGCCGAGCGACTGCTTGTTTCCTACGGGTGGTTTATTCTACCTTTACGATCATTTTCCCTTGTTCCCCGTTTTTCCTATGGTTTTTCCGTAAAGAGGTTTCGTTTCCTGTACGATTTTTTTTTGATGATTTTCTTCTTTTGGTGATTTTTTTTTTTTAAGTCTTATAACTTTTTTCCCTCCTTTTCTCCAGTCGTCCTCAAGGGGCCCTTTTTCAAGACTCACTTTCCCAGAGGCCATGAGTTTGCTTTGGGCTGCACTTTGGCCCTCTCTTCCAAGTTTTATACTTTTTTGTGACTCACACAAAAGGTCAATTTTTTTTTCTTTTTTTGTGGTTTCCCCCTTTTCGGTTGTATTACTTTTATTAATTGTCAATGTTTAGTCTTGGTGTCTTTCCCCCCGTTGCCCGATTTTTTTCCGCCTATCCCTGTTGGATTTTTTTTATTCGCCCGGCTTTGCACTTCTCATGGCACTTTTTCGTCCCTCCCCCTTTTCCTTGTTCCCTTCTGTCTTTCAAGTCGTCCGTATTGATTGGCTTTTTTGGTAGCCCCTTAGTTTGCAGGATAGGCTTCCTTCCCGTGTGATTATCAACACTGCACCCAATCCTTTCCCCCCCCCTGGACTTTTCTGGGCCACCAGCCTGTTGACTACTGGAAGACCAATAGCTGGTGTTTTTTTTTTTTTCGCGGTGTCGGAACTACCGTAGAACGGCTTTTTTCCCCTTTGAGGGGGGCAGGCGCATTTTTTTTTCCTCATTTTGCTGCCCCATTTTTTTTCCTCATTAGTTCCCACCCACACAAAACCCCGCATATGCACTTCTCCTCCAGTGGGGTTATTTCTTCCTTTTCGTTGCTAATATTTGATGTGGACTCCTTTTTCCGTGTCTCCTTTTTTTGCTGCGGTTTTTTTTTTTTTTGTTCAACGGTTTCTCTTTTTTTCTTTTTTTTGTTTATCATGGATAGTTGATGTCTTTGTTTTCCCGCATTAATCGCTATTTTTTACCCTCACCCTCACTTCCCACGATTGGTTTCTTTATTGGGTTGTTTAGTGCCGGCGGACATTTGAGATGTTAGTGAAGGAGGATTGACTAGTTCAGTCCGTACCCCCCCCCTCCTTCTGGTTCCCCCCCGAGATAGACCTGTTTCTCTTATCGCATTTCTTGACCACCCCTTCGAGAATCCCCTTCTTGTGTTTCGTCTTTCTTCCCTTCCACCCCCCCACTTTTTTTTCCCCCCTGCGTAATCATTGATTTTCTTAGGAGTCCTTTTTGACTTTAGGTTCCCGCGTTGGCTTTTTTCCTGCTTTTCTCTCCCCGTTCTTTTCTCCTTTCTTTTATTTGACCGTCGCGCTTTTTTTGCGTTTCGCATTTTAAGGACCTGTTTCCGTTTGCTTCAAAGAGTGTAGGGCCGGTCTTCAAATCGGTCCCTTTTCTTTGAAGTGGCGTCATTTCTTCTCACTCTTCCCTGTTCCCGTCCCAATCTCTGTGCCCTCCTTGAAGGAAATCGTTTTGGTTGCCCCCCGAGCTTTTTCACCACACATCTTATTAGACCTTTTCCTCCGTTTGTTTTTTTCTCTGCGACTTTTGTTTTTTCCCAACACCCTCAGTCGAGCACCCAGAACAGTCTCGAGGGCTTTCCTCTGTCTCCGCGGTTTAATTTCAGGCATGAATGAAACCTCGCTTTGTTTCGTGGTCTTTGCTTTACGACCCCCCTTTTTGTAATCCTCTACTTGCCCCCTTGCAGGCTGGCTGAAGCCAAATATTGTCCCTCTTGGACTTTTTGTTCCAACCCCTCAAAGATAGGCCTTGCCAACCACCCCCTTTAGAAACACCGCTTGGCCCCTTTCCCCCCCCCTCGTTCATTTTCTTCGATCCTTCCCTCTGCCAATTCCTTTCTCCAGTGGGTGTCTTCTTCCCCTCCCCCACATCCCGATTACGCTTTACAATCTGCTTCTTTTAGAATATCGAGCCGGCCCCTCCCCCCTTTTCTGGGTCTTATCTCCTGCTGATTTTTTATTTCCTCGACGCCTGCCTCCCCCTTTTCCGCTGCCCCCTTCTCCCCCAAATACGTACATCCCCTTAAGTGTAGAATATTTTTTTTCCCCATTGACAGCGGATTGATCCATTTTCCCCTGTACCCCATCCGACTTTTCCCCCCACGCCACCCACCCTTTTTTTCCCTGAAACAGGAGTTGCCCTCGGTCCTCCGCCCAACCTCTATAGAACGACACGATAACGCCCCCCCTGCGACGTTCAGTTTTTTTTTTCTTTTTTTTTCCCTTTTTCCCTCATGGTTTCCCTTTGTTCCCCCCCCTGGTCGGGGCCTGCTCCACCTCTTGCGCACGTTTCCTCCTTCCGTCGACCCCACCCACCGGGCCTGTTAAAAACCCCTCTGCATTCTTTTACCCCAGGCGGCGTCTCTTACCTGGTTATGTGCTCTTCCCGTTTTTTCTACCACTCAAGAACATTTCCCCCTCCTTCCCTTATACCCTGGAGTGCGATGTATCCCATTTTCCTTTTTCCAATGCCAGCAGGCATATGTTTTTTGCCCCCCTCCTTTTTCCTATCCCATCCTCTGTTTAGCCCCACCCAGCCGCTGCATACAGCCAACTGTTCAGGCATTTTCCCTTTTTTTTCTCTCGTGGAACGACGTTTGAACTTCATGTGACAATTTGCTTACTTTTCTCCTCCCCCGTTCACCGCCACCCCCATCCCCCCCCCTTTCCTTTTCGTCCCCCCCTGCAGTTCGAGTTTATAACCCCCCATTTCATCTCTTTTTTTCGGACCAAATTTTTTCCAACTGGTGGCTTGGTCGATGTTTTTATTTTCCCCCCCCGTAGATTTTTTCCCTTTGCGTTGGCGCGAGATCTTTCTTTACTTTAATACTTCCATGATTTATCTCATGGCGTGCCTTTTTCCTTAACAAACGTGCGTTTTACCCCCCCCATCTGCGCTTTTTTTTTTAACCTTCGTAGTTTAACCAAACCATCCCCCCTTATTTTTCAAGGCACTCGTCTGCCGCCAGTCCCCTTCAAAGGTCCCCAACTTTTTCCTTTTCATCCCACAGGTTTCCCTATCCCCCGGCGCCGTCAGCAACCTCTTCCCCCATTGGGAGTGCAACCCTTTTCAATTAGCTGCTTTTAAGGCTCCCCCCCCCCATTATCCCCCCTGGGGTCAGAGTTTTCACAATGTACCCTAACAACGCCTAAAATCCTCCCCCCCCTCTCCTTTCTGTTCGACCATTCCCCTTTTTTTTATCCTGCGATTTTTTCAGAAAGGCGTTTCCTTCCTAGTTTTTCTCCCAAGGCCTGTACGCTACCAGGACCTTTTGTTTTAGCGCCGCTGCCGTTCCCTTTTTCCCCGCCCCTTTTTGATGTCATTTGCGCTTTTTGACAATGGTTTGGACGTAGTTGATGATTGTCCCCGATCGCAGCACCTGAGTACGACGCCATTGGCCCCCCTTCGAAAAGACAGTGCCCTCCCCACCCCAAATATCCGCTACGGCTCCGCCGCGCTCCCTGATGGTTGTGTGTGACGAGCACCCTCACTCCCCATCCCTTTACGGAGTGCTGATAAAATTGCTTTTTTTCAGGACGAGATCGGCCCGTCTTCCAATTTTTGTAATTTCCCCTCCCTCTCACGCTCTTCTTTGAACCGGCCTTTTTTCCCCCTCGACTCCCATCGGACCACCTACGCTGGTGAACTCAAAAACCCCAAACCGCGTGTTTTGACCCCTTTTTCCCCCCCCACAGCCTCCTTATCACCCTTGTAACTTTTCCAGGGGTTGCGACTCCTCCCCCCTCCTTTTTTGTCATAAGATAAAAACCCTTGCTTTACGCCCCCCCGCCCCGTTCGAGGTTCGTAGTTTTTCCTCCCTCTGATATGCCTGCTGATTCTTGTCATGTCGCGGCCAATCCAGTTAAGACCCCGACAATCCGTCTTCAGTCCTTTTTCATGTTAACCCGCGGGACCCTGCCTTGATTGTCTCGACCATCAATTTTTTCCTTTCCCTCCACATCCCGGCCCTTGATTCCCCCCCCCTCCTCTGCAATTCCTTGTCGAAGTTGCCTAGGGGCCGCTCCTTTTTTTTAGAAGGCACTTTCCTTTGCTGGGCTTTTTTCCATGGATTGTACCCCTTCCCCCTTCGGCGTCACCCTTTTTTCACTGGCCTCCACTTTTCTTCCCCCCCCAAGAATGGCTTCGGTCCGCAAAATTATCGAGCGCAGGCTTTTCCTTTTTTTCTACCCCCATGGTGATTGTTCTGCCCCCTTGCCTGCGGGGTTGTTATTAATGCGAATTCCCCCCTTTTTTCCTCCTTTGGCGTTTTGGACGCAGCGTCGCTTCCCCTCCCCTCAACTTTGTTCACCCTTTGGGGTTTTTTCTTTTAACGAGCTCCCCCTCTCTTGTGTAGGCGTCTGATTCAACTGTACATCTATCTCTTTCTCCTAATTCCCCCTTTTTTTTGTTGTCTTTCCCTTATCTGATCTTCCCCCCTGTACATTTTTTGACCTAGGCCCAAGTTTTTTTTTTGGAAAAAAGTTCTGTTGTTGACTCGTGTTTGACCCAAAAATTTGTGTTGCCCCCCGCCTTTTTCGCGTATAGGCGGCGTGACAGATGATACCCACCTTTTAAAAATTCCCGTCCCCTTTCTTTTTGTACGCGGGTTCAGTTTTTTCAAATTGCCCATCCTCACTACCTCGTGCTCACAAGCAACAGCTTTTAAGCCACCACCCCCCCCCGCACATTTCTTTCTTCTCTTTCGTCTCAGTGTTTCTCCCGACTCTCTTCCCTTATTGTACTTTCCTACCCGCATGCTGGTAAGCAACCAAGTGAGAAAGGAAAATTTTTCCTGCCCCCCTTTTCTGTGGCGAGCGGGTTAGGACCCCTCTTTTCCCCCTTTGCCCCAATTCAAGGAAAGGATTTTTTGGTTTTTTGGCCTCTTTCCTGACTTCCGAAGCGGTTCTTTCTTTTTTACGGATTTGTTTTGTTTTGCCCTCAGGCGGACACTGGGGTTCCTTTGATGACTGGGCTTTCTGTCCCCCTTCAGCTTTTCGCTGTTTCCCCGAAAGGGAAGCATGCCACGGTTTTTTATTTTTCCTTTGACCTTTTTTTTTGTGCCCCTTTATTCCTCCTTGCATTTCCTTGCATGTTTGTTTGGACGCCTTCCATAGTTCCAATTTCAATCCCTATGAACGCGATTTGGCGTATTCTCCCCTTGGGTTTTTTTTGTTTCGTCCTTCACCACGGCTTTTTTGTTCGTTTCTTCTTCTGAACGTTTTAAAGGTTTTTGCTGCCTGTTCTTGTCTTCGTCAGTAGCCGTCCCTTTCTCCCCGTTGGTGGTGGTTTTGAACGCCGATGCTTCTTTTGTTTTCACTGGGACCAGTGAAGTCTTGCGTCCCTGTTTCCCCTTTCCTGGTTTTTCGGCGTCTGGGAAACCTTTTCGGCTTTGTTGACCCGGTCCTATGTTCCTGTGGATCTTCTTGTATCCGCCTCCCCCCAAGTTTTTCTCACGCCCTGATCACTCCCTGCATTCTTTGGGGGTGGGACTATTTCCCGCTGCCCTTCTTCGGCCCCCTCGCTCAAACCAACGCATTGCTTTGTTCACCGTTTTTTTTTCTCCCCCATTTTGCCCCTTTTTCTCCGCAAGAGGAAGTAACTTTTTTTTTACACGTTTTGCTGCTTGGGGTTTTTAGGGAAGGATTAGCAGTGGACGGAGTACTCCTTCTCCCTTAATGTTCCCCGAGGATTCTTATGGAATTTTTGGGCAGGAGAACAGTGAGTTCCGTCATTGGGATTTCACCGTGCGATATTTTCAGGGGGTTTCTTGTCCTCCCGTTTGAGCTGAAATCTTGTTGAACTCCCCCTTGTCTTTTGGTCCTTTTTTTTTTTTCGTTCGGTTTTTTTCCCGTTGTGGTAATCACTTTTTTTTGTTCCGCCTCGTGACCCCCAGTCCTGTTGGGGTGCGCTTGCCTTTGTGTTGCTCCTTTTCTTCCCTTTTTTTGACATTTGCTTTTTTTGGTGCTGGCCTGCGTTGTAGGAAAACCTTTGTGAGCACAGGTTTTTCGGTCCGTTTCTTAGGAACGATTGCCAATCTTTTCTTTGTGCTTCCGGGAGTTTTTCTGGGGAGTTTTTCACCCCGAAGGGTTTAGGGTCCCGTCGGTATCTGAGA
>Ga0179593_1427394_pt1 | contig 10799 bp, 12 predicted proteins | sample CZODoug2_1_08_16_FD_185931 | JGI IMG/M metagenome (GOLD analysis project Ga0179593, IMG submission 185931) | Vadose zone soil fungal communities from Angelo Coast Range Reserve, California, USA - CZODoug2_1_08_16fungal (PacBio error correction) | ecosystem: Environmental > Terrestrial > Soil >... | reverse complement strand
CTTTCGCTCCACCTGAGTGACCTCTTCTGTGTCGTTCCCCCCCATGTTTCTCCGCCCCTGCCCCTCCGCCTTTGCTTTATTTCTTTATCCTTTGCCCATCGGATCTCAAACTCCCTATCGCAGGATGCTTCCCCTGACTTCCATTCCCTTTTGGCACCAACTGTGTGCTCCCCCCCCCTGTTGCAACCCCTTTTTTCGCCCCCTTTTGTTTTTACTATGTTTAGTCATGAACCACACCCTTTTTTCGCAATGTGATTCCCAACGTCTTTTCACACCCCCTCCGCTTACTTGACTCGGCCCCTTCGCCACCCCCCCGGATTTTGTGTAGTACCTTCTTTCCAAACCCTTTTTTTCCCCTCCCCCTTCCTCAGTTGTTTTGTTTTGCCTCGTCCTTTTTTCCCCCCCGCTTCTCCCCCCCCCGGCCCTGCCGGATGTTAGTTTTTTCTTCGTTCACTTCTTCCTTCCCTTTTTTTTTTTTCTCGTTTTTTTTGTATTTTCGTTCCCCTGTTATTTTCTCTACCAAACTCTCCGCACTGCGTTCTGGCTTTTGTTCCTATATTGAAGCTTTTTGCCCAACAGTGTTGTATTCCACACAGTTTTTTGAGTTTTTCTTTTGAGTTTGTAATCCCCCTCTCCTTTCCTCCGGAGTTTTTCGTATTGATGAAATTCTCTGTGCATTCTTCGCCCCTTTTTTTTTTGATCCTTATTTGTCCGCCAGGTTCATGACAAACACATTGCCCTGAAGGCAGTTTTTCATTTTTCCACTTTTTTCCGCGGGCGGGTTCATGCGTCCTTTTGATAGGTTTCGTCCCTCTCACCCGAGTCCCCGTCCCCTTTTAAATCAGTACGGGTTTTTTATCTTCCCGTCCCGCGTTTGTTCAGGTTTTTTCCCTCTAACCCCTCCCCCCAAATCCCCCGTCTTGCCCCCCCAGGGAAAACCTACACCCTGTTTCGCGCCTTTCTCCTATTTGCGTCTTTGCACTCTCCCCCCCAGGGCGTTTTTCACATTCCCCCCCCCCTTCTTTCGCTTTTTTTTTGCGTACATTTGATGCTCACTGCAATTTCTCCCTGTTCCCCTTCTTCCTTTTCCCATTGCAACTGAAAGATTTAGAGTGTCTTCCCCCCCTTTCTCATTTTTTTTTTTTTTTTTGCGAAGTCCCTTGTTCTTTTTGGCATCGCGCCCTGCTGTGGGCGGGGACCGTGTTTTTTTGCGCCCCAACTATATTCTTAGTCATTCCCACCTTAGGCGCTTGTTCCGCGCCCCCCCCCACACGTCCCAGCCGGTGACTTTTCCTAAAATTTACCTTTGGGCCGTGCTCACCTGACCCCTCTGCTTTTTCATCAGACACCCCCAAGATTTCCCCCGGTTCGTTGGTTGGAAGCTGTCCCCCTTTCACACCGCGAATGGAGTTTTTCTGTCTCTGTCCTTTTCCATTTTTTTCCCTCGTGGTACCCCGAGACATGTCTTTTTGATAATTAAGTCCCACCCCCCCCCCCAACTATTTTTTAAAAGTTTTTTTTTTCAACCCTTCTCCTTGCCGGTTTCCCCGATGTTTTGCGAATTTTTTTTCTCGTGGAGTTGATAAAGTTACGTCTTGATTCATTACCTTGACCCGTTTTCCACCCCCCCCTTTCTCCCTGGCTGTTGCAATGGGTCAGCGCTTCGCGACTTTAAAATCACATTTTTTTTCTCTGCCACCCCCTCTTAATCCCCTTCTTCTTTTTCTTTTTCCCCCACTTCTTATTTTGTTGAGCGGTGACTGTAGTAAGTTGATGTTGTGGTGCCCGGCTTTTCGTATCCAGAATCGCTCTGTTTCGCCGAGTCTGCCCCTTCCCTTTACTTTTTGGTCCTCTGCGTCCTATGGCCGGTCCTCCCCAGTTCGCCCCTTCAACCTTTGTCCTTTTTTCCCTTTCCATGGGTCTTTTTTTCCTGTGACTCTACACTCCAGTTTTTTCCCCGTCTCGAATCCTTCCGCCCCGATGTTTTTACGACTCCACTAACGCGAATCTAGGTCCCCCCCCCCTTCAGCCCTCCGCGACAACCCCTACGTTTAAAGGATTGCCCTTTGTGTCCCCTTATTTTCTTCTTAGACCTAAATTATAGTCCCTTGTCCCCCCGTCGATTGCGATTTTGGTCTTCCTCCCCCAGTTTAACAACTTTTCCCCATTTTTTGATCGGTTAGTTCCACTCCGGTTTTGTTTAGCGGAATTTGCGGGAACGGTTCACCCTGGCTTTTCCTCCCAGGGTTCTTCGCCACTCTTGGCATTTCCATTCACCCACCCCCATCACCTTATCCAGAAAGAATTTTTTTCTTTTTTCTCCCCAGTTTTTTGGAACACACCCCCCCCCAAGTCTTCCAACCCCCCCGCCTTATGTTTTCTTGGGGTTGCTTCCCCAGTTGATTTGAATTCCTTCTTTTTCCCCGCCTCTTCTATGAGTAAGGTCTCCCCCCTAGATTTGTAGTAGAACCCCAGCCCCCCCCTTTTCCCCCCTTCTTTTTTCCGCGTTCCTCTTCTTTTCCCCGCCCCCCCCTCCGTTGTTTAACTTAAAAAGGGCTCCTTCACCTACCCCCCCCCCAAATTGTGGTTGCGTTTTTTTTTAGTTCTGGCCCTTTTCGTACCCCCACTTTTAATGCCGTGATTCCACCTGGAGGGTTCCGATTTTTCCCCCCTTTTGTATGAATCCGTGGAGTAATTTCCGTGCTGTGTTGTAGTGAAGGGGATTTTCCCTGTGTTGCCTTTTTTCCCCTCCCCCTTTAATCGTCTGGGTTTTTTTCCGAAACTTTCGGAACCTTTTTGCGGCTTTTGACACCACTTTAAGTTTACACCAAGGAATCAGGGTTTTCCGTCACTTCTTTCAAGCCCTCAAATCGTTGTTTTTTTTTTTGTGTCCCCAATCACAATCAGTTTGTTGAGCAAGCAAGGATTTCACCGTTTTTCTCCCCCCCGTCTGGCGTGTCTGTCTGTTTTTTTTTCGAGGAATTTCCAAGTACACGCCCAAAAGCGTCCTTTTTCACATTTTTTTCCCCAAACAAATCGTGGTTTTCGTCCTTCTATCCTTTTTGTTTCCCCCTCTGCGGATTATGATAAGGTTGTTCTTCTATTTTTCTTCTTTTACCCCCTTCCACGTTGGTGGTTTTTTTTTGAGAGCCTGGCCCACCCCCACCCTTCTCATCCTTGTGGTTTTTTTTGCAGTACTCCCTTTCCCTTCTCCCTTTTTTTCGACCAAATTTTTTTTTACGTTTCTGGCACATGCGCTGGCCATCCTTTCGGGGACCCACGTCTTCCCCCAACAGGGTTCATGGTCTACATCTTGTACTTTCAGACCTTCTTTCTTTATTTCCCCCCCCCCCAACCACCCACTGATCCCCGCGAACTTCGGCCCGTGACCCTCGTTCCCCTTTCCCCGAGTTTTTTGGGCACACCTTTTCCCGACCACGTTTCTTTCCCGCCACACTCGGACTGGTCTTTTTTTGAGCAACCCCGCCTTTTTGCCCCGCACTTCACGATCAGTTGTTTTTTTTTTTTCACCTGCACTGTTCTCCCCCGGCCTGGTTCTCCGGTTTGTGGCCCCGTCGTCGACCACCAACACGCCCCTCCCCCTTGTTTGTAGTGTTTTTATCGAACCAACAACGAGTTTTTTATCTGCCCTGCTCTGGCCTGAAGCCTGTTGCGGTTTTCCAATGGGCATTGTTCCCTCCGAGGAGAATTGTTCTCTCGTGGCCCTTTCTCCCCCCCCTGGTTTCTTTGCTTTTCAAGCACTGCTGCCCATGTTACTACAGCTTTTGTTTTCGGAAACCGCGTTTTTTTTTTTCCATCTTCCATGTCTTTCTTTTCTTCAGGGTTTTTTTGTTTCGGCCTGACCCACCCTGGCCTGAAAATTTCCCTTGTTTAAGCGTTCCCCCTGGAATTGTCGCTCCTTCCCCCCCCCCCTTCCCCCTTTTCGTTCCAACCTTTTGTTGGCCATTCGGCCCACGGGGGCGATTTTTTGCGCATCGATTTTCCTACCAAGGCTTTTTTTGATCAGGTGTTATTTTCCCTTTAAGTTTGTCTTAAATCAGGGGTTATCGTTTTGGCGTGTGAACCTTATGTTCGCAGTCCTTGCTTTTCGACCCCCCCCCCCCCCCCAAGCGAGCTTCGTTGTTGGGGATTTTCCCGTTCACCCCCCCCACCCCCGCGCATCGTCCTTCCCCGCGAAACGTCCCGAGCCTTTTTCTCACATTAAGGACCAATTTGAACCCACAATTTTCTTCCTGACTTAGATTCCCCCCCTTGTGCAGACTCCATCGGGCGACCCCCCCCTTTGGAGACGGTTTTTCAAGGACGGCATCCTCTGGCCGTCTCGCCTTTGAACCCGCCCGTAACTTCTTCGCCCCCCTAAGATTTTCCACCACATTTTTTTTTTACTTTTTGCCCTCAGCCTGACCTAAAGGTTGCGCTACTTCTTCTTTTGATTAAACCTTTTGTAAGGGGACGCTTCATTTTCCTCCCCTTGCTCTTCTTTTTTTTTTCCCCGAGGTCTGTCCTTTTCTGACTTTTCATTTTTTCCACCCCTCCTATTTACTCGCCGTTTCTCCGAAGTGACCTTGGCATTTTGGCCCAACGTTTGTTTTTAAGCATTTTCTTTCCACACACCTCGTGGCCTTTCTTGAGCCCCCCAATCTTTTTGCCGCGTGTAATAGGCAATTTACAGAATGCGTATCAGGAAAATCTTTTTTTTCCCGGTGGTGGAACTTTTTTTATTCTGTCCTCCGTGTGTTTTTTACTATTTATTTTGCGCCCACTAGTTTTTTTCTTTGGGTTCCTTTTCATGTACCGCCCTTCACTTTAGTTTCGGTGTGGGCGTGCGGTCCCCCAGCCTTTTTTTTCCCCGAGGGTTTTGGTATTTCGGCAGGTCCTCCCCGCCAGGGAAATGTCTTGCCACACGGGGCATGTGGTCCCCCACTTTTACTCTTCTGCCTTTTTTCCTTTTGTGAAAAATTCTTCTTTTATGTTCCCTAAATCGAAGGCCAGGTTCTGGCTTTGGATCAATTTTTCTGCCCACAAATCGGGTAAAATTTTTGGTTCCTTTGACTCCTCCTGGACTTACGAGCCCCTACTGACCCGTCAGCGCCCTGAATCTCCCCCATTTTTTGGAAGTTTGCCTCCTGACCAGGTGGTGTGGCACCCGTTCCCTTTTTTTTTTGTGGTGTGAAGGGCGGTTCCCCCAAACCCAGCTGTTCGGGGTTTCTGTGCAGAGGTGCCGGTCCGCGGGCGATGTTCGGTCCCACCATCGTGCGGAGTTTGTCCGCCAACCTATTCTCCCTCCCAACACCCTCCTTTGCCTTGGCTCCACCCCCCTAATTGTCTGTCCATGTTGCCCCCGGCCTTAACCCTTCCGCCCAACTGGTCATCTGCTCTTCCTGCATAAGTATCGCACCTTGCTCTATGCTGCCAAGAACTCCACCACCCCACTTTGTGCTAACCGTTGTTTCACCCCACGGCTTACAGATGGGTCCCACCGCGGCCGCCTTTTTTCTTAGAAAAACCATTTTTTTATAGAACGTTATTCCCCCCCCCTCCCGACAAAATCTGCTTTTTTTCCTCAACGCGAAACCTCGGGCAATTGCACTGGAGATGGTATTTCTTTTTTTTTTTTAAAAAAATTTTTCCTCCTCCGTGGGAGCTGGATATTTTCCCCCCCCCCCCGTAAGTTTCTTTTTCTTCCACATCCTTCAAAGTGAGATTTGACCCTATGTGGGCGATTTAATGTACATGGTTTTTTTTTTAGTTGGTGTTTTGGGGTCGTTTTTCCCACCACCTTGCGCTTTGACCAAACTTATGTATACTCCCCCTTCCCGTTTGGTTGTTTCTTACCCATTTTTCAGTGTTTTGTTGCCCCATGTTTTCTTTGTTTCTCGCCCCCCCCCTTGGGAATCTTGCGGAAGCCCCTTCCTCTTTTTTCCGTAGGAGTTTTCCCCTCTCTTTTGCATGGAGATAGGCCAATATTCTCCCGTTTCGTCTAGCCCAGCGAAACCCAAAACATTTGTCTTAAGGCCATCTTGCGTGTGTCCCAATTGAAGGAGGTGTTGTTTTTTTTGGAGCGAAGACGGTAGGGTTCCCCCAAATGCCCCCCCCCCCCCCCCCCCCCCCCCCCCCCCCCTCGTAATTTAGACGACTAGTTACGCTGACCCCGGGCCCTTCTTTCCCAAGCAGTCCTTGACCAGGACCCCCTCGACCACCCGTTATTTAATTAGTTGTCCCCCCCCAAACATTGGCGATGGTTTTTTTTTTCCTGTGGCGCTTGCCGTCCGTTAAGGGCTCAGTCTTCCCTTATGCCCCAACCACACCATTTTCCGTCTTTCCTTTTGTTTAGTTGGTACCCTTTGTCCTGGATTCAAACATTAGCGTGGCCTTTCTCTGTTCCTCCCTTGCCCCCAATTCTTCTGTTCTTTCTTTGTCTTCAGGCAACCTGTTGTGGTTTGCTTCTTCCGTCCATATGGAGTTGGCCCTCACTTGCGTTCGTTTGCCTTCTTTTGATATCCGTTTTCTTCACTCCTTTTTTTTTTTTTGTTTTTTCCGCTGAGGGCGGGCCGCACCACACCGCCGCGAATCAGTTCTAACGGTTTTACCAATGCTTCTGAAACCGCGGGCCTCCCTTTTTCAAGTCACACACTCCCGGGATTCCAATGGGAGGTCCCATTTCCCACCACCGGCCTCGTACTTTTGCTTTTGTCTTTTATTTCGCCCCCACCCTTTCTTCCCTTTTCCTGTGTTTCCCAGCTTTGGATGTGATTCCGACTCCATATGTTTCCCAAGTTTACCTCTTTTTGTTACACCCACCCATTTCCGGTTAGTGTCCCGACCTCCTTTCGAGTTTGAGGGATTGTCTTTTAGGAAATTTTTATTCATTGTCCTCCTTGTAACAAACGGAGAGAAGGTTTAGCAACTTTTTTCTTTTCTTTTCCTGCTGGCCTTTTACCCAATTTTTCTCTTCCGGCCCGTCCCTTCCGTAAAAGTACATTTTACAAAAGAGGGATGTTTTTTTTTTGCGGCTGTGCCGACTTCGGTTATTTTCTGTCTGTTCGGCCCCCTCTAGAATCCAGGATCTCCTCCCGTTCTTGAAGAGTCAGGTCCACTAAAATTGTTTGGTTTCCCACGAGTGATCTGGGTCCTGGGTCCGTAAGTTTTCGACCAGAAAATTTGGTCCCATTCTCCCCCCCATTGGTTTCTGCTGTTTATCCCCCGGTCGTTTCAGTAAAAATGCTTCGTGGATTCCCCCGGCGCCCCCCTCCTCCGCTCTCGGTCTCCGCGGACTTCTACACTCTTACCAAGCCAGGTCCTGTACCTCTTGCCCCTAACCTAACCTTTTTTTATACCCCCCCCCCCCCCCGTGTGCTTTCTCGGGCAGATCGCCCCCAGTTTTTTTACTTGCCTTCCCCTCCTTTTTTTGGCACCGCAACTTAGCCCTGGTGAAGGGTGTCTTTCTTCTCCCGCAACACTTTGGCTCCTGTCCTGGGAGCCTTTTTCTGTTTGTGCCTTTTTTAAAACCCCCCCCCCCATCAACCTCTAAAGACCAATCCAGGTTCAGCCTTTTTGATTTTTTCCTTCCCGTTCGAACAACATCCATGTTTCTTTGTCAAGCCCCCCCCATTTTATTTTTTTCCCCCTTCCGGTTGGCGCCCTTGAATCGCCTTTTTTACTAGACCCTTTATCTCCTTTTCGTAGGGATCACCTTTCTCTTTTTTTTTTCTGACTAAACCTTCTTGTCAGCCTGCTCGGATCCCTTGTTTTTTTTTTTTTGGTTCGGACGATCATCCGAACCCTCGGCAAATGGTTTCTCTTTTCCTCCCCACTACCAAAACTGTTTTGGTTTCGTTTGTTGTAGTGAAAAACGGGCGGCCACCTGCGGTGGACCCGCTGAAGAAACGCGGCCGTTGCCTGGTCCCCTTTGATCTGTGACCTGTTTTGCCCCTGTTCCCCTCATGTTTTTTTTGTGTGTTCTCTTCTTTCCTTCCCCCTCTCGGATTGCGTGACTTTTTGTTTCGGAAAACTGTGTGTGCCCCCACACACCACCTACGGTGTTACTGGTCACCCCAAACGTGTCACGGTTTTTGCGCGGGCCAAGCTCAATAGTTTTTGGTTTGTACCCCCAATTCCTTTTTTTTGACGTCCTTCTTAGACCGTATTGCCCCCTGTCTGGTTTTCCTTGTTTTTTTATAATGCGTCCCTTTTCGTGCGAACTTTTTTCAAACCCGTGGTCGTCCCAGTCGATTCAAGGTGCGTACGCCCCCAGAGTCTGAGAGACCTTTTTTCATTTCGAGAGACCACTCTTCAACGTGGGTTTTTTTGTGATTTGTCAGCGATGGCCTTTTTGAAACCCGTTCCTCCCCCCTTTCATCTGGTCCGTTACGCCCATCCCTTTAATCGAAAGGACGCCATTTTTCCGGGCAGTTTTTTGAATTTGGGACACTTCGCGCGAACATTAAACCCGACACGGGGGGGAATTTCACTCGGGAAAAAGGGGGTTGTTTTTCCCCCACACCACTTTTTATTCACCTTTTTTTCATGTAGATCTTGCCTCAAGACCTGCTTCTCTTGTCCCAAACCCAACATTTAGGCTTTGAAAGTCCCTTTTTGCACGCGCCCCTTCAACTTGTAATTGCACCCCCCACCGCTTGTGTTGGAAACCTCCGTACCCAGGTTCGTCCCCCCCTCCACTGAATGTTGCCGCTCACTTTACTCCTGCAACGCATTCATTGCTTGAATTGGTATTTGACCCCCCTTTTTTTTTCTCCCGTAGTGTCTATTTGTGTGCGCGTTCACTACCCCACCCTTGTACGCTGTTTGTACAGTTTGAGCTAGCAACATTTTCCCCAAAGAGTCTGATACCCTTTCCCCTTTTTTCTCCCGATGTCCGGTTTGCTGCCTTTTGATAAAAAAATCGCCCCCAGTTTTCCCCTCCTAGGAAGATCGTGGCCTAGCTGTGAGGATCCACCCTTTGGGCGGCAACCCCTTCCGAGCACCCTTTTTTTTTGTTACTTAACCTCTTTTCCGTGTTTGGCAACTGCCCTTTCTTTTGTTAGTTTGCTCGCGTTTGATTGTTTTTGGTTCACTTCACAGGGGCAGCCCGACCCTGCCCGACTGTTCCCTCCCCCTTTCTGCTCCTGTGCACCCATAGTTCGTTCCAACCAGGCTCCCCTTTTTAAATGGTTTTTGCATCCGTTTACTTTCAAAGTTGTCCTGCTCCGGTTATTGCTTAGTTTACCCTTTCCCTCCCCCTATGGTGATGGACCGTAAATGTCGCAGTCGGGCTTTTTTTTTCCCCCCTTCCTCTCGCTTGTTTATGGTCCCTCGTCCCCAAGTTTTCTCTTTTTCTCTTCCCCGGGACACGTTCGATACCCTCAGACCCCATTTCCCCGATTAACACATTATGAGTACAAACTAGTTAGGGCCCGGATATTCCCCTCGTCGAAACCACAGCCCTCCGATTTTCCCCCCACAGGTTCACTGGGAGCTATCTTTGGATTTTTGATGGCCGAACATTATCCCCTATTTTTTTTCCCTCGTGACGAAAACACATCAGAGGGGCCATGGTTTTTCCTGGCTCTCACATTAAAGGTTGTCCCAAATACGGCTTCCTGTCACCTTTTAAGGCCTTTCTCAGCAAGTCAACCCTTTTTTTCCGTCCGCTTTTTTGTCCCTGCGGTCATTGGGAATCGGTACCCTCATTTACTCAGACATTCGTTGCTTTTCTTCCCCGTGTCCTCCATTTTTTTTTGCACCCACAGTTCTTTAACATCGTGACCCCTTTCTTAGCAACCCGGGGGCCCCCTTTGCGTGTTGCACCACCCGTTTCTTTACCTAGTATAGACACGCATTCGGATCCCGGTGGTTTTTTTGCCCTTTTTCTCCCTTACTTCCCCGGGCGAAAATTTTCTTTCTTCTACAGGCTTCCTTCTTTAGCGCCCCCACAACCTGTTTATCTTCAGTGCCTTTTTGGTCGGTGTTGTGTCTGGTCGAGCGAGCTCACGATTCTGTTTTTTTGGAGACACTTGCCCCACTCTTTGTTTGGTCCCGCCGCCATGTTTCCGGTCGTCGCCACCCTTCTCACCTTTTATCCCTGGTTCCCCTTCCATGTCGGCAAGACATTTTTCGCGTATCGGTCGTCCCCCCCACGGACCCCCCCGTTCCCCCCTTTTTCCCCCTGCCATTGTCCTCTGGCTTTTTTGGGAAGGCAAGGTCCCGCCTACCCAAACGCGATTAACTGTGGGGTTATGTGATCTCCCTTTTTCCTCCTGCCAGCTTGTCCTGACGCAGGCGTCCCCGGGCCCCATCCTTGGTGTTTCCCCCTAAGTGTGTGTAGACTTTAGTCACCCTGACACCACCCTTTTTTTTTTTTTCTGTTTGTGGACCCCTCTTTTCTTCTTTTTCGCGTGCGGATTCACATTCGAGGGATTTTTCTTTTTCTCCCCCAACATAAACCCCCACCCCCGATGTTACTTCCCATTTGTCCTGTCCCATTTGTTTTTGTCTCCGACTGCTTTCCATCCCCCCCCCCTTTCGGCCCTGCTATTGCATCAAATGCCCTTCAAAAACTCCTATGATTTGCTCCGCACATTCACACTGTCCCCACTTGTTTTCCCTGTTTTTGCCAAGTTTTTTTCCGATTTCCATTTCCCCCAGTCGACGCATGCCCGTCCCGTATACCCGCCAATTTTTTTTATGACCAAGTTCCATCCCTACAAACGACTCCACCACTCGATACCCATTTCACGCGCCCCCAACGGGCATAGCCTTTGTTTTTGAAGAGAAACCCC
>Ga0179593_1423035_pt1 | contig 10799 bp, 11 predicted proteins | sample CZODoug2_1_08_16_FD_185931 | JGI IMG/M metagenome (GOLD analysis project Ga0179593, IMG submission 185931) | Vadose zone soil fungal communities from Angelo Coast Range Reserve, California, USA - CZODoug2_1_08_16fungal (PacBio error correction) | ecosystem: Environmental > Terrestrial > Soil >... | reverse complement strand
TGACTCCACTCTGCCTCCTATTTTTTCCCTCTCGCTGCGCTTCCCTCGTTTCTTTTGTGACTTACCCAAAAAGATCATTTTCCCCGTGAGTTTCCCACCTGCGACGTACTGGTACTTCCAGTTGCGCTTATGGTGCGGACGTTTTTTTTCCCGGTAAGAAGAGGGAGGACGGAGACTAGGATTTCAGGCTTTTCTCTCATTCTCGGCCCATTCCTCTCCTAGTCATCTCCCCCCTCTTCTTCCTCGCCCGTTACTTTGAAGCGCCCTCACAATGCCATCAGCCTCATACGACATTTTTTTTGGTAGTGATACGCTTGTCCCAGGTCAGCGTCGGTCTTCGTCTCGGGATCCACGTTTGTGTTTCGAATTTCCTTTCACCGTCCTCCTCCCCCGTCATAGTCTTCAGGCAGCATGTCCTTAGATGACGAATCTACCCCTCTTCCTTTCTGGCCCATTCCTTACCGTTTTCATACTCTAGGAGTATCGAGTTGATAGGACTTCCGAAAGAGGCTGACCGTTTCCCGTCCATTCCCTTGTTTCTAGCAGTTTTTCTGAGTTCACGGCCTCTGTCCTTGACCAGTTCAAGTTCTTTCCCCGATGCCCTTTTCTGGGTAGAAGTTAGAAGACCCTTTAGTCCCTCCACGGCATCCTCATTTTAACGTGGCTCCCCCCCCAACCCGTCAAACTCTCTCAGAGTTCTGGTCAGTGGTGACAGCATATTTTTTTTTTTGTTTCGTTCTTCACTTCCGACGATATTTTTTTACCGGTTTTTCTCGATTCCCCTATTCTGTTAAGAAAGTTGATTTCGAACCATTTTACTGAGGTTTATTGTTTGTTACACTTGCTGAACCATCCCTTTTAGAAAAGGGAATGAGTTCCCTCTCCTTCCTTTACCCCTGGTAAGAGTTGCTCCCCTTGCAGGAGACCTTTCATTCCTTTGGCCATCTTTCGATGAACCTCCACCACCTCCCTTCACGGTCCACTTAAATTTTCATCGTTTCCCCCCCAGGTTGTTCTCCTCTTGTAGAGATTTTCTCAGGCCTGTGATAGAAGATTTTTTTCTTTTTTTGAGGTTTAAACTATCTTGGACCTTAACCATGCCGGAGTTTTGTCTTTACCCTCTTCTCCTTTCCTTGGTTGGCCGAGGACCGATTCCCGATGCGGGTCACTCTTAGGTAACTCACCACGCGACTTTCATGTGATATCGGACCGACCCGGCGCCGATCCTTGTGCAGTTTCGAGAACCTCTTTTTCCCAGGAAATTTTCTGGCCCGAGGCCCCGTTGTCATCTCTCTCTTTTCTTTTGGTTCGTCTCTTCGACTTCGCCTGGACCTCGCTTTTTACCCCTAAGTTGCGTGGAATCACCCCTTACGTTCCATTGTTCAACTGATAGTTGTAGAGGAGGTAGAGTCCTAGCTAATTCCGTCCAGAACGTTGATTCGGTGTTTCGTCATTCCTTCCTCCCCCCCTTTCCTAATACTGCCCCTCTGGTCCCATCCTTCGTTTTCCCCTCTTCCTCCCGTCTTGGCCTGTCCCCCCCCGGCCGCCGCAAAAATGATCGTGCGAGTCTCAGTAAACTTTGATGTTGCTCTTCGCTCTTGCCCTCTTCCCTTTTCTTTTTCCACACACTCTTTACCCTTCCATGCTTTCGTCAAACCGCGGAATTTCCCTCTTTTCAGTTTTTAATCCCTCGATTGGCCGTCGACTTTCAAACACTTACACACGCAAGCATTCTTTTGACTGAGTTTCCAATAAAACAGCCCTTTCATTTTGTTAAAGCTTGAACGCCTTCCCCTTTCTTGCCGTCCCTTCTCAGCCCTTTACTTATTCCTCAGAACGTTTGGTAAGGGCCCAACTCCTATTGGGGTCGATCACAATTTTCTTTCTCATACCCCCTTGCCACTTTGCTTTCCTGAGTGTCTGTAGGAGAAAGACGTTTCCTCCAGTAGAAAATGAGACGATCTTCTTTTTTTCAGCACCCTGGTCGCATCATGACACTTCGTTACCTCTTTCCTCTTGGAGGACGATTAAGTGAAACGGAAATCTCAAGCCGTCCGCTCCCAGCATGCAGGTTTTTCAAAAGAAGTTCAGGGTCGAATTTTATCGCCACGTATATCTCCTCTCTCCTCCTCCGTTGTTGTTTAGCTTCTTGTTTTCCCTTATCCTCTTCCCTACGTCCTGATTTTTCCCCTCCATGCCCCCTGATCTCCCCGGCTTTTGCTTTTTTGCACGTCGGCTCCCCCCCAACTGCGACTCTTCCGTGTGGACGATATTACATTTCGCGTCGCCCTCTCCCCGGGTCTTTCTTTTTTCTCGTTCCTCCTGTTCACCCCACCCGTAACGTCTTCGCGCTCCATTTCCATTGCCAATTAAGTGTCGGACCCCGAGGAATGATAAAGGAACAGAGTCTCAGATCACAGGCAGAAGTGTTCTCGTTTCCGATAGGCGACCTCTTACCAACTTTTCCCCTCTTTGGTGCTTTTTGACTCCTCAAATTGCTTAAGACTGTGGTTAGACTCTTCCCTTTTGTTTCCCGTTCCCATTGGATTCCTCACCTCCTGGTCCCTTCCGGTTTGCTTAACGCATTTCCCGGTCTCCGTTTTTCACGCCACACCCTCCATTTCCCTCTTTCCCCCGTGACGTTAAAAGAAAACCCACCTTGATTGCTTAAAAGGGGTGCGCTTAAACTTGTCTGGCGGCTTTTTGGGGAAGTAATACCCAAGAGTATACGACCCCAAGCTGGTGAAAGTCGGTTTTCTTCCCCTGGAGGCAAGCTTTTCCTTCTTTAAACTTCCGGTATTTAGCCCCTCATCTCTACGCAGTTTTCTTCCCTTCTTGCTATACTCCAATTCGACCCGATTCTTCTTTAGTGTTCCTCTAGAAGTTCTACTTCCCAGACAATGAGTCAAACTTCTTCCTTGCTCATTCTTCTTTCCTCCCCACTGACTGACCCAGATGACCGGTCTTGCCTCCCCTTTCTCGTTACCTGGCCTCCGCACGTCTTATCCAAATACCGATATTTTCAATACTCTGGGCTAGCCCTCCGTTAATTTCTTTCCCGCCTTGTTTTCCTCGGGTATCCCCCCCCCCCCTTTCCTGACAGCCTCAGATGGTCATCAAGCCGTTTCCTAGGTAGTGCCGTAATTTAGGTCCTTTTGCCCACAGCGCCTCATTGGTGAAAGAACTGCTTTCCTTTTAAGCTGACTACGTTTCTAGCCTGATTGTTCCCCCCTATGGTTTGAACTGCCCGGTGATTTGCGTTGCCGATTCAGTCACTGGACCCTGATAACTTTTCTTTACGGTCTTGGAACTGAACGGTCCCAGTGATTTCCACGCGCACTTCTTTCCTTTTTTTTGGGCCTCCTTTCCCTGATCTCTGTCACGGTCAGCAGTCTGTGAGCGGTAAGCTCATTTTTCCTTCCCGTTCGCCTTTTCTTTTCCCCTGAGTGAAGGTTGCCCCAACATAGTTCGAAGAACGACCTATCTCTATGAGCCCCCCCTCTACCGCTTTCTTTTCTCTGTTTTTCCCCACGTTTCGATTGATGTTCTCGATCGGACTTTTTTCTTTTTCCACCCCCGTGCTCTCCTCTTCTAACAGAACCCCCAGTCTTAGTCCTTAGGGGTAATTTCCCCCCCCGCAGCACCCTCTCGATTCCCTTTACTTTAGTACCTTTTTATGTCCAGCCTGTTTCTTCCGTCAGGCCTCTATTTTCACGCCGCTGGTCGCTTCCATTTCCCTAAGAGCTAGCCCGACGTCGCGTGTGGGTTTCCTGCTCCGACCCCTCGACCTCTTTTCACTATGACTGGTTTTCCTTCCTACGTTTTACTATTCTTACCACTCAACTTAACCTGGAGCCTTCCTCCCCGAGCCTTTCATGGATACAGAAAAACACACCTTTTGCGGCGTTCATTATTGCCAGGTTTCGGGCCTCTCCCTTTCCTTCCTTCCTACGTCCGCCTTTCTTTTGAGGCTCGTGCCCCGTTTCTCCGGAGACTTTTTAGGGCTTTGTTTTGACTTCATATTTTCTTTTTCGTTACCTATCCCAAGTAAGGACTTCCCCTATGACAAGTTGACCAGAGGAAGTCCTTTTTTTTTTTTTTTTTTTTTTTTTCTCCTTGGCCATCTTCCCCTTCTCTTTGCTTCCCCAGTCCCATCCATATTTTTTTCGTCTCCCTTCTATTTGGACGCTCGGGCAGCGGTCCCTCTTTTTTTTCTTTTGCTGATAGATGAAAGTAAGCTTCGAACGATGGAGTTCCCAGGAGAGCTCTAACCATGGGTCCTTTTTGAACCACCCGTCTCGGCCTCTTTTCCCCCCTATGACGCTCCCTATTTGGGAAGGTGCTTTCTGCGGTCCGTTTTGGATCTCTTTACCCGTCACCGGCGTTCCTTGATTTTTGGCACCGCACTAATTCTTTCCTCCCCATATTCTACGGCCAAAGGACTAGCCCGAAGCCTTTGGCGTTCTGCCGACAGTTGACCGTGCCTTCGCCCTTCCCCCTTTCACTCCCTCCCCTTCCCCCCGCCCCTGCGACCGTTTTTGTCGTGTGATACGCATGAACTCCAACGGGCTTCTGCGTCTTTTTCTTTCTAAAAGTTTTTCCTTTTCAGTAATCATTTTCTCAACGTAATGAAGGAAGTACTCTTTGTCCCGCTAGGGTCTCTGAAGGCCTCAACCTCCGGTTTCTGGTCTTCCCCTTAGTAGTTCCTTCTCCCGGTTGGAAGATGCCCGCTGTCCTTCTGATAACCCTCGACAGATAAATCGTATTCTTGTGGCTCTTCTTTTGCTTTCCCCCTTTGAAGAGGCGGAGAACACTTCCGAGAGCGTGTTTCTGTTCCCTCGACGGATGGCCTCTCCCTTATAAGCTTCATCGACAACGAGTCGAGGCTCCCATAAATTCTTCAAAGCCCGCTAACCCCTCTTCTTTTCGTTCCTGAGTTGCCAGAAGATCACTGCCAGGGAGGTGGTTTGTTGAACTGCCGGTTTACTCTTCTTCCGATCGATAGTCGCCTTTCTTTCCCTTCCACCATGACCTTGGGTGCCCCTCTCAGATGTTCATTCCCAGGCCCTCAGATCGTTTCCCCGTTTTTCCCAACCTTCCTCCCCGGCCTTTCCCCATTAGAACTGTAAGGGTTTTTCCCGATTTAAACATTAGAGTTTCATGTTTGGCAATCTCTTTCTCCTTCACCTCCCTACATTCCCCCCCTCCTTTCAATTTCCTTCATCGTTTTACACGTTCGTGCAGGCGTTAGTTCAGTCTTGCCTTTTATCCAGAGGGTTTTGGGAGATGTATTTTGCCCCATCTGCTATGGACCTATTTTTCTTTCCCCTTTTTCCGACTGGTGGCTCCCTAGAAAAGCTCGATGCCGTTCCCTCGAGGTAACCGAACCGTGCTACCTCGGGCCTATTCCCCTCTTGAGAAACGGCGCCGGATTTAGTCGAACAGTTGAATGGCTGAACGACCGGTACGGAGTTCTTCTTCGCCCCCCTTTCATTTTCTCTTTTCCTTTTTTTTCGAAGTCTTAGAATTACCGCTGCGGGTCCAGAGCTGGTGATTATTTTCAGAATGCGGTTTTATCTCGTTATATCGACTATTTCTGAATTCTACTTAGGACCTCGTTTCATAGTGACGTACCAGCCCTTTTCTCATTGCTTTGTCCCCCCGTCTTCTTCCCTCTTCCGTATATCACGCCCTCTGTTGATCCCCCCCGACTTTTTTTTTCCGCGAGTTTGGTCGGCTCCGCGACAGAAAACCAGGATCTTTTTTTCCAGATCCAAAAATGTAGCGTCACATACACTATTCCCCCTGTCTTGTTTCTTCTTTTGATTGTCTTTCCCCCCCTATCGTACCTATTTCTTCTAGAACGTTACCTTTACCTGTCTTTGTACACTAGTGGGATGTTCACGATGTTGCCCCAAAAGAATCTAATCACAAAACCCCTCCTCCCCCCTTGATGTGTAATCCAGAGGTATTATGTATTAGCGGTTTCTGCCTCTCTCCCCCTGATCGTCCCCTTTCTTCAGCCTTCTCTTCTCCCGCGGGTCATTTGAGTAAAATCAGTCCGGGTTCATATCCCAACCTTCTTTCTTCCTCATCCCGTTGAACTTTCGCAGGCTTATGTCTTCCTTTCCCTAATGTAAGTCAAGAGATAGAATAACTACCTCCTCTATTCTCGGTGGCCAATTTGTGAATCACCCGCCCCTCCCCTTCTCGTTGGGGTCTCTTCTCACTTAACCCCCTCTTCCTCCTCGCACGCTTCTCCCGGTTTTCATAAGGTCTTTATATCACAGGATATACTTTCCCCCCCCCTTTTTTTTTTGTGCGAGAGATCATTCCTCAGTTCTTTCGTTACTTTTCTACAACTGCATTCGCTCTCCTCCGTGGAGTTCCTTCCGTGGCACCGGCCGTCGGTCCCCACTTTCCCAGACTCGTATGAAGTTTTCATGCCCGAGCACGTTGCTTTCCCGAGCTTCTTTCAAGGGGACCCGTCTTACTTCTGAATTTTTCTTCCCTCCCTTCCCCCCGAAGGACAGGTAAACGAATTTATTTACCAGTATTGTGATAGACCCCCGTTCGGTCTGCTCCCTGTTCCCTCTTTTCTGATCAAGCCCCCCCCTTTCCATAACGCCGTGCTACTCAAGGCGTGTTGCGACTTTACAACCCTCGGACCGCTTTGATTTACCATGCTCCCAATTGATGTGGAGCATTGGTTGTTGATTTTAGCTCAATTTTTTCTTTCCATTTTTTCATCGTTCTCGTTTTCTTAAACTGACCCGCCCTTAAAGTAACCTTGTCTGCCGATTTGAATTCCTTTTCTTAGTTTTTCAAACACATGACCCGAAGCCTCTTCAATCCTCAGATTTAACCAGCCCCATGTGTGCAAGGAAACGGGTTTGCGCTTCTGCGGAATTGGTCTGACGCGGGCCCGGGTTTTTCCCCCTTTCTAATACTTTCCCCCCTCATTCATTTGCGCCCAGCGTCACGGGATTCCAGGTTTCTTTATTTTATCAACGGTTTCTTGATCACCAAGGCACTTCAAGACGTCATTTGTGATGGAAATGGATGACGCCCTGAATCCCCCTTACCATTCCTCTTTCGGGCCATTAAGTTCTCTATCCTCCTCTTCGATGTTGCCTCCAACCTCGATGTTCCAAGAGAGTTCCGCTGAGTCTATCTCTTCCCTCCCCCCCCTATCCCTATGCCCCCCTTTCTCTTTCGAACTGTTTCGTCCCCCTCTTGCAACACGTCAGGAAAAGTGTCCAACTTCCAAATCTGCTCAGTGTTATTTTTCCGCCCGAAAGTTACTTTCCTTTCCTTCCCTCGAGTTCCATTCATAGATTGGCTAGGTAGCCCCCACCCTTTTCCGCAGACCTAGGAGTCATCACCTAATCACAGGTAGGCCATTCTTTTCCGGTCTGTTTGACCAACCATCGCCAAGCAAAACCTCCTTTACTCTTTCCCCCGTTCTTCTGGTTTGAACCCTTTCATACGTTTTTTTTACTTTTTGACCTCTTCAATTACTTTCGACGGTTCTTTAGTGTAGTTTACCTCCTGAAGATGGAAGTGTTTCGCGACTGTTCCACCCGTCTTACCCACTCCTTCAGGGCCTCTTTCCTCTTCCCTTGGCTCAGAAATTTTTCGAGTGGGCAGAAAGGTCCCCTCATCGATTCCGTTTCATCCCGTTCTCGGACCCAGCTCATTCTTGATTTCTCCCCCCCCTTGCCGGTTTTGATAGAGGCATTCGTAGAAAGAGTAACACCCTTTCTCATGATCCCCCCCCCCTATTTTCTCCTCATTCACCCCGGAACGAATCTCGCTCCACCCTCTTGACAAACCCCCTTCGATGCGGAGCTCTCCAAGTTCGCATAGTTATCTGATTTACTCGTTTCCCTGTAATGTGTAGTAAGTTCTCTTGAAGTAGTCATGCGTTCCCCCCTCCCCACGCTTTTCGTGATCCCCCTTTCATGCTGTCCCTTTTTCCCTAGCCCACTTTCTTCCTCCCCGTCCGATCGTTTTCCCTTATTCGTCCAGAGATCCGTCCTTTCTCCAGGAAAACCTTAAGGGGGAGCATAAAATCCCTCTCCTGCTAAGTCTCTTTCGTTTTTCTTTTTTCCTTCCGACACGATCCTGATTCCCACTCTGACTTTTAAGGCCACTTTGATGATGAATTCACCCTCCCACGACCACTTTTTATAATTTTTTTTTCTCTTTCAGAACTGCCTTTTCCTTCTGCTAACGAAAAAAAACCACCTTAGCTTTTGGCGTTCAGTTTTTCTTTTCTCCCCCTCACCCCCCCCTTCCTCTTTCACGGCGGACGTCCGCGGTTTGAGCTTCTCTTTATCGCACTGTGGCTACGGTGTTTACTGTCGTTTTTGCTGAACTGAGACTTCTCTTCTTGAGGGTTAAGATATACAACCTTCCGGACACATCGACTAACGTTTCTTTATCTTCCATCCTTGGGTCCACGCCTTTTCCCCTTCTCTTTGGTTCCACAACAGTTTAACCACCATATTTTTTCTCTCTACCGCTGGCCCGCCCCCTCGTCGTTTCTGTTCTCAATTCTCTTTCTCATTCCACATCCTTGTTGTGCTTCTTCTTCCTAAGTACACGGACACGACGATTTTTTCTGGACCCAGGATTATTGCGACCACGTTTTTTTTTTTCCTCCCCCACTTTCCCTTGCGGGCCCCTCTCCCCTGTTTTCCCTCCTGGGTCTTTCAGGTGCTGATGAAGGAGGGGGATATCTGTAACCTCTCGTCTTCAGGCTGTAGGTAGACCTGCCCCCTCAATTCTTCCCTTTTCTCAGAAGTGTAAAGAAACTCGGCGTCCTTTGAAGATTTTTTTCAGTCCACTTTCACATCTCCGCCCTTCTCTCTCTTGGTGGCGTTTTTCCTTGACAGAAACCGGCTATTTCGCCGATCCTGAGCGGTTTCCCCATCTTTTTCGAATTCAGCTTTCCTGTAGGCCGCAAAAGTTTTTAATCAGTGCCCTGAGGCACTTAAGTGAGGAACCACCTCTCCTGTTCTCCTGGTGTCTTTCCTTGCTCGACCCTTAGAAGAGTTTTCCGATGAATTTAAGTACCCCTCTTTTGTCTTTCACACTTTTACTCCTTTTCTCAGTTGAAGTACCTTTGTGATTCTCTTTTTGTCCACACACGTGTACCCTGGTACGCATTCTTCCCCCCCCCCTTTCCTACGGACTCTGAGTGTGATGGTAACGCTGTCCACGTTTTCAGGTTTATCTTTTCTACTGACGACACGAGTATATCGCTCCCACCCGGAGAAAGTGGAGAAAAGATCCCCAAAGCTGGTGGGCAGTCGTTTTATCCTCCTCTACCTTCTTTGACTTCTTTACGATAGGTTTTTGCCGGCCTTTTTTTCTCTTCTTCGATGACCTGAGGCGTCGCCCAGTTATCCGCGCCCCCCTGAAGAGTTTTTTTGCTCTTTTTGATTTCTTCTAGTGACCGTGCTGCCCCGACCAAAAGGCGGGTGAAAGGAATTCTCTTAGTAGCCAGTATTCGTCTTCCCCCTTTGTAGTGTCCCTTTCGGGCCCCCCTCTTTCACCGACACTTCAATCGCCGTCTTCCACTTCCTTCATCTTTTTTTCTTTCCCCCAAACCCCCCCCCCCACGGTCGTCTTCAGTTTCTTAGCTTCTCCTCCAGAGGAGTCTGAGCTGAAGGATGGTTTTCTTCTGTCTTGGTAAATCTTTCTTAACCGGTTCCCTCTCCCCCTCTTCTTCTTGTGACCTTTCTTCCCTGCGGACGTTTTTTCTCCCGAGTAAACTCTCGATGCTTTCTAGAGGTATTTTTCCAAGCTCTCCTCTTTTAATGGATATCTTACTATTCTGAAATGATCTTGTCTCCTTTTTACACGTTCCGGAGAACGTGTATTTTCGCTGGTAAACTCGCACGGTTCCCACCGAGGCAAGGCTTTTTCGGCTTTTTTTTCCCCTTCCAGCTCGACTTCGTCCCTTTTCCCCAAGTCGTGGTGAAAAGATCACTTGTGTATGACTTATTTCAGCTTCTCCTCTCCCCTTTCATGCCTCTCTCCCTTCAGTTCCCGGGTTCGTCTTGGAACGTAATCTCTCGCCTTCCGAACTTTTATGCGGTGGCCCTCCTCCCCTTATTGACTCCATCTGAGAAGCTGTTCTAACTCCTCTTTCTCCCTTTCATGAGGGTTTTATTTTTCCTTGAGGACCCTTCTCCTTCACCCGACCCCATTTCTTTTGTTTCAGCGAGCCTCTCCACCCCCTTTGAAGGCAATCAAATTGGTGGAGTTTCCATCGCGTTTCCACCGTTTTGCTGTCCCTTTTGCACCCCCCCTCCTCCATAATGCGGTTTTACTCTCCCAACCGGGAATTTTTAGATTGTTGACTTTCACCCCCTTTGCCCTCCTCATTTTCTTTTCACCAAGAAGCCACCCCCTCCCACCTCTTTTGATTCGATTGGTCAAATCACACGCTTCCTGCCGGTTTCTCCTGATTGGTTCCCTATCTTCCTCAGTTCAGCGGTAAGGATATCGCCCTAGTGGAAGGTCTTTAAATCAGTACGGTTTTGTCGTCCCCCCCCCATTCCTTTCTTGCAGTCCCCCCCCTTTTCTGCTCGCGTAACCTCTCTTATTTCTCCCATATCCCATTATCTCCTTCCCCCCTTCGTTCATTCCTTGAAGCACTTTTCTTCCTCCCAAATCGAAAGAGTCGCCCGTGGGCTCCGAGTGCACCGGAAATCCTCACTCTTTTTTTCCCCCTGCCGCTTCCGACATTTCCCTTTTTTTAACGAAGGCCTTACTTCCTAGAAATG
>Ga0179593_1352406_pt1 | contig 10799 bp, 10 predicted proteins | sample CZODoug2_1_08_16_FD_185931 | JGI IMG/M metagenome (GOLD analysis project Ga0179593, IMG submission 185931) | Vadose zone soil fungal communities from Angelo Coast Range Reserve, California, USA - CZODoug2_1_08_16fungal (PacBio error correction) | ecosystem: Environmental > Terrestrial > Soil >... | reverse complement strand
GCTCCTTTTAGTGTTGTCTAGTCCTGCCGGGTTTTCCCCCTGGCTGGGCTGGGGCAACGTTTTTTTTTCCTTTTTTCAACTGTTCTATGGGGAGGTTATTTACTTCAATCCCTTCCGTCCCACTCCTGTCTCCTGCTGTTTACAGGCAGTCCTTCGGTGCCCCCTGGTCCCAGGTTTCCCGCCTGCTTTGGCTTCTTGGTGGGGTAGCAGGTTGTTGTTCCCATTTTTTATGATATTTCTTTAATTGGTCGCCGTATCCCGGTATTTCTTCCTTCCGGTTCCCCCCTTTTTAGGCATCCCTCTGGGCGTTGCTCAAGCATTTTGATTCTCAGTTTCGCTCTTTTTGTAGCTTGGTTTCGTGCGAAGGACAAGGTGTTTTTTTCTGGGTTTCGGCGTTTCCCACTTCCCTGCGGTCCATTTTGAGTTTTTGCAACATTTTGCCGGGCGCTGTACCCCCCTTTTGAAGTTTTTTTTCGATGTCCGAAGGTACTTTCCGGGGCCTCTCCTTGATGCATTGGCCGTCTCCCTTCTCCCACGTTCACGGGGTCCCCCAGGTTGGGGCACCGGTGTGATGCGGCTCGTTGGTATTTTTTCGTTTTCTTATAGCTTTCGCCGATCTTCTTCCCACCTATTTTGGGTTCGTTTTTTTTGGTATTTAAGTGTTTTATTTTCCCCCCCCCTTATGGGTCCGTCTTTTTTTGATGATAGGTTTTTTTTTGCTGATTGGCGTGAAGTTTTCCTGATCCCTTTTCTTTTTTTCCCTTAGTCAGTTTCCATCCATTATTCTTCCCCTTTTCTCATTTCGCCGTTTCCGAGACCCACCCCCACCTTTTCCCTTGATAGTCTCAAAGTTAGTTTCCCTAGACCCCCTGATTATTTTGGTTTATTTGGCTGTAGTAACTCGATTTTCTTTTTAAACGGGACCGCCCCCGCTGCTGTAGGAAATTAAGGTTTCGGATTGTCATGCACCTTGCTTCTTTCTTTTTGAGTTTCTTTGGACACGGCTCCTCCACCGTGGCGGGGTTGGTGCTTAGTTGGTCGGGGTTTATGTTTTTGTTTTTGTTGCTTTTCTTCTTTTTGTTTTTTTTGCTGAGAAAAATGAAGGCAATGCCGCTTTTTTTATTTGCGTGTTCTTTGTTAGTGCCGCTTCTATTCCCCCCGAAGCTGTATCTTTCTCCTTCCCCTACTGTCCTAAGGTGGGCACCGACGTTCCCCGCCCTTTCCTTCCCCTCTAGGATTGTCGAATTTCTAATTTTAGCGGGGCTCGGAAGGCCGCACAGGCTTCGTTCCCTGTTTTGTCCTTAACACAAGTCCCCTCTTTTCATTTTTTTTTTCCTGCGTCCTGATGGCCATTCCCCATCCTTTCCTTCACTCGACCAGGCCATTTTGCCTCGGGCCCCTGGCGCGTGTCGTACCTTGGCCCCTTATGCCCAAGAATGCGGAACGGTGACTCTCCCCCCCCTCTCCGCGGTCGCCGCGTGCATTTGCTGACACCCTTGGAGTCCTTTTTTTTTTTTTTTTGAGTTTTTTTTTTTGAGAGGGAAGTTTCTTCCCCGTAAACCTGACTCTTTTTCCCCACATCCCACCTGGCTTTCTCTTGGCCACCTCCCCTTTTTTTTTTCCCCAGCGCCCTGTGCCTGCTCTCCCTTTGTCCTGGGCGGGTGGTTGTCCTTGTCAAGTGGCCGAGTACGGTCTGGTGCTTCTTTCTTTTGGCGCACTGACTGACGCCCTGCGTTCCCCCCCCCAACCTATATTTTCCCCCCCCCGCTTTCATCCAGCTCACGAGGGTCGCGGTCGTCTCTTACATTCGGCTTTGACTAGTTCTTCGGTTTTGCGTTTGGTCCTTTTTGGTGAACGCAGGGACCTCCTGGGGAACCCTCTCGCTCGTCGGTGGTGTGGTCTCTACACACCCCGGGCGGTATCCCAGTTTTTCTGCCTTGGCAACATTTATTTTTTTTTTGGGGGATCTTTGGTCTTTTAGCGTGCAGCCTTGGCACCTCATTTTCTTCTACACACGGAAGTGGTACTACGGCTTCTTCTTTCCTAGCACTCATTTCCCCTTTGGCCCTTTCGAACTGGGTTCTTAGATCCCCCCCCCTTTTACTGAGACTGAAGGCAGTTTTTTTTTTTTCGGCACGGGCCCCACTGGAAGCTGCAATTTTTCTTTGCTTTTATTGTAACTTGGCTCAGAGGCTTAGTTTTGCCAGGCAGACACTTTTTCCCTGTACTCCCCTTTGCGTGAACAATAGGTGGCCTGGTGTGTTTCCCCCAACACAAAGTTAACGGTTAGACCTTGAAAAGAGTTCCTCTTCTTGGGAGGTCGACTGTCTGTTCTGTTGGTTTTTCCCTTTTTTGCCCCCAGATTCTGCAGTTTTTTTTTTTTTCTAGGGAGCGCGGAGACCACCTTGCCAAACGGTAAAGTTTTGTGGCTTTTCCTGGCCCTTTTTCGGGAATTCCCTTATTTTTTTTAGTTAGTTCGGTTTTTTTTTTGAGCTTTATCAGATGCGCCTCCAGACCCTTTCCCCCAGAACCCTGTTTACCCTCTTGAAGGGCTTTCCAGTTTGTAGAGAGACACCGTTTGCTCTCTTTCCCTTTTTTTGAGGAGTGGGCAAACTCGAATCCCACCTTTTCCCTTCAGCTTTCGTGACCCCCCTTACTTTAAGTGTTTTTTGCCTGAGAACCTTTCCCTCCGCAATTAGTCCAGTGGGTTTACCTTTTGTTTAACGAGCACGATTCTTTCACTTTGAGACCTAATACAACAGAAGGGGCTTGCCCCCCCCCCCGCGTGCTGGTTGTTTCCGTGTCGTTGTTTTCCAAAGGCAGAGCGTAGTATTTTCTTTGCTACGCCTCGTGTGCCGGGGAGACCAATTTCGATCTTTGTTAGGATTCGTATCCCTTGCTCCGTCTTCCCATCTTTGAGAGAAGGGCAGTTTGTTCGGGTGTCCCGTTTATTTCCTGAATCGAACCCCTGCCCTTCCGTTGGTGCGAGGGCCAACAGTAAATTTGTTCTGCACCCCTTTTAACCCCCCTCGGTCGTCTTGGTGTGACAACCAACGGTCAGGCGGCAATCCCCCCCCCTCTGTCCACCACTGTTTTTGACAGAGGGTAACCACTGCGCTCTATCCTCCTTATAGGACTCCAAGGATAACTCGTTGACTCAAGCTTCCCCCTCCTGGTGTTCCCTGCCGGCTGTTCCGCCCGTGTCAGACCTTTTTTGGGCCCTTTTATTAGTCCGCGCTCCCATTCACCGCAGACCCGCCCTTCTTTTTTCATTCGACGTGGCCAACCCCCGGCCCCTTCCGGTTTGCGAGATTCCCAATGATCAGTTTTATTAGTGGGTGGGGCGTGTTCCGGTTTTTTCCTGGTAATCCAGGTTGTTAATGATGTTTCATCCGGAGGGGATTTGTCTCCGTTTTGTCAATAGACGCGACCCTATAACAGGGTTGACCTCTCGAAGTTCCGTGCAAGTAATTAAGGTCATGGGTTTTCCTTTGGACCCACGGCGGGCTCCGGTTCGGTGCGAGGTCCTGCTTCCGGTTCCGGTGCTCATCCCCTGCTTTCCATCCTTAGTTCAGTTAGAAAATATCACCTCTTTTTTTGCCCAAAGACGTGGGTTACTTTGGGAGTAAGCATTTGGTTCTTCCCCATTGTCTTTTTCTTTCCCCAGTCGGCTTTGTTGACTTCCGTACACGATTTTTGTTCGCCGGTACTCGCCCCGACTTCCCTTGGTTGGTTTATTTCCGCTGAGTCATCTCCCCCGAGGCTTTCAGGAAAATTTTTGACCGTTCGGGGGCCCCGTACGCTTGCGGGCGGATGCCTCCTTCACGAGGAGAGCGTTCTCTGGGCGATAGGCTTTTTTCCCGGCACGCTCACAAACAGAGCCTTTGCCGTTCTATTTGGCCTCAACCCTGGCCAACCCCCTTCCCAGTCCCCCACCGCCTGTTTCCAAACGGCATGCAATACAGGTTGCACACAGCCGTCCTCATTTTTTCCCCGTGGAGCGTCTTTTGGTAAACCGATGACAGGACATCTACCCCCCCATATCGGTTCTTTAACTCCAGGATCAATTCCGAAAAACCCCTCCCTTTCCGTGGATCTCCTTCCCTTCTACTGAGAATTTAATAACCCCAATGCTCGTGTCTTCGAGGTTCTTTTTACCCTCAATTCATCGTTTCTTAAAGAAGATCCTTCCCCGCCCTTCCCCACTCCCCCCTCACTCCCCCGATGATAAATAAAATGCCTGAGAGGGTACTACCCCTTTCACGTGACAAAACCTCTGCCGATCCCTTGCTCCGACTTTTACCGGCGCCCGCTATCTCAGGCCATTCATACACTTTGCCAATTTCCCCGTTAACTTCGTTTTTGCACTGATAACGGCAAGGCCCCTCATCGTCTGCGGAACGTGGACATTTTCAGCTTTTCATTACCTGCGACGGATGACCCCATACTGACCTGGGGGCTGTTATTGACTAAATTGGTTAGAGGAAAAGGTGGCCCCAGAAAAATTCCTCCTGTTCCAGACCCTTTTTTACGGGGGGGTTGGTCCTTTCAACGCTGCCCGGAACAGTCACCACCTTCCTACGTAGTTTGACCATCTTCAAGGGGGCTACCCACTGATCCCTCTGCCCGTAGGGTCATGAGGGCTTTTTTCCGGATGCCCCATGTGGGAGCTCATTTTTGCCACTTCTTCCTTTTTGGGGGAGTACCTTCTGAACTTCCCTTTATATCCAACCCTTTTCACAAAAATGGCAATAAGTACCCTTGAGTTCCGTGCTGACCTGGTTACCGTTGACGCTGTCGTTGTCGACTTTTTTAGGGCGAACGGTCTTTCTTTGTCCCCTTCGTAAGTTGGAGGAAGTCACTACACATCCCTTTCTTGCTTCCAAAGTGTGTAACTCCGCCATTGGGTGAGGAGCCTCTTCCCCGTTAACCCCCGTCGCCATAGTGTTCTTTATTCAGTTTAATAAGGTTTCTTTTGTTTTGATTCCTCTCTCTTTAATGGGCCGTTTTATCAAGGTAAGCTGCTGCCACGCTGGATTTTTCTTTGTTTTCAATTGCCCTTTCTCCAGTCGTTTAGTAAGGAATTCCACGCGTTCCTCCGCCGCCGCTTCTTCCCCGCCTTTCTCCTTTTTTTGACCTTTAGCCCCCTACCTTCGGTGGTTTGGTTTATGTTGCCTGGGGTTTGTCCCCCTTTTTCTGTCTTTCCTTTCCTAGGTTTCTTTTTTTTCCAAGGTAGATTGAAGGGGAGTCATCCGGCCTTCCCCCATCTGGCTACGTAATTTCGGCGCAGTCCCCTGCCTGCTTCTTTAAGGCTGGGTTCGTGACGCTTACAAGTTTCCCTTCTTTCCCTGGTCTGGGATTTGGCTCTCTTTCTTGTCTGTCGTTGGAAAAGGTCGCCCGCGGTATCCACCCGGCAACAGGCTGTTTGTTTCCTCGTTCTCTCTTGGACTGACGGTTTTTTCCACTCGTCCGGGGTTTCCCCAGACTTCCTTTCCCCTTCGCAGTCCGCCAGTTAACCCTGTGGAAACATTTTTTGGGGCACGGTGCTTTGGCCGATCCTCTGCTGGTTTTTTTCTTTTGCGATCGATAATCGTTTTTTTCAGTTGTGTCTGGTTTTATTCCATCCTTTGTCGCAACCCTTTATGTGTGCTCTTGGTTTTTTGTGTTTCTTATGGGATTTATCTGTCGTCCCTCTCGCCTTGACGTGTCCACATGTTTGGCTCACGACAGTTCCTGCTGGTTCCCTTCTCATTTCTCCCCCCCTTGTTTCTTCCATCCCCTTTGGGTTGAAATGGAGCCCTGGCTTTCTGAACCGATCTTTTGGTTTCTTTTTTGGGCGACGCTTTAGTACTTTTACACCTTCGAACTCGGATAAGGTTTTTCTTATGTGCCCACCTTACGGAGGTAAGGGTCTGTCCTGCGGTTGTTGATTCTTTTGTTTTGAACGTCGACTTACGAGCGGGGGTTTTTTTTTAGTTCTTACGGCCCAGTCTCTGAGGAGTCTTATCTGCTAGAGTTAGTTATTCTTTTGGTCCTTCTTTTTTTTCTCAGGGTTTGTCGTTTCGTTGGTCTTGTGGTTTGGTCTGTGGTTTTGTTGGTTTTATTTGCGGTCTCGGCGTGGTGGGTTTCTTTTTTGTTTTCGGGTTTTCAGGTTTTTTTTTATTTTTTTTTGTGCTTTTTTTTTTTTCCCAGAAGTTAAAGTATGGTGCCTGTTTGCGGGCGCCCCTCTCTTCTGCAACGATATTTCTCTGTTTCCTGTCTCGCCCTTTCTTTGCGTTCATTGGTTGCACCAAGAGTAGCAGTCTTTCCAAGAAGTGTATACATTCCAGCCCGGTCTTTTCGTAGAATAAGGCCTCCAAGGTTACGGGGACAGCTCTTTTTTTACTTTTCCCAACCCTCCTATGTCATTTCCCCAGATCCCTTGTGTTTTCCCCAAAGCGGAAGTAAGAGACTGACTTTTTCCTATTGCCTTGGCTCGTTTTGAGGTCCCCGAACTTTTCCCGGCTTCCCAGCGCTGGTTCTTGAAAACCTGGACCACGGACCGACGGGCCCTGGCTCCCTCTGTTTCCGATTGGACCACACTCTTCGGACTTTTCCCCCCTTTTTTCGACTCCCCTTTTTATGTTTTCCTGAAGGAGGAAAGCCCCGCGTCCATCTTTTCAACACCTCCTAACCACTGGTTATCCCCCAGTTTTGCACCCCCCTTTTAAAACCTCCCCCCCCTGCGGGATCATTTTTCCTGATGTTTTTCCCCTTGGTGCAGGCACCGTTTTGGTTGGAACGTGGCCTAGGTCTTTTCGCAGAGGGTTTTTTTTATTTTCTTAGAGGAAAGACTCCCCGTCTGAAAAACCCCTATAGGCCGGAAACCCTCCTCGAAAGGGTTCCTTCTCCCCCAGAGTTGCCTGTTTTTTTTATTCCTTTGTTCTCCGGCTCCAGGCGAGGAGAAGTGGGGGACCCTCAGGTCCCGCCCACCCCCTTTTCGTGTTGAACTCTTTCTTTCGTTGTTGCCTCCGCACCCGTGGACCCCCCTTGCGGACTCACCACGGTCCCTCCATTGGAGGTTTTCAATAGGGCCCCCCCACTTTGGCTATTATGATATTTGCTTGCTCCCGCCCGTCGTTTTTCCTGACCCAAACGGTGACTTCCGGTTTGATAGTCGCTTTACTAATCCCCCTCGTATTGCCGTGGCCTCCTAGGATCCTCCTCGGAATTCCCCTGTCCAGGTAGTGTCCCGTCAAACATTTTCGTCTTTTGGACCCTTTCCCCCTTTTGCTGTTCCTGGAGGCGAATTGGAGTCTCCCCTTTGGGTGAAGGGGAAAGGAAATTTAAAACTTGATTTCCTTCCTGTTTGGGGTTCCCCCACCCACCCCAGACGTTTGAGGGGATGCCCCGTTTTACCTCTGGCGCTTTTCAGATGTTCAGTGGACCGATGTTTTAGTTTGGACTCTACGATTTCTTCCTTCGTCCCTGTTCTCAGTAGAGAACCCAAGTTAAGAGGTCCTCGATTGACTGCACTCGGGGCGAGCTCTTCTTCCTCACTTAATAGTTTCGTTGTATCTCCCACTTTGAGGTACCCCCAGATGGCAGACCCTTCCTGTCTCTGTTTTTTCAAGTATGGGACAGGGTGTGGAGTCCTCCTGAACGTCTGAGTTTTTTTTCGACCCCTTTCCTTTCCCAATTCCCCCCTGAATGATCAACCCTTAACCCTCTCCAAGACAGATGGTCATCGGTGTTGCTCCCTGGCCCCACAACGTGTCGTATTTTTTTCCTTTGTTGGCAACCACTCCAGACTCTACCGCATGTATTTTTATTCAAAAGTGAACGGAGGGGGAAATCTCTCCTCTGGTCCGTAGCCCCAGGAATAACTAAACGCCATTTGTGATGGTTGGTCCTGTTAGAAGTCCCTGTTCCTGTTTCGGTGTGAATCGCCTCAGGGGGTCCAGAGTCCTTTCGCGGCGAATTTCTGCAATCTGCGAGACTTTATTTCCACCGCCCTGTGAGTCGATTATTTTTTTCTTTTTTTTTTGGGCCCCTCCCCACGATTGGACCACTGATTTCTCGTCCCGCTCTTCCGATGGCTCCCATGCACAAGGGCCTCCCCACGAGCCGGGTCTTTTTTAAATGGTTCGACACGGACGTTGAGCGCCTCGGTTCACCATTTCTTTTTCTGTCCATTTTTTACCCAACGAATAGACGACTTCTGCTCATGAATAAAGCATCTGCTTTGACGCCAGGAACGACCAGCGTCAAATTCTTTCCTCTTGCTTGTTCCTCCCCCCCGGTTTTTGCAATAGACGGTGTGTGACGCAGTGCTATCAGTTCCTGAGGTCTCTCCAGCACTCTACCAAAGTTTTCAAGACCGGACACCACCCTCCCCCCCCGGTGCCCCAGGAGCTAAGGGTCTCCCCAAGATTAGGAGGTTGTCGCCCAACTGATATCTTTTAGGTTTTGAGCTGGCCACCCCCCCCTTGTGATCTTTTTCCATCTCCTGTTGGCGGCCGCCACGTGTTTTTTTCCCCCTTCGGGAATGGCCCCCCGGTTTCCTCTGCACTTTTCTATCCGGGTCAGTTCCCGATTTCCAGGCTATTTTCGGGATAAATAGATGGCCCCCCGCCTTGCCCGAAGTTTAGTCCCCTTTGCTTCACCAAAGACAGTCCTTCAAATGACCCCAAAGGCGTTTCCTGGGAGACTTGTCCTCCTTCGTCAGGCCCCCAGCCCTGATGATGTCGGAGGCGTGGCCAGGCCCCCCCGATTTACCCGATTCCCCTTGTCCTCCAAGGAGCGAAGATACCCGTGTTCTTTGACTTGTCCTCCGATGATATATAAGAGGCTTGGCTACCTCGACGCGTGCAACGGGTAACTCATTCTTTACTGCCTGAGAACGTCCATGCAGTGGAGTTAAGATTTGCGGCTACCTACATTTTCTGGGGCACCTGCCAGGCACCTGGAGCCCCCTTGAAGCATGTCCAAGGACCCCCTCCCCCTTTTCGAGACCAACAAGGAAATCTCCCCTCCCCCCAGTTCCATGCATTGCCTGAATGTTGAAACTCCGTTGTTCGGTGCCCAAAGCCGAAACTTGGACTTTCTTTCTTTCCTTCGTGGGTAAACAAATTCATTCTTGAGTCGTGTCCTCCCCCCTTAGAGACCACCAATACTTTTTTTTATTTCAAAGGCATATGTACTTCGCCCCAACCCTCCCCTGTGCCCCTCCTTGTCGCTCTGTCCCTCCCCTGTCTCGATTTGGACATTCATTTTGCGCGAGCACTTTGCCGTCCAAATTACCCCTCCTACGCCAGACTTTTTTTTTGGGAAACCCTATTCACCTCCTCACAAAAACTTCTTTTCCCCAATTTCCGCCCAAGTGGAATGACAACCTCCCATGACCCCCAAAGTCCTTTTTCCTATATTGATTAGTCTAAGTTATACTCCTCTTCCTCCTCCGTTGCTACTTCTGGCAGACCCTTCCCCATTTTTCACCCCCCCCTCCCGGCTAATTTTGGCGGGCCTGAGGAACTTTCTTCTCCCATCGTTTTTAATCTTCCTTTGGGCCCTGCGGGTCCCACGGAGTAATCTCTCCTGTGTCTTTGAACCCAAACTCCCGGTTGTTTTTGATTTACTGTTCGTGTCCTCCACTTTTTTTCCCCACGCACAGGTCCCGACTGCGGGGTGACATTTTCCTATACTCCGTTCCCCGTTGCCCATCTGGCCACTGTAGGAACCCATCGCTTCCTCTGAGAAACATGGCATCTTCCCCTGTTCCCGCCGGAGGCTTCCCTTTGCTTCCCAGTGGTACTTCCCACTATACTTGGAGGGGAATTGTGTCCTTGCCTTCTAGCAGGGCACAACAGTCACCCCCTTCCATACCCCACATGTCCTTTTCTCCTTTCATGTTCTTGACGGGCAAACAGGATTTTTTGGACTTGACTCTGGGTCTTCGTCGAGCCGCATTTTTAGGTTGATGTTAGTTCTTTGTCACTCAACACGACGACCGCTCCCCCTGCTTTGACGGAACCACCCTCCCCTGCCAATAAGCGTTCCGCCTTCCGACCTGTTCACGGCCGTCCATATGATACTCTTGTATTTGTTGTCAGAGATATATGTTTTAGGAAGTACCGGGCCCGATTTCCAAAGCTTGTTCCTGGCTGGTGACGGGCGCTTCTCATATTTTTTCCTCCTCTTCTTCCTCAGTTTGGCTCGCTCGGCATCAAGCTTTGTCAGGGTATAAATCGAGGTGGAAATGTATTGACCCCGCCGGCGGGTTCTCTGATTTTGTTCTTTTCTTTGTTAGTGGTATGTTCTCTTTTCTCCCCTGCCCGGTTCGTCTTCTACCTGTCACTGCGGTCTTTTCTTTTTAGCAAGACCGGGCCCTTCCTCTGGCTTCGTTGTCAAGTCTGCGAAGATGTAGGAAGATTGTGGTCTGCTGATGACCTTTCCTTTTGATTGCAAGTTTTTTCTTCCCGTGGCGATTGTTTTTTTTCGTTTCTTCCTGTGCGGTTACGGTGGTCCCCCCTTAGGACTTAACCACATAAAAGCTTTGTTAATTGTTGTTGGGGGGGGGGGGGGTGGGGTTTTGGGGGGTGGGTTCTTTCTTGGCATTGACTTGCCCCCTTTTTACATTCATTCCCAGGGGAACCTGATCCCAGGCTCAAGAGAAGGTGGGCCCCACAGTTCTTTCCCTGTGAAAGGGGCCAATTTTTGAGGTTTGATGCCCCTGATCCCTTTTTTGTTTCCTGATTCTCTAGCCGTAGATACTTCCACTCTTTTTATTTGAGGTACTTTACCCTACGTTGGAGCATTTC
>Ga0179593_1314101_pt1 | contig 10799 bp, 5 predicted proteins | sample CZODoug2_1_08_16_FD_185931 | JGI IMG/M metagenome (GOLD analysis project Ga0179593, IMG submission 185931) | Vadose zone soil fungal communities from Angelo Coast Range Reserve, California, USA - CZODoug2_1_08_16fungal (PacBio error correction) | ecosystem: Environmental > Terrestrial > Soil >... | reverse complement strand
AAATACCTCGGGTGAAATGTGGACTGCCAAACTGGCTTTCTTATCCTGAGACTTGCGTTTTTTAACGGTGGAGTCGGACATTAAGGAAGGGAAGGGTACTGTCTGCAGGAGATTGGCTGATCGGGGAGGGGGGCAAGCCGGAAGCCCCCCGATGAGATACACTTCTCCCATGCTCCTCAATTTAAAGGGATCGTAGGTTCCTAAATGGTCCTTTCCTCCTCGCTTTTCTCGTTCCCCTCCCCTCCGCCTTATTCCTGTCTGGACTTGATTTTCCGTTTTGCCTTTTTTTTTCCGGTAGACGGATAGAAATGAACCTTTATAAGAAGTGAGGCGGCTTATGGGCGTTTGCTTTTCCCCAGTTACAGGCCATCGCTGACCTTCCGGAAATAGTTTGTAAGTTCTTTACACCCCGGCATTTGCTGCCTCCTTGTTCCCTGGAAACCTCCAGAATCGCCATGAGGTTTTCAATTCAGAGGATTACGCACCCCTATGCCAGTTCTCCACTCCTCTCTCACATGTTGGTCTTTGGAACTGACTTTCACCCTTGCCGACTTGACAGGAACCTTTCCGTTTCTATTGTGATGCTATCTGATTCGTCCAGCAGCGATGCCTTACTAGATGTCCCCCATGAGTCTGGTTCTCCTTTCCTGTCGTTCAGGGCTGGTTCTGTTTAGTCGTGGCGCTACAGGCTTCCCTCTCAGTACGATATTCTAAGGGGAGAGTCCCCCCTTTGCGGGAACCCAAGGAATACAGTTCGGCTCGTATTCTATTCTTCCCTCGTCCCTCGGTCTCCCTCCCAGCCACGCCTGTTTTGGTCCGATATGAGGCCGGGAGCCCACGGCCCGTCAATTCAAAGGTGAATCTTGAAAGTTAAACTTTAGCTCCCCTCGAGAAGCAGGCAGCAACTCAACGTCTCCTCCAAAGCCTTGAGAATAATTGCCACGGTTGAAGAGGACTGCCCGCAATCTAAGAAAGCTATTTCGTACACAACTGTGATGCGTTTTTGGACCGAGGAAGGATGTGTCGGATGGGAAAACATGGGTTTTTTTGCAGATCATGCACCCGGCAAAAACCCTGACATCCTAGTTCTTCTTCATTACGCCACAGAATTCACGCCCTCGTTTCAGGGAAGGCCGCCTGGGTGTAAATTTATTCGGACTACCTGGCAACCTGCTCTGTCCAATTGGTACTTTACTGGTGAAACCCTTGTTCACGCCATCGCACGCGTTGTTTTCCCGTGCGTTCCCCGCCCCCATCCTTGGTAGCGGGACTGGCACCAAGATAAGTGCCCGGAAAAGGAGCTTCGTGCCACGGTCCATTGTGCGCATTCATCCGGTCGGGCAGCAGGAAAACTCCCCTCCGCTCCGTAAAGGCGTGGCAGCCCATGCCCTCTACCCATGCCTGGAAGACACAGACTGGTGACCTAACGGCCCCCTTTCATGGACAATTGGCCGTTCGAGTTAGGGGTCCGACGGTCCTCGGAACCCCCGCCAAAGAGGAATTACCTCTAGAGAAGCAAACTACCCTTGACGTATCCTTATTCCTTTTAGCTTCGTCTTTCAGTTCCAAGTCTGTACCGGTGCCAAATATTGGAGGACCGACCCGGTGGGGGGGACTTCATTTTCCCAAACCCCCGTGAACCTATAACATAGGGAGACCCAAATCAGAATTCTGTCAGACCATGCCCTTCAAGAGCCTGTTGAGCTATTTTCCATGAGAGCCTGTGCCGACCCCAGGCCGTTGTGACCGTGGCACCTCCCTGCCTTCCTCCCCCAGCCTTGATGATGGTAATCGTTTTTTTCGCTGCCTGCCGTGGGGTGGCTTCCCTTCCCTCTCGACCCAGTCTTTGTCAGGGAAAGAAAATCTACTCTTCATTTATGCGATTGGGCCTCAGGAACGTAATGACGGTCCCCTTCCCCCCTGTCCGGGGCTGCACGTGTGACATTTTCTTTTACTTTCCTTCTTACCCTTGCACTTCCTTCTTACTTCTAGCCCCCTGGGGGTGGTGATTTAAATTCCCGTCGACTCTCATTCCATGTTGAATTTTGGATTTCGTCCCGGAACACCTGAGTATCCCCCATCCAGTGGATTTAGGCCCAGAGGATGGTTTAACTCCCCCTATTTCGCCGAAGGGTGAAACCCAACGTGGGAAGGTTGGCCTGGAGCCCTTTCCCCTTAGGGGTCCCAATTCCTCTCTTCTTTTTTTCTTTGATATATGCTTTCTGCCGGAGGGACATCCTTGTTCGCCCGCTCGCTACTCCCAAAGGACCACGTTGTTTCCCTTTTGTTATGTAGCTCGGGTTTTTTAATCTAAGGTGGACGCCGAAGGCCTCCCCCCAAACTCCTCTCCTCCGATGTCGTCAAGGGGGGTCCGATGTTGCCCGTCTCCCCGATAGGTGCGGAATAGACGAAGAGAACTCTTCAGAAAAGAACCCTTGTAGGGTTCCTTCTCCAACTTGTCACTTTGGCCCTTCCTTTCATTTGATTAGAAGCGGACGGCCCAGAGACTTACTTGTTCAGGAATTGGGGATGGATTTAGAATCTTCCAGCACCCAGCCCCTGCCATGAACAACCACTTTTTTCCCCCCCCTGCCCCACCCCTTTGGACGTTGATCTCTGACGTTTCCTTATTTTTCCAGACAGTAAGACCCCTGCCCTGGACTGTGTTTCAGTTTCACCAACAACTCGACAGTGCGTTTTTCGAATTTGAATTGTGGCTTATGAGTCTTTGAAAAGAAAAGAAAAGCTTAGTGGTCTTTTCTGGTGTTCTCAATTCCCCTATTTGCCGGCTGGGTCTTGCCCCTCCCGACTTTTCGCATCCCGGTTTATTTTTTTCTCCACGTTTTGGTTGGGGGGGTTCCTGTGAGGGGGTATTGGCTCTTTGTATCCGAGTGTCCCTTCTTCCCCGGCGTCTGCGTCTCCGGCCATTCAAGTCTTCCGGCCTACCTCCCTTTGAGATTCCGGATGAAAGTGGCGTGTCGTGCTCCCCTGAAGTCTGGTTCTTTCATGGTTAAAGTTATTGCCTCCGGGCGGGGATTTATTATGTCCAGCCGGCGTAGTTGCTGGTCTCTATTGATTCCCTCGATCTCGTTTTCTTCCGGTTCCCTCCGGTGGTCCAAACTTTTCTGCCCTCTTCTGTAAGAATAGTTGCTATGGGGGTGACGACACGCTCCCCTCAGGGGGCGCGCCTCAGTTCTGTCTTTTCGTTACGGGAAGTGAACCAACGGGAGGGCGTCTGTACTGCGGGAGTGACTTTCCTGAGTGGGTTAGAAGACCCGCGGTGTGGGCCCCCTTGCCCTCCATTTTTCCCCTGAGACAAAATCAATCCGCTCCCTCTTTCCCCTTCTCGTACAAAATGTTAGCCATCCTCGTGGTAGCCTTCCTTTTCAGAGGTCAGTCTCGTGAAGATGTAGAAGGCAATCGGAACCTGCCGTGAGTTCTTTTATTTTCTTTCTCTTCTCTCTTTCTCTCCCGGTACGCCCCGTTCCCCCTACCCATCTTTTCCTACTCCCTGAGGCCGCAACGTAAATGAATTCCCCCCGGGTCCCCCTCACTACCACTCTTAGATCCTCCCTTCTCAGTTTCCCTTGATTCTTCCTTGGTGTCCATTACTCTACCCTCCTCTTTTCTTCTCGAGTCCGATGAACGGAACTCCGCGCATCTCCTCATGTCCCGGCATTTACCAAGGAACCACTCTCTATGGTACCGCGATCCCTTATCCGATTGAAAATAAATAATTCTTACGTTCCGACGTTCACTGATGTGCTCTTTTTCTGCCCCGCAGACAATTTCTTCGGTCTTTTTGCTTTTCCCGCCATATTTCTATGATCGGATAACAAACCCTGCTTAGTCTGTTATTTCGGACCAACGGACCTCCCCCCTTTTCAGGTTTACCGTCAAGAAACCAGACACCCTTTCCTCCGGGTCAAGTCTGAGGGAGGAAAGGGACGTCCCCCGGGCGTGGCGTTTCCCACCTTATGATTCCCTTTGGAATTTTCGCTCGTAGCTTAAGTAATTCCAGTAAGGTCCGAAAGTTCCGAGGCTTATCTTTCTCCCTTGCAGCGTTGTTGAACCACCGCTGGCCGGGAAGGCGGCCCGGTTTCAGGTGCTAACCCTTTTGACGCTGGTTAGACTTGCAGTCGATCGTTAGAAAAGCAGTCCTGAGCTTTCACTGACTTTTTTTCTTGTACCCTTCCCCCTTGTCTCTCTTCTCACCGGTTCCTTCCGGCCCGCAGTTTGTACTTAACCCCATTCCCAACAGTCTGGAGGGATTTTTCTTTTTTCCTTTCCGTTGTTTTGTGTCTAGCGTTCCTACTCCCGGCCGGTTGGTGTGAACTTTTTTGGCAGTCGTCCCCGGTTTTTTCGGGGACGGTGGTGACGGGCCAGGCCAGGGCTTTTCATCCTTTCTTGTGCTGGCGGCAGCGGTTTTTGTTAGGTTGGGCCGATTCCCCCCTTGCCAGACTCCCCTCTCTCGGCGCCCCAGTGAGGCCCTGCCCGTTGTTGCAGTCAACGATTTTTCCTGATTATCTTGGCACCGATTTTATGGACCAGCTCAGCGAATGCTTTTCGGTGTCCTTTTACCTTGTGTGTCATCTTGTATGGAGACTTAAATGGTAATAATGTTTCCCTGCCATTTTTTCCTTCTGTCGGTGCTATACCGTTTCGTACCCTTGGACTTCACGGAAAAGGACCTCTTCTTGAGAGTTCTGAGGCCAAGGAGATTTTCTGGTCCCAGGAACTTCGTTACTGAACCTTTCCAGACTCTCATTAGTGTGGATTCCGAGATAAGCCCCTAGTCTCGGAACCATTCTGAACTTGTACGGCAGGTCAGACATTGTCGGGTCATGAAGTATCCTCGCGGTTTGAGGAGGACCCTCTCTGACTTACCTCTTACCGGGATGGGGGTCTGTCCGGCCTTGTAATGCAGACTCCGGATTTCCCGGCTTCTTCTCGGTCGCAGGGGATTCGGCTCGGCTCATCCGATCTCCTCTTGAGGTATTTAGGCACAAGGTCGTCAATTCCCGTTCCGCCTTCTGCGGCTCTGTACGAGATCCTCTAGCGCGCCGTGGTGCCGCCGCCATTGACGTGCCCCCCGTCGAAGGTTTATCTCTTACCTTGGTCGTATCCCGCGGCCGGGAAAGGAGCACCGAGCAGATCGACCACTTCTCGCCTTTTTTTTCAGTGGCCGATCCGTGTCTTTATCTCTCTTCTCTATTTCTACCATGTCTTTTTTGCGAGTTGGTTCCTTCGCGGAGGTGTGGGAGGAAAATGACCAATTATTTGCAAGATATTTCATTTTTGGTTTTTGCTACCCCCCCATGTCTCGTGGGGTCTTCGACCCCACTGCTTGCCAGTTCATTCCTACCCGAAGTCTTTGACGAAGGGTTCAAAAGAGGGCGACCCCTTCCCCCGTATTGAGCTTGACTGCTTCCGCCAAGGGCACTTTCCCCTCTCGCCACGAGGTTTTTCCACTGTCGGTTCTTGGACAAGTGGTAGAGGTCCCGTTCGATCCATGAACCCGTGAATTCCGCGCCTGTCCCCCTGCCTTTCCTGCCCTCCTTGTCCCATATTTTTTTAAAGCCCCGTTTCTCTAGGACCAGCTTTCAGAAAGGACTATGAATCCAGGAGGTGAAGAGCCTGAAGGCATCCTGTGACAGATTTCACAGGCCCCCCTTTCCTCAGCGGGACTGCCGAATCAGGATAACGACTTATTCCGACACCTAGGGAGGCAGAGAGCCCCACCCTCCCTTTCCAGCCTTGCGTCCCGTAAGGAACGGGCGTTCCCGTGGCGGGTTGTAAAGGCTTTCCCCGTGTGAGTGGGAAGACGGTTTTATTCCAAAAACCTTTCCTAATCTACTATCGTTCCTTGGTCAATTTCTTTGCGAACAAAGAAGAATTCCGTGGACAGGACATTCCATTATAGAAGACTGGTTTTTCTTTGCTTTTTTTCATCTCAGGCTTTTCTCAACGGATCGACTCTTCGCTGGCCCCAATCCTGTCTGTCGATCACGTTAAGTTTTTTATTTTCTTGCCGTTTTCCGCGGTTTTTTTGCCCGAAAAAGGACCCCTTTAGGTTTTCATCGTACTAGAAAGAACTACCCTCGGGGTACGTTTAAGGGGGATATCTCTGCCCCTTGACTTATTTTGCCCTATTCGTCCGCAGGCCGTGAAAGTGAGTTTGTTTCAGGCCAGGATTCCTTTTCTCTCTTATATTCTTTAGTCGTTCTTCTATGATGTAACGATACCCTGTGTCCGTGTCACACACCGTTACGAGGCTGTACGTTTGGATTCGTATGTGCCTTCTTTCCCTCCTCTTTTAAGCCTGAAGAGAGGAATCCTTTCAGCGACTGACTAGTTGTTTCCACACGTTGGTGCCGGTTTTCTCTGCCATTGGCCGAAAGTTGGGGACATCACCTGTAATCATCTCTCTTTGCTTCATATTTTTTGACTCTCTGATTTCGAGCGTTTCCTCCAGGGTCGGGAACTCCTCGCTCCTGCCAAACCTACCAAGTTTTTAAAATTTTATTTCTTTTCTTCTCGACTAGTTATAATCTGCAGAGTCCAGATGTTTCCGCTTGCAGGACAGCTAATAAAACCCCCACCTATCCCCTGCGAGTTAGTCCCATTGCTCTTTCACGAGCCCGGGACATAGGTGCTATATGACGAAGAGCCCCTGTTTCGACTCCAAAGAGACGGCAAGGTACTACGAACCAGGGACCCTTTCCCTCCATTGTCACTTGAATGCGTTTTCCTTCCTAGGATCAAGGCGGCTTCCAGACGGATATCCTTCTTCGGCATGGCCCTGTTTTGCGACGTGAGCAGCCGAAGCGAGTATGGTTCTTCACACGCTGAACATTCCAGCCCCTTCCAACGTGACGGCCGCCTTTATATTGGCCGGCCCTTTCTCCTGACGAATTCGTCCCTTGTTCGAGCAGGTAATACAAAGACGAAAGGTTCGTTCGACTTTCTGGTTTTCTGTCCGTAGAGTCTGCCTCACAACTTCCAAGGACCGATCCTCTAGTTCGGGTTGCTGGCTTTTTCCGTTCAAATGATCTCTGTCCCAGATTTTTCTTTAAGACGACTGGACAGCCGCCAGTTCTTGAGATCCCCCCTTTTCTTTTTCTTTTTTAGAGTCTTTTCCAGTCTGGTGGTCGGGTTTTTCGCGGCCGGGCGGTAAAGCCCTTTTCTGTTCCTGTACAGTTCTCCGGCTTTGCTCTGATGAGATTGCAGGATGTACGCCGTGCTGGGCTCAGTCTTGATTTATTTACCCTCTTTCTAGCCGCGTTTTTTTTCTCTGCTTGACCTCGGTCGCTGCCTTGCGGCCTCGGGAGTTGGCGGGCGGCTGTTCCGCTACTTTCCGTCTTTATTTTGTAAGAATTTTGTTTTTCCTTCTTAAAGGTAGGGCGGCCCTAGCGGGCAGAATATGGAGAGGGAGAAGTGGCCATTTTCGCCGCCCTGGTTGTTTCCTGTGGGCAGTTCTCTGTTCAGTGACCCCCTGGCGGGAGTGGGTTATCGGGCGTTTTTTTCCCCTGCCGGCGACGTTTTGGGAGAACAATTTGTGGTCTCCGCCGTCTTCTTCTAACCCCATTTGAGCTGCCCCCTTGCCCAGTTCATCCTCCTGTTCGCGAGTCAAACCAGGATCATTCCCCGGTGGTCTGACCAGAATTCGCTCGGCTCGGGAGATTCCCTGCTATCATAGGCCCGGTCTTTCGTTCCCGGTGGCGGGTATTCCCCGTTGTCTAGTGCTCCTCTGTCTCTCTGTCAGTGCCCTTTCCCGCGATCGTTTAGAAAGGCGAACGTTTTCTCACGCGGGCGGGCTTTAAGATTCCCGTACCAGGCATCTTTTTTTCCCCCCCTGCCACGGTTTTTCCCTTGGGTCTCAAGGCCTCTCCACTCGCTCTCTTATGCGGGCTCCCGGGAGAACTGGCCCCGCGATCCCCCCCCTCTCCGGCAGCCGGTTTCGATCTTCAATTAAAATTTTTTCCCCCGGGTTCTTTGTGAAAGAGAGAAAGCTCCAGCTAATCCCCCTTCGCTCTCTCCTTTCCTTCCCTTGTACTTCTGCGGCCGTAATTTTTTTTCATTCCGTGATTGAAGAGTCCCTCTTTGTTATCTCGTATTCCATCAGGCGAGGAAGTAAATTTTAAAAGTTTTCTGGACTTTCTTCCCCCTCAGAACCTCAACTGGCTCGGTTTTCATGCCTGTCGGACGGTCACGGGGGATAGTCAACAGCCCCTGATCCTGTTTGGCCACCTTTTTCTTCAAGGTCATTTTGAAGAAGAGAAAGACACCCTTCTCCCCCCTTACTTAAACGTCTACACTTTTTTTTATTGTCACCGGGCGGTTCATCTTCCGGCCCAAAAGGAACGATGTCTTCCTCTGAGAACTTTCTTCAGTTACCTTCTATTTGCCTCACTGTGATTACTTGAGATTACCAGTTCCTCCCGCCCTGGCTGTAGGACCAATTCACCTTTTTATCCGTCTCCCCCCGGTAAAGGTTAATCTTTTCTATTCACAAAAGTTAAAAATGCGATTTCTTTCCTTCCTCTTTCATTCCTCATTTTTCTGTTGTCTCGTATAAGATCCAATCGGTTTTTTGACTGGTTACCGAACTTCTTACCTTTGGTTACCGTGTTACCGGTTTATTCTTTTGGTGCAGGTACCTCCAGCCTTTTGAGGGCGGTTGTTATCAGTTTGCGCGGCGGCTGGGGGGACAAATCTTCTTCGATGCCTGACGCCTAACATAGGTTGACCGTGAGAAAGTTTCTCGTAAAGGTCCACTTTCTTTTTTTCATTTCTCACGATTTCTCTGATTGACCAGCTCATCTCTTTCGAGGGAGTGATTACGTGCATTTTTAGTTCTCGGCGATTTCCCCCCTCCAGTTTATCATTCGGTGAGGGCACGCCCTGGACCGGTTGGAGTGTTTTTACTTATCCCTTTCCGTCCGCCCGATTTCATGACCGGACCCGGCATATTTTGCTTTCTTTCATTTTTTACCGGTGGATGGAAATTGAGACTTTTCTTTTCCTGACCAGACCTGAACTCCGCCTTCGGTGGGAGTGCCCCGAGCTTACCTGGGCCCCCTTTTTCCGTTTTAACATCGATTTGAGGGAAGAGTAGTTAATCCGTGCCTTACCCTTTCCCTCGTCGTTGTCGCTTAGGATGGCAGCTATTTCCTTTTATCGGCCTGTTTACCATGGACCTCGTTGGTTGCGTTTTACCTTATCTTTTAAGAATTGCTTGGATAGTGGATTATTTTCCTTTTCTCCCCGTTTCTGCTACTTTTCATCACCTTTTGATATCCCCTTGCTTACCCACTTGATTACCGGTCCTTCTCCGTTCTTGAGCTTTCGGCTCTCTCTTTTTTTGAATCGATTGGACTGTTTGAGTTTTCTAGCATTCTGTGATGCATTCTGTTCCTTTTTTCCAATTTTGCTCCGCAGTACGGGATTCCCCCGCGCAAGGAGGTCCACGCCCACGAGCAAACACGTTCAGACCCTCCGAATTTTACGGGCCGATAGGGAAATCGTCGCCGTCTTAGCATTTAGTTTGGTTCCTCCTTATTTTTTTCTTTTGTTGGACTTTCGTAATTCGGGCGTCTGGCAATGGGGAAGTGAATTTGTTCCAAACGCGGGCTGGGTCATCCCCCTGTGCTTTTTTTGACCCCACTTTCGGCATGCATGTTAACGGGAAAGAACCTTGAGTCCTCTCATTGTTCTTCAATTATTTTTTTTCCGACCCTGCACCAGCTTTTTCCTTCGCGGGCCCAGTGCGGCTCCGGGCAACGGTCAACTCAATCGGACCGCGGGCTGTCCGCTCGGGGGAGGATCTGCTTTCCTCATTTCCTTGATCCCACTCCCTCAGGAAAACAGCGAGTCTTTCTTCACGCAACGGCTCCCCAGGCGTTTGCCTCAGTTTTCGATTGGAAAGCCCTCCGCTGCTCGGTTTCAAGCCGGGAAGAAACGCCTCGAAGTACGTTCAGGGAATTCCCCGTCACTATTCGCTCCGGACTTTAGGCCTCTAAGGATTAGGTACATGCGTCTTCTTTGCTACTTGACGGCGCGAAACCGCACCCGAGGGAGGAAAGCGAAGGCTCAGTTTCCCCCCCCCCCCCAGGTACCGGTTGGCCCCCGCGTTTTCCTTTTTGGGGGGGGGGGGAAGCTCTTTTAACAGATTCGGCTTTTTCTGGGCCCTATTGGGCACGTCCTCTGTTCGGCAACCTTCAACACCCCCTACTAGAGATCTTGTCTTGGGTTCCCCTTGCGAAAAAACCAGACTTCTAACGGTACAGGACCCCTTATTCGAATCTTTTGGTGGACATGCTGAAAGGGGGGCATCCACGTCGGTTGGTGAACCTTGGCGGCCCACCCTTGTATCCCTTTATGCTCCTTTGCCGCGTTTTGCCACCCCAGGGCATCGCTCGGGTGTCTGCTTCCACTTCGCCGTCCCTTAAGAGGTCTAGAGCACGTGCCGATTACGGAACCTGAATGTCTGCCAGATTTTCTGCCTCCCGGCCCAGTTACACAAGTGCCTCCGGCCGGCTTCCGGAGGCCCCGGAAAATGGCCTCCTGCTACGTTTTCTTTTCTGCATTAGGGGTTTTTCTTGAGAGCCTACCCTTTTTTTCTGATGTTTCCCATCAGCCCTTGTCCCCTGGATTCTCCCGGGGCGCGGGGACGTTTTTTTTATCCTCGTTCCTTACCGGCTTTCAACGTTCCGACTCCTCGAGAGTGAGCGACAGAAGATTTTACATGGTCCGGTTTGTTGACTTTATCTCTCTGCCGACTTCCTTACCGCCGCGTC
>Ga0179593_1305780_pt1 | contig 10799 bp, 16 predicted proteins | sample CZODoug2_1_08_16_FD_185931 | JGI IMG/M metagenome (GOLD analysis project Ga0179593, IMG submission 185931) | Vadose zone soil fungal communities from Angelo Coast Range Reserve, California, USA - CZODoug2_1_08_16fungal (PacBio error correction) | ecosystem: Environmental > Terrestrial > Soil >... | reverse complement strand
TCCCCCTAAGGGTCTTTTTATTCCGATTCCAATCCCTAATTGTCAACGTCCCTTGGTAAGGCCCGACCCAGTGGCTTCCCTTGCAATGACTATTCCCCCGCCAAACACCTTTCTTGCGGTTGGTACAGCGAGTATTTCCCTTGTTTCCCTTACGCTTGAGATCCTTTTTGGTTGTTTTTGGACACCTTTGACATTTTCTTCCCACTTTTTTTTTTTTTGTGATTTTTTTTGTAAGTGACACTTTTTGCCGTCAGTGACACTTCTAATAGAGCATATCCCTGTTGGAACAAATTCCCTTGCTCTTTTTTTACATCCTGCCAACCCCCTCGTCTCGCACTTATGCTCCTTCGCCTGCTCGTTCCTTTTCCTCGCTCGATAACTCTCCGCGCCCTCCCCGACACCATCTTTTACTATGACGTCAATCCTTTAGACATTTAGTGTTGCGATTGGCGGGATAGTTTGCGTGTTTTTCGTTAAGGGGGGGCTATCCGTACTTGCTTTCCTTTCTTGTCCTTCCCACAGTCTCATGTCCGTTTTCCTCTCTCCGTCCCCTCTTACTTCTTTGATATTCATTTTTTGTTAACCTTTTCTTTGTCGGCTCATGTGTCTTTCATAATTAATGTTTGTTTGCCTTATCTGTTCTGCAGATTCAACTATTGTACGGAAGCTCTATGTTTTTCAAAGTCACTTTGGAATTACATACCTCTTCCCTTCCTCTTCCTGTTTTCTCCTCCTTTCCCCCAATACTGTGGGCGCGCTTTCGCTCCCGCCTCTTCATGCCCCCCCCCGCGCCTACGTTTTTATGACGAAACAAGTCCTAATTCTACTTTTTAACACTCCTTCAATATTCCCTCCATTTTCCCCCTAGTGGCCCTCTTCTTTGGCTGATTCGTAAGGTGGTCTTCTTTTCGAGTCCCTTTCATCGGGCTTGAATCGAAGGGACTTGACAATTTCCCACCGTTTGAGATCCACAGTCTTTTTTCCCCGCAGCCTAACGTCCTTTGTCCGTCTTTTCAATCTTTTTTCTTCGTCTTCTTTCGGATCCCCTTCCTTGCGCCCGTCCCCGATCTATGACGACCTCTTATTTCCCCCCCCTTTTTCCTCGCAAATGAATATGATCCGTCGGAAGATTGATTTTTTCCTTCTTCGGCTTCCTGTTTGCGTAGCTCCCTGCACCGAACACACCTCGCATGCCAACACCCTCCTTCGTTGATTTTTTTTCCTATTCGATAAAATTACTGACACGTGTTTCCCTTCACCCATCCTTGCATCCGCCTGTACGTGATGTCTGTTTTTTCGCGTCGGTCCTGTCGCGATCTTTCCCTCGCCCGTGCTGTGACGCTGGATATGCTTTATGTTCACTTATACCCTTTTCTGTCAAACTGGTTCCCTACAATTCCTCTTTCCCGGGCCCTCTTTTTGTTCGTTGTTGTCTTACGTTTTTTCGCAGTCATGCTGAGTTCAACTCCACAGCATTGCTAGGTCTGTCTCTTTTCTTTCGATTTTGAGCATCGTTTCACCCCAGACCCATAGCACCGAAGAGCTGCCCCTGCACTGATCGAGCTCTGCGCAACTCCATTCTTTTCCCCTCTTTTTTCCCTAGACCCCACTTCCCCTCTCCTCTTTATGAACCATGCCCTTCACTGTTCATCAACCTTCGAACCTGTACCTTCTTTGTTGCTCCACCCTCCTTTCCTTGCCCGAGTGACCCCTTCCTTCTCGCGCAAGCTTCTTCTTCTCCCTATTCTTTTTCTTCTAACTTCAAGTTTCAGTTTACCCGTTTCTCCATGAACACCGCTCATCACTTCCTAACCTTACTCTTCCTTTCTGTCGCCGACCCTCCTCTTTTCTGAGATGCTATACCCGCTCTCAGAGACACGCATTTAGTCTTAATCTAGGGGTCCTCTGACTTCGTTCCCCCCATTGTAATCTCTCTGCCGCTGACTCCCTCCTGAACCTTTAGGTCACTTAAATTTTCTCCCGACGTTAAGACAGTGTCTCCAAAAAAGTAGGGATCCCAATTTTATTTCTCCTAGTCTTTTTCTTCTTGACCTCTTCTGCCCCTATGGCTCAGCGGCTCATCAGATTGCTTACTTTGCCCAGCAACTCAACCCACGCGGTCTGTCCGCTTTTTGAATTTTTCCGTTCTGTGCGGTCGGCCGTAATCATTCCCAGATCAACACACTCCTCAGAGTATTTGTTCAAGTGGTCCCTTTTCTTTTCGCTATTCCCCCCTCTTTACAATCCTCTTTCCCCGTTGATGCGCGACACTTCTTCCTGCTACCTTGCTACCTACTATACCAAAAAACTCTCGAGGTTCTCGTTCTGCTTATACCCCTCTTAAACCTCAATGTAGGCCCACCAAGGAGGTTCAGGGCCTCGGTCCATCCACCAAAGTAACCCATCTTACGCCCCCAACACCCCCTGATCTTTACGTACGCCCCCCGCAGCGCTCCTATCTTCTTCTCTTTTCGGTCCCCCGCCTACCGCTAACTTATGGTACCACTACTGTTTTTTTCTCCTCGTATGGATTCCAACTACCGGGTTTACCAGATTTCATGGACCCCTCCCCTGGCCTTTCTTCTTTCCATATTTTCTTACCCCTCCACAGATGGATTGGTTCTCTTCCTGTAAGCGGCCTTCTTGTTTTATCTACTTACTTTGCTGGTTTCCCCACCAAAAACTCTGTTCCCTGTTTCCCATGCCTTCCCTCTTTCCCCTTCTTATATCTCCGCCAAGTTGTTGTTACTCATGTCATGTCGCCCCCCCCAGTTGTACAAATAAATTTCTTTCAGACGTTTTTCCCACCACGTCTTGAATCGTTACTTTGCTGCATTTCTTTCTCCCCCCCCCTCTATGTTAGCGTCCCCCCGCGTCCACTCTGGATACCACCAATTTCCCCAATAGCGGCCAGTCGGAGTCGTTTTTCCCCTTCCTCCTCTTTTCTTTCCTTAACCTTTTATAGTTTTTCTTTTTTTTTTCTTGTGTGTGATATAGACGGGAGTGTGATGATTCAGTAAGAGGTTGCAAGCACCTATAGGACGGAAAGTATCTCGTGTGCCTTTCTACCCCCCACACCCCCCCCCCCCCATTTCTTTCCTTCTTTCTCTTTTTCGCTGGCGAGTCCGCTTACTGGTTTCCTTAGTTTGTGGAACAACCCGATCTTTTGTCACAAGCCTTAAGCACGTTTCGCACGCTTTTGCCCCTCTTCTAAATCCACTTCCCTCCCCTTCTTCTTGAAACTTAGGTTTTTGAGATCCGGTCCCCTTTTCCCTTACGCTCCCCCCCAACGAGCTTTTCTAGCGGCCATCCCTGCGGGCTTTGTCCTTGCGCGTTTTTAGACACGTTTCGTCTCTCTTCCCGTTTCCATTTAACCCCCCTCGGAAGAATTACTAGGAAAATGTCTTGATTTATTTTACACGCGAGACCTGTTTTCCTTGGGAGATTTTTTTTCCTTCGTATAGGAAACCTGTTTCCGATTCTGGACAGATTATCTTCTTTACAACGGGTAGACTCTCGTTCAATGGCCAATCTCTCCCACTCCAGATCTTAATTTCTCGATGTCCCTTCCCCCCCCTCTCGCCAATAGTCCCCTCCTCCTCATGAAATTCAAAACCTACCAATTTGAGGCGTGAATTTTTTCTTTTCCTCCATGAAAGTAGGCGCCTTAAATCCTCTTATATTTCCATCGCTTTTGCTAGTGTCGATATTATTTACTCCATAATTTCATTCCCTAACCCACCATCTTTCCACCTCTAATTTTGTCCGAGGTTTTGCTTTCCTTCGTGCCTATGCGAGCAGGGGCCCCCCTCTCTCCCCGTTCTTTCCCTTTGGCACGCTTCTTTCCCTCCAGGAGGTCTCCAAGGGGACAAGTCACTCCTAATTTTCTTTGCTCTCCCAAAACGCCCACAGAAGTTGGACCAAGTAGCCTTCGACCTTTTCCTTCAAGTCCCCCCTCTCGTTCTCCCTGTTGCAAACCATCCTTCCCTCATCCCGTTCCACTCGGGTTTTTACCTGGTCCCGTTAAACTTGTTCATCTATCAGCTCCAGTTGACGAAAACTTCGCCCCCCCGACGCAGGAAGATGTTGCCCTCCCCTCGCACAGTTTTGGATCGACTTGCCCTTTTCCGTCCTCTGCCCCTAACCTCTCCTTCTTCAAGTGATTTTCCGGGCGACTAGTTCTTTTTTCTACATCCTTCCCCCTCCTGAGGCTCTGAGCAAACCTTCCCTTAATCTTTCATCTCTGTTTTTCCCATAACGTCAACTTTCTTTGGGTGTCTACGCCCCCCTGCAAGACAACTATTGGTGTCGGACACAAGTTCAATACGCGGCATCATTAATAGCACGTTTCTTTACCACCCTTTTGAGTCTCGTCCTTGGCAAACTTTTCCCCCCACCTTCTCTTCGTGAAGATTCTCTCTAGTACGCCTGAAGATGTACGAGCTTTCCTCGCTGGTCCGTGCTTTTGTTTGCCTTTTTTCTCCCTATTGTCCTCTGCTTTTGCTCTTCCGCAAGATGGCTGCATCCTGATCTGAGCCTTCTCACTACTCAATACCTTGGGTGCCCGTTTTTGCCGCACATTGAGTATTCCGGCTAGTTTCATTCATTGTTCCCATTTTGATTCAACTCTTTCTTTCGCCATTCTCGCTCCTTCCTCCTGTACAAAAGAAGGGAACATCCGTGGATTTAGGAACTCAAAACGAAGTGAGACAACCACAGGCGTTAGACAGGCATTGCTCACCACATTTTGTTGACTGGTTTTCCCACCTGTGTAAGGCTTTCCTCGTTCTCAGCTTTGCATGGCAAGCTGTTTTCAGGTAAGATACATTTTTTTTCCTAACAGTTCTCCGTATCTTCCAAGGAGAGTGTCTCCCCCCATGACTCTTCGGGCATCGCCCCTCCCTCATCCATCGTAGTTTTTTCGTCGTGACCCCAATACGATGCGAAAATGGAGATTGGAGAGTCCGACGATTTTTGTGATGTAGATCCCATTCACCTTTTGCCTCGGTGAAGTTTTGAGCCGTCCGTCGTTGTTCGTACAGCTCGACTACGACGGTGTTTGGTACAGATTCTTTTCTGTCGCCTGTAACGTTCGAATTTTTTTTTTCCAGGGGAAAACCTTGTGTCCATCTGCCGAATTGACGAAGACGAAGACGGACCAGCTGCTCCCGGACTTTGCGGAGTTTGGCTATGGATTTCAGATAGCGCTTACGCCTACCTCCCCCGGGGAGAGAGTCTCCCAACCATTTCCAATTTAGGTGGCTTGTTTATCGGGTCGAGTAGGCCGAGCTAGGTCTCAGAAGTCTTTCACTGCCCCAGATGCGCTATCTTTACGAGAGTTATATTACAAAGCAAGTACCCTGTCAGTGTTTGAGCCCGATTTTTTCTCCCCCAACTGCGCCTACTGGCGTATTCCCTTCGGCGACATGGTTTAAGCCCAGTTTCTCCAGTATTTCTGGGTTGAACTCTTTCCAAGTTATTTGGCCCGTGCGGAAAACCTCTTTGTAGAGCTCGCTGTGCTTTTAGGCGGTAGCCATGTAGATCGAAATGGTACTTAAAGGGTAGTTGTCCGTTCTTTTTATCGCGTGTTTGCTTTGGCCGGAAAGGGTGTGAACCCGACATACGTTCTTTTTTTGCCCGTTCTCCTGGGCTACGCCGAGTTTTCTCCGGTTCCCTTTTTCTTTCAAAGGTTTCCCAGGGTTGGTTCCCAAGAAGTTTGCGCTTGATCAGCTGTTTCTCTTGTCTTTGGCTCCTGGTTGAGTAACCCTCCTTTCGCGTTTGGCTTGTTCCTATGAAACTTTTCATGCAACAGTCGTTTGCGTGGGTTTGCGAAACTTTCAGTGATCTTTTTTTACGGCGGTGGCTTTTTCTTTGATTTGTTGGGGTTGTCGCTTGCTCAACAAATTTTCAGAACCGTTTCTCTCTTTTCTGGCGGTGTGTCCTTGTTTATCCTCTTGTGCGATTCTGCCTCGGCTTAACTACCCGCCGGGCGGAAGGTTTCGATCGGCCGTTTTCTTTTTCGAACCTCTTTTCGCATTTGGACGTATTTGCTCCTAAAAGTGCGTCCCTTTTTTTTTTAGTCCCAGACGCGCGACTTGTAGACTACTCAGACTCCCCCAGAATTTTTTTCACGACCTGCAGGCGGCATCGTCGTTATTTGGAAGAATTGGTTCTGTTTTTTTTTTTGGGTTGGGGGTTTTGTTTTTTCCTTTGGGGGGGCTAAGTAAGTTTCTTTCATTCCTACCGCTCACTTCGGCGATCCCTCATCATTGTTTTTTCGTGTATTGCGGGGCAGGGACCGCTCGAATCCAGTATCCGAAACTTCCAGCGAAACACTTTCCCCTTCAGAGTAAGTGCTTGAAGGGTAGTAACCCCCCTTCTCCTGTTCCTAGTCGGGCAGTTGTGGACTCGACACAGAAGGACGTTTTGGTGGCCGAGTTAATTTCCGGTAACCGCCGTTCCGTTATGCTTACAACCGGTCTTGACTTTTGTTCCTTCTTTGCCTAGTCTCGAGTCCAAACGATTTGCCCTGTGGGATCAGAAGACATTCCCCCAACTTAAGAAGCACCTAACCTCGTGGTTCCCTCGTTTAGTGAATTCGGGATTCCTGTCTGCTTACTGCCGTTTCTCCCCCCCTTTCCTTTCCCTGCGCACGCGAGATGGTCGCCGACTCTTTTTTTTTTTGAAGTTTCTTCTTCTTAGGCGGATATTCGTGTGCTCCTTAGGTATCTTTTGTGTTATCTCCTGACTCTCCTTCCCTCTGAATTCCCCTATGCATTGACCACACGCAGAGTCCTACCATAGGGGCTTCCGCCTTGACTAAATACTTTCACCCAGCTGTGACATCCAATTCGACACGCAGCTTTGCCAACAGGGAAGTCATGTTTATCTTCTCCCTTCAAAGTTATTTCAGTGCGGCTTAACCCCAGGTTGTTTTGTTCTAGTTTTTTGGACCGGATATCATGCCACCACCTTACGCTCGCCCCCCTTTTCCTCCTACACGCGCCCACTACGCATAAATATGTCACCTCAACTTATCCTTTTTTCTTATCGTAGTGTTGCAGGCTATATGCTTGGAGCAAGACTACTCTTGCAAGGCGTAAACGATGATGCTTTACAGATCTAATTGCGGACGCTGGGTTTGAGGATTTCTTGTTCCCACCTGCCCTGCGAGGTGTTCCAAACGATCTTCTCTTTCCTCTTCACGTGCACTTCCTTTGGAAATCAACAAAACTGCATTCTTCCATTTCTTAGCTTCCCATTTAGACTCGCAAATCGTCGGGAACCGGGAATTATCGTAGCGTCTTCTTGCTTTCTTTGATGAAGGCTTTGTTATTCATTTAGTTCTGTTTTGCCGTCAAGTCCCTTTCCCTTTTTTATTTAATAGGCCTCCTTTAAGCCTTTCTTTGATAGAGATATCTTATTCCTCCTCCTACGTTTTGTTGTTGCTTATTTTTGTCCATGAAGTCTTTTCCATTTGCGTTGCCCTCAATCATTTTTTTTTCCCTCTTTGAGACGGCTTTTTGCCTCCCATCTCATTTCTCCGAAAGCTTCGGCAACCGCACCACTGGCTTTTTTCCAGCGCCCTTTTTCCCTGTCACCTCCGCTGGAGTTATTTCCGATGTACTCTTTGACACCTTTTCTTTTTTGTTGATTTCCCGCTTTATACAGTTATCAGAAGAGACATTTCTTCCAATCCCCCCCCCTCGTTGGCAACTCTTCAGGTACTCTTGTTTTTTGCCACCTATCTTACCCGCCTTGGTTTTTTCCATTAGTTTGGATCTTTCAGCTGTCCCTTTTCTTTATTCTCCAAGAATATCTCCTTGCCTCCTAAACGATGATTCTCACTCCAATTAGTGTTTCGATTCTGGCGGCGAGTTTTGTGATTTCGTAAGTTAAGGGGGGCATATTATCTTAGCGTGTCTAAAATGGAACCTGTAGCTTTTCGACCTTACATGAACAATTTGAACACTTTCTGGAGAGAGAAACATGACTCCCTTTTTGGGAACCCATTATTGGGTTCGGCTTCATGGTTGTTCCCTCATTCCTTGTGGGTGCGGGATATTTTTCCCCCCCTCTCCGATGTCGGACTCTCCTCGCTGTGCCCAAAGGCATCTTTTCCCCGAATTTGCGGGCGAGGATTGAATCCTCAGTGGAGAACTCCTTTGAAGGAACGCCCAGCCTCCGCCCCGCCCCTCTAAGTCCCCCACCGTCCTTTTTTACCTTCATCTCGTCTGAGACTCAACTTTCCCTTAGAAGTCAGAAAAGCCTTCCATCCGCCTCCTTTGAACTTAACTATGTGGCTTTTAGTTGGTGGGACTGTACGGTGGATGATTCTTGAGTCCCCCCCACGGTGCCTCGTTTCTCCCTAATCTTTAATTCTTCAACCGTTCGATGTTCAAGACGGTTGCAGTCAGATCTTTCCCTGTGTTTTTCCGCGAATCTCGTTCCACTTTGCTTTTTGTTGAGTCCCATGCGTACGATCCTACTGTTTTGACGACCGTGCGCACTTCCTCTTAGCCGGATGCTTGTCTTTCTTCGCTCTTCGCTTATCCGATCGGCCACGGAAAACCATACAACTTCCACGCCCAAACCTAATCTGATCGCAGCTGTGCGGTCGCCACGAAATAAATTACGGTTCGTCGCCTTCACCCAGACAGATACCTCTTACGGTTTTTCCCGGAGTCGTATTTTCCCCGTCTTCCTGTTCCATCAGAAGTGATTTACGATGAGTTATGATTTGAAATTACCGTTTCCCATTACTTCCCTCCTTTTCTTTGTCCACAACCGGCCGGTTTTTTCGAAGCATTTTCTTTTTCTTACGCGCTGCGCCGCCCTGTCGCTCTTCAACTCCAGCACACAAAGCTCTAGGGCTCATCGTCGTGCGTTTTGAGCATCTACCCCCCCAGCACGACATGAGCCGCCGTGCCACGGCAATGCTCGCCGCTTGCTCTCCCCTGACAGTTTCTTCTTTTCATATCCCCAGAAAATCACTAGATGTAGCACACACCATGCGCGTCAACCATCGCCCAACGGTTTCCCCCCTTTGCGATAGACCTTGGGTGCTCCCCCCTATTTATTTCCTATTTTCTCCTCCCTTCTCCCAGCCGCGTAGTTCCGTAGCCCCCTTCTTTGTAGCCTAGGTCGAACTGCGTGGCGTCCCCCCTCCTTCCGCCACCCCCTTTTTCATACGACACGCGGATTTGGCTTTTTACAGCAAGCTCGTTCTCTGTGCTCGTACGGCATACACGAACCTGCGTCAGAGACCCCGTTTGGAGTTACTCCTCTTCTCTTCAATTTTGTCCCCACACCTTTTGTTTCGTCCCCTATGACCCAGACGCTGTTCTCCCTGCCGGACATTTTCTTCCCCGGCACATCCGTCACTTCGTCTCCTTTTCCCACCCTTCTGGCTCCCTGCACTGCCAGATGTCTCTGTTTGTTCTCTTGTCCCAGAAGCGACTTGCACCCTCCGTTCAGTCTCTGCTTTCCCCAGTCTTATAACGCACCAAATTCGTTTCGCGCTTCCCTTGCCTTAGTTCTGTCATCCTTTGTGAATAATCTCCAGAGCCCAAAAACTCCGCAAGATTTTTGAGATCAGTGTCGTGGTGTACTTTCTGTGCGATCGGCGATGGACGCATTTTCCCTTGTTGCAAGCAACAAGTTCGGCGGCTACTTTTCATCTGAACAAACTTTTTTTCGGCTACGTCTCTTCTACAACCCGTTTTTGAACCGGAACTCCCACTTTTTCGTGAACCATTCCCTGTGTGTGGCTCGACATCACTCACCGTTTCCCCTTCTTCGGCCCCCCTCTCTCTTTGTCACTCAGCCCTAATGATCATTTTTTTTGCTTAGATGCCTCAGTCCTTCCTCTGGGCATTTTTTGCTCTAGTATTACCCCTAGGTTTTTCACGCTGCGTGTTTTCCTTACACCTTCTTCCCCATGCATTAGTTTTTAACAAGAGCTACCCAGGGAGGTGTGCTTATTAAGAGTGCCTGGTTTCTCCCGTTGTTATTTCCAAATTTTTCCTGTTTCATGATTCTGTAGCGCTCAATGGATGCGTCCGCTTTTCTTTTTATACATGGACCGTGCCTCTTCTTCCCACAATTGCTGGCACCTCCACACAATTCCCCATCATGCTAGTACCTTCTGATGCATTCTTCAGAACCCCCCTTCACAGTACAGAGTTTGCCTTTCACCAATCTTTTCCGCAATCGTTTTTTTCACCGTGACGAGAGTTATTTCTTATCCCTTTTTCAAAATTACGAAGAATATTTTCAAGTTGCCCGTACCTCCCCAATCCCTTTAAACCCCCCTCGTGTCTAGGAACACCCCCCAGAGAAATTAGATTCAAATCCAAGACATCAATTAACCTCTCTCATCCCCATCTGATTCCCCCCAACGATCCCTTTTCACTGAACAGATACCCCAACTCCAGTTACCAGTTCAAAGCCATATGGGAACTAGTGTCCCTTAGAGCTCTGTGTGTATAACGTTTGTACCCCCCCCCCTCCGCCTACCCACAGACGCACCATCTTTTTCCATCCCTCATTTCCTCTATAGTCATCCACTCTCACTGTCCCCATTACGCTTCCACGGGTCTCTCTACTTTTTGCCTTTATTCTTGTCGGTTATCGCTCTTTTTGGGGACCTCCTAGTATACTCTTGCATTCTTTTCTTTCGACTTGCCTATGCGACTAACCCCCCTCCCTCCTCCTCTTTCCACAGTCTCACCCGTTTTCGATATTCACCCAGCGTCCACTAAGGTGTTCCGCCTCCCTCCCCAAGCGTTGCTTCCGCT
>Ga0179593_1280104_pt1 | contig 10799 bp, 10 predicted proteins | sample CZODoug2_1_08_16_FD_185931 | JGI IMG/M metagenome (GOLD analysis project Ga0179593, IMG submission 185931) | Vadose zone soil fungal communities from Angelo Coast Range Reserve, California, USA - CZODoug2_1_08_16fungal (PacBio error correction) | ecosystem: Environmental > Terrestrial > Soil >... | reverse complement strand
GTTGGGACAACATTTTTGAGGGTTTTGACAACGACTCAGTTCCCCCCCCCGCACCCAATTGGCCTGAGGTGTTCTTTTACCGGGCTGAGAATGTTTTTCCCTAAGAACCAGATTCGTTTTTTGAAATCATGTCGTCCTCATTTAAAGGGCTTCGGATGATTTTTCTTGGGCTGTGCAGGGCATTCAGTGCCACACCAAACCCCCCCCTACTGTGTTGCTTCCTTTGCCAGGGTGCTACCCAGCGACAGAGTTTGCCTATGCTTTTTTTCCGCCTTTTTTAAAAGGGCACCATATCGCCGGACTTTTTTTCCATTTATCTTTTGAAAAAGTGGACACTATCAATCGTTGGGCCCTGCATTTTGTTCCGATGTGCACGGTTTTACAGATTCTTGCCTTAGGGCACCTTGATAAGTTTCCTTGGGCCTGTACAGCCCCCCTCAGCTGAACCATCTTTAAGTGCCCAGATAACCATGGGGGGTCGAAGGCCCTTGTGATGGGCTCCAGATGGCTTTTTCCTCCATAAATCTGGGCGTTCGTTTGGGGTTCAAGCTTTTCGACTACATGGACATGCCTGCTGTGCGGTTCACAATTATCCCCGGAACCCTCCATCCCACCCCATTTCTTGCTCATACCGTCGGCCTATCCGCACCTTGAGTTTTTGAGTGAATGGCAAAAAACAAGAGGCGCCCGTGTTTTTTTTCTTTCCCCCGAAAAAACTATCATTCTTGCATCTTGGAATCCGGTCTTGGTTCATCAGACCTTTGCTTGTTTTTTTTTTTATTTCCGAGAGTGGACTAACTTTTAACTTCTCCTTCTTTCCCCGGGGACAGGCCAAGTTTCCGTCCCTTTGATTGAGCTTTTGTACTTCCGTGGTCCTTACCTTTGCCCCTTGGAGGTTGGATGTCACTGAGAGAATTCCCCCGAAGAGAAAAGGTGGTAAAATTTAGTTTCCGAAAGGCGCTGGGGAAGAACTGCCAACAAAGGTCACAAAGGGTATTCCCAAAAAGTCCCGACCTTATCAACATTTGCAGTTAGTGACAAGATTTTTTTGGAAGTTGGGGGGAGTGTTTTTTTGAATTTTAGGGGTTCCCCCCAGCTTACTCGGTCATTTCGGTAGGTGTTTGTGCCCGGTCTTTTTCAGTCACCCCTTGGTTCCGGTTTTGGTGGTTTGTTGTTTGGTATTAGGTGTCCTGTTCTTGGTCGGGATTTTTTTTTTTTTTCCTTCTTATGTGGATTTTTCCGCGGATGCGGTTTCCTTTTTTACCTTTTTTCTGTGGAAGTGGTGGGATGGGGTGGTACGCAGGACCGGGGCTTTTCTATTCCCAACCAATAGTGGGGGTCTTGTTCTTTGGACCCTTACCAATTCCTGCCACCCATGCTTACTCAAAAACCCGTCACCTCCCCCCGCGCTATTGGAAGCCCCTCTCTGCGGTTCCTTTCTGTCGTCCCCCACAGCGCTCTTGCCGGGGACCCCCTAGTTTTACTTTGGCTACTGGTGTTTTCTGAACTTCCCTGGTCTCAATCCCTTTTCCCGTAAATTCCCTTTCCAAATTATCAAAAAGGATTCCCTGTTAATCAATTTTAACCATAATCTTTTTGTTGATTTCCTTCATACTCTCTTGTTGCGGGGTTCCAATTGACAGGGTTTAACCTTATGTGAGTTGAGCAGGATTTTTTCCGTTTCTTATAACCAGATTACGAGGTTTAATTGGGTGTCCATTGAGTATCACTCTGCATGATGTTTTTAGACAACCACTGATTGGATTGCCGGCCCGTACTTCAAAATTTCGCTTGCACAAACCTGCGTCCGTGCCAGGGGTGGCGGCTCCAGAGAGTTGGGACATTTTCGCAGGCTCCGTCATTTCCCGGTTTGGTTTAACTCCCCGTTACTTTAAGTTTATATAATTCTCCCCCTACACGTTCCCCGGGGACTCTCTTTATTCGCCTGGGGGTTGCGCGGCAAGTCTTTCCGTTTTTTTTAGCAACACTCTTGAAAGTTGTTGAAATACTTCAGTTTATATAAGTATTCACATCGGCGTCTTTTGTCGAGATTCTCTTGCACTTCCCCCGATTGGAGTTTCCGGTTGTATTCGACTTTTTTGCTTCAATTGCGAGTGTAGGGATTCGCCACGTTCATTACTTCGAGAATTAAAGCCCTTTCCTTTCCCCCTATTTATTCAGATTTGATATATCTTTCCCACTTTTTCTCAGAATATGCCCTCCCGTCTATTTTTTTATGCAACTGATGCCACAGCTTTCCCCGTCCAGTGAGTTTTGTGAACTTGCACTCCTATTTTAAAAAAACCAGGTGAGGTCGTTTGTTTAAATGGCATTACGCGGTGTTTCTTTGTGTAAACAACTGGGTGACCAGTTTCCCGGACCGTCATGCTGGCCAGTCCAAAGACTTTGTCGGGACTCCTTTTCTTTTGTTTTCTTGTGGCTGTGGACCCACTTGGCAAAACCGATTTGTATCTTCTCTGTTCCCCGTTTTTGTGCGTTCGTTCATAAATCTGTGCCAATGCATTTTTCTTTTTGTTTTTTCCGAAGAGGTCTCTTCTTTTCTGCTCAATTTTCGCATGTTCCTTCGCTTCGGACCCCTGGGCGTTACCCCCCCCCCGACCCCCCCCCCAACCCACACTGGTTTGATGCCCCTTTAGGACGCGCCTTAATGTTCCCCGAGGTGCCATTTCCCCTTTAGCCTCTTTACCCAGTTGGTTTCCGCTGGACCCACCAAATTTTAGTTTCATTATTGCGGAAACCTGTTCGGACAGTTCTTCAAGAGCTTCGTTGGCCCTCTGCTCCCTCTTCAATTATTTGTGAACACCAAGTCTTGACAACAACCATGGAGTTTTTTTCAATCGATCTTTTGGCGCCTTTCCTGGTCGGCTGATTTCCGCCTCCGGCGCGGTTCGAACAGGGATTCCCCCCTTCTGGACCCGTTCCCATTTTTTTACAATCAGGTTTTCTAACCTAGGGCCGATAGCTCGGACGCTTTCTCGGAAGTCACAGGATTTATTTTTCTTGATGTTCGATTCAATTGCGCTTCACCCCTGACTCATTTTTTCTCGGACCTTTTTATCCCCGTCGAAGGTACCGCATTTTGAGCATCCTCTTTTTGTCCGCCTGGTTAAGAGCGCTTTCCGCCCGTGTTTTACATCGACTGCCGGGTTCTCTAAGGTAAAGCATCCCCCTAATTTGTGGTTTGATCCCTTCGAATTCCTTTTTCAATTGTTACTGGAACCTTTCTACGCTCCTGTTTTTTCCTTCCCATTCTTTTTTGGAACACCACAAACCAGTTCTTTCTCCGCCGGGTACCCTACATCTTCTCCTTCCCATACTTTCCGGTGCCCCCACACACCCTGTTTTGATTCCCTTCCTCGGTGCGATCGTTCTGGTTAGTTCGGTTGCCGGTTTTTCATTTCCCAACCATTTTAGACCACCCAACTAAGACTGTTTGCTATCTTTTCTTCCCTGTCATAGCTCACGCCCCGGAAGAAACTCTTCATTTCTTCTATCTTTGTTGATTTCCTTTCTTTTTGGGTAGCAGTTGCGAGGCTCCAAGTATGGGAAACTCACCCCCCCCTCCCCAAAGCGCCATTTTGGTTTTCAACTTAAGCCTGATTCGACCAACCTTTAAGGTCCACGTGTTTTTTTTTCCCCTTTTTCCCCACGCGCCACTTCCAAACTCCCTTTTTTTCCTTGCGAAAGGCCCACGCCTTTTTCCCCCCCCCCCACCTCCCAGCGACAACCGCGCCACCTTACCCCCCCCCCCACCCCCCAAACCCCCCTTCGTGGGTCTCAGTTTTGAATGCTTTTCGCGGCACCCAATCTCCCCCCTCCTTTGCTGCCCTTGTTAACCAATAACTTCCAGTTGGACCCACCCTCCCGTCACAGCAGGGGTTCAGTTCGTTGGTTTTGCCAGGTCTTTACATTCTTTGCACCCTTTTTGGCCTCTCCCTTTTGTACAGTAGTTTGCATATGAACCCCCGGTTGCCCGGGATGCCCATGCCTGTGCCCATTGTTTTCTGCGTCTTCCTGGCTTTTTTGCTGCGACCTCAGAGAAACTCCCCAGGGGCCCCAATGCGGATCTTTTACCCTTATACTTTCAGAGTTTTGGCCCGGATCCACGATGGCGACAACAAAGGTTGAGCCCCAGCTGGTTTGAATTTTCCCTCCCTGGCCACAGGCTCAACCCCTGTCGTTAAATGCCTACCACTTTGCTGGCGGGTTGACCACTTCCCCGCGATGCGGGGGAACCCTCGGAAAAGCCCACGTTGGTGGAAAGTATATTCTCTGTGGTACCCGATTGTGCACGGACAGACTTCTCCAGTGTGTGCCCCCCATTTCCCACCCGCTTTCCCAACAAAAAATGCCGAGGCCTTTCGTTTGATGAATTTATCAGCGTGATTTTTGCACTGAATTGGTTTGGACCTATCCGCATTTTGGACCCCACTCTTTTTGCGGTGATTTAAATTTTCCTGAACAAATTTGTTGAGGGACGCCATTTCCGACAGCGTCCTTTTTCACTAATGTTTTGCCCCGCGCCCCCCTTATTTTTAACGTTTCTTCTACTAGCTGTCCTGGCACACTTAGATTCCGGATGCACCTGGTTTGTTTCCGCAAGTTGGAGGGTTCCGTCTCACCCTCGTTGAAATGGGTCCAGTAATCTGTTCTTTACCTTGGTCACACCCTTTCTCCCCCGGAATATTGTTTGAGGGTTCGTTACTTTCTCCTTTGAATGCGCGTTTGATCTTTTTTTTGCACCGTGCCAAATTCTGTTCCCCCCCCTTTCGTTGCGGTTTCTGAAGCAGGAAATCCCCCCTCCGGTGATGGTTGGTTTGGCTTTGTTACCCCCTCTGCTTACTTTCACCTTGAAAACTTCACCCCCCAAGAATGTTTCTCCAGTACTGAGTCCATTTGTGGAAGGGTGAACGCGAGATTTTCAGGGGGGCAACGGCTTTTTTGTTATTGTAGCTTCCTCCCGTCGAGGATAGGATTGCCAAGACCACAAGAGTCCCATTTAGGTAAAGGGGCCTTTGCCTGTTGCCCTGGGGCACGAGTTGCGCAACCTATTCGGTCTGCCAGGGCGCCTGCTGGGGCCGCCCTTTAAGGTTTGGGGGGGTCCCCGTCGTCGAGGAGAGGCGATGCGGCGGCCCATCTTCACCCACCCAAAACAAACGGAACGTGTGTGGTCACTGGCCCACCTCTTGTACCAACCCACGTGTCTGATCACAACATCAATCGACTCTCATAATCCTTTACACTGGCACCACATTCGAAGAGAGGGGGAGGTAAGGTACATATTACCGCAGTTAATTCGTTACTGAGCTTCAGCAACCCCCCCCCTTACACCGTGGTTAGGCAGCCCAAACCGTTTATTAAGTTCGGGCTCTTTCTTAAAGAACCCGGGTACTGTCCTTCTGCTGGAGGAGGTTTTCCTGTTTAGGTCTGACATGTAGACTGCATTTTCTTTCCCCTCGCCCCATCCCCCCAAACCCCCCACCCATTACAACAACCACAACAAAAACAAACAAATCCACCCGGGGGTGGCCGGTCCTGTTACACCCCAGGTAGCCCTCGTGACACCTTTCGACGGCCCGGGGTCGCGTCCACTTAACAAGTTACCAAAATATCTCGGTTGACGTGACTCCCCCATGTGACCCTAAACGGTGCCCCTTACCCCTCCTTTGCCGGGGAACCGGGAGAGGTTGACCCGGAACCCCCCCGAGCAGAGGGACTGGTGACTGTATTTTTGAATTGTCATAGGAAGGTTTCCACTGGACGTTCCCGAGAGGACCAATAGGTCACCCGCTGAAGAGTCTCCCCCTTCTTGGACAGAGAGTGGTCCCCCCTTTCTTTGGCTGGATTGGTTCGCGCGAGGCCAGGTTCGGGTCTGCCCTGAAACCCGGTGATGATTACTGGGGAAGGGGACTAACTCGCTTATAGGGGGACTGGGGACGTCGTGACTTTCACATAAGGCCTGAAACTGACACCCATTATTTTTTAAATTTTGCTTTTTGCACGTTTCGGGCACCGTCTGGGGCGCGCAGGTAGTTGTCTATGGCTCACGACTGCCCTTTGCCCACCAGACGCTTTCCTCCTGTATGGCGGAAACTTCCCCTCGACCCCAAACGAGTCTCCCTCCACCCGGCCTTTCGGACTTAAGGTAGGGGCACACTCCCTATACATCCCCTCAAGTTTACCGACCAGTGAACATCTCTATCCCGAGTTGGTTCCAAAGGACACGAAGTTGCCTCCCCATCCCCCCCCCCATCGGCGGACCCGGTGCAGCGGCCGCGGCCCCGTGCAATCCCCCGTTCGCCGACTGTTGAGCCCTCTGGGATCCTAGATGGTGACCTGGATTGAACGGACCAGCCCCGCGAACCGTAAAGTTCCGTCTCCATACGGGCCGCGTGCCAAACCAATTCATGGCGTAACTGAGCAGGAGTGATTTGTTACGGCGAGGCCAAGTCTGTGTTGTCACGCTGATTTCGAGCTTCTTTGCCACGTCTTGCGCACCCTCACCAAGCCCCGTGGGATCGGGACTCAATCTTTGACCGGTCCTTAAGCCAGCGCTTGCGCATTCCCATTAACAAGTTACCCAGGGGCTCTTAACCCCCCCCTTGACACCGGACTCTATAAACTTGTTTCCGAAAGATTTTTTTTCCCTCGGGTTTTTGGTCTGACCTTTTAATTTTGGTTCAGGGCTTATGGCCCATTGGTCTCGTGTCTCTTTTTCCCCAGAAACCACGTGGTGTGCCCCGAGGGCTGTTTTGTGGTTTTGTTTCGGTCCGGGTGGCCCTTCTGTGTTTCGGGCTTGATTGGTCTTTTTCTGTGGCTTGCGGCGGTTCCCGGTTCTTGTTTCGCGCGTGGGCCTGGCTTTTGGGATGGGGTGTTGAACGCATGACGGGATCTTACCCACCCCCCACCATCGTTGCTTTTCGTTATTGCCATTACTGCCGCCTCGTAATACTCCCCCCCCCACGTGTCAACCTACACAAACTTTCCGCACTTTCTCGGAAGAAATTCCTTCCGGCTGGTTTTTGGATTTCCCCCCGGGATTTCTGCCGGTCCGGTTTCCAAGTCAAAGTTTACGTGCGCCCAATGTTCTTAATCCCGTTTGGCTGTAAAACCCCGTGTCCCTGAATCCCCGGTGACCCCCCGTGTCCACCTTTACATCACAGCTCATTTGTGGATCATTACCGGGTTTAGTTGTATTTTCGGTCACCATCCTCTGTTTTTACTGACTTTGGCCTTGGGTTCCTTTTAGTTCGGCCCACCGTTAGTTTTATTTCCGGCTTTTCATTCTGCATTCATTGTCTACACCCACCCAATCGTGTTATCTCCGTTTTTTTTACCCCCCCCGGCACCCCAATTTCTATGACCCAGGTCCAGCTCGTTTTCGCTTATTACCGTTTTCAGGGTTATTAGGAAAGGATTTCCCCTGTAGGTTTTTTTCAAAATGGTTCATTCCCGTGCCCCTCCCTCTTTTGCCCCCCGTTACCGGTAAGTTGGCTTGAGGAGGTTTTTAAGCCTTCCCCGTTACGCCTTTCCGAGGGACTTGTTCTTGGTTTCGTCTGCTTTTTTCATAACACTCCCGGGGTAGTTTTAGTTTTTGCCCCCATATTGTTTTTTACCACGTGAGTCACTTTTCCGATTTCCTTTTTTTGAACGCGGTGCGCCGTTTTCCTCCGACGCTGCACGTTGCCTTCGCGGTGGTCGTTATCGCATTGCCTTTGATTATCGGCTTTTTTTTGCAAAGCATTCTTACGATTTTTTTCGCGAACCGTTTCCACTCCGGCCTCTAGCTCTTTTAAGTTTCATGGCTACTTCACCATTTTTCTGCTCAATCAGCCCGCCGCCATGATCTTTTTTCCGTGCCAAAGGGATCAATTGAGACCATCCCCCCGGGTTTCCCATGGCACCCTTCTTTGACCCCCATCACCGAGTCTCGGACGTTGTGCCGTTGGGCACCTCTTTGTTGGTTCTTGTCCCACCATTCCTGTTTGTTTCTAAGGCTTCCATTTAAAGAAAACCCTTTTGAGCTGTTTTGGCCCAGTAAGAGTTCCCTCCGCTGAACCCCAGTTTTTGCCCCCACATGGATAACTCTCTCTCGCTGTTTTTTTTTTGATATATATTTATTTTAAAATTGCTGCACATGGTAATTTAGTTCCCGGCAGATCGTTCCGGTAGCCCCTCGTACATTTATGTCTTTAATAGGGACTGAAATTGCCTTTCCTGATGACCGATTTCCCATTTGGTTTTTGCAACTCCCAACCCCCCACCATTTTGCTCCTTGCCCGGCTCGTATGTATAATTCTGATGTGCAAGGACACCCCCCCTTTTTATCGGGCTTCCTTTGTCAGCCTTGCTTCCCAAAACCTATGTCATTGGCTTCAATTTTTGGATCGACGTTCAGTCTCTTTACCTTCCTTCAATGACGTTCGAGTTCCCTTTGTTTATATATAGAGTATGGATTTTTCCTCCATCAGACTTACAAATTTTTACCCCCGGATTTTTGTCCATTAGGCTCAAGGAAAGCACGCGTTTTGTGATCTCTGCCCCAGAGATCGATACTTTGGGGACAAATTTAGTTCCCTCAGTTCTGAATAATTCCCAACTGTCCTTAACCCGTACCCCTTGTGTACATAGCCGCGTTCCTCTGCCTGGACGAGGTTCACGTTGTCCCGTCCCATTTCTTAGGCGGGGGGTGAGGATCACCCGGATTGTTCCCCCATGGGTAATTGTCGGACACCCTTCGGGGATGCCCGCGCGGACTCCCTGCCTCGTCTTTGAAAAAAGGTTTGGCCGAGATCACTCTGAATTGACAAGACGTTTTTTTACTAGGGTCGGTTGACCTCCCTACATTTGGGCATGGTTTTTCGCGTTTTGTGTCCCTCCAATCCCCCCGAACTTGCCCATTATATTGGAATTTACAGATTCTCCCGGGCCGTTGCCTTAAAAGCGGTCCCCAAACCAAACATCTCCTCTCTCGTCACCCTGGGACAGTTCTTGAGGCCTGGCCTAAGATATCGTCGGTATGTCTCCCCCCCCCTTTTTTGATTTTTTAGGCAGCCTTTATGTGAGTTGAGGTTTCCCCCCCTTCAAATTTGGAGTTTTTTCTGAAAATTTATCTTCCAAACCCCCCCCCCTATTCCTTGTTGCTCATCTTGTTCCCGGGACGAGGTTTGCGCGTTTGCCAACAGCGGAGAACCCTCCTCTTGACTTTTTCGGGGAGATTTTTTTTTTCTTTGAGGGTTTGAGTATTCTTCTGCTAACAGTATGGTGATCAACCCGACCTATTTTCCTTAGATAAGCCCGGTTACTGCTTTATTTCCCCCTTTCCCAGGCCGCCAGGTTTGAACCAACGGTCGCCGTCATGAAACCCTCCCCGTCAGCGACAGCCCACGCGCTCACACCCACCATCCTTTTTTGGAACACCCCGTCCGCCACCTTTCAGGTTCCCCCCCCCACCACCCACCACCCCCGTTTGCCCAAGGTCCTTGGTGCTTTTACGCGGCCAACCACGAACCTCCCCCGAGTTTCCGAGGGCAGAGTGTACACAGAATTTATTTTGACCCCACCCCCAAGGCGCCGGCGTTCCCAGATCGGGGTTCACGCGGTTCGGAAGCAAAGGGGGAGGACTTCTTGGCCAATATTTTTATGAGACCCCCGTTTGTTACAATTTTGGATTTGCCCCGCCTCATTTTGCACACCGTTCTACCAGGGTTGTCTAGGGACCCTAGGGGGAAGGCCTAGTTGGAGACCTGCCCAGTCTAACAAAGATAAAAGGTGCCACAAGCTTGAGATGGGGATTCCAGGCCACAGATTTTGCCTAGAAACGCCCTTGAGTTACCCACCCACTGTTAGCAGATGTGTTCGATGTAATCTTTAAGTTCCCACCCCAGCTTTTATCAAAAAAACCTTTTGCGACCCCGCTTTTCACCAGTCCAAATTTTCTAAGGGAGAAACCTTACATTTAGGAATTGCTTACCTCGGGCCCTGCATGCCATCGTTTTCAGATTGCCGCGAATCGTCAGCCGATTTCCCGTAAAGGTTTTTTTTGGACTACCCCAAACCCCCCCTCGTCGTTTCCTTGAGCGGAGAACGATTGAGCACGGTTTGGCTCCTGTTCGGCTAGCCATTTTGGACCCTTAAAAGGCTTTCCAAAGCGCCCTCGGCTTCCGCTTTTTCCTGCAAAACCGAGAACCCCCTTTGTTACCCTCCCATTTCCCAGCCGATGGAACGCAGAGCACTCAACCAGGTTGAGACGCCCCAAAAAAGGCCACTTGTTTTCGGTCCCTCGGTTTTCCAATTATTGGTAATTTCCCCCGAGTAGTTCTTCCTGAGCAATTTTTTCCTCCCTTCTTGGGTTTTCCGGTTGCACAGCAACCGTGTCAGCCCCAGTTGTACGGTACCCGGGGGCAACTTACAAACCACGGAAATATTTTGGAGGACTTTATGGTAGTATATTTTCCCGTGATCCCTGGATCGGGAACCCTTGCGCATCCCAAGTCTTTTTGTTTTCCGGTCCGCTTTCCCTCCCTTGCCCCCCTGGACCTACAACCAACTTGCGTCGTGGTTTATAGTTTTACGGCACGATCGATTTTTCCTCCTCCACTACCCCTAAATCTCCGCTGCCCCCCTTTATGTTTCATTCGGGTCCTGACTTTGACCTTTTTCCATTATTTTTGTTCTTATAGACTTATGTCATTTTTTCCCAACTAAACCTACTTCATTTTGGACGGTTGGTTATGGATCTGGGCCGTTGGCAACCTCCTCTGTTTCTTCACCTTTCA
>Ga0179593_1260965_pt1 | contig 10799 bp, 5 predicted proteins | sample CZODoug2_1_08_16_FD_185931 | JGI IMG/M metagenome (GOLD analysis project Ga0179593, IMG submission 185931) | Vadose zone soil fungal communities from Angelo Coast Range Reserve, California, USA - CZODoug2_1_08_16fungal (PacBio error correction) | ecosystem: Environmental > Terrestrial > Soil >... | reverse complement strand
TTCTCTGTCCGGCCCAATCCATTCTCCCGTGTTTGAGGATACCACAGCGGCCCTCTTGAATTTAATTAAACCCTGAACAGTTGGTCCCGTATTGGCGCTTTTGTCACCACATTTTTTTCCCCTCGAAGTTAGACAAATGTCGGGAGATCCCAGGGCGCCTAGATTTCCCCCTAGAGGTTCCCCCTCAAGTCCTCTAGTCTAAAGTCCTCTAACGTGCACCCTCACCCTCGAGTCGGGTCCGGATCGCCTTCACCCAGTAGACGCGATGTTCATTATACATCCCCTCTCTACATCTCCGGGTACAGAGATCGTATCTACTGCTACCCCGCAACCTTTTTTCTTCGTCCCACCCCTCTCGACGGACTTTACGACTCGGCTGATAAAACATAGAGTTCCGCTAGGATTGTCCCCCAAACCGGTCACCGAGGTAACATGCTTGCTTTATTATTCACGCATTCCACACAACTCCCATTAGGTGACAAGGGTGTCAGTATCTTTCGTTTCAGGAAAAAGTGCTGGGTTTTCCGGCGTCGCAATAGAATATGTAGGTTCGGGTACCTCAGCCGGACCCTTTTCCCAACAATCTTCGGGGACGTCTGTTTGTCATCTCAGTGATCGGATTGGATCTAAAGATTTCTCGGTTTGGAAAGCTCTCCCCCCCCCTACTCCAGGGTCACCAAATTAGTAGAATCATGATGAGCTTTCAATTTTTTTCCTGGTATTTTTTGTCTCCGAGCGTTCCTCCTGCCTCCCGGGCCGGCAGGCAACATTCTTTCTGGGTACCCAGGATACCGAACTTCTTTCCCTCCTGGTAAGCTATCCACCTTTTCACTCTACCAAATAAACCTTTCCAGTTCAATTACCTTTCCCTCCCCTTTTTTCTTTGGTCAATTTTCTCATACAACCTAGGAAGGGATCGAAACCCCCGCAAATTTAACCAACTTTCTTGTAGCGCATGAAACCGTCCCTTGGACGGAGCACGCCTCCCCCAACCCGTGTTCGACTTTCTTTTTTATATGTTGGTTTCTCCGCGGCGCACGAAAAACCTTCCATTTAAGACGGACGTAGGTGGAAAGGTTCCCCCCCATTCTGAAAATTAAGGCGGGGACGTGCACGGACCTTTTGGCCACGACCCTCTCACCCCCTTCCTCTCAGTTTCCCTTGTTGGATGGACCTTTACCTTTTTCAGGGCTGCCCCGATGAACGGAATCAGTTTACCATCCTCGGCACAACGCAGAGTAAGCCATGGATGGGCGTTTCACCTGTATGGTCCCCCCAATTGTGACCATGCCTACGCCCTTCCCCTGCCCAGTCGGGAAAAGAGATGGAGTTACAATACTCTTTCATTATTTCCGCACACAAGTAGGGCACCTCATCTTCCATAAATCAACGGCCCAGTCCCCTTCTGCACTTCTTTGGATGGGGATAATCTCCCAGAACACTTGGTGTCCTTGTCAACAGTTACAACTTGCCTGGAGGAGGACCCGCGGCCTTTGTACCCTTCATGCGGCCCCAGCGTTCCTTCGGGACGAAATTAAAAAAGTCCAAACTGATGCAGATAGTCTTACCGCGCTCAATCGACGTTTCCAAAGGTTTTTTCCTAGCCCCCTCCTCCACTTACCCTCCTTCCCCCCGCGTTCAACTCTATATACTCCAACGGCCGCAGGAGGCATGGACGGTTCGCCTAAGCAGGCCCAAACTTTGTCACGCCCACACGTCCGTTTCCCAGTCGGCCAACCCTTCCCCTGACCCTTCAATTTTGGAAAGTAAGCAGCTAAGCAATTTGCCCCCCTTGACCGCTGCAATGCCGCGACCCGTTTTAGTTCGACCTGAATTCTTCGTCACAATTCGAATTCGAAGTTCCAAAGGTCCACCTTCACTAGGATACAATTGACGGGGGGTTTTCCCCTCTCGAGCGGAAATGTCGTTCCCTATCGCGCTGCGTCCTGATCGGCATTACGTGGCTCCTCACCGACCCCGTTACCTGCACAAGACTGAGTTTCGAAGGGATTAGAGACGAGTCCCTCTCAGTCCTTCCCCGCGAACTGGCACCCTGGTTCCCGAAAGACTCACCAGTCCGGTCGCTCCCTTTGTCGGTTACTGACTTTTCTCCGAATCACGGTCAAAAACCTGGCCCATACGTTGCACATAAAAATTGTTCCCTTACGACGGCAGTCCCAGAACCCATAAAGAATACTCGGCGCAGGATGAGAACTGCGGTCCGCTGTGGGTCAGCGTGTCGTGCCCCTCGACCCTTCCCCCCCTCGCGGCGACCCGCGGACAGTACGGTTGTACTGAAAGAGAAACGATTCACCCCCACGATCTTTCTCTGCTCAATAACTCCGGGTGGCCGCAACATAGGGTTTTCCTTGACGTTGTGGTGTCTCGTTCGCCCCCCCAACCGACGTTGGATCGATCTTTTTCCCCGCACATACGACCCGTCTCTTCCCACCCAATTACTTCTTTGATTGACCCCGTGCAAACGGGGTTTTTCGACCCTGTGTCCAGGAAACACGCCGCCTTCGCCCTCCGCTGCCCTCCAAGTTTTTTGAGGTCACAGATAACAGAGGGTGGTGGAACTTTTTGCATAAATTCACGATCCGATTTAGGCTTGTGGCGCCTCGGTCTGTTTGTGGTCTCGTTGTTCTTTTCGTTAATCCTCCTGACAACATTTGCGATTAACTTCAGGAGTTGATGTCGAGACTACTCCCAGTCCACGTAACCCGGCCACCAGGTTTATTCCGTTTACCCTCATGCTCTTACCTCCCCCTTCACGGTTGCCGCCGAGATCGCCCCCATAAATAAAGTCGAGTGCAAAAAAGTTCCCAGTCCCCGGTAACCGTCTCGACTGGAACGTTACCAGGGAAAGAAGTGGTGATCTTTCGATTTGGATCACAGGGCCCCCCCGTCTTCCCTTTAGGCTGGCTTCTCGGATCCACCGATTTTTATTAATGTCGGCGTAGTGCGGGGCGAACGCTTTTTTAGCCGTAGCTCATTTGTTTCCCTCTCGCAAGTCCTCCCCCTCTACCCTAAACAGAAATGACTTGCTTTAAGGAGATTCCTCGCCGCACGCCTTTGTGCCGACGACAGTCTTTCCCCCCCCCCCCTCCCCCCTTCAACGTCCAGTCTCCGCCGCCTAAAGGTAAAAAAACCCCCGCGGCTCCTGTGAATTCCTTCAGCAGGTCCTGGTGACCACGCCCAATTGACCGGTCAACTTGAGCTTGCGTATGGGTTTTCCCCACCCCCCCCGAATCTTTGTCGTTGACTTTTGAGCAGTTACTGGAACGACCGCTTTCAAATCACCTTACGGTGATTTCTCCGGCAATGGGATCACTGCGCTGTGCCGCCCCCCCGAGCTTTTCCCCTCCTCCCCACCCTTGGAGAATATGCTAGTGTCTTCTTCCCAAGGAATCTCCTTTACGGCAGGGAGACTCGGGTTCTGTTACCCCTCACTCAGGTGGTTCATGCTCTCTGCCAGCGACTTTGTCATGACTCCAATTTGCGTTGACGAGCTCGTTGCAGCCTGGCGGGACCGGTCGGCCCGGGGCTCCCAAGTGAGCCGCGGCGCGCGCCGGTGAGAACTGCTCGCGTTCCTCTACTATACCATCCCCCACTCCTTGGATGCTCGCACCGCTGATGTACAGAATTAAAAACGACATCGACCGAAATAATAATTCTTCCCCCAGTTGTTTTTTTCAGATGATTTGGGGTTGGTTCCTTTTTTAATCATCTTTTCGGCCCTGCTTCGTGGGGGATTGTCTCTTTCTTTTCCTCCTTTTGTGCGGCGTTACGACCACGCGGCGACCTTCTGTCAAGGTGAATAATTGCGGACTGTTTTTCGACGTGTTTTGAGGTCTAGAGATTCATATAGGTTAAAGAGCTTCTCAATGCACCTCCTATCTCATGCCCTCACTTTTTTCTGACAGAACCCTGATGCGGCGGAAGCCGTATTGGACACGCGTCGCCCCGATGAGTGTGGTTTAGCGTTTGATCGGCCCCCCCCCTATGATCCATTGGCGCGACCTCCCTTGTAGGTTGGCGGTTTATTCGTCCCCGAGTGGAGGTAAAGTCCTCCACGTCACGTCCAAGGGTCTCGGGTTGTTGGTGGACCACATAGCTCCACGCTCGTTTTTCCTGTCAATGGTTCCCCCCCGTTAAACTTTATTTTTTTCTTTCCACCGGAACGTCTGGTTTGCGGTTCGCACTAGTGGTGTCGGTACGGGCTTTTAGGCGACGACTGTCTTTCTTCAGAGCGCGAGTACTGATTCGGCCCGCGTATCCGGTCAGGTTGCTTTAGAGTTTACGGTGTGGAGTCGGGTAGCACCACTCGTTCTTTCCCCTGCTTCGTTAAGCCCCTCCCGCCGAGAGCTTAGGTCCCCTTTTGGAACTCGCGAGGCCGCAGGAACGGTCTGCTCTGCCCCCCATGTCCTACGATCCCTGTGCGAATTTCCGTATTCAGCGACTTTTTTTCCCTTTTTTACGTTTAATTTCGAAAGTCTGATGATGTGCCGCTACCGCCACCGTGCCTTTTCCTTTTTCCTTGTACGGTGGCTGCATTCCTTTGGAGATCTTTTTGGAATATTGATGTGATAGAAATGGCAACTCCGTATGTGCCCATGGGTGTTAGCGGCACGTTCAGACTGAACAAAAAACCTGGCGAGGAGAACAAGTACCCCCCCTTTTTTAGGATCGTCTTTATTGCCGAAAGAACAAAGCTGGCTGTTGATGTGACCATCGCAGGGCGTCTTTTTCACTTTTACGGGCTTGTTCTTTGAAGTTAATGGAACCGACGTTTTTTGAGGCTTTCCCAATGTGGCCCCTTTTGCCGGTGTTGCGAAGAGTCAATCTATGGCCTTTGGACTGACTTGGGCCCGATCTGGCCCCCTCAGATTCACCAGTTTGCCTCGCCAGGAGTAGGTTTACCCCCAAAACCGCCGTTGAATCCGTTAGCGGTTCACCGTCTGTTTCATTTATTGTCTTCTCGCTCTTAGAGTGGTGCCTCTTGTTTCTCACGCAAGACACTCCGCGGTGTCGCCGCGCTTCGATTCCCTACCCCCCCGCTTCCCAATCCTGGCCGAGCTGGAAAGGGTCAACCCCCGGATTTGAGACGCAAGCTTCGCCCCCCCTTCGGACTTTTTCTGCTCGTGTTTCGGGCACGTTTTTCACAGTTTCCTGTTTGTGGACCCGTTCTCCGGTAAGTTACCTCCATGACCGGAATGGGAGCTGAGTCGCAATGCCAGGTCGGCGGCTCGTCGTCCTCTCCCCTGGATTGGTATTTGGTCAAGGTCGGTGGGTTGACGACACGACGTTCATGAGGGTTCTGGGCTTTATTGAGTCCACAGGCATGCCGTCTTTTTTACTTCACAGCGAGGAAGTTTTCCCCTCCGTTGCCCCCCTTCGTCGTCTCGGAGTTGTACTCCATCGATTAGAACAGTCGTGTTAGTGTCTTGAGTAACGTCCACGCGCTTTTCCTCCCGTGACTGACGTGGACCCCCAAAGAGGTTAAGTTGTTGTGGTCGACATATCGATGTGAGGGAAAAGTTCTACGCCGTAGCCTGACCGCCAGGTCAAATCCCCTGCTCGGGCTAGATCGAGGTTGCGCGTGATGCGGTAGTCTTTTCCGAAGCGCCTGCTGGCGATTCACCCTTGAAGCAACGGCGAGTATGGCCTCAGATGTGCTGTTGGGAATGGTGGTTCTCGGTCCTCAAACGACTTGAGATTTACGCGAGGATGTTCCCGTCGGTCCGCGGCCTCCGAAAGTTGTGTCGCCCCTCCACCTCCCTTTTTCGTTGATGCTGATCCCCCCCCTCCCGCCAGTCAAGACGTGACGTTATGTACGGTTACGACTTGACCTGAATTCGTTTGCTACTACCGTCTTCGAGGGCCTTCCCCCATAAGCTCTGGTTCCCGATGTCCTGTTGCGTGCGCCTTTTGCGTCGTTCAGCCCTTTTTCCATTGGGCCCCTCAAATGAAACTCAAAGGTGATTTTGCACCTTCGTTGCGGGCGGCGGTGAAGATAGATTTGTCAATGGATGAGTCTCGCCCTGCTAATCTTCCCTTTCCACCCGATTGCCTCTCTCTTTGTTGTGTTCTTTTTTCTTCTGAAGGCCCCTAGATGAGTTCAGTTAAGGCTTTTTTGAGCGTCCCGGTCACCTCCCGTCCGATGTAGTTACATTGATTTTGTACTTGTGGCGTCTCCCTGATCAAACGCTGACTTGCCAAGATGATGTTGGAGAAGTCTACTTCCACGATCGTGTTATTAGCCTTTTCGTAGCTTACCGTTCCGTACGAGGATCTCCTGGCCGCTTTTTTTGTGGAAATGTCGCCTTGCCCCCAACTCCCCCTTCCATTCTTCCGAGTACATGCATGTACGCGTTTCTGGCTTCCCTTCCCCACTGATCCCCCCGGTGATAACGGCCCGCTGGATACGAGTCGTCCGGGGGACTCCCGATGGTTGCCCTTTGTTGCCGAGGCCCCCGGTGTTCTCTTCCGGCTTCCCTTCTTGACGACGATAAAGTTGACCTTGCAAAGGGGTGATGCACGGTCGCCGCCTGTTTTAGTTGCGAGGATTTGTCTCTCTTCACTCTCCTCCCTGATTTCTATTACGCTCCAGATAAGGCGATTCCCGACGATAGTTTGGACCGAAAGCGTTTCCTAAGGGATTTTGATAGTGCGGCCCCTGGGTCCGAAGCAACGTTACCCCTTTGCGTCATTTTCTGTTCCACTTCTTGAAGTCCCCTCCTAGCACGCTGTGTTCCCCCTCCCCCTTTTACCGTAAGATCCGCGACGCGAGTTCTTCGGTTTATCTCATAAGGCTTCTACCGCGTCGAGCACATGCCGTGGTTCTTCTACGTTTCTTTTCTTTCTTTTTGTCTTTGTATCCCAGGAAGAGAGCTGTTTCCATATTAACCTGAAACCGCCTAATATCGATGCTATCAGGATTAGTCCTCGTTGGTGAACGTTTTCCTTTGCATCTCTCGCCCGTGATTGGCACTTTCTATCTTAGAACACGGACGGATCGACTTCTTTTTGTTCGAACGTCAATGTCCAAAGAAATGTTGTATCGCCAACCGCTGCTCCCCCCTTCCGTTTTAGGAATGAAGTTTCACGCTTGTCCTGCTGTATCCCCACAACGACGGTCTATGTGCATTGGGCGCTTCTACCTTTTTTCAGCTCAGTTGTTGTTGCTCCTATGAGAATGAACCTCCCGTCGTTTACGTCAGCGTGCACCGCCTGACCCCGCGAAACCGTGCTCCCGGTTGTGCCAACTCCTGGGGCTTCACTTACCCACCATTGGTAATGTCCGTTGCCTGATCCCTCCACCGTTTCCCATTCACTTTCTATCTTCTCAGCGTCACTTCAACCGCATCTTCTTGTCGGTTTCCTTTCTCGCATCGAATTACATAGATTTAAGATTTCATACCAGCCTCTCCCCTTCCGTGACACAGACACCCCCGATCTTCATAGAAGGATAAAAGCAACCTTGGGCAATTGTACAAGCTCCCCATTTGACGACGCCTTCTTTCTTCAACCTCGGCTCGCGGGCTTTCGACCCCCCCGGCCCTTTGACTGTCAACGCGGTATGGAAAAGCCTTCTGCGCCCCTGGTTTTCACGCATTCACACCCCCCCCATGCCGGAAAGTTTTGTCCCGTCGTAGAGGGTAGTTTTTCGGACGCCACTAGTGGTGCAGGCCTTTTTCTCCCCCCCCCCCCCCCCCAACAAGTCCCTCTCGTTAGGCCGGCCTCCCCGCACACTGATTTTCCTTCCCGTTCAGCGCCGGTCGTCCTTTTACCTTTTTACTCGCAAGGCTTGAGGCTTTCTTTCCCGCTCTACCCCAATCTCCCAGGGCACTAAATAGTGACTAGACATCTCCCCTCATAGACCTTCCCCATGGTTTTTCTTCTCCCGGCGGGTCCGCCGGCCTCGCCGGGTGCCCCGCCACGTGGCACCTCATTTGGTCACGGTCCACCCGGTTCCCGCCACTTTCGTATCCGCAATGCCGATCACCTTCGGCGGTCCAGGCCCACTTCCCCTTCCCCCCCCTTCGTCCGTTCCCTTAAATCCCTGAACCTTGCGTTGGCTGCTCCATTTCCACCCACATTTGCCCGGGTCTTTTACGGATACATTTGAGTCGCTCCTTCAAACCTGCAGTACGAATTCGGCGGCCACCACTACAGGACGACTGCCGTTGTCGCGTGTGGTTCCCCCAGACAAAACCAGGGAAAATGGGGAGTTTCCTGGGCTACTTACCAAAGTAGTCTTATCGGTGCCACTGTCCTCTTGCACAACCGATCTCATGTCCCATCGTTTTTTGTAATTCTTTCTTCCGGTTTCCGATGAAGATGACAGCCATCCGGGCCTAATCGGCACACGTAGCCGAGAACAGAGCCGCCCCTCATGGGGCGTCCCCCTTGCTCACGTCCCCCTTTCCTTCCCTCCGGCCCTTCGCACAAAGTAATATAGGGGAAACCACTATGGAGGTTAACCTCTAGGGACTTCGGTGCACCCCTGAATTCAGGGAACCCTAATAGGAACCGACTCGGCCACCTTGTCCCTTGGGCTTGTTCTTTCCCCTTCCCCTACACTTCCTTTTTTCAGGGCAAGCGGAGGAACCCCCCGGCGGGTCCCCCCCCCCGGCGCTTGGTAAATCGCCCCCTTCCATCTCCGAATTCCCCATTCCAAGGACCGGTCCCCTCCGCGTCCGCCCTCTCCTCTCCTTTTAACGGTAGTATAATCGCACTACAGAGCGTCGGACCGCACTACCGCAGCATTTTTTCCACCTCGACTACCCCCGCCCCCCAGCCGGGGCAGACTTGCGGTCGCGACGGCTTTTTTTTTCAGTCCTTTGTCCCGCCCACGTCCCTCGGGACATTCGGGCCCCAACCCTTCGCAGTTTCCTTTTCACGTTCAGCCCCATTCATAAATTTCAAAAGTCCGAGTCTTTCCCCGCTCAAGGAAAACGACTTCTCAAGATTCTTCGCCACTTCCCCCCGAGCTAGTTTCCCCTTCTCTGGGCGACCTTTTTTTCCTTTTTTTTCCGTAAACAAAACTTGACGAACCGCTGGAATGCCTCTTCAGCCGAGAGATAAGAGCCCGTCCTCTTTCTTTCTTCAAACTTCCCCCTACCTCGGAAATAACCTTCCCTTAGTTATAGACGATGGTTTCTGAAGAGAGTTCCCTATGCGAATATGCCTTTTAAATGGACCTCGTCTACGCAGCGCCTGTCCGGTCTCCTGTCGTTCCCTTCCCCCCACCTCTCACGTAACCACCCCTTCCCCTGACGGCAGCCCCAGTGGGAACGCAGACGGAAAGTCACCGCCTCCCTAGTTCGCCATCATTCACTTGCCCTCTTGTGCCCTCCCGCGCACCTGGTCGCCTTTTTTCCAGGTGCGACCCCCCATCGCTCTCCTAGCTTTCTTTTGCTCCACCGAGGACTTCTGTTAGTTTTCTTTTGAGACACGCCGCTTTAGCACCTCTGACCTCTCGCGGTATACATAACTTCCCCAACTCTGAACCCCGCGACACACACCATTCGAGACGGGGTGTCCCTCTTCCGTCTCCCCCCCCCCGATTGGAATCGACGGTTTCCCCCCGATTCCGCCATCGATTCCAAGTACATTGACCTTTCGCATCACCACCCATGGGCCCTGTCCTCCTCTTTCCCGTTCGTGTCCCTTTAAAAGACTGGGCAAGTTTAGTCCCCGCTGACAGCTCCCTTCTATGGATCAATCCCCGACCCGGTTGGACGGCGGCATCTTCCCCCACTCTTCTCTCCCTTCCTTTTTTCTCTCGGCCCCCGCGGACGGTGCGCGTTAATCCGCCCCCTGCGATAAGAAGTTGTTGCCAACCTTTTCGAGACCACGACCCTCAATTCTGGGAAACATCTGCCCCTTCTTCCTTCCCTCCCCAGCTCTGCCCCCCCTCCAACGGGCCTTCTTTCTGGTGAAAATCCGCGGTAGGGCCCCAAACGCCCTCACGGTCACAGTTACTCAATCTGGCACCTGCCTAGGAAAAGGTTGTCTAGGTGCATGTTGATGGTGCCAATTCACCTTGGATTTCTGCCCCTCTAGTTCCCAATTCTTTTTTCCCTCCTTCAGATTAGGAGGGGAGGAGGAAACTCGAAGTTACAGATATTGCGGAAACGACCAGTTCAAGGACCGCTACGAAGGGCCTTCTGAAGTCCTTTTCTCCTCGGCACCTCCAGCCTTGGGAACCTCCCCAAATGCAGTCAGACGAAGACGTTATTTCGAACCCGCCACGCGGCGTGAAATTTTTTTTCTCTCCATTGGGGTTTTTTTCCCCTTTTTTTTCCACGTCCCCCCTTGAACGCATCTGCGTTGCTGGGTTCACACCAAAAACCCCAGATTGTCAGTTTTATCCCCTTTGATGCAATTTTCGTTCGAATAGCCCCACCGGTGCCTCGAGCCCCCTTTTTCCATCGCCGCCATGTTTTTTCCTGATCCCACGCCCGTCTTCTCTTCTTCCACCCAAGTGAATGCGCGGTCAAAGAGAGAGTACGTCTCGGCTTGGCAGTTTCGTTGGTTCTTTGAGTTGAACCCCCCAAAAACGCGACCGTGCGGTTGCGAGAGGCGCTTTTTCAGTTTTCCGCTGTCTTTCCAACTCTAGGAGATGCACTATGCGCAGAATGGCTTTGCCCACGCGCCGGTGGTCCCCAGTAGGAGTCCCAATCTTACCTTTTCTTTTGCCTTTTTGGTCGAAGAACGTCAGTTCGCTATCCCTCCCCGTCACTTCCTTTCTCTTAGCGTTGATCTCCTTGAAACACCTGCCATTAATGCAA
>Ga0179593_1756032_pt1 | contig 10800 bp, 15 predicted proteins | sample CZODoug2_1_08_16_FD_185931 | JGI IMG/M metagenome (GOLD analysis project Ga0179593, IMG submission 185931) | Vadose zone soil fungal communities from Angelo Coast Range Reserve, California, USA - CZODoug2_1_08_16fungal (PacBio error correction) | ecosystem: Environmental > Terrestrial > Soil >... | reverse complement strand
GAAATCCCGGCCTTCCTGAAAAAATCAATCAGCATTCGATTCTTTCTATTGGTGATTAGATGATTGCTCCCCCGGGACGATATGAATTTCCAAACAATATGGATTGCTCGCAACTTACGCCTTTCCCCAACCGCGCGGATTTGATTTGTCAAACGAGACTCAATACAAACCACTGCGAGTATAGCAAAAGGGACCCCCCCTCTATCATCTCGCGAACTCGACTCTCCTGTGTTTTCTTTTTCGTCCTACCCAGGACAGCTCTTTTCCTTTACTTCCACAGTTCGTTACACTCACGCCCCTTTTCTCTTTAAAGTAATCGATTAAGTGTTTTCGGGGACCATATTTCAAGCGAAACCTCCCCCAAATGACGTAAATTCGAACATGATTGAGTTTTTTGTCTCTTTGAGCGATCCGCCTGAAAAGAGAAGAAATTGCCTTCCTCCAAGAAAATCAAAAAATATTTTTTTTCGCTCCATAAGAGGGGAGGCGGGTCTTTTCTTTCTTTTACTTGAAGGTGAAGCATCCAAAACCTCCCTCCTACGCCGCCTTCTCTGCCTTCCCTCCGCTTCCCTTCCCGATTTACTTCTATACTCCTTCTCGTTTTTTGACCCTTCCGCTCTTTCTCCTTTCTGCCTCTCTCTCTCTATCTGGGTTCCTTCCTTTTCCCCGCCATCTACCTTCTTTAATCCTCTACTCCCAGTGTCGCGACTTCAATTTTGGCTTTTTTTCACTCTTCATTCTTGGGTGTTTTGTGGGGGGGGGGGATTATCCGTTCCCTCCCCATGATATGGGTCGACTGGACCCCACCCGTTACGAAGTCGTCGACAACTCCTCCCGTGGTTGGATATTGCGGGCCCCCCCTCAATGTCAGTTGCATAAGCCTTTACCGACAACGGCCGTTTCTCTCATCATACCCCCCATGTGACCTGCAAAGACGCCGCCGAAGTTTTCCTTTGGAAAATGCCCCCCCCCCCAAGTTTCGGGCGTGATGCAAAGCGAGTCGCGTCCATTCCTTTCGGAAACAAAGCCATCTTCATATCTTTCTTCACGTCTCCGAAAGATTTCAAGCAAACCCGACCCTCGAGGGCCTTTGGGAAGAGCGATAAAAACCAGGAACGACCGTTCCCTTTGAAACTCCTTTTTTTAGACACTCGTTCGATTCGTATTTCTCTTCTTTTCGTATTATTTTAGAAGATGAAAATACCTTCCCCGTCCCCCCTCCACTTTACGAGGTGGAATCCTCTTTAATCAGAAAAATCGGGCTTTTTTTTTACTTTTCCGAAAAGATCGATTTGCTGAATTTATTCAATACAGGAGAACTCTCCCTTTCACACAATATCAAGACGCTCCCCCTTACTCGGTTTCAAATATTCGTGACTCGCTTTCTTTCATACTTACGCTGATCAGAAACATTGTTGAAGGATTTTTTTTTACTTTCTTCTTGCGATCATCTAAGTGAAAATGCCCTTTTTTTTCTCTCACTCTAGTCCAAGGAAAGCCCTCTTTACCCCTAGTAAAGGGTTAAAAATTCAATGCCTTTCCTTGCATGTTCGCTGGAAAAAGGTTTCTTTTTATTTAAATTCGAGTCCCCCTTCCGACCCTTAAGAAGTCGTGACCTCCCTGGCTTTTTATGATTACGAAGACTTAATCCCCAATGTCTTTCTTCGTGCAAGGTACCTACTACGCCCATGTTGAGATAGGCGAGCTTTTTCCTCACCCTGAGTTCTTCAAAATTGCTTCGTCTGTTCCAAAAGAACTGTCGTTCGGTTTATCGCCTCTTTTCCAGGTTTTCCTTTGAAATATTCTGCTAGTAAATTTTACGTCGCGCTCGATATGACTCTTGCTTAACGAACGAAATAAACGATTGCAATCGCCCCCCCCTCACTTTTTGGAGAGAATTACTTGGAATTTAAAACCATTACAATTCGGCGGAGTAGTTGAATTTATGGTGGTTCCTTGCCGTTGTCTCCTTTTTCCCTGAATTTCCTTATTCTCCTTTGATGGTGTTCCCTCCCACCATCGGCTTCGTTCGATTGAGTTAGTCGACGACTTCTTTCTACCTTGAGGTCCAGCGACCCGTACATGGTCTGTTCCCCTTTTTTCTCCCCACTTCCAAACCTGTCAGAAACTTTGATATCCTTTTTTGCGGCTGCGTTCCTTGCATTTCTGCTTTTCGCTCAACCCAATAGGTTCGGAAAATGTACGTCTTTTCTTTTCAAGGGAAATTTAGGGTCTCTTCCCCCTCCTCCTGGGTTTGACCCACTTAAATCGAGGACTTAACTCTTTCTCACTTATTTACTTAAGCAGTCGTGACACCCTATGTACTTGTTTCTTCTACCAGAAATGGATAAATTCTTTTCCTTTCTCGTAAGAGAATGAATCTTTGTCCTTCTTTTTGGTCCATTTGTCTATACTCGAGGAGGAGCTCGATCTCGACTGTAGCGCGTTCCCCCCAATCCCGCGGGTTTGGAATGACTCGCGTACATTTTTTAACTTATATATTACCGTGAGGCCCCCCTTTAGCCCGCTTGTCTGACACTAGAGAGTTTTTTTTTCCCTCGATTTAGTCAGTCTCTCTCTTTCTGTTGATTATTTCTGTCCATCCATCGAGAAGCTTCTACGAAACCCTTCTCCCTAACGTGCGTGCTCCCTCCCCTTACGATTGAAATTTCAATTCCAACCTCTTCTGACTCGCAATTACGAGAGTCCTCTTTCTGTTCTCGCGATAAAAGGTCGCGCCAAATCCCCGTCTCTTTTATCGCCACACTGGACCCCCCCTCCTTCTCTGAGATAGAATATCGGAAATCGCCCCTTTCTCTTTCTGGTTCGACCCCCCCCTTCCCGCGCTTGTCACGATGTTCGTCCCCCATAAAGTTCGTACATCCCTTTTTCAAAGTTCATCGATACCGTGGGGCTTTTCCCCCCTTCTTTTCCCCAGCGAAAAATCCTCCCATTTAACCTGAAAAAAGACGCTCCCCCCCTCTGCCTGCGCGCTCTCCGCGTGAAAAGCTAAGAAATGCAGGTACATCTCCCTTGGCTGGGGATATCAAAGTTTTGGAAGGATTTTTAAGCTGTTTTTTTTTCCTCCCTGCGTCCAGCCATGTATATCGGGTCGACTTTTTTTCTTTGTTCCGATGTCGTCGACAACTCAATCGACGCCCCCTCAATGTCATTTGGCATAAGGACAATTACGTCTTTGATTGTTGTAACAGTGAACGACCCTCCCTTTTCCTCCCGAGGTCCCTAATCCAACATGAACTTTTTTCATTTGTCATGACGTTTTTCTTTGGAAAATTCCACTTGTACCCCCCCCAACCTTTCGGGCGGAGTGCACGGTGCTTCTCCCCCTTTCGAAAACAACTCCCATCTTCTCTTCCCACTTCGAGCAGAAAATATTCTCGCCCCACCTTCCCCCGGTCGAGAAGTTGGGAAGAGCGATACCCTTCTCCCCTCCCCTGACGAAATTTTTGAAAGAAATCCTTTTTCCTCCACTCTTTCGATTCGGGATTTCGAGAGCTCGTCCCGTTGTCGCTTTTTCGAAGATCCTCACGAACATTGTTCTACTTTTGCATACGTCCTTCGCGAAAATCCCCCCCTCCCTTGAGGGCCGAAGTCCTCCCCCTTCCGTGATCGTCGAAGTTGCCCCCTTACCCCCCATTTACTTATACCGAAACCCCCCCTCTCCCCTCCTCCCTGAAGGTGGAAACATTTACTCTGTTTTCCACAGTTCTCAATACTTACGCTGATCAGCCTGTTTCCGGCTTCCCCTTTTCAAATTTATGGAGACGATTGTCGTGACTTTTCTCCTTTAAAAGTGCCGGATACGCGTAAGTATTGTCTCAGCGCAGCTTTTAAACCGAGTAAAATGGGTTCAACTTTTGGTTATTGATATTGTTCCTTTCCTTTCAGTCATTGGATGAATGGCAACTTCGACGATCCTCTCCTCCATGATAGAAGTAGCGGAACTCCTTTTCCATGTTTTTTTTTTTATGCCCTCTTCTTTTTTCTGATTGAGATGTTCGACGAGGACCCTCTTCCTTTCTTCTTTTCCTATTAGAAAATAATCTCCTTTCTGTCTCGCTTAGAAATCAGAAACAATCTTGTCGTAAGAAAAAGAGTTTCCCTTTCCCAAAATCGAAAGGGAGGGGCAGGGTTGCGCTGGCCCAAATTAATAGAATCATCTAGGTCGTCGTTGTCCCACTTCTAATATTATCTGATAGAGAAATTTTCCCCCTCCTATTGAGTTGTTTTAGAAAGGGACCGAACCCCTCATCCTCCCCCCGAAACTTTGATACGCCGCCTTTTTCTGGTACCTTCACCCACGGAATGAAAAACGAGTATGACCCTTTTTCTCCTTCCCCCTTTCCTGGGGTATTCCCTACGGGAATACACGGCCCCTTTTTTTTTTTTAAACGGTGAAGGAATTGTCCTTATGCAACTTTTTTCCTCAATATCCACCCACGTTCATTTTTCTTTTTTTTTTTTTCTACGACTTAATAAACGAGGTGATGGAGATTGAGGTTTTCCCCTATAAATGGAATGGATATCACCATTTTCCCAACTAAAAAAATTTGATATAAAAAGCCCCAGTCCTTCTTCTTTTGTTTTGCGGATGATTAATGAAATTTTTTTCTCTTTTTCTCCCCATCAGGTTCGAAATTACGTCTCCCGGCTAAATTTTTCTTTCTTTTCGCTGGAAATTGGTACAGCAGATAGGGCGTTTTGCTCCCCCCTCTTCAACAAAGTGTTAGTGAAGTGTACGAATTTCCCCCCTCGCTGTCCTGGTAGTCGGACCAATACTGGTCTCATCCTCAACTAACCCGATGATAGTCGAGTTAAGACTCCTCATGGTGTACTCTCGGGTGAGATACGATTTTCCTTTTTCGATCTCCCCCCCCTCCCCGGGTTTTGGAAAGGAAGAGCGTAAGTTCAGTAAATATCGTAAGTTGAGGCCCCCTTTTTTTTTTCCCCTTTTCCTCAGAGAGCTGATTGTTTTTCTTCTCCCGCTTCTCTCTGGATTTAAGAGCGAGCTTGCATGACTCTTTTGTTGTTGTTCCTGAGAGATGAAACATCGAGAAGCCTTTCCCTTCTTCACCCCCTTCCCCTCAGGGATATTGGTTATTTCGCTGATTTTTTCTTCCCCCTTTGATGCTCGCCCCCCACTTAGCGTCCTGGCCCCTTTTTTTTGATCGCGCCTCAAAAGTCGCGCCCTTCTTTTTTCCCTCCCCCCCATGGAACAACAATTCTACTTCTTCCCTCCTTTCCTCTCCCGGGTCGTTAATTTCATTCTTCTTTCTCCTACCCCTTACAGAATTTGTAAAGACTGCGGAATTCCCTCCTTCCCCTCCCCCCTTTTAAGCTTTAAAGTCACGTTTAAGTGGGTCCCCCCCCTTCCCATCTTCCAGCTCAAAAATCCCCTCAAATTCATGAACCTCCTCCTTTTCGAAATGATGGTTGATCCCCCTTCCAGAAATGCAGGAAGCCTCCAACCCCCCCCCATTCTCCTACGGGGCTGGGGAGATCCCACCTTTTCTTTTTGACTTCTTTTTTCTCCTGGTAGACTGAGACCCCCAAGGCCTTTCCCATTCGTCGACAACTGCAATCGGACCTCCTTTTTTCCTCCCCACCATCAAATGTCATTTTTTCCCCTTTTTCCCCCTTTTTTTTCCCTGACAACGGCCGGGGACCGTAGTCTTTCCTATCCCCCACATGAAAGGCAAAGACGCTTTTTTTTTTTTATGACCGTTGGCATGCCGGTGTCTGAACTTCCCGTCCGCGTACAAAAGGGGACGGGATTCTCCCTTTTTTTCATGCAACGGGCGAAACAAACCCTCTTTCCCCTGCAAAATTTTAGATCTTTCTTCTCAAGTTCCCCCGGTCCCCCCCCCCGGTCGAGGAAGTTTCGGGAATTCCCCCCGGAACTCCTTCCCTCCCGCAGAAATTTTTGCCTCTCCAAATCAGTGTTCTTACTTTTTCTTTCCTCTTTCGAGAAGCTCGCCTATCTCTTTTCCTTCTACGTTTCGACGGACCCTTTCCCCTTCCTCAGAACGCCTCTTTTTTCATTAAGTCTTGTCCTCCCCCCTCCGGTATGGGGCCCTCCCTTTTTCCCCCCCCGCACCCGAAAAAAGATCGATTTTCTTGCCCCAGGACAAGACAATCCACTCTCCCCCCCTTTTTTCAGCTTAGAATCCCTCCCTCTGACTGTGGAACCCATTTACTCGGGTTTAATCCTTTTCTTCCTCTTTATCAAGAAGTAGCTGATCAATCCCCTCTTTTTTTCCCCTATTTTTTCTTCGTTGATTTGTTGCGTCATCCTCTTTTTCGGATCCGGACGTAAGTATTGATTAACGAGATTCATTTTCTCTCTTTCCCTTTTTTCCACATTCATGCGTATCTATTTTTTCCTCTCTTAAACGGTTTAGGTATAAGTCTCTTCTTCTTTCTCTACTATCAATCGATAGTTTTCAGGTCCCTGAAGTAGTGAATTATTTTTCCTTTTTCTGTGTGTTCCGACGAAGGAATTAATTCCCTTTCTTATCCCCCTTTTTTCTCTTTCTTCCGGTATGTTAATATTGAGAAATTTCCCCTCCCTCTCTCTTTTTATTAGAATAGAAATAGACCTCTTCCTTTTTTTCCTTCCCACTGAGTTTATAAAAACAATTATTGTCCAATTCCCGCGAGTTAAGGGTTTAGAACGACTCCTTTCTTTTTGTTTCTTTTTTAGAATATTCTGCCTAGTAATTTTTCCGTTCCCTCCCCCTTCTATCTTTTTTTTTTCGAAAGTGCATTCACGTCATACCCTTCCTCTGCACACGAAACTTTGCTACGACTTCCCTCTTTTCACCCGGAAATGAAAAAAGGGTCTTTTTCCCCTTTTTCTTCCTTTCATGGTGGTTCCCCCCTAGGAATTAAAGGAAGTTGTAGTTAAGGTGAAGGACTTCCTCCTTTTTTTTTTTTCGCAATCCCTCCTCTTCTCCCCCTATTGAGTTGGAGAAGAATTATTTTCCCTCCTTTTATTGAGAAATTGAGGCCCCCCCCTTTTTCTTTTTTTCCCTCTCCTTTACGATTCTTTCCCCTCCCCCCCCCCCCCCCCAAAAATGTTAGTCCCAGCCTTTTTCCTTTTTGTCATTTCCTTTAGCTTCTTTTCTCCCTTCCATATTGATCAACAAATCAGGTTTCCCCCCCCTCTTTTTTTTTTTTTCTCTGGAAATATGGTCCGCGCTCCTTTTTCTCCCCTCGACCTTTAAAGCTAAACCCCCTTCTTTTTCCTTTTTCCGAAAATTTAGTGACTTACGCCTCCTTTCCCCCCCTTTTTTCTTTCCTCCCAAGAAATGTCCTCTTCCCTGTTCTTTTAGTTCCGAGTATTGTCTTTCCCTTTAATGGGGGTACATTTTTTCCCCTCTTTCTCTCGATTTGAGAGATTTTTCCTTGAGCGTCTTTTTTTGCATGGACTAGCGTAAGTGAGAGTCCCCCCTTCTCCTTCCCCTTTGAGGCCAATCAGAGAATAACAAAGCCCCTTCCTTTTTCCCCCCTCTTCCTCGATGGCTTTCTCTTATTTAACTTTTTTTTCGAGAGATGACATCAATAGCGTCCTCTTTCCTTCCCCTTTCTTTTTTCTACGGGATAGTGGTTATTCGATGATTGGTCCCCTTTCTTTTCCCCTTCCTTTCCCTATGGATGCTCGCCTGCGACCCTTAAAAAAGATAGGATGTGATATCCCTCCCTAATAGAGATAACCCGCCTTTTCCCCTTCTCGACGATCTTCCCCCACCCGGTCGTTCCTCTTTTTTCATTGAAAATTCTTTTTACTCCCTTCCCCTTCTCTTGTCACGTACTAAGTCCTCTTCCACTAAAGAAAATTTTACTCTTTCCCCTCTTTCTCCCCCCCCCCTTAGAGAGGACAAGATTTTGTTCCAAGCTCCCCCTCCCCTTCCCCCCCTTCTCGCCTTTACGAACCTGATTGCGGGATCCCCTCCCTCTCTTTCCCCGCTAATCCCTTTTCCAGCCGCCAAACACAAGTATGCCAATATTTCTTTTTTTTTCTTTTGGAAGCTTTCTCCCCCTGCATTTCCCCTTTCCCTCCAACTCATTCCCCTGACGTCGTCGCAACCTCCCTCTTTTTTCCCTTCCCCCCCATCAATGTAAGTTGCCTTCTTTCCTTCCACGTTTTCCCCCCCCCCACTTTCCTTAGGTCCTCATCCCACCCTTTCCCTTCCCCTTTTCCCTTTTGTACACTAGAGACTAGTTTTGCCTTTCTTTTGGACATTCTGTACAAAGTTTCGGGCGGATTCCTTTCTCTTTTCGTTTTTAATGCAAAGTTAGACACCCCCCCCTTTTCTTTTTTCCGGCCAAATTTTGCATCTTTTCTTTTTTTTTCTTTGTGTAAATATCAAGGACAACCCTCCCCTTTTTTTTAAGGGGGAAGAGCGATAACCCTCCTTCTCATGGACTCACCTCCCCCTCCAGTTTGATTGAAGGAAACTCTTTTTCTCTTCGAGATCGACTATTTCCCCCCCCCCCCCTTCATATTATTTTCAGAAGATGTCCCCCCTTCCTTCTTCTCCCCCTGAAGGTGGAATGAAGTCTTTTTTCCTCCCCATCCCCCTCCCCTTTTTCGATATCATTTTCTCCCCTCCCCCTTTTTTTTCTTCTCCCATTCAATACAATGGAACTCTCTTTACCCTAATTTTTCTGATTCTACGCTGAAGGTGGAAACATTATTGTTTTCCCCCGCGTGCTTCCATCCTTTTTAATGATTCCCCTTTTTACAAATTTCCCCTTCGTGAGGGAATTTTTTCCTCTCCTCTCCTTTCTTAAGTATTGCATACACGCGATTCCCATCTCTCTTTTTAAAGGGTTCACTTTCTTGCGTATTTTCCCTTTTCTTTCCATGGATTGAATGGCAATTCTGCTCTCCTTTTTCTTTATCCCCTGGAAAAGAAGTAGAAGGCCTTCCTTCTCGAAGAAGGGAATTAATTCCACCTTTCGTCTTAAGTCTTATGTAAGAAGTCTTTCACTTTCGCCTATGGTTGAGATGAGGAGCGCTCCGTTGCCCCACCTTGTTCTGCACTTAGTTATTCAAAATTGATTAGTCTTTCCCCCCCAATCGTGACTTTTTTTCTCGCTTTCAAAATAATAGACCTGTCTTATTCTTCCTTCTTGCCTCTCCCGTCCCCCCGTCCTTTTGGTTGTTTAGAAAGTGCATTCACTCCTTCCTATCAGCCCGAAATTTGTACGCGCCTTTTCTTTTTTTCCCCCCTTTCCTCCCCTCCTGTGCGGATGAAGGACCTCTTTCATTCGGTACCCCCCCTCCCCCCCGACTTGCTTATATCCACCCATAGATTCGTCCCTCTTTATTCTTTCCCTCCTGCTTTGAGCCTTGAGTCAAGTCGACACGATTACCATTGCTGGCCCCCCTTTTCCCTCCCCTGTGTGGGCGGAGGCAGGCCTGCCTTTTCTCTTAGAGTGATCAACCAAGCAGGTCGAAATTCCCGTTTTTTTCTTTTTTTTATGGTTCCGTCCCCACTAATAAAGCGATGACTTTAAAGCTCCCCCCCCCGTCCACGAAATTTATTGACTTAAGCAGTCGTGACAACCTCCCTTATCTTCACACTATCGGATATCGCGAGAAAGTAGAATGTTTTTTCGAACTCGAGGTGAGCTCGATTTGCCTTCTTCCTTTTGTTTTTTCACTAGCGTCAGCATAAATAGTTTGAATCTTGAAATTTCTTCTTATTCCTAACCAATAGCACGTTCTGATCCGAGAGCTGATGATTTTTTTCCCCCTGTTCTAACTCCATCGAGGAAGCTTTAGACGAAAAAATCAACAGCTCTCGGTATTCCTTTATTTCCTCCACGGACTATATGGAATTGCATTCCCCTGGATGATCTTCCCCCCCCGGTGATTGTGATCGAGCTAAAAGTAGCGTCCAACCCTCCTTTATCGCCAAATGGACCCCCATTATACTTCTCGACGATATAATCCCCCGCCTGCCTTTTTTTTTCCTTGGGTTCCCGACTGCGGAAGTCATAAAGTTCGGAAAATTAACGAACCTTTTTTTCCCCAAAACCCCTTAGCGCGGACCATTTTAAAGCGAAAAATACCCTCAACCCTTTTTGATTCTTCCCCTCTCAGAAAGCAGAAGCAGCCTCTTCTTTTCTATCAAAGTGTTGGAAGGGTTGGAAGCGGTTCCCTTATTTTTTTTACTCACCTCCTTCCTTCGACACCAACGACGAGCGAGGGTGGATATTGCCTTCGTCTACTTACAATTAAGTCAAAGTTACCGTTTTCAACAATCCTCTCCGAAGTTGTCTGAAAGTTTTGAATGCCGGTTCTTTCTCCCCCATTTTCTCGGATTGCCAAGGAGTAGGATTTCTCCTCTCCGTATCTCTAAGGAAAAATTTAAGAGACAGACTTCCCCCCCCCTTTCTTTTTTTTTTTTTTTTTTTTTTTTTTTCCTTTTTTCCTCGCGATAAAAACCGGAAGACCCTCCTCACTTTTGAAGAAAACTCTTCCTGATTCCCTTCTCCACCATGGCGTTCGTATTATTTTCCTTCCCCGGAAAGAAGAACGACATTTTTTCCTCTCACTTCCCCCTTCTCCTCCTTTTCATTTTCGAACCGAAAAAGATTCTTTCCTTCCGTTGCCATTAAATTCCCCCCTCCTTTCTTCCTGCCAACAATATCAATCGCTTTTTCTTCCCCTCTGAATAGAGGATCTTTTTAAGGACACCCCCTTTTTTTTTTTCTTTTTTTCCCTTTTCGATCATCTCCGTGAAATGCTTTTCTTTTTTTCTCCTC
>Ga0179593_1687522_pt1 | contig 10800 bp, 12 predicted proteins | sample CZODoug2_1_08_16_FD_185931 | JGI IMG/M metagenome (GOLD analysis project Ga0179593, IMG submission 185931) | Vadose zone soil fungal communities from Angelo Coast Range Reserve, California, USA - CZODoug2_1_08_16fungal (PacBio error correction) | ecosystem: Environmental > Terrestrial > Soil >... | reverse complement strand
TTCCTTCCTTCCCCACAAAAGAGTATGAGGAGAACGCTCTGTTTTAAGGTTACAGCCCCCGTTTGAGCAGTTCGCAGGTCTTTCCAGCCATTTGAAACATCCCCCCTCTTTCCGTGCCATGGCGGTCCGAGTCCACTTTCGGGCATCATTGTCTTGCTCCGTGCAATTTAAATACCCCCCCCCCCCTTTCAAGTTTGTTTTTCCCCCCGTGCCACCCTTGGGAATGGGCGCAGTTCCCACTTCCTTGTACGTTACCCCCCCCTATTTGTCGGGTCCCCCCCTCCTTTTTCCCCACCACACGACGAAGCGGGTGGTGGTTCGAGTTTTCCTGACCCGCATAGGACGACTTTTTTTCTGGGGGGGGGGGGGGTTTTTTTTGGGGGGTGGGGGGGGGGGGGAATCGGCTAAAGGAAGTCTGGTTTTTTCTAGGCAGCTGGTTGCTTCCCATTTATTCACTAAGCAGAGGTTTTTCCCCTTCTTACATAGCTTTCCCCTGTTTTCCCCCTGAAAGCGCGCTTGCAGACTTGAGGCCGCAATTCCGGTCTCTAACAACGCTTTTTTAGTTCTGCAACCATTTTTTCTTCCCGGTTTTCTTTCCAAACGTCACCCCCCCCCCTGGGCGTGGCAAGTTCGCGAGGACGACAATCCTCCCAAAGATTAAACCGCCCCCCCTGGTTATACGCCGATGCACCACTTCACTACGTCGAGCAACCCCCAAACACCACGCTCTCCCCCCCACTACTGGGTGTTCCCGGCTAAGTTTCCAGGACAGTTCAAGGCACTCCTGGCAAAAATTTTTTTCCTGCCTTTTTCACTTCTCCTCACAAAGAGGTAGCTCCTAAACCAACCAGTTTCCTAAGGGTCCTCTGTGGCCTAATCTCTTTCCCCCTCCCACACGTGCTCCTTTTCCCCCCCAAACAAAACAGGCGCACTGGGACATCTTGCTTGTTTTCGATGTCGTGGCCTTTTTTTGTTTTTTCCCTTTTTAGATTCCCAACACCTTCCATCTAACATACTTACGTAATAGTCGCCGTGGTGACTTTGTTAGTTTTTTTTTTTTTTGTATATCACCAGGGGATAAGCAGTTCGCGTGAGCCACAGGGCGCCAACACGGCTTCCCTGGGCTTCGCCATCTCTGTCTCCCGTTGATGGTTTCGCATGCTTTGTGTTCCCTATGTAACCTTGGCGTTTCTGCTCATCCCTTTCAAATGTGGAGGAGTTTATTTTTTACGTGTCTTTTTCCCTGGCATTTCGCCCCCCTCCATTTATAACGCCACCTGGATTTTTTGTCTTGGCCGGACTTTCTCAAGATCCGGTCCTCCCTGAATTAAGTTTTAAGTATTCTAACCCGTCTCACTGTCGAAATGAGTTTTGTTTTTTTGGCGGGCCTTGTGTGCGGTGGGACCTCCCCTCTTCTTTGACCCCCCCCTTATGAGATTAGGACCAAGGTCCCTTTATCAGGCATCCTCCGCAGAATTTCATGCACCGGGAAATCCCTTTGGGCCCAGTCAACCCTTCCCCCCCCTATCCCTCTGCGTTGGCGGCTTGCACGGTGTCTTTCCCCTTCACAGCCGGCCACGTGCTTTTTAGGAATATTCCGTTTTTTTTTCCCCCAAAACTGGGTTCCGGCTTTTTTTTGTTTTTATTTTTTTCTTGTATCCGCTGTGGGGGAATGGGCTCCCAGCCCTTCAATCCTTTTTTGTCCCGTGACCAGTATTGTCCCTCTTTTCCGGCGATCCTTTTTCAAAAGCGACTTTTGCCTTTCTCCAAATTGAACACTGAAACACGGCGCTTTTTTCGGAAATTGCGGGCCTTCCTTTTCCTTTTCCTGAGTTTTTCCCCCTTTGTGGTGGTTCCACTGTCCCGCGGGGACCCCTTTTTCTTCCGCAGCTTTTTTTTTTTGTTCACTCCGAGGTTGAGCGAGTTCACACTCAAGTGGAGTTGTTGTGTGGAAAACGTGTTAAACCTTCCTTTTTTTGGGGTGAGGCGGGTTTTACCTGGCCCCGGATAGTCCCGGAATTTTCAGCCATTTCGGGACGCCTGTCTCTGATGTGCAAGAACCAATCATTTTTATCCCCCCGAGTGCAGTTTTTCCCCCTGGAGCAAGTAGCCTATTGGTTTCCGGGGAACCAATGGAAGCTGGCTCCACACAACGAGGGTTTTCATCTTTCTTTGCTCCGTGTTGGCCGCTTTTTTCCCCTCCCCGTGTGGAAGTAGTTCCTTTGGAAAAGGGACCAACGCACCTAGTTTTCTAGACCCTGCAGCCCCATGTGGATGCCTTTATTCCCATTCACCCCCTATCAACTACGCTTTTTTTTTTTTTTTCTTTTCAACGACTTGTCCTCCAGATTCAAGAGAACTTTTGCGGATCACAATCCTTCACGTTCCTCGCCTGCTCTTTTTTTCTTTATGAATCCACCCTCCTTTGCTGGGCCTCCCCTTTCACTGTTTCCGTTTTACTCCCTGCATATACTTTTCTGATCCAACTATTCTCTTATCCTGTGGAGTTCCTGTCCCGGGTGTTTCTAATATTCACCCCCGACATCTTCTCTTCCCCTTGCTGGTGCTCGACTCCGCCTCAACAGAGTTACGGTTCCCGATATCCTTTTCCCTCTTTTTTTTGAGGAGATTCCCTTGCCCCCCCAAATATGTTGCTGGTGGTCCAAGTTCTTACAGGTGCAACCAGACTAGAGTTTTTTTTAGTTTTTCCCCCCCCCTTTTCCTCAACAGTATTTCTCCGTTCCCGGTCCCCCCTCCCTCCTTCTGATGCAGTGAGTGTCTCCCACCCTGAAACAGTTGAAGTTGTTCAATGCCTTTGGTTCTTTGGCTACCCCCCCCGAGGAAAGGGGAGGAGGCAATAAGAGGCCCTTTGCATTCTAAGCACATCTTGGCTGATGTGCCCCGTCCTCTTTGGAACAAGCTTTTTTTCAATGACTCCTCCCCCCCACAGGGTAACCCTTTTCCAGGAATCGGTCCTGCCCCAACACCCATGATAAGTAGGCTTGGTAACTGAGCCCACTACTTTTTCCCACTGGGCCCTTTCCCTTTCTGGACCCCCTCCTTCCCCCCCCAGGCGTCCCCCCCCTTCTGTTTTGCACGACAGATTCCCGCGGCAACAATCATTTCTCTTCGCCACTCGGACATTCTCTTTTTGGGTCCCCTCCCTTTCAATGCAGCTTCCCTCAAAGAGGCCCTCAGTTGATTGAAAAATTCTTTTTTTGGACCTCTACGCTTCACCCACACCCCCCCCCACCTCCTGCCGTATTTTTTTTCATCACCATTTTTTCTAGTTTCCCCACGTGACATTTTCGTTCGTCTAGTGCCCACGTGCACCCCCCCCTGGTCATCTTCCCCAGGCCTGGTTCCTCCCCCACCGTTCTTTTTTTCCGATGGGTCCAACACACCACACCCTAACGCCATTTCTTAGCGAAATCCCAGCCCAGGTCTTCTAATACCCCCCCGTCTGTCCGATGTGCGTTGTTTTTAGCAACTTTTTCTTCAGTAATCTTCAAACAACGGTTTTTTCTCCCCAGAATTTTCTACTGGTCGTCATCCTTTTGTTCAGACCTTCCCTTCATACAAACCACCAGTTTCTTCGAGACACCAAAAGCCCCCACCTCGTGCCGGGATCAAGGTATTGATTCCCCCCCCCCCCCCCGTTGTCTAATTCCTCGACCTCTCGCCGTCATTGGGGTTTCAAGCCTGTCGGTTTGTACGTCGCGCCCCCGCAGCCTTTTTTCTCGTGTTTTTTTCTTTTCCTTGGAGTTGATACCTTGTGAACACCCCCACCCTGCTTCTGGCGGCCTTGTGCCGTTAGTTCCCCACCCCCTTCTTTACAAACTAACGGTTTTGGTGTTCAAACAAATCATCTCCCATTTTTTCACCCCTGTCACACTGTTCTCCTATTAACTGAGCCCCTTGCTAGTAATGCTTCCTTTTTTCGTAAGGATACTCCCCCGTATCTTTTGATCGTTTTTCCCCTTCCCCGGAAAAACCAATCCACTTTCAAACACCCTTTTATCTTTAAGAAGAAAACCCCCTGCCGTTTGGCATTTTCCCAGCTTCGGGATCCTTTTACCTCCAAAGCAGTATCATTTTCCCCTTTTTTACTGTGTAAAGAAACCCAAATTTAGTAAGGGTTTGGGTTCTCTGACCCTTTTATAAAGCAAATTTCGCTTTCTCCCCCTTTCTTCATAGTAACACCCTTTCCCCACCTCCTGGGTTACGGAATGACTTTTTCTCCTACTCCACGGGATGGAGCCCCGACAATTGCGATACCTCTCCCTGAGGCTACAAATCCTAACGGTTTGTCGGTTCTATCCTCCATTTACTTAAGGGGAAGGGTTTTCCCTCCTTCTCCCCCACAACGTCCCTTTCCCCTAACCTACCGAACACTACCCTCCCTCGACGGAACTTAGGAGCAAGCACTTTCTTCCCGTCCCCAGATATTTTCTTTTCTCACTGCTGCTTTTTATGTAGTCTCTCAAGGAAGGTGACAACCACTGCCCCACTTTTTCTCCTTTTTTTCATTTTTTTTATTTCCTGGGGTTTCCATTTCCCTGAACCTCCCCCCTATTTCAAAGTAGTTGGTGCATCGTAGACAATGATTTATCTTTATCCAGTTTCTTCTTTTTCGTTTAATAGCACGGAACGTTTTGCAGAACCCACTGTATTTTTCTGGGCTCCCGATAATCTTCCATTCCTCTTGAATTTGGTTTTTGTTTTTTCTTTTATTCCCCTCTGCGTGTATATTTCTTTCTCTGCAAGTCTCTTTTCCGCGATTCGTTTCCTCTTTTCCTCACGCAGGCCCCTCGGTTTTCCCTTCCCTTTAGAAAACCGTGTCTTCCCCCTGATACATTTCGGCCCCCCCTCCCAAACCCCCTTTTCCAAGTCGATGAGCGTGCTTTCCTTTTCTTCGCACCCCCCCTTATCTTTCCCTAGTGTTCTTCCAAAACTCCCAAAATTTCCCTTTTCCCCCCCCCTTGAAGAACATTGTAGTAAAGAGCGGTTTAAAACTGGTTCACATCCTTTTTCCCCTTTTGGTCGGGCTTTCAACGCTCCTTTGTGGCCCTTTCAAGATAACCCTGCTTGACAAACCCATGTAACCTTTTTTTGTTCTTTTCTTGTATTCACTCCCCCCTGACACGCTTCCCCCCCCTCTGTTCCCCACCGTAGTTTTTTCAAGCTGCGCCTCCCCTTTCCACTTTTATCGTCAATTGACTTTGTTTTTTTCCTCTCGAAACTTGGCTGTACCTTTCCATGACCTTTTATTCTTCCATGTCCTGTCCCCCCCCCCCTTTCTCCCCATGGCTAGTATCGACTCCTTTTTCTCATACTGTTGTGGCCTCCAGTTTTCTTGCGCTTCAGGCGAAGTTTCCCCCCTTCTTTTGGATTTTTTTTTTTTCCCCTTCTCCCCTGTGCTGTGTAATTCGGTAACCCCCCAGCCCCATTTTAGAGTCGCTTAGCCAGTTTTTTCCCCAACTCCCTTTTCCCCCCACACAAGTTCCTTGCCCCTTGGAGCTCATCCCGTGGGCCAACTTAATGAGGACCCCCATTCATTTGTTGCCACCCCTCTTCCCCACCCTTTTCCAACAGTCCCCCTTTGTTCCCTTTTTTTCTTTCCGTGCCACACTTTACTGGCGCCTTTGACCCCAAGACCCTTTTTTTCCCCCCCCTGTGGTAAGTTAACCCCCCCTTTTCTGGGGGGGTCGTCCCCTTCACAAGAACCCCCCCCCTTTGAAAGACGGTATTACGAAGAGGTGTGCGTTCCCCCGCCCCGAGGGAAAAACTGCGCAGAGAGGATGGGCTTTTTTTTATTTTTTTTTTTTTTTCGTGAAATGGTTTTTTACCTTCTTTCCTGAGTCCCCCAGAGGTCCCCGTTCCCCGAATAGATTGCGTGCGTGATCCACTGAACTCGTTTTTTTTCAGATTGTCAGCTCAAACTATACCCCGGCGAGGTACCTTCAGCGAGCACTTTCTCTTTGTCTTGTTTTCGTTATCCCTCTTTCCCAAAAGTTGGGAGGGTTTTCTTACTCCGGAACCTTACCCCCACTCCTGCCTCTTAAAAGCCTTGCTCTTCCCGATTTCCTGGGCCCCCCTTTTTTTCCCCTCAGGAGGCAGTTGGTTCGCCCATGTCAGAAAAAATCCCCCTGTGGTTTGCCAGCGCTTCAGGTTTCCCCCCCTTTTCAGATTTAACCTTTTCTCCCAAAAAGCCGGTTTCAGTTCATCGCTTTTCGAAGAACCAGAAACCCCGTAACCCTCTCTTTTTTTCTGGAACTTTTTCCCCTAGGTTCGGGTCTTTCTTTTTTTGTGGGCAATGATTTTTTTGATTGGTACCCCTTCCCTCGCATTGTTCCCCTCCGCAAAACTTGATTCATGATATTTTGTCCTAAACCCCCTTTTTCTCAGTGGGGCTGTCCTTTGCCAGGCCGTGGAGAGAAAAGCTTTTGTAGCACTTTGTGTTCCAGCTTCGTTGTCTTCAGAGTCCCCAACCCGTTACTGGAATTCCCCTTTTAAAATTCCGAGAACCACCGCCGTTCCGAAATTTGCGTTCCTGTCCTACCCTCTTTTTCGATTGGAGTCCAAAAAGACCCGCATTTCTCCCCCCCCCCCCCACCCCCCCCCCCCCCCCCAATAATTATAGACCCCACTTTTTCGACTTGCTCCCCGGGCGGACACCCTTTATTTCCTCCAACATCCAATTCTTTGATATCCAGGTTACCGTAATTTTTTCACTGTAATGTCAGATGGCTGTCGATACCACCCCCCAATTCTTGTTGAAAAGGTTGGCTTCCGGCCTTTTTTATTATTTTTCAGAACACGTTCAATTCCTTTCATATTGTGTTGGCATTACCGGGTTAGGCACTCGCTTCCCGAAATCATGTGGCTTACACCGGGGCCCCCCCCCTATATGTTCAGCAAATCCCCCTAAAAGACTCTTTTCTTAGGGCATCGCGACCGTAGTTCCGTATTAAAATCGTTCCTGTGTCTCGGTCCATGCTTTCCTTTTTTTTTCCCCCCCCCCCCCCCCCCCTTTGGGTGCAATAAGGACAAACGAGTATACCTTTCTTTCTTGACACCCAATTCCCCCTGTTGAAAACCTGACCAGCCCCTTTCTGTTTTCTTCTTTCCGTGCTCCACTACAAAATTTGGCCCTTCGATCATTGAAGTTCAAACACCCCTCCCCATCCTTACAATCATGAATTTTCGTGCCTAAGGGCAGGAGATTCGTTTCTGGTGGTTACCCCCCCCCTTTGACTCCCCCCCCCATGTCTTTAGTTTGCGCGCGCCAGTTTCCACTTTTATAGAAGCTTTCACCCCCCTTGAAGAGAACGCCTTTTCCCGTAGGGCGTTTATAGTTTTGAAGTGCACCCTTATAGTTTTTTACGAATTTAGCCCTTTTTTTCTGGCGCAGTTTCACGCGGGCATTGTCCCCACCGAACTTATTTAGTGCAGATTTTCTCGCACTAGAAATTTTTTTTTTTTCCCTTTTTTCTGCTGGCGGGTACCAAAAACCCCCCCTTTTTTTTTTTGAAGATTGTGGGTTTTTCCCTTGAAGAGAGGCATTTGATTGTTTTTGGGTTCCCTTTTGGATTTCCTTCCCCTGTGGATTCCCTTTCTTAGAGGGGTTTTTTACTTTAAGGGTCATCCATCCCCCCCCTTTTTGGTTGCCTTGTGCCCCCTTAGAACACCATTCTCATCAACGTTTTCTCTCCACCCCTTTATTTTTTTACCCGCACATCTTTTATCTTTATTCTATTAAAAGGGCCGGCCCTAGCGCTCTGCGCTGGTGTTCATCCACAGCACTGCTTTTAATTGAACCCCCCTGCCCTTTTTTACCATTGCCTTCTTCCCTTCTTTCTTTTTTTTCACCCGCGTTGCCTTCCGAACCTTATGAGTTTCCTTTCTTTGGACCGCACCTCCTTTCTAGCTATCTGGCTCCGCGGACTCCGACCCCTCCCCCCCCTTCCGATCTCTCTTCTAAATTCCCCCCCCACCCCCTTACATTTTACAAAAAATTTTGTTGTTTGTGGAGTGGAGGATCGGGCCCCGTCCTCTTGTTGGTCTTTTTCTTTTTAAAAAGTTTGAGGCGGCAGGTTTCCCCCCTTCTGAGTTGACCTACTTCCTCTTTTTTCCCAAAACCCCTTTTTCCCCCCACTCAATAGTTAGTATTTCCCTTCCCGCTGTTTTTTTTTTTTCCCCCCAAGACAAAGAAGTGCATTCGTTCCCGTCCACAAGGTTACCCATTCTTTTTTGACGTGGTCCCCCCGCAAGGTTGGCTTTTTTTTTTTCATTCATCCAGCCCCTTTTTTCGGCGTCTTCATAATTCCATTTCTCACGCTTTTTGCTGGATGGCTACACTGCGTGACTCGGGCCCCCCCTTTTTTTTGTTTTCTCCATGTCACCCCCTTTTCCCAGGGGCCTGCAGGTCGTCAAATCGTTCAAAAAAGCCCTCTTCCGTTCGTGTTTTCTGATTTACGCACTTAAAATTTCCCTTCACATCCCCCTCTTTTTTTCGGCACGTTTTTCCCCCCTCGGTACCGCACCGTTTTTTTGTCCTAACCCTGCCGTTCTCCCGCCCCCCTTCTACTTTTGCGCTTTCCCCCGTTCGGTCTTTTTCCCCGCACATACCCACTATACTGCCGGCGTGTACCCTTTTGCAGTTGCTGAAACCACAATTTTCCCAGGTGGATATTTTTTTTTGGTTTCTTCCCCCTGAGGCCACCCCCCCTGTCACTCCCCTTTCCATATTTGCAACGTTCTCTTCCAGCTGAATTTTTTTTTTCCCACTCTTCGACTCCCGTGTCCGGCACCCCCACAAAACGTTTTCCCCCACAGCCTCCTTGATATGTACCACCTTCCGGTTGGTCCAGTTCCCCCCCATCGCGAAAAGCCCCCGTCCCCCCCCTGTTGAACTGTTCTCCTTTGTGTTTTTCTTCCGTATCTCTCGTATTAACCCCCTCCTTGACTTTTTTTTGAGCCAATTCATCGACGGTTCGATGGTTGCCCCCCCTACTGGGCGTTCACCGTTCTTTTTCCCCCCTTCCTCCAGCCCCGATGACCCCACAGCTTGAGACACCGCACGTTTTTCCCCTTCTCCCCCAGTTGTTTTTTGACCCGCATATTCCCTCGACCCTTTTGTCCCCCCTTCCTGTTTTTTTCATGAGAACTCCGACGCCGGCCTCACCGAACATCGAGTTATTTCCTTACTTTATCAATCGGATTTAAAATATTTCTTCGAATTCTGTCCCCTGGAAAAGTGTGTTTGACGAAATTTTTCCCCCTCCCTCTTTTTCTCATGGGGACCTTTTTTTTGTTTTTCCCCCCCCTTTCATCCGTTTCCCTTTTGCAACAAAAAATGTTTTTCCCCCCCCTGCTCTCTTCTTTTCGCCCATTGTCACTAACTTTACTCGTCTCTTCACTAATACTTCGATTATTCCTTATTTACACCCCTTTGGCCGTGGACAGGCCAAATCCCCGGCAAACCTTTTCCCCCCCCCCCCTTAGGTGTGATCCTGTTTCCTTCCATGATGGATAGACTTCCCCCCCGGCGGGAAAAATTTACGTTTCTCTCCCCGCACAATTTCTTGTTTTGTCTAGCAAAAAGCTCCTCCCCAGCAAATTGCCGCGGCCTGGCGAATCGTCACAGCAAGTCGTTTTTTCGCTTTTTTCTTTGCTTGGCGGCCCTCCCCCTGCTATCACATTGTTTATACACTGTAGTTTCTATACCCTTTTTCCCCTTTCTTTGCGGTCTCTACCGTAAGGGTCCCCTTTTCGTACCATCCTCCTTCCCGCCCAGTAAAAAGGCCCCCACGACTCGCCCCTCTGGCAAAACAGACTTTTCCCTCGACACTGAGCACGTTTTTAAATAAGTTTATATATCCTCATCCCCCCTCCTGAAGCGCACGAGTTTTTGATTTATGTTTTTTTGCTGAGGTCTTCCCCTGTCATATCCCTTTTTTTTCTCTCTTTTCTGCGGATCTCCTTTTTTTTTTAACAGGTCTTTCTTTCCCCTGGCGTTTTTTTCCCCTGAGATTTAAGGATTTTTACCCGTCGTTTTCCTTTTCCCCCACTTCTTTTCATTTATATCCTCCGGAAAGTCAAATCGCCTCCGAAATTGCAACGCCCTGTGTTGTTAGGATTGTGGCGTTCGTATCGCAAAGTTTCTTTGTTGTGGCTTCCTCCTCCCCCCCTGTTTCCCTTTTCCTTTATTTTTCTTCTTTGTGTCTTCCTGTAAAGTCTTCCCGCCCCCACAAAAAAAACGTCTTTTTCCGTTTCGTCAGTAGGGTACCTCAAAAACATTTTTATTGTTTCAAACCGCGAAACCCGCCTTTTGCTTCCTTTTCCCCTGGCCCCCGCTCTTTCCACCACTTAGATCTCCAGTTTCCCTTTCTCTGGGCAGCGTTTTTCTCCTTTTCACAACCTCCCTCTTTCTATTTCCTCCCCCCCTTGTGAAATTTTTTCCCCCCTCAAAAACTGAGGGTTGTTTTGTTTTTTTCTTTGTGATGATTTTTGTCCTTTTCCCCCACCTTCAAGACAGTTGTTTACCAACGGACCCCATGGGGAATTTCCCCACTTGTAAAAGGTAGGGTTGACCTGCCTGACTTTTCTTCTCCCCTCATGCCAGATTCACTACCCCATTCTTCCCACCTTAGTCTCTTCCCCCCATGCACGGCTAAGTTTTATGTTCAAATTGATTTTTCCCCCGCTTTCGGCGAAAACCTTCCCTTCCCTGCCCTTCCCCCCCCCACCCCGCAGCGTGATATCCTCCCACTTCGCCTTTTTTTTTGACTTCGCAGG
>Ga0179593_1671689_pt1 | contig 10800 bp, 9 predicted proteins | sample CZODoug2_1_08_16_FD_185931 | JGI IMG/M metagenome (GOLD analysis project Ga0179593, IMG submission 185931) | Vadose zone soil fungal communities from Angelo Coast Range Reserve, California, USA - CZODoug2_1_08_16fungal (PacBio error correction) | ecosystem: Environmental > Terrestrial > Soil >... | reverse complement strand
TTTCTCCGTCCGCTTGCTATCCTCCTCCCTCGTTACATAGAAGGTACCCCCCCCCCCGGTTTAGCGGCCTCCCCGCGCGAAGTGCCGCCCATGTCCCTTCCTTGTAGCCCTTCTGAAAATTCAACGCGCTCTTCTTTCTCAATGCCCGATCCCTTTCGAGGAGGAAGGGCCATGTGTCGTCTGCGGCGCGACTTTTCCTTTGCCCGTGATTACTCCCCTTCCTTTTTTCCTATCGCGTCGAACCGGCCGCTTATTCTTCCACCCATGGTTCGATCCCTGACGCCTGTATAGTTGAACGCACGCACTCCTTCCGCAGTGGTTCGCCAGGACGGTTTTTCCTGTCCTGAAGTCCTTCGGTCTCTTTAGTTTTCCTGATACTCGGTCTTTCCTCCTTTCCACCTGATCACCCCCCTGCACGTTCGGCGTTGTCAAGCCTCGTTCACCCACTCTCACCTGATCCGATTGTCCCACGGATAGTTTTTTTACCGCGCGCAGCGGTGGTGTAGTTTTAACCATTGCAGAGACTTTTTCACAAGCAGTTTCCTCGAAGTCGTCTTCTCCAGATAGAAACCCTCACCAGATCGTCTTGACCCGTTTCTGATCACAGCGAATCTCTTTTATCTGCTGATCTTTTCGCTGGTCGCGTCCTTGAGGCTCTCCACTTCCCTTTTACCTGGATATCCGCCGTCCGCTTACGACAGCAATTTTTTCTCATTTGTTCGGACAGGTCCGACTTTTCCGTTGACGTGCCGTCCACGTTGTCTCTTGCACTCTTTTTACCTCCCTTTTTCCATCTTCTCTTGCGCAAGGAAGGTAGTCACGTCTGCACCTGTTGTCAATAGGATTCATGGTGATCCTGCACCCGAGACGCCGCCGTTCGTCTTCCCCCTTTGAACTTCTTCTGGACGAACCTGATGAAGAGGATTTCCCTTTCCAGTCTTCCTCCGCCACCATCGCGGCCAAGTGCCTTTTCGACCGTCCTCTTCCCAAGGGCGGCGGCTCTGTCTTTTTGTCTTTCTCCCCCCCCCCTTCTGGCTGTCCTGAGCCCCTTTTCCTCACTTCCCATGGAGGCGCAGCGATTGTTATTTTTCCTAAACACTTCCACTCACGATCGACGGAACCCCTTCTTCGTAGCGTGGATCTCCCCATTTCATCTTCCCCCACTCCTTTTTCCCTCACCCCTTTTTCCCCCAAATAGCCCCCCCTTTCTTCGATGGTATCATGTCCCCACTCTGCGTTATTTTAGCTCCGCTCCGCAGCCTGATCCGGTAAAACATGTAGATATTCTGCGCCCTGAATCAACGTGTTCATGACCTTTGTTTTGGTTTTGGGGTTTTGGGTTGGGGGGGGGGGGTTTTTTTTTTGGTTTGGCGTTGGTGGTTTTTGTTGTTCCGCTGTCCTTTTTCCTTTCCCGCACGGATTTGCACCGACCCCAGAGCGGCAACGTCTTCAAGGAAAACCTGACCTCGCCCCGGAAAAGATCAGCGCGCGGACTTCAGAGGTTTGGCAAGATTCCGTGCCTGCTTTGGTTTTTTTTTGTTTTTTTTTTTGTTTTTTTTTTTTTTGTTGATTCGCCACTCCCCATCCGTTCTCTTGAAACACCGTGAAAGACCCTGTCCCCCCCCCCCTCACCTGTTCCGTTCCTTTTTTTTTCGTTGCCGCGTCCTTCCCCGCCGATCAACGCGACCCAATCTTCGCTTTCGACCCCTTACCGCAAACGGCGCATGCGAAGAAACTCACCTCTGGTTCGATTGCCCCCCCTCAGCACCCTCCTCAAATTTCGCCAGTTTGAAGCTTCAGCCCCTTAGTCATCTGCTCAAAACCGGGAATCTCTTGTTGACGCGCGCTTTCGCTTTTACTTCCTCTTATGGACGCGGACATTCCTGTCCGCGGCAGTTAGTCGCCTTAGTCAGCTTTTCAAGTGCGCCTGACGGGTGCTGTCCTTTCCCGCCCCCCCTCCTCCCGTGTAATGCGTTGGACAAACGTTCTTTCTTGCCCATTCCCGAGTACACGCCCATCTCGTCGGCCCAGTTTGAGAAGACTCCCCTGCCGAATGCTTCTTGGTAGGATACCCGATGAAAAAATTTCTCTATCTTTTCCGCAGTAATAGAAGATCTTCTTTCAGAACGGCCATTGGTCCATTTTTGGCGGTCCTCTTTTTGCCCCCCCGATTTGCAAGAAAAACTGTTGTGGTCCGGCTTTTTTTTCCTTTCCATTCTCGCTAAGGTTATTTTGGGTTTGTGAGAACGGCTGTCGGTTCCGCTTGTCGGCCCTTTCTTTCCCGAGCCTCTTCCTTCTGATCCGTTCCCACTTTTTCGCGAGACCTTTTTTTGTGGGCGGCCGCGGGCGAATAGGCTCCCCGCAAAGGCAACTTCCTTTCTTTTTTTTTCTATTGGTTCCGCCGCCCTCCCCTTTTTGCGCCTCCGGGCTGATACTTTCTCACCTGATTGAACACTCCGCGTTCCATTGAGGAGGCCCTTTGCTATTCGTCCTCGTGTCCCCTGTACTTTGGTTCTTTTTCCCACCCCTGAAGGGAGACCACCGCGTGGTCATCCCTTTCCACTTACCCAAAACTCTTCGATATTTTCGTCACTCCTTGCCGCGCTCATCAATCGGTCATCTTCCTGGTCCTTTCCTCAGGCTGAATAAGTCATTGGAGTTTTCCATGGAAAACGGCTTAGTCAACACCTTTTTATACCTCCGGAATCAACCCCTCACGTGTAACCCCTTTAAAAACTCCCTTCCCCCGGACCCCAAACTCCCCCCCTATATTTTACCTAATCATTTTTGTGAGTGATGCCGTCATTGTGGTCGATTTTGAACTTCCCTGGTTCCCCATGTTTAGGCGCCTTTTTTTTTCCTGCCCCTACTCTTGGGCAATTTCCCGCAAATGAAGTAATTTTCTTCTTCTGCGGGACCGTGAAGCTTTCCGCCCTTCTTTGTACGAGGGTTTTTCGGATTTTGCGCTTTCCCAGGTTCCGGTGACGATATCGAAGCTTTGAGTGAAGTTCTGCTCCCCACCCGGGTTTCTCCCTTTCTATGAGCCCTCCCCCACCTCGTGGACACGACACCTCTTTCCCGACACCTGAGAAACTCCCCCCTCTCATTTTATAGGGAAGGCGGCTTCACCCTTTGCTTAGACAGTTAGCGCCTTCTTTCCCCGCCGGATTACCCGACTAGAGCCGGCTGCTGACAGGCTTCCTTGCGGCTGGCGCCGTGATTCTTCTGCCGCCCCCACTTTCCCAGTCGCGCCTCCCCAGAGCGCCTTGCCCTTTTTTTTTTTGCCTGATGCGGATCGGCGCCGGAACCGCACCCAGCTGCTCACCGCAAACCCCAAGCCGCCTGATAAGATGCAAATCCTCCACTCGCAGACCCCCCTAGTGTCCTTGACGTCTCCTTCCCCGTCGTTACCATTCCCCACATTCTGTTCGTAGAAACCCCTGCCTTTTTTTTCTACTCCCGGCTTTAGTACTCGTCCCTTGAAGGACCCTAGTTGTCATGTCTGGCCCCATCAAGCCTCCGTTTCTTCTTCTGATCTGACAAACCCACCCGCAACATGCTTTCTTTTGGTACGCGGGTTCTTTCCCTTTTCCACATTGCGATACCTGTTCTGCGTTGGTAGGGATCCCCCCCAAGTGCTATGGACCCGTCGCGATCGACTGCGTCCATTGAATAGGCGGCTCCTCCGGTTCCCTTTTTTTTTTTCTGTTACATCTATTAAAATTCACCGCCCAGCGCTGCTTCATCGGACGCGCGCGTAAGCCATTTCTTTCCTTTTCCCCCTTTTTCGCTCGTCTCTTTTCTTGCAAGATTTTCCCATGTTCTCCCGTTTACTTTTGATTCACGGTCTTCAGGTTCTGGTCGCCCCTTTTTTTGGTGATTCTCGCCTTTTTCTTAGTATTCCCCTCATCTAGAAGATGGAACTCCGCCGGTTCTGCTTTCCGACCCCTCGGGCCTAGTCCCTAGGAGGACCATGCCCAGGACCAGGTGTGATGGAATCCCTTGGCTTTCCTTTTCAGATAAGGATTGTTTTTTTGATTCTCACTCCGACGACGTGCGGATAACGTTCTTCAATATCGAAGTCCAAAATGCTGCCCTGTTTTTGCGAGTTTCTCTTTCGTTTGAATTGCCTTAAAAAGTTGCCGATATTTTGGTTCGCGCACTTCTTCCTCAGATGCTACAGATATTCATCCCGCTTTCAGGTTCTTGCCGCCCACCCGTTTCTCAGCGCAGAAGAGTCCCCTTGTTTCGGAATTCTCCTCCCCAGATTGGCAGAGTGTTCATCATGTTCCATCAGAGGTCGGCGATTTCTTTTGCTTTTTTTAGGAGTCTGTGCCTCGCGGGAATTGGCATCGAGCCCCCTTCGCGATGACCCTTGCTTAGGGGGAGGCGCCCGCATCAGTCTCCTTCCTTGTCCCGGTGGTGATCTTTCCTCCGGCGGCATTTGGAGCAATAATGGGCGTCTTTATTAAAGATCATGACTTGCGACCGAGGAGAGCCCTCCTTCTTACCCATGGGACCTTCCGTTCCCTCTTTTCGAAGGTAGTTCCTCGTGATGGGGCTTCTTCCTTAGAGCAATTTCGACGACTGTCCCTTCAATCTGATATGTTTCCTTATCTTCAATGCTCCCTCGAAAAGTCCCCCCCTGTTTGAGGGGCGCGGCCAGTCTCGTTTTCAGCCAATGACTTCTTCCCTGCGCGATGGATTTGTCAGTGACTTGCCATGCCTCCTTTATTTACCGTCACGTTCGCGCTTTTTAAGCCTTTCCCGGCAGTACCATGGATTTGAACATTAGGGAACTGTTTAAAAACTTAGTTCTCTTTTGTAATCGGTGAGACATCGCATTGTCCCCGAGTGGCTCCTTGCGCGATCGCTCCTGCGCTGATTCCCTTCTTGGTTTTTTTGTTCCCTCTTTCGGGTCACTTGACGAATGTGCGTGTTTCTCTTTAGAACGCTCCTTTTCTTCTTGCCCAACTTACTCTTTCTTTCCGCCCCTTTTCGTCTCGGCAATCCTTCAACTACACGCCCCGCTGTGCCCTTCCGCTACGGGTGACTTTTCCGTTTTTTTTTTTGATGGTCCCTCTTTCCCCAGGCCGAACGCCCTTGCGTTTGACTGGGTGCAATCCAGTTCCTTCTCGACGTTGGTTTTCTCGCCTTCTACCTGCTACATTTAAAGAACTTCATCACCGTTGTCCCCCCCCCCCACGTTTTTTATGCGCTCTATAAGGCGCGGGCGGCAATCATCGCGGGATCCCTCATGTGTGTGAGCATCCGAGCGGACGGTTGTTTTTTCTTCTCTCTTCCTCTTGAGGAACTTTCTCCCCCCTCCTTTCCGACGTGAATCGCGCCGCGTAAGGCGCCTTGCACTTCCGCCGCCTGCTGATCGACCTTCTGAGCGCGTTTTGCCGTTGTTCGGATGCTTCATTAGGTCGCTCTCGTTTGCGCTCTTTTTGCCTCCCCCCTCCGAGAGTTTACTTTACTTGAAGTATCTCAAAACTGACACAGGATGGCCTGACAGGACGTATCTCTTCCTTTGATTGTTGTCTGAGTCGATAACGTCGGCAGGCATTCCTTTCCGAGTCGACGGCAAGCAGTACCCCCGGTGACTCTTCGGCTTTCTTTTGGACGTGTTCCCCCCTTTTTCTGATCCATAACTTAAACAACTCAACGCGCTCTACCTTCAATGAAAGATCGGCCTGCGTTGTTGTCCCTGGTCGCCCTTGACCTCCGGCGCGCTTTTCCACGACTTGCGCTTCACACCTCCTTTTTGCGATGAGCGTTTTCTTCCCACATTTTTTTTTCCCGTCTTTTCCCGCGATAATGATTGACGCCGCTAATCCGCCTTCAGTGGCCGTGGTCGAATGTTTTCAGCGTTTTTCCCTCTGTCTCGTCTTATCCGGTAGACTACCTTTCTTAATTTTTTTCTCTTGGCCGCTGGAACTGCTTCTTCATTTTTTCCCGTTCGTTGCTTTTCCAGTCGTTCACAATCATGCTGCTCGCAACCTGATCCGCTTCCCCGATGCGCGGCCTTTTTACCCTATTTCCTATCCGCCAAGGTTTGGAAAATCGTACATTTTGCCTTTAGGTACGAGTTCGAAAGATAGACCCAACACGCCACCTTTTCTTCATAGATGCACCATCCCCCTCCGGCGGATCTTTCCCTAGTCGTAGACGGTCTATGATCGAGCTTTCGCCATGGGCCCAATGAGCTACGCCGCGTGTCCGAGTTTCCGACAGCGCCTTGAATCGTCTTTGAACTGTCCCGTTCCATGTTATCAAGCCCCCCCCCACACCCCCCCCCAGTGATCCCGTGGTGACTATCTCGCATGGCTGCCAGGCCACTCTCAAGCTGCGAATTTCCATATCTGTTCAAGGAAGCGCCCCCTTCCACTTTTCCAATCCTTCTCCTTTTGAATCTACTGTCATCTGACGCCGCGCGCACCGCAACGTTTCCTTTTCAGACACTTGAACTATCTCTCCCCAGATACAGATTGAATGACCGTCTCTTTCTAACCCGCGGCCCTTGCCGGTTTTTTTCTTCATTTCCCATGGTGGCTGTTCTCGCCCTCGGTCGCGGATGAAGCAATTTCGTGGTGATTTAGAAGTGCCGCTTCGTTCTCTCCACCACCGTGCCTTTCCTCCCTTCCCTTGGCACTCAAGGTAACTTTTTTTTTCTCTCGTCTGCCCCCTCGCCCGCTCGAGACGAGTTCCTCTTCATTGAGGATTATCCTGAGGAACCTCTGCGCGGCAGCGGCTTCGTTTCCGCCGCCTGCTTCCTCATGACTCTGCTCCCTTCTGGCCTCTTCTGCGTGCCTTGCTTCTTCACCCCGCGGTTGCACGGATTCGCACATACCTGAGCGGCCAAACGTGGTCTCACTTTTATTTCCGACTTCAGGCCAAAAGTTTGCTCCTCGCTCGGATTGTAAGCCAGTTGTCAGATCCTTTTTTCTTTCTTACGTTTTCCTTTTACAATTTTCATTCAGTTTTCTTCCCCCTTCACGCCCCTAATGGCCATAACCTGATTCGCATGGTCCTCTTGAGCACGTCGTGCTGAACCCGCCCGTCCACGTGCCTTTTTCCATCTTCGCGGGTCCCTATTCAGTCGAAAGATCCCCCCCTTGTGCGACCTCCTGAAGACGTCAGCACCCCTGCGAAACTGGGAGCCGTTCTTTCATTTCAAATGCGCTAGAGCTATTTCAGGTCCAAAAGGCCGGAGCCATTGCGTCTCTTTTTTTGCAGTCCCTGTGTTTCTGGGCCTTTCCGAGATGGAAAGCGATCCCCCGGTCGGCCATCCCTTTAGCCGCCTCATTTCAGATGGGACTTGCAAGTTCGATCCGCGCCTTTTTTGCTGCTTTCCCCCCGCTGACTCCTTTCTGGCAACTTTTTTCTCTTTCTCGTTTGAATCCCCCGCGTACCCGCCCCTGCATTCTTTTTTTTTCCGTTCGTTGCTTTAATATCGAGAAGATCCAACTCCTCTGCTTGTTGTCCGCACGCCAATTCCGCTCGTCGACTCCCTTCTCCTGAGCCCGAATTTGGCCTGACAAAGAATGTTGGTTTCGCCGGACCGCGCCCCGCCGCCTCCACACTTCCGTGTGGTCTTTGGGGAGCTTGCATCTTCGCCTTTCCTCTTCGGGCTTTTTGTTTTCTTTTTTGGCCCTTCGATCCTCTCCACCACGCAGGACGATAGGAGCCTTTAAAATCTTTTCTTTGTTGGCCTTTGGGGCGGACATGCTGTTGCTCTCGGCGCCCTCCGCAACGGTTTTTCTCAAGCCCTTCTTCCACAGGTTTTCCCGTCCGCCTCCTTTTTGAGTGCCGCGTACTTCGCACTGCGCTTCCTTTCCGGTTTTGCTCCAATTGTTGAGGAGTCCCGGTTCATGCCGGAAATCGTGGGTCTCCTTGCAGGTACGGCACTTCCCTTTTCGTTGGAGACCCTTTTTTTTCATACCTCTTTCCCTCACGCCCAATCGTCGATATCTCACCTTTTTTTTTTTTCATTCTCCTCCCCTCGTCAAGCCTTGCCCCGGTCTTTTCACGGCTCCTTCACGGTTTTGCCCTCCTACTCTGGCAGTTCGTCCCCAGTATTCGCCTCCGGACCAAAAAGAGAGGGCAGTTCTACCCTGCTCCCGTCTTGCCAAATCCATCTCTCTCTTACTCCGTTGTTTTTTTTCGATCTTTGTTTTTTTTTTTTTCTCTGGCGTACGCTTTTCCCTCCCGGCGCTTTGGTGATCCGGAGTCCCGAATGGGGATTCCAGCTTTGTGCATGTTTTCCCCAACCCCCTTCAGTAATTCCGCATGTATCCTTTGTTCTTTTTCTTACGAGGTCTTTTCGCGCGATCCGGCCGGGGACTTGACGATCTCCGATTTTGCGTGCCCCCTTATATGCCACTCCGGTGTCTCAATTATGGGCTCGTTAACAGCCCCCACTTCCTTTTCTTTTCTCTACCTCCATGAGCCCTCCCTGTGGATCCTTCGGAAGCGGCGTTTTTCACCCCCTCTGGCGCCATTTGAGCAAACAGGACGGCGGACATTTTAGCTATAGAGTCGGCTACTCCCCTTTCCCCCTTTTGAGCTTCTTTTTTCAGCCCGCTGCCCCAACAAGGCCAGGGTCTTCTTTGTTGTCCAACCGTGCTCGCACTGTCTCTGCCGCTTGGCGGATGACGGATCGTGCCGGCTTTCCAGCTAACTCAACCTGATCCTCCCACCCTATACCCACGTCGCCGCCAACATTTCGTGTTGCTGCGGCGTGGGTTCCTCCCCTATTGACCCCCTGGTTTCGCCAAATTTCGGCTTCTACTCGGCGAGGTCTCGCCCTTTTCTCTCCTTTTTCCGGGACCAATCTCTTGTCGTTTTTTTTCTTCTTTCTGAAGCAACTGAAACAATTCCGCCCACTGGGGTACCTCGGGGTTCGGATTTGGCCTCTCACCATCTACACCGTTTCCGGATTCTTTCCTGTCGGGCTGCCCGATTTCCTCGTCTTCCCGTTAGCGATCTCCGTCTCAACACTATGCGTCCCACTGCCGAGTTTCCTTTTTAACTGGTCCCTTTGATGTTACTTTTAGTCACCTCTGAGGACCCCTCGGAGCTTCGAGCGTCATCGAGATTCTCCGGCATTTTTTTTTTCTCTTTTTCCGCGTTCGAGCATTTGATGAATGCATTAAAATGTTCTCCTTCAGCGCTGTTCAAGGTTTCCTCGAGTTTTTTTTTTGTTTAGTTTCTAATTTGAGAATCTGATCGCGAAGTTTCCGCTCAAGAGTTTCTTGAACTAGTCGCGGTGCTGGTGGACTTACGAAGGAACCTTCTGGTGCTTGCCCCATTTGTTTGGGCGTCAGATTACTTCTTTTTTATTGCTTTTTCTCTGCGGATCACCCCTTCCTTCCCAAATGTTCGCAATCAGCGCGTCTTTTCTCTTTTCCGTGCATTCAGGCCTTTTTGAAGACCACGTTTGCCTGGATTCTGTGAGACCACATCCTGTTCCGCTTCGGTTTTCCCTCGACTAGGTTTGCCCCCTTCTCGAGAAGAAGTTATGCTACATTTTTGTTTTCATGAGACTTCAGGCGGCCGGAGTCCTTGAGCTTGCTTCTGGTTTCCTCATGATACCCCATCCTCGGTCGGCCGAGTTTTGAGCTTGTGGATGAGCTCGGCACGCGCGGGAGATCTTCTCCTCACTTTTCCTTAGTTCAACCCTCCTTGGCTTACGTCCTGATGCTTGTTCCCAGGTGACCTTTTCCCAGGCTGCACTTTTTGCTTCCTCATGGCAGCGACGTAATTCAAATGTCATGTTTTAAGCACCGACCTTGCCATTCCCTCATAGCCCCCCCCTCGCCCGAGCAGATACGGTCGAAGGTAACCCCTTTTTATGCTTTCTTCCCGAAGAGCCTGAGAAGCCTCTTCAATCGTTTTTTTCTCATAGAGTCATTTATTGCGTCCCGGTTTCTTTCTTTTCGATTTGTCTGTTCACCATGATGATGACCCGGTCTTATGTTTCTTGGTCGACTTTCCTGCGCATTTTTTAAGATGGAAAGCCACGTTCTCCTATTGAGAGTCCCTTCGACTCCCTCTTGATCTCCCTTTGCGCCCCTTCCTGCTCACATTGCTTTTCCTGTTAATTCAAACCTCTAGTTTCTCCGTCGGTAAGCGGGAGCGCGGAGATTCTTTTGTCCGAGTGGGATCCTTTCGCTCGATCTCCCCCTCGATCGCTATTCGTTGTGCAGTCAATACCGTTTCCTTGAACAAAAGGGACGATTCTGGTTTTTGTTTTACCCGCTCCTTTCCTCAGAACATTATAATGATGAAGATTTCCTCCCTTCGTATCTGCAATACTTTGCCCCTCCCACGCCGTCTACGGGGGTTCTTGTGACGAGGTCCCAAGTGGATTGCCCCACGGCGTACCAGCCCTGGTGGGGTCCCCCATTTTCCCTTCGTCCGTCTTTCCCGAAGTATCGTGTGTGTTGCGCGCCTTATACCGTTCCCCCCCCCGCTTCCTGACCGGTCCCCCCATGACCTCTTCTTGCGTTTCACCCCGGCGCGGGCTCCACGGTGAAAACTCCCCTTTGAGCGGTTTTTTGCATCTTCTCACGCCGGGCAATAGTAATTCATTTCGGAGAGAACATTTTCGTGTGCAGTACGAAATTAGTCTCCGTCCGGCGACCCTTGCTTCTCTCCTAATTCGAATTCCTTGCGCGTTCCCTTCGTTGTTCGGATGATGGATCTCCGGGTGATGAATGAGGCCACGTCCTGGGTCTCCCTATCCCCTTTGGTACCTCGATTGATCGCCTTCTTCCCTTGGTCACCACCGACGTT
>Ga0179593_1634730_pt1 | contig 10800 bp, 14 predicted proteins | sample CZODoug2_1_08_16_FD_185931 | JGI IMG/M metagenome (GOLD analysis project Ga0179593, IMG submission 185931) | Vadose zone soil fungal communities from Angelo Coast Range Reserve, California, USA - CZODoug2_1_08_16fungal (PacBio error correction) | ecosystem: Environmental > Terrestrial > Soil >... | reverse complement strand
TGGCTCCTTCTTCCTAGTTTTTCTTAGCAGCGTGCCCGGAACCCGATCCGTCCTTCCCGTCCGAAAATCGCGGGCTTGATGTTTCGAGTCCACCGCTTTCTCCCTTTGTCGCCTGAGTGCTGACCGCGCCTTTCTCCGCCCTGTCGGTTGCAATGGGGAATATTTAATAGTCTCCGAGTCCGCGACTGTCGTGGTCTTATGTCGACTAACAAATAGTTCCCCCAAGTCCTTTTAACCCCACCGGACCGCCTTGGTTCCTCCTCGGACAACCTATGATCCCCCGCTAATTTAGTCAAATTCTTCCACCCCTTAAAGAAGGAATCACGTCGTGTTATATGTTTTTACTCTTACCGGCTCCCTCCTGTTGTTTTCCGTCAGTCGATTTTACCAAGAGAACTCTTGATCTTTTCATGACCCTGTTTTGCTTTTTCACTGTTTGACGCTTCTAGCAAGACCTTGTTTCTGGACCCTCCAGAACTTTGTCTTCATAAGGGGGTGCTATAAGAAGGTCCCCTTGGTTGATGCCAGCCCATTGACTGATCTTTTCATAGTTTCCTCGGCTGATCTAGTTCGGTTTCAGTGAGATGCTTGGAGCGTTTGATGGTTGGATCCACTTTTTGTGGAGGTGAGATTTTCCTTTTCCTTGTTGTCCAGTGCTGTCGGAAGGTCTATTTTCCTGTTCCTTCTTTTCCCCTGACCGGGTATCCGAATTGTCTGGACTGGCCTTGGCGCTCTTCGTTGCGTCGCCAATCTTGTAAACCCCTTTTTCCTGACCTCTCCCCCTACCTTTTCTTTCCCCTTTGTGACCCCATTGACCGGCCCCGACCCTCACCCTGCGCCGTCCCGCCCGGTTACATCCTTGAACGTTAAGTTGAACCGAATCTCTAGACTTTTCAGCCCTCTCACCGTAGAACAACGCCCCCAAACGACCTTTTCCCCCTTTTGGCTTCGGTCTCTCTGTTACCGACATCCTGTGTTCTCCGCTTCACTCCCCCCTGGCTGAAAGGACCCTATGGTCGCGCCTGGGACCTCCAAGCGATTTGTCGTGCAGCCTTCTCTTGATCGCCGCTTCAAGGATATGGACAATCTTCCATCCCCCTCCAGAGGAATCCCAGCGATCTCTCTTTCCCTCCCCCCTTGTTGTTCTGATATCTTCGCTCCCTTTAGACTCCCCTTCGGGATTAGATTATGGGTGCCGACGCGGGCAAATTCTTTTCCGCGGGGCACTCGGTTGGCGGTTACCATGCTTTTTTGACCTCCTGTTCCCTCCCAGCTTCCTGACTGATCCTTCCCAAAGTTACCGGAGGCTTGTCTCCGTAGTTTCTGCTTCGCGTGGCTTTTTCTTTTCGCCGTGGCGGTTCAATTAAATGTTTTTAATCATCCCTTGCCGCGAGTTTCCCCTTCCTTTAATTGGGCCTTGGAATCCCCCCGCTTTTTCCTTTTTTTCTTATGAAGGGCACCCACCGACTTTGAATGTCGGCGTTGTGATCGCGCAGGAGGGTGTTTACACCGTGCACCCAGGACGCAGGCCGTCCCTCCCTCGTCATTCTCCCCCTTCAGGCTCCACAAAAACCAGCCGGGACCATATGCCTCCCCCGCCGCTCCCGTGGCACTACGCGCTGGAGCCGAACACAAAGCACCATGGGCCGGCGCTTACGTGAACAGCATCAAGACTCTCCCTCTCGACGAACACGAACGACAAGTTGCTTCGGCTGTGCCAATAGGCCTGCGCGACACTCCCCCTTCCGCCCCCGGCGGCTCCCCACCGCTGTCCTAACCCCGCCGTCCTCTTTCTCCGTCCCTGGCGGGCTTGCGGCCGAAAGCCACGTTAGGGAGCGTTTAAAGGACCTTCCGCCCCTCCCCCTCCCCCACCTGTTTTTTGGCGTTTGATCAACGCTGCTTGGGGGGACCAAGCTGCTTTTACTTGTTCGCCGAGCATCGAGCTTCTCGCCGTGTTTGCAACCCTTACTCTCGCCCGCCCTGATATTCTTATGTCCTTTTTTACCTTTTTCTTTTTTTTTTATCCGTTTCGGTCGGTCCCCAAGTATCTTTTCCGCTCTCCCCCAGAGCCACGTTCCGCCTTTTAAAGCAATCTATTTTCCTGGTCGTTCGAGAATAGCAATCCAATCGCGGAGCCTTAATCGTTTATGGTCGTATCCCTTCCAACAGTATAAGTCCAAGCCCCTTTTTCTTTCGTCCCCTCGCTCCTTACTCTAACGAAAGTGTCCATTTTCTATCCATCATTTGTACAGTGGGTCTGAACAATGACGAGTTTCCTTTCCTTAAGATCGGGTTTCGGGCACTCGGACAGCTAGGTTTTTCTCGCGTCTCGAGTCTTCCTCCTCCTGTTGGCCGCTCTTTCTCGAGTTAGAGGAGTCTCTGTGGAGTCAGACGGAACCCTTATCCCTTTCTTTTTTTCTCCCTTGCAGGTCTGATGGCGATGTCCACGTTTTTATGTGGGCTGTCGCCCTGTTTCCCCTTTTCCCTTGGCTTATCGGCGTAGCCCGTTGGGTTCGGTTTCTCCTGGCTATTCGTAGACCGATTCCCAGCTCGCACTTGTTTTTTCCTGACACCCCGCTCCACTTTCCCCTCGGAGCTCTGTGGTAATTTTAAAAAAACCCTCCCGACGGTCGGTTCTTTCCGCGATCGTCCCCCCTCCCCCCTTTTTTCGCAATTCGTTCCTACTCTAAGGCGCGCTAAGGTTGCGCGGACGGTGGCAATGAGTTTCCACTCTCTCCTGAAGGAAACACGCGCCTGGCATATTCCAACCCTTCCCCCCTTCTTCCGTTGCGATCACCAGCCCCGACCCCCCCAAAGGGTGCGCGTCCTGGAGCTTTTACTTGACGAGTTGACCTCCTCACACGGGCTGGGTTTCCCAAAGCACCGCGCCCGGTGTTCTTTTTATAAAAGGAACTTTTTCGGCCCGCACTGCTCCGGCTTAATCTTTTTTTTTCAATGTTCGCGAAACAATTCTTGGTTCTAGGCGGCGTGGATGTTTTTTCCCTTTTTTCCACGTACCTTACAGTGTCTTTGTTTTTTTGGCTTTGCGTCCAGCGAGTCCGTGGCGAACGTTCCGTCTCTTTATAGGGATTATGGTCCTCTTTTTTTTGTCGAATTGAGAGGTCTCCCTTTCTTGTAATGAACTTTATTGTAGTTTTGTTTCTTCCCCATCGCCATAGAAACCTCCGGCTCCCGCCGAAAATTCCCATCTTTGTGCCCCTCTCCCATCAATGTTTTCCTTCCCCCCTCTTTCTCTTAATGCAATTTCGGACAGCGCGGCGCGGCCCTCTCTGTTTGAACAAGCGCCCCGCCCCCCCCCCTCGCGCCCCCGCGAACAGTCATCCCCCCACGACCACCCTCCTTGTTAGACCCACAGCTCTTCTGAGGGCTTTCATCTTCTTGATACAGCCGTACTTTTTTTCCAGTTCTGTCCCCCCCGCCGTGTTTTCCGGCTAAACCGTCCAAGCCCGCGCCGCACGCTGTGTCCCCATGAGTCCGACCTTCCTCTCGATCCCCCCCCTGCCGCCAGAGAAAGCAGACGAGAGTACTCTCCTCCCCTCCGGGTTGTTTTTGAGATTAGCTGCTTTTGCTGGGGTCGCCCTTCCGTCCTCTTCCAACATTCTTCTCGTTACGGTCCGTTTGGTGATCATTAGAGTGCTTCCACTTTTGGAACCTGAATTCGCCCACGCATTCGACGGCCCCACGTCACTAAAAGTAATCCTTAAGGCTTTGAGTACGGCTCTGTTGATTCTCCTCGCGAGTGGGCGCGTTTCGTTTTTCGGTTCAACTTCCTATCGGCGACGGGATGGTGTCCGGGAATTTTCCCCTATAGGCTTCTGGTTCGGGGCATTCTGATGTTCATTCTTTACAAAGTTACCGGGATGCTCGCGGCAATCGGATACTATTGGCGACGCAAAAACAACCCTAACTTTAAGTCGACAGGGCTCTGACCCCCTACCAAACCAAAGAAGCTCCCCCTCCCCTATCACCGCCTTTTTTTTTTAGCCACTGGACTTGTTTTCAGCCCTACATCCGACCCACAGGAAAATCCATCCTTGCTCACCTTTTACGTGGACCCACAGCCTGGAATACCCTGGAAAACCCCCCGACCCCAAGCTTCTACCGCCATTGGCCCCCGCGATCCAGAGGTCCGTCCTCCCCTTAGGCAGCGGACAACCTCTCCATACCCCGCCGGAAGGTTTGCGCCCCGGTCTGCGACGCTGGATCTCACGTTAGTTTCTCTCGACGCGTATTAGGTCCAAATTTTCCCCCCTTTAGTGTGTGCGGATGGGCGTGTATATCCCGAGTTCTGGACAGCTGGACTTTTTCGTCGCGACACCGGATTTTCTCTCAGTGAAGGTCTCGTTTCCGGCTTGTGGGAACCTCGTACTTCCAAGTATTCAGACGCTGCCCCCCATCTGGCATTTGTTGCCTTCTTGACTGGAAGATTGGCTTCCCCGCTGCGGCGCCGTACGGAGTTTCCCGATTTGATCAGCCGGGTTTATCCCATCCCCTCCGCGCTGATTTCCCGTTCTTCTTTCCCATCTTTACCATCGGAGCTCTGAATGATTTCGTATAATCCAACAGTATTACAGTAACCACCCCCCGAGTCGTGAAGGGATACTTATTCCAAATCCGCTCGGGGAGACACTACTTCCCCTCCCCTTGTGACCCGACATCAGACCGTCTCTTAGTAGAGATAGAAGATGGTCCCCTTTTTTTCCGCCTTGGCAATTGGAAAGTCCCTTCCCTCCTTTTTCCTCCTCAGTTTTTTGAGGATTGTAGGCATGTCCGCGTTAGCAGCAGCGTGCTTTACCCGTCTCTTTTTTCCTTCTCACGCTCTCCTTTTCTTGCGTAGTGTCCTGGATGGCTTTTTGGCACTGAAGCAGAGGACCCTTGTCGCCCGTCTTTTTGTTGTGGTCCCCCCCCTTGTTGTTGACTATTCGCCCCCTACCGAAGAGTCCCTCTGCGCGTCAACAACATTCGGACTCCTTCTGGTCTTCCAGAAAAACTCTTTCCTGTCCTGGCGTTCGCCTCGCTGACAATTACTATTACTTGCAACGCCCTCTTCAGTTCCCACTTTCCAGGCCTTTTGACCGGCGTCCTGATTTTCTTCCTTCGTTCCACCGTTCCCTATTGCCGGAAAACGCGATAACTGCAGCCTGTTAGCATCATCCTTGATGGAACGTCTCCGCCAGCACCTCCCCCCAACGGTTTTTTTCTTTCTGTGTGAAATTTTTTCCCTCGCGTCTCTAGTGCTGTTGCTGTCCGCCAGGAGACCACCCATGGGCTTTTATTGTTCTTTTTTTTTGACTCCCCTTTTGATGCCCTGCGCTTGAGTTACTTTCCTTCTTGATCCCCACCTATAGGGTATTCCTCGCTCCCTTCGTTGCAGGTTTTTAGTAGTTTTTCGGGTTTTTATTCGCTGATTTGGTTTCACGATTTGTTGATGAATGTTGCTTTTCGAGCTCCGAGTTCATTCGAACGGGCTTTGGCCTTTATAGGGTAATCTTTGGTTTTGTTTGCCTTGGAGTTTACATGGGACTTTGTCCCAGATTGAGAGGGTATTTAAGTAGTGTCCCCCCCCCCCCTCTTGGAACCTTCCGTCCCGGCATCTGCTGTCAAGCCCTCCCTCCGTAACGCTCGCCATGAAAAATTCCCTGTCCCAGCGCGGTCCATCCCGTCGCCCCCTTTCTACTTTTCACGAATCGCCAACATCCCCCCTTTTGCCCGCGAACACGTGCCCCACACGCCGTACTTTTCTTGCGGGCCTTAGGCTTTCTTAGTCGTGATGGTATCCTGATCTGTTTTAAGTTTGTAAAGTACCCCCCCCCTCTACGCCTCTCAGCCCCCCCGCACGACGCCTTGATCTTTTTCCGTCGCTGGGAATGCCACTGCTCTCCGGTATCCTCCGGTCCTCGTGCCAAACCCCCAACTGCCAACCCAGTATCTCTTATCCTCTTTTGTTGTGAGGATCTTTCCTCCCGCCTTCGTTCCCTTTTTTTCGTTCGCCGCTTTGGTTTCTTCTGGTGGGTAGTGTTTTGGCGACTTCGTTGTAGCTCATCGGTTTCGGCTTCCAGGCCTGGTTCCAAGTACTGGTATACACCAAGCCTATCGGCCATCTCCCGACTCTCCCTCGTTTCGACGTAGGGTTTTTCGCGGTGGGTTTCATGTTTCGCGGGCATGTATGGTGGTTGGCTTCGGCTCAGGTTCAAGCTAGAAAGGCTGCAGCTTTATCTTTTGGCTCATTCGGGTTCAAAGGATCTCTACCAGCTTTTTTTCCCCCCCGATTTCCAACCGGACTTGTCATTTCGGGTGATGGCCTTGTTTTTTTCCTATCCGAAACACGCAGACGCCCCTCAAAAGTCGACAGGCTCAGACACCAACGAACCACACGAAAGGGACCATCTGCCTTTTCCTCGCCCTTCGTTCTTCCACTGACGGCGCAGAACACCTCCCGCCCCATGGGAATCCCCCCCTGCGTGACAAACCAATCCATAGCGCCCCCGGTTACTTGGAGAACCGCACTCCTTGGCTCGCGAATACAAAACTGCCATTTCCTTTTCTCCCTCCGCATTTCGCGGGCCCCACTCTCGTAGATCATCCCCACTCCGGGGCCCCCTTCGGCCGTTGCGGCCCATTTGTCGAGCTTCGACGCGTTTTGCTTTGGGGCCCGTTCCCGTCCAGCCCACTTTCTGGGCGGGTCAAGCGTTACCCCCCTTTGATTTTGCTGCGAAACCAGTCTTCGTTTCATGGTCCTTGGCGCCCGGTTCTGCTTTACACGCACACCATTATCAGTAAATACACGTTTCCCGTAGTGGAAGATTTCTACGTCCGGTTTTTTTTTTTCAATCCAGTTCCGGTTCTCGCGAGCCTCATTGCTTGACAGAACCGTCGCTTTTGCCCGCCGACGCACTGCTCTCTCGATTGTTGACGGACCTCTCTTTCCGACCAATTTCGTTCTCCTTCCTTGGTTCACCACATTACAGTCCCCCTACACCCAGTTCCGCTTGCGAGTCGCATTCGGCGCGAACTAAGTCCCGGACACATTTTGTGCATTCTCCTCCCGGGTCTGGTTTCTCCTCCCTCAATGACGAGGTTGACAACCTCCCCGCTGGCAAATTTCTCCTTCGCAGCTCGACGACCGGACTAAATTCTATCTTTTCCTCCCGTTGTCTGGCCCTCGGCTGTGCCTCCTCTATACTTTACCCCTTCTTGTTCTCCTACAACGCGTTTGATTACGCTTTTCCCCCTTCTTTGGCGTCCCATTGGTGGAACGTTTGAGTTTTGATACGCGAGGGGTTATAGTCTCCCCCTTCCTGTCCCCATCCTTTCGTTCAAGACATCTCTCCCTCCAACTTGTCGGTCTGAAACCCTGGACCTCCCGTCGGAGATTGTGCGGTCCGATTCAAACAAACCGATCCCTTCCTTTTATTTTTTCGAAGTCCCTCTGTCGCATACTTTCCATACTTTCCCAGTAGCAGATGTAGTCTTTGGCGGCTTTTTTCTTTTCCTGGTGTTTCGAGTGCCATGACCGGAAAATTTCTTTCCTTCTGCTTCTGTGTTACATCCCCGCGATTCCTCCGAACCGAAACTGCGGCGGTGACCTCCTTGAACTTCGAAGCTCGAAAGTGATGGTTATCGCGCACGCGCCTCCGGAAGACCGCGGGCTTGGTTTTGCGTGCTTTCCTATCCCCCTGAACATTTTGAGATCATTCCTTTTTGCGGAGGCAGCTTTAGCCCCGTTTTGGAAGTTCTTCGCGAGAACCTTCTTTTCGTCGTGAGTTCCTTTTTTGTCCCGTTTTCGGTTGGTCACCTGTTGTCTCCGTGAATTTGTCTGTTTTTCTGGACGATGTTGTCCTTCGCGTCATGTATTCGGAAGTGTCACTGTCTCCTTCTTGGTTTTTTTTTGCGCATTGGCTTAGGGGTCCTTTCCCTTCCTTCCTCACCTGAGGTTTGTGCTTCCCAATTAGACAAGGCCTTATGCTTCCCGCCGAACAAGGTAACAGCCCCGTTTCCAACTACCTGCTCTTCAGCGTGTTAAACGACCAGAATCAGAGACATTTTGAAATGCCTGCTGGACGAACCCTCTGATTAACCTGACCCTAAGTTTCTACCGCCCACAACATCCCTTCCTCCTCCGCTGCGAACCGCGGATGACCAACGCCGTACTTTTTTCCCCACTTGTCCATTTTGTGATAGAGAACTGGCGGTTGATGGCCTTTCCCCATGTCTGTAAAGCATCCTCCGGTTTTGATCCCAGTCCTCCTTCGCTCCGTTGCAAAGTGAGACTTGCATACACTTTGAGCTTCCTACGGCATCGCTTCCGCCCCCGCGTTTCCGTCAGTCATTATTTTCTTCCTTGGTGTTGTCTCGCTTCCTCCTTTTTGCGTGCGCGCCGGTTTTTTTCTTCGGGCTATCCGGCGGGCATCTCGGGCTGTGGGCATTTTCCTCGCCGGCTACATAGTGCTTGCCTGTGGGAAACCCCCGTTCACAATCTTCCTTTTCTCGGCCCACACAAGAGCCCCCTTGAAGGCCGCTGTTCCAAAACTTCCGGCTTCGGGTCGGTGCGCTTGAGGGTAATTCGCGGTATGGTGGGGGCGGCCGTCCCTTTCAAATTCCCCCCGTTATCCCCGACTTTGCCTTCGTCTGTCAGCGGCCCCTTTTCCAGGGTGTTCTGGTTGAAGAAACATGGTTTAGGGTTCCCTCACCCGTTTCCTTTCGGCGCTCTCTTCACGACTGGGTGTTTACCTTTGGTTGAGAAAAAAACACGAAAGGGACTCCCCTGCCGATTTTCCCCCTTCACCAGTATAAGGTCTCAGTGGAAAACAAAAACCCCAAGGAGACCATATGCCCAATTCCCCCCGTTTGTTCCCTGACGCTTCTCCGTCCCGAAAAATTTAACCATAAACGTTTGAACCAACATGCACAGCGAAATCCCGCAAGTACCCCCGGAAACCGCCTCCTTCCGTTTAAACCGCCAAGGCCGAAGGAACGCGCCACTTCGGTTTTTCAACAAACACTCGTGGTTCTGTAGATCATCACTCCGCATTGCCCCGCGTTGCGACATTACGTCTTTCAGACTTCCGCGTTACTTCAAAGTTCCACCGCCGCCGCACCCACCCGTTCGGTTTGGGGCGTGGTGATCAAGCGCCCAGGCTTTCCCGTGACGACCTCCGGCCCTTTCTGCGCGATGGGTGTGGTTTGTTAACTGCATTGTTACTATCAATTAATAGAAACCGCCAATCTGAGTAGTGAACTGAGATGCTGTTTTGGGCAGTAAGATTCTTCGCGAGAAATGAGAAAAGCCCGGCATGCTCCCTTTGGTTGTTATTCCTCCCCTTCTCGCGACCTGTCTGTAGACGAACGGCCCTGACACCTCCCTCTGGGCTTGAAGTTTGCCGATACTCTATCAGATCTTTTTCCCCACAATCCGATCCGTCTTGGTCATGACGTTCCCCATTTTTTCTTTTCCTCCATCCAGGATCACGTGGAGCCTCCCTCCCCGTCACTGGATCGGTTCCTTCCCCCCCCTCGGCTGAATTCGCGTGTTTTTCTGAATCCTTATCTCTCTTTCCATCCTGTGTTTTCTCTTCCTGGCTCCGAGGTTGCGCAGGCTCTGATACTCTCCTCCCTCGCCGCCGATTCCACTGCTGATTTGCACCTGGCTTTTTCCTCGTACATTGGAAACTCTTGATTATTTTTTAGTTTAGATCGCCCATTAATGTTTTTGTTCTCCTTGATATTTTCGCCAATCGAATTTTTGAGTCTCTTCGTCGCCCCCCCTTCCTCGACCACGTCGCGTATTGTTTGTACTCACACACCCCTACGCCTGCTTATTTTTCTGAATATACTTCTTGTCCACAAACGTCTATGTTCACCCTACGTTCCTTAATGCCGCGATGATTCACCGGCGGCGGTTCTCCCTTGGGATTTCACCGTCTGACTAAAACTTCCTATGGCTTTTCCTTCTGTTCGTCCTCCCCCACTTCAATTCGGTCCCGCGCTTTACTTCCCGCCATCCCCCGACGGGTGGTTTTTCGGGTTTTTTTTTTGCACGAAGTACGTGCGTCCCCGAGGCCGCACTTTTTTCTTTCTCCGGTTGCCGGCGGGTTGATTATCTCCCAGAACAGCCGTTGGGATTGCTCGCAGTTGACCCGATGTCGGCACGTTCCCGTTATTCGCGCAATAGTGTTGGTGTGCGGGGCGGAGATTGGCTTTTGTTGTTCCCCTTCCTTTGTCTGTACCCTTTTAGTATTTCTTTTTCGGCCCCCCCCTTTAGTTCGGATCCGAGTCAGTGGCGACTGCAGCGGAGGATTCATTCATTTTTTGTTCATGAGCTTTTTCTCAGGGCCGTTCCTTTGTCGACGGGGGCCTTTGTGGTTTTGCTTTCATAGCCCTAAAACACCCTACGATTGGGCCGCGATCCTCAATTGAACCCTTTCCTTGAAACCCCCTCTTAGAAGTTTATGTTCTCCCTCCCCTCCGGGTTTTTTCCTGGAAATGACCAGCGCTTCCTTCTCTTGCCTTATGTGTTTAACTGATGAAGTGACAAATCGCGACACTTTCCGCCCCACCCCTGCCGCTAATGCCCGCGTTCGAACCCCGAACACAATCCGCGTCGAGGATGTTTCTCTGTTGTCTCAGAGGACTGGTTACCGAACGTTAAATCTTTTTCAAGACCCGAAATTTGACCGACCGTTACAGATCTTAAGCTCATGAAAGACATTTCGTCTTAAATAACCCCCGTTGCCTTCAATAAAGGCCTCTTCCCAAATCGCGATTTGAAGTAGTCCTACT
>Ga0179593_1582300_pt1 | contig 10800 bp, 9 predicted proteins | sample CZODoug2_1_08_16_FD_185931 | JGI IMG/M metagenome (GOLD analysis project Ga0179593, IMG submission 185931) | Vadose zone soil fungal communities from Angelo Coast Range Reserve, California, USA - CZODoug2_1_08_16fungal (PacBio error correction) | ecosystem: Environmental > Terrestrial > Soil >... | reverse complement strand
CGCCCCTCCAACAGCAGGCAACCTATTTTTTTTCTGGCCCATTCTCCATCTTCCTTTTCATCTTCACATTCTTCTCGTTTCCCCATCGCCGTCTCTTCCTCGGACGTTTCCCTTTATCTTCGGTAAACTTTTGTCTTTGGACGAACCTCGCCGTTTTTTCTAGTTTTCCTTGTATCAATGCTCTCTCTGTCTCTGCCCGTTAGCTAGCAAAGCCCTATCTTGCCACTCTAGCTTGCCCTGTATATATTGGCAGGTCCCCGCATTCTTCCTTTCTCTCTTGCTCTGCCCTGCTTATTTTTGTTTGCTTTTCCCCCATCGTTGTTTATTGGCCACTGGGGATTGCCCACCACCTTTACCCTCGATTTCCTGCTTATCTCGTCGCACTGGGGTTGACTGCTTCCCCTTCAACTCCTTGATCACCGCATCGTGATGGTCTTTTCCGGTCCGACCCTTCGATCCTTCCAGGTTGGGTTTCCTTTACATGCGTTATAATTCCTGCGTCTCTTTGCTTCTCACATTCCAATCTTTCCTTGAGGCCATACTATGGACCCTCCCAAACTCTCCCCCCGGCCGGATCTCCCCCACTCTTATGCAAGAAGAACGCTACATTGCACCGGTTCCCCCGGTTCTCCGTTCTACATTTCTCGGGATGATTTTTTTACGATCGGTTCTTTTATGCATACGCGCACTCCCTCAAGGGGTGCATTCTCAGCTCATCTTTTTTTAATTTAAAGGACCCACCTCTCCTGTAGTGGCTTCTGGACCGTGTATGCCGTACTCCCTTTTACTCCTCTCTGGCTAGTTGCCTCGCCCGAAGCATAAGCCGTCTCTCATCGGCCTTCTTTTTTACCCCTCCTGCGATAACACTGGCTCGAAGAGGTCGCCTTTGGCACCTTTTTTCTTTGTACAAACAGTGGTACGCCACCCCCCCCCCCTATATATGTATGTTGCTACTTGAGCTTCCTTAGTCTCAAAGGGGCCGTTCCGATCCAGAGGGGGCCGTATAGGAGGCCCCTCTGTCTGGTTTGAGATTCCTCTTCATTACCGGTACCATGGTGGACACATCTTCCTCTAGAACGGCGTCGCCAAATTCCCCTCTGTCGAATGGTTTCACGGTGGTTCTTTCCTAGTACTTTTTTTTTTTTTCCATTAAGCATCTTTCCGAAGCACCCATTTCATTACATATCTCCGTAGCTGGCCCCACTAGAATGCTTGTGCAGAGGAGCTATTCGCGATTTTAAATGTGCGTCCCCTATTCCCGCCCCCGATTTTCCTCAGAGGATAGGATTGTTTTCTGTATCCTTTCTCTTTTCGTCGTAAGTGTATCGTGGGGTGCCCCGAGCGGCGTCTGTCCCCCTCATTGTTCTCCGAGCCCTGCCAACCCTCTCGTGCGAGCATCATCCAAATACCCATGGCACATTAAACGAGCAAAGCCAGTAAACCCTTGATTCTTATCCCACCCTCCCTTATTTTACTCACACTAGGGTGTTGCACTTATCTCGCTGACGCAGCATAACTGAGAGTTTATGTTCTCTATTTACCATTTATCTTATGTGCTCGTAATCCGCTTTTCATGTTGACTTCTCGTACCCCAACTCTCAACCTCCCCCTGAAAAGTCTTCTGCGCACCAAAAGAAGCCTTTTGGAACTCGAAACGCGAGAGACACACAACCCCCCCCCCATCCTTAAATACAGTCCCATATTACTAGGATAAGGAGTTTAAACCACCGAAATATAATCTTCCATCTTCAACAACTTCTGAGCGACGGCCATCGTCTGCAGACTTGTTAGGGTTTGTTACATGGTTAGGCCGGCACATTTATACAATTTTTTTAAAAGTACAGCCGCAAAGCACCGTTCAAATTCCATTTTAACTAGCAGTAACATGCCACCCCACCCCTAACCGGCTTAGGAATGCAGCTCTGGGCGCCCTTGCTCTCGGCGAAATTCTTCTTCCCTTTAGAATACACTTCACCATTAGTATTCCAAGAGAGCGTGAGTCCTCCCGAGCGGCCATGTCCACGCCCATATTCTTGCAACACCTCCCCACCCCTTGGTGTTCGTCAACTTTTGTGTCCACTAACATGTGAACCCAAGGAGTTCCCCATAGCCCTGGAAGTGATTAGAGAAAGCGTTTTAAACCTCCCTACCTTTCTGAGGCGTTGGGCGCGCCCACACCCGATGTCTCTGTCACAGGGTCTTGTTGTGGCTACTTCACTGATTCCCCTCGCCCCTACAGGAGATGGGTAAGTGAACGCTGACTGAGCTTGCGCTTTCCCATCTCTTGCTCGGTGGCGCGCACTCCCTACTCCTCGTTTTTTATGAGATCATTACCAGTCTAGACGGAGTCACCTCTCCAGGGATGGGAACGATTTAGCGGTCTCTGTTTTGCCGCGATTTTTCTGCAGCCTTTTGTCGCGTTTTTCTCTCCATTTACCCCCCACATTGTCGGTTATCCCTCTAGACTCAGGGACCGATTATCCCAAGTCTTCTTACAAACCACGGACTTCCTGCGCTACTGCCGCTCTCGTTCTTAAAGACACCCAATCCCCGACCTTCGGCAAGGACCACCCCCCCCCCCCCCTCCTGCTCCTCATCCTTTTCTCTCGTCGCCTCCCCTCCCTCTCCGTCTCTTGATAGTTACAACGGGTTGAATCACCAGTGTTCCCCCCCATCCCTTTGGGCCCTCCACCCCCCACCCGTCAGGAAGACTCTTATGGGGGGCCCCTCCCGTCCCTGCGCTCCCGATTCTTTACTATCCACTCTTTACATTGGGCCAGCTAGTTGGAACCCAGATAAATTTTCTTTTTTCTCTTTTATAAAGGGTCCTTCATTCCAGTCCCTTTTCATGCTTCACGCTCGTAGGAGATTTGTCCCTGTCCCTCGTTTAAACACGCAAGCTGGTCCTGAAAGGCCCCACCTGATCTCTTTCTCATCCTTCGATCTTTATCTCGCAGGCGCCGTGAAACTTGTTGAAAATACCGCAGTGAGGTAATAAGAGTTTGCTTGCTATACCTCTTATAATGTACTGCTCCTCGTTGTGGTTTCCTCGACCGAACTACGCCGCAGGCAACCCTGTCTTTCTTTCCTATTCTGACCTTACTTCCTCTTTCCACTTTCTTAACCTAGATTCCCGCTCAACAAGTTTTATATTACTTCTTAAGGCGAGCTGGTTAGAATTCCTCGTCCGCTTGCTTTTCGGTTTTTCCCGAAGAGACCCTTTTCCTAAGAGTCCTTCGCTGGTTACTTTCCATTCTTATATGCTGTATCTCCCCCAGTCCCCCCTTTATATTGAAAAGCTAGGGAACCCCCATCTCCCGGCCCCCGGACTCTTTCTCTGGAATTTCCAATACGCTCTGCAGCCATGATGGTTTGGTGATACCCCCGTTCACTTTGGACCATTTTTTAACTTTCTCTAGGCGATGGCTTTTGGACTTTGAGCCCGGGCTTTTCTGCACATCCTGATATTCCCCTTGTTTGTCGTGATTTTTTTTTTTCTTTGTTGTGTGACCTACTGTGGCCTTTCCGCCCATCAGCCGCTTGGTTGTTAAGAATCGCGGGTGATATATTTTCCCACTTTCGATTACCCATATGTCCTTTGTGCGGCAGAGATGGCATACATTTCGCGCCCACCAGTCTCCTGGCTTCTTCACAACCGCTCGCAGATTTGGCCAGAACCTAATCTCAGGTTAATAAAAGGGTGGCTCTATGGGTTTGCTCACCCTAGTTCTTGATGTTTTCCCCTAGTGATTCTTCCCTACGCTTCCTCCAGCTAAGGAAGGCGCAATGCCGCCTCTTGAATTTAACAAACATATACCTGGTTTTTTGTAGCTGTTTGCGCTGTATTTACCCTTTCATCTAACTTTTTGACAAGCGATACCGGGGATTGGATATCCACTCTCTACGAATACAGTGCATATAATTGGCGCTCCCATGCATCCCTCTTGGGGCAATCGACTTTTTTTCCCATTTGGAGGTGGTACCCCCAATTTTGTCCCCCATGCCCCCCAACCATTCTATTTGTGGTTTATTATGTAAACGCCGTTCTGTCTCTGTAATGGACAGAAGGAGTCCCGCACAGTACTGGGAGATCATTACCCCCCCGTAGTGTAGTGAGTGCCGATACTCACTCTCTCTTTTACAAGGTGGAGACAGTGCTTCATAATAGAAGTTTTTTTCCAGACAACTTGAATCCGGAAGTTTTTGTGGTGGTGGTTGGATGGTTACCCTCCTATTGTGTCCCCCCTTATTAGACGCATTCTTGGAAGACAAAAGGGACAAACAAAGAGGATAAGAAGTTGGTAACCCAAACTCATTTTCCAGAGAGGAAAAGCAGAGAGGAGCCTAGGCTTGTCCCCTTATGTCCTTTTACAAATAATGATAATTCATATGCTTTGTTCTTTTCTTTTATGTTTGTTGCCTGGTATCTCCCATGGCGCTTCGTTTGTGGGCAGCACAATGTTCTGCGTGCTTCCATCATTTTTCTCTTGTCTCTGGGGGACAAAACCTCCCTATTATTGAGAAGGAAGCCGACCATAAAGCACGCCAATCCCTTACAGACGAATTCTTGAGGGCAAAGAAAGAGTTTTTTCCCATCCATTCCGTGTGTTGCTGATTTTGATCCCCGACCACGTACTGTATTTGACTTCCAGTTCTCGCGTGAATGCTCGCCCTTTGTTCCTCCGATTTTTCCTGCTTCACCGCCGCCAGATCTTTGAGAAACCACCCTACAGCTTCTTCCCACGCGAGCCCCAAAAATCAATAGGCATCTCCTGATAAGGGGTCGGTAGTTTCCCCCTGTCAGATAATAATCTTCCTATTCAACACTTGTTTCCTTTCGCTGAGGAAAGGGCTGACGCCCTGTCCTGTTTTCAATTTGGGTCCCTTCGAAGAAGTGTTTTTTCCCCCCCAAGGCCCCTCCCCCAGCCATTCACATCCACCGTCCAACAAACACAAGCGTGTAATTTTTCGGTTGACTCCCACTACAGGCTGAGTCTTCCCCTCCGTGGCCCTGAGTAGGTCAGATCGTTCCCAGTCACACTACACAATTGATGTAAAGCAGCCTAACGTGCTTCCCCCTCCTGTGTTTTTTCCAGGTTCACCCCACCGCCTATTCAGTACAACGCCCCCCCCCCCAAACCCCCTAGAAGTGTGCTCTTGTGGGCACAACTTCCCCCCCCTTTCCCCAATGTCTTTGGACCCCCAGATTGAGCACGCAGAGCAGCGTCAACAAGGACCTATCTCTTTTTTCGCTGGTCTTCCCCCCCTCCCCCCCCCTCTCCTTATATTGTACATTATGACCGGTCTACCCGTCAATAAAAAGGCCCCCATTTCGTCATCCCCTCTTGAGATTTCCCGTTTAAAGTCCTAGCTTCGATGATGCACCCGTGGCTGGTCGTCTCTTCTAGATGAATATCATCAAGATCTCTCTATCCTTCCGGTTGCCCTACCGTTGCGTGAACAGGCTTCGGTAGGTCCTCCTGATCCTGTTCTCCTTCCCCGGACGCTTTTTGGCTATTGCTTCTGTCCCCGCGATTCAAGTCCATCCCTTTACTTTTCTTCATTTTTCGAGTCAGGAAGAGTTTAAAACCTCCCCCCTATTGATACCCCCCCAAAAAAGGCCTCGTGCGGCGCCTTCCCAGGCCCCGGGTCCAAGACAACAAGAACCCCAAGGAAAGGCGACGGGAGTCAGGAAAGCCAAGGGCCTGCAGAAGCAACAATAAAGTGGTTTGCCCCAGTCTTGAAGAAACCCCAGAGAAAGAAGAGCCTTACACCTGCAACCCTGTCGAAGCAGTTGGTATCCAAACCACACCCAGATTTGTTCCCTCTGGCCAAGCCCGGCGGAATATCCCTCTGCCCCACCCTAACTCTCCAGATAGCTTGCAGCGAGTTCCCCCTGAAGTCTATTTCAGGAGCAGTCAGGAAGAGCCGCTCCCTCTCCCCTTCCCCGGATGTTTTCTTCCCCTTTCCCTGTCCATCTTCTTCCCCCCAACCCCCGCGAGGTCTCCCCGTCGATAGGGTTAGAAGCTAATCGACTGGAACCCTTTGTTCATTTAGAAACTTAACCCAGGGCTCCCATCTCAGCGCCTGCCGGTTTGAAGCTTCGGAGTTCTCATATAGATCTTTTCTCCTCTCCTTTGTCTTTGGATATCGATATGACCCCACGAAGAAGGCACCAACCTCTCCGGCATTATTAGCCCTGCCTTGTACTGGTTATTCAATTGCCGCGCTCGATAAAAAGTCTTTTTCCTTTCTCTCAGCTTTCTTCTGTGTAGTTTCTTCCTTCTGTTGTGGTCCTTTCCCCCATAGACAACTCCCGTCGTGTCCCTGGGAACCTCTAGTCTTCTTCTCTTACCGCCTCCTGAAACCTACCCCCCCTGGACACAATTAGATGGACTTGTCCTTTATGTAATCGTGAGCTCGCCTCCCCCTTCCCTTTGAGGATTCGAGCTGTCTTGTTGGTGGTTTGATCCACTCGTGCTGGAAAAATATGGCCCACCTTGGCAAGATATTAGATTTAGATTTTTCGCCGGAGGAGACGCCATTGCGAGGATTTGAAAAGATGCTATTTACTTGACTCCCCCTTGAGATGTGTGCAGTGCTTTTACGCAGACCCTGTGCTCATCTTGCTGGAAGAATCGACCCCCCCCGTGTTTTTTTGGACCAGCGTTTTTTTCTATCATTTCTGAGAGGAGACGTGCTCACCCCTCAATACTTAATAAACATTCTAGCCAACCATTGACAACCCTGCTCCATTCCAAGAAAGCTGGCAAGTCGGAACAGATACCAGTTATTGCCTTTGTTCCTCTTCGCTCGGTTCGCATAACCTTCTTCTGCATGATCTCTAGGGATTCTATTCATTTTTTAAGAGAAGCTGATGAGGTCAGGATGAAGCGTCCCTTCACCCCCCACCATATAATGGATTGGAATCCATTACCTTTGAGGTATAAGAGTCCCTCCCCCCAGATCCGAAGAGTTGGTATTGGCTCCTCTTCTCCTCACAACCCATACCTTGTCTCTCCCACCCTTTGGCAGAGTTTTATGGGTAAATCAGAATGGAAAAGTGGGATCTTTTCCCACAAGGACCGACACCCTGCTTCGGCATCCTTTATGATGCTCCTCCTTAATGAAGTAGTTACCTTGGCGTTGATGCGGGAAGAAATACTCGGATATAACTTTTGGTGAATTTTCCTATCATTAACTCCTCTGTTACCTTTTGGCGCACCCCTTCCCATAACCGTGTCGTCGAAAGCAATTTTCCCCTGCAATGTGGAACTTTTTAGAGTTGACCTTTATTGTTCTCCGCCGTTTCAAACCATAATTTTTTTTTTTTCCTCTTATGAAAGCCAATGAGCCTGGGTTTACTAGGAGAGAGGATTACGGCCTTTGGGCCCCCTCACCAACCGTTCTCCGCCGAACGCTCCCCGTCCCCCTTTCATTGTCCGTTGCCTTGTTTCTCCAACTTCCCTCGGGCCCTTTCGGGCGGGCTTTTGTCCCTCTTTCGGCACCCGACCGCCCTGCTGTGAGTCGGTAACGTGGGGCCACCAGAACTGATCATCAGCCCCCCGCCGCTCGGACAGAGGAGTTTTTTTGGGGATCTAAAGTCCCATGGCGTATTTTTGGTGTGGGAGGGGGTTTGTCCGAGCTGCGCCAAGGGACCAAAATCGAGCATCAGGTTCCCAGACTACAACTTTGCACCTCACCCGCCATCCCTTACCTCTGTCTGGGCGGGTTAAACACCTCATCTCTTTCCTCTCACGTTTCTTTTGTGTTTGACTCTCCCTCTCGTCGCCTCAGTTAAATGTACTTTATTGCTATCTAATTCCTTTGTTTCTCGTTAGAATGGGCTCGACGCTTTTAATTGAATACCGTTTTTACCCAACATCCATTACCCCTACTGGTGAGAACCACGACCCTCTTTCAGTAGCGGCGCTTCAAAACCCATAAGATCCCCTACTACCTCACCAGTTCCCTCTGATCAATCCCCCGTACGCTTATCCTCCCTCTCACGGTCGCAGTTGCTATGGGTCCCTGCCTGTCTGTGGAGCCGTAATGTCCTTGGTAATTCCTTCCCCGTTTCCCAATTTTTTCCAAGTCACAAGGAGCGCCCGAAACATTTTACCTAAATAGGTCCTCTTTACGCGCCTTCGTCAGGATGTCTGCCCCCCCCAGCTGGCAACCATTGTAGCCGTATGTCTTGTATCCCGCCTTACCAATGGCCGTACCTAGTCCTCTCTATACGTGTACTCCTTTCTTCCCGGCCCAGTTAACCCAGTCCAGCATCGGAAAGCAACACTCACTCACACAATCAGGGTGTCTGGGTTTTTTTTTTCCGGCTTATGTGTCCGGGTGTTGTCACCAAAATAAAAAAATTGCCACCCTTTCTCCCAAGACAGCCGGCTCGAGACAGCCGGTCTTTTCAATACTGCCATTCTCGGGACTCTCCAGAACCCCCGCTCTTTCTGCATCTACTGATGGCTACGTACCCAAACACGAGCCCGGCATGCCTCCATTAGTGTTACGTTTTCACGTATCAGAGATGACGATGCCTCTATTTCGTCTGATCGCCGTCTCTTGCCGCTTCCTTTCCCCTCGTTGGAGTCGAGCGCACTACGAGCACCGTTGAGCACATAGCCACCTGGTTTGGCCCTGCAGGCTAAGATTCCGTAGACTGGTCCCCCTTCAGCCGCTGTTTTATGATGATAATGCGACTGGTGCGCCCTTGATATGTTCCCCTCCCCCGCAAGAAACCTAAATGTTTCTTTTTTTCTTCCTCTATGACTTCTCTCCCCCCCCGCCCGATGATAAACAACACGGCGGCTCGCCCCTGCGTGATGGTTCACATTCTGCGGTCACCGCCACAAACACCTTCGTGCGGGAGCCGGGAAAGAGCACATCTGGGCCTTCCGCAAGGGTCGAAAGTGCCCCTCCCGCGTCTGCCGCTCCACGCAGCGAAGAGAGGTTTCCTTTGCCCCTCCCCCATGTAAGCGCGCTTGGGTTCTTCCACCACTCAACGCCTCTTGCAGATATGAGTTCATGCCCCCTCATGTGAAGCTCTCTCTATTTGCAATAAATTCCTTTCCCGATAGTCTTGGACAATGTCCAATGGCGATCTTGAGGCAGTTCCAGAGCAGCAGCGCGAGTGTCCCAGCTCACGCTAGTTGCGAGTTCAGTCCCAATCCACACGTTGTTCCCCCCCGAGCCAAGCTCCCCCACAGCGCCTCCGTTGCTAGGCTTTATCCCCCCTCCCCGCTTTCGCAAGCCCAAAGTTCAGATGTACCAGTACACTCAGGTTCCTGGGCCTACAACCCCTTTGCCTGGCTCGTCTTTCGACTACTTTCCTCCCCCCTTTTTGTTGTTTCTCTCTCTCGTTCAAGAAGCAGCTTTGGCCTTTCTTCGCCGCTTGTATCTCACTTTTCGAACTTCATTTCTAGAACCCGATAGAAGGAGTAAACGGAGATGTCCTTTGTTTTATTATTTCCTCCCTATCTTCCGGGTCTCTCTGGACCAAATGCCGCCGAGGTGAGTGATCTTTTGGTGTTTGGGTTTTGTTCTTTTGGGCTTTGAGGATCAGGCTGAGTGATGCTTGACCCTCAGATAGCATTATCTTGCCTCTTCTCTGTAAACCCCTTTATGGCCTCCGATAATCCTCGCGTTGACGGAATTTTGCGACTATTAGTCCTCTGTCCAGGGTTTTTGGGTTCTTCACACACCGTTGATTGGGCAATGGGGGCGCCCCTGTAAGCTCCCGATCGCGTAGGCTACTCGGGTCTAATTACTTCTACCTTCAAGTGATCAAGCCGATTCCTCTCCCTTTGTTGTCTTTGTCTTAGAAGCCCGGTTTAATCGCCCTCCACGAGCAAGTCTGGTTTCTTTGGACTCCCTTTGTTATCTAGTTTTTCCGGCGCTCCCCATTGCTCACTTTCCACAGTATCCCGATGGCATTTAGCCCCCAACTTTTTCGCTCCCCAGTTGTCAGGCCTTAGTAATTCCACTCTGGTCTTCACCTTCTGACCCGTCGACATCTGCACGGTTCAATCTGAGCTGGTTTATAAAAAGGATCTGGATGATGCTCTCTTGCGTGGATTAACTTCCTTCCGACGGTCACGCCATCGAGGCAGTAAGCAATTTTTCTCCTGTCCGGAACAAAGCCTTTCAATTCCTTCCCCCCCCTTCGTTGTAGTGACGTTAGACAGCTTCTATCTTTCCGAGCTATCGTTGGTTATTTCGAAATGCGACTGATAGCGCAGATTTATTTTTTCACGCTGTCGCCTTCTTCATCACTCTCTCTGCTTCCAAGCCTCTTGTTGGCACCCGGCTTTGGGGCCCCACATTTGACCGCACCCTATGTTGGTTTTTTTCTCCATGTCTGAGTGTAAATTGGAATTCTCGTTCAGCATCGCTCCCTACTCGCCCGGTCTTTCATCAACTCTAGTGAGTCTCCCCCCTACCCTTTCCCTTGGTACCCCACTTTTTTCCCTGTCCCTCAGACGTTCGCCCAACCCTTCTTCGAATGTTGGCCGTTTTCCTTCGCGTGCAAATGGTTCCCTATTCTAGAATACAGTAGTCCTTCAGAATTTTTCCAGAGCCTGGCGCTTTTTGCCTTCTTTTCTCGACTGTTTTAGAAACTTTGCGCATGGCATAGTGCTTCCTCTCTCGGCCTTTCCACGCCTCACGGCTCTGTTTATCTGCGTCCCCTCTCCGCCCCGCCTAGCGTTTTCCGGGTGTTTACAGCGCGTTGCTCTGCTCTCGTGTGGGTGACCTATTTACTCCGGCCCATTCGCTGTGGCTCCCTGATTC